>Ga0160435_1000486_pt1 | contig 12905 bp, 10 predicted proteins | sample HID1973K_E0MG_FD_108213 | JGI IMG/M metagenome (GOLD analysis project Ga0160435, IMG submission 108213) | Enriched mosquito-associated microbial communities from UW Madison campus, WI, USA - HID1973K_E0 MG | ecosystem: Host-associated > Arthropoda: Insects > Digestive system > Unclassified ...
CAGCCGAGAGCGACCCGCCTTGGGCGAAGGCGATAAAGCAGCGCAGGTCTTCCCAGTCGAAGGCCTCGCTGCCGATGTGGGCGGTTTCGGAAGGAGGCAGTGGCGGTGTTGCGGGTTTCATGAAGGCGCGTCGGTGCGGGGCGAGGGCGCCAGTGTGTCTGATTGGGAAGGGGAGTTTCTGTGATCCAGCCTTCGGTCGGCCGCGCGATGCGGTCGCCACACCGGCGAGCCGGATGGCGTTGCGGCAGCTCAGGGACCTGATGCCGACGCGTGCGATGTCGATCCCGGGTCCCGGCGCTCGTCTAACAAGTAGAGCCGGGCCGAACCAGTCAACGTGGCGGGCGCCCGTCACGCGTTGGCTAGCGGCTGCGTTCGTCGCGAGCGGAGCCGCGTGGGCCGATTCAAGCTCCGTTGCCGTGGAGCGCCTCCTGATTTCGAGTAGATGAACGGCTACTTTCGCCAGACATGCCTGATCCTGGCGCGCTCCAAGTGACCGCGCCGAAGCACGTAGCAAGACCCTGAGCCGCCGATCCTGATGGCGCTTTCTTATATCGGCGTAGGCAGTACGGCTTGTGCAAGAGCCGCACGCCTCTGGACAAGCGAGCCACTAGTCCCGCGCAATATCCATCGAAGCTGCGCGTAGTTCTGCCATGAATTCCTGTTGCAAGGTGGTGGGAACCCAATCGCTTCTCTGCGTGAGGCCAATCGAGCGCAGTGTGCCTTTCATTGCGAATGGCAGCTTGACCAGTACCCCCAGTTCGATCTCCGCGGCCACCTGGGCGCCCGAGATGCAGCCGACATGATCCGAGATCCTCAGCAATTCGCGCATCAGGACCATGGAGGCGGTTTCGATCAGGCTGGGCCGTAAAGCCGATCCTGCGAACAGCCGATCAAATGCCAGGCGAGTGGGGGTGCCGCTGAACGGCACCACGAACGGGTGACGGGCCAGGTCCGACACCTTGATGGATCGTCGCCCAGCCAAAGGATGATCGGGGCGAGCGACCAGCACCAGTGAGTCCGCGAACAGCGCATGCTGCTCAACGTCGTCGATCGGTGCGGGGTCGCGCAACGCGCCAATCAGCAGGTCGATAGCGCCGCGCCGCAGATCGGCCAGCAAGTCCCGGTAGGGGCCTTCGACCACCTGGATGGGGAGATCCGGGTGGCTGACGCGGAAGCTCGCGATCGCCTGCGGCAGCATGCACGAACGCGAGAGCGGCATGGCACCGACCACGATGCGGCCGACCTCACGGCCAAGCAATTCGGCCAGGTCCGCCTCGGCAAGTTCAAGCTCGGCAAACGCCAGGCGCGCCCCGTGCGCCAGCGCCAGGGTTGCGCGGCTGGGCAACATGCCGTGGGCGGTGCGCTCGAAAAGCGTGCGTCCCACGATCTGTTCCAACTGCGAAATCGCACGATGGACCGTTGGCTGGGCAAGCCCCATTTGCCGGGCCGCCAAGGTGAAGTTCTCCGCTTCGCACATTGCGACCAGCGCCTGCAGCTGCGAATGGCTGGCGGTGTGGCGCAGCCGGGGCGCCAGGGCATCCAGTGGCGGGTCCAGATAGGCCAGGGCGCGGCGAACGCGCGCGGCGAGCGCGTCGCCTGCTGGGGTGGGGAACAGGCCTTGGGGGCGACGCAAGAACAAAGGCTGGCCGGCCGCACGCTCAAGCTTGGCAACCACTTGCGTCGCCGCCGGCTGGGAGATGTGGCACAAGTCTCCGGCCCGGGTAATAGAACCGTTTTCAGCAACCGATAGAAACACACGCAGGTGGCGCAGGTTAGTTTTCAAGTCGGAAGCCATCGAAATGTTGCACTGCCGCGAACACGGCGCAGTAATCGGCTCGGCATGGGCGTGCGCCAGGTTCAACCCGCCGCCGCACCCTAGTCGCGCAAGGAAGATAGCAAAAACTTATGGGATGGGCGACAGTTTGGAATTGCATGTTCCGTCGCCGGGGGCGGAGCATCCGCCATCGAATTGAAGTCTGTCAGCGGAGGTAGTGCATGGCCACGATCGTTGGAGGTATTGCTTGCTCGCATACCCCGACCATTGGCTTTGCCGTGGACGGACAGAAGCAAGCTGACCCGACCTGGGCGCCGATCTTCGCCGGCTTCGCGCCGGTGCGCGCCTGGCTTGACGAGAAAAAGCCCGATGCCCTGTTCGTGATCTACAACGATCACGTCACGTCCTTCTTCTTCGACCACTACTCGGCCTTTGCGCTCGGGGTGGACACCCAGTACAACGCGGCCGACGAGGGCGGCGGCGAGCGCGACCTGCCACCGATTCCCGGCGACTCCGCGCTGGCGCGGCATATCGGCGCCTCCTTGGTGGCCGACGAATTCGACATGTCATTCTTCCAGCAGCGGCCGCTGGACCATGGCTGCCTGTCGCCGTTGTCGGCACTCTACGATGCGCGCGAAGCTTGGCCAGTGCCGATCGTGCCGTTGGCGGTGGGTGTGCTGCAGTTTCCGGTGCCGTCTGCCCGTCGCTGCTATCGCCTGGGCCAGGCGTTGCGGCGTGCGATCAATGCCTACCCGCAAGACATCAAGGTGGCGGTGATGGCCACCGGCGGCCTCTCCCACCAGGTGCACGGGGCGCGGGCAGGGTTCAACAACGTGGAATGGGATGCGCGCTTCATGTCGCTGCTGGCCGAGGACCCTGAGGCGCTGGCCCGCATGACACTGGCCGAGTATGCCGAGCTGGGCGGCTTCGAAGGCGCGGAAGTCATCATGTGGCTCATCATGCGTGGCGCGCTGGGCGGGCAGGTGCGCACCGTGCATCAGTCCTACTACCTGCCGTCGATGACCGGCATCGCCACCTTGATCCTCGAGGAGGCGGAGGCGGCCGCAGAGGATGGCGCGCAGGCCGAAGCACAGCGCCACCACATCGACAGTCAACTGGCCGGCATCGAGAAACTGCCGGGGACTCATCCATTCACGCTGGAAACCAGCGTGCGGGCCTATCGCCTCAACAAATTCCTGCATGGCATGGTCGATCCCGCACGCCGCGCGGCCTTCCTCGATGATGCCGAAGCCTGCTTCGAGGCCGCCGGATTGAGCGAGCAAGAGCGCGATCTGCTCCGGCGCCGTGATTGGGATGGCCTGATCCGCTACGGCGTGATCTTCTTCATGCTCGAAAAGCTCGGCGCCGTCTTGGGCGTCTCGAACCTGCACATCTACGCCGCGATGCGCGGCGAAACCCTCGCGCAGTTCCAGGCCACGCGAAACGCCCCCAACGCCTTGTACTCGGTCGCCGGCAAGGGCGCGCGCGCACCCGACTGGGACAAGCCGGGCGACTAGTCCCCCACAGCGGAATCCACATCGTGATCATCGACATCCACGGTCATTACACGACCGCTCCCCCCGCTTTGTCCAAATGGCGGGAAAAGCAGATCGCTGCCCTCGGTCAGCCGGCGCTTTTGCCAGCGATCTCGGAGCTGCGCATCAGCGACGACGAGATCCGCGAGAGCATTGAAGCCAACCAGCTGGCGAAGATGCGTGAACGCGGCTGCGACCTCACCGTGTTCTCGCCGCGCGCCAGCTTCATGGCCCATCACATCGGCGATGCGCGTACCAGCGCGGCCTGGGCTGCAGTGTGCAACGAGCTGTGCCATCGCGTGGCCACGCTGTTTCCCAAGCATTTTCTCGGCGCGGCGATGTTGCCGCAGTCGCCCGGCGTGGATACCCGCGGATGCGTCGCTGAGATCCAGCGATGCGTGCGTGACTACGGCTTCGTCGCGATCAACCTAAATCCCGATCCCTCCGGCGGCCACTGGACCTCACCGCCGTTGTCCGATCGCTACTGGTATCCGATCTACGAGGCCATGGTCGAGCACGACCTGCCAGCAATGATCCACGTCTCCACCTCCTGCAACGCCTGCTTCCACACCACCGGCGCGCATTATCTCAACGCTGACACCACCGCGTTCATGCAGTGCCTGACGTCGAACCTGTTCGCGGACTTCCCGACATTGAAGTTCGTCATACCGCATGGCGGCGGCGCGGTGCCCTACCACTGGGGCCGGTTCCGTGGATTGGCGCAGGAAATGAAGCTGCCGCCGTTGTCCCAGCACCTGCTGCACAACCTGTTCTTCGATACCTGCGTGTATCACCAACCCGGGATCGACCTGCTGGCGCAGGTCATTCCCGTGGACAACATCCTTTTCGCGTCGGAAATGATCGGTGCGGTGCGCGGCATGGATCCGGAAACGGGCCACGCATTCGACGATACCCGCCGCTACATCGAAACGACGCCTTTCCTCGATGCGCAAGGCCGCCACAAGGTCTTCGAGGCCAATGCGCGCCGCGTCTATCCGCGGCTGGATCGCGAACTCATCCGCAGGGGGCTCTGACATGGCACAGGCTCAGGCCGGAATCGTCCGGCGGGACATCGAACGCGCCGACCCGGCTGTCATCGCGGGACTGGCACGCGCTGGCGTGGCCACGGTGCACGAGGCGCAAGGACGGCGGGGTTGCCTGGCGTCCTATATGCGGCCCATCTATGCCGGGGCGCAGATCGCCGGGAGCGCAGTCACCATCAGCGCGCCGCCGGGCGACAACTGGATGCTGCATGTGGCCATGGAACAGGTCCAGCCCGGCGACATTCTCGTGCTCGCGCCGACGTCGCCCTGCGACAATGGCTACTTCGGCGACCTGCTTGCCACATCGGCAATGGCGCGCGGCTGTGCAGGGTTGGTGATAGACGCCGGCGTGCGGGACATCCGCGACCTGACGGCCATGAGCTTTCCCGTTTGGTCGCGCGCAATCTCCGCGCAAGGCACGATCAAGGAGACGCTGGGCTCGGTGAATGTGCCCATCGTCTGCGCCAGCGCACGGGTGCAGGCCGGTGACGTGATCGTCGCCGATGACGATGGCGTGGTGGTGGTAGGCCAGGGCGAGGCCGCGCGGGTACTTGCAGCGGCGGAACAGCGCCTGGCCCTGGAAGCGGAGAAACGTGCCCGCCTGGCCACCGGCGAATTGGGGCTGGACCTCTACGACATGCGCCCACGGCTGGCGGCAAAGGGGCTGCGTTATGTCTGAGGCAGGCATCCCCTGTCTGTGGATGCGCGGCGGCAGCTCCAAGGGTGCGTACTTCCTCGCCGGCGATCTGCCGGCCGACCCTGCCGAACGCGATGATTTGCTGCTGCGGATCATGGGCGGGCCGGATGCGCTGCAGATCGATGGCATCGGCGGCGGAAGTCCGCTGACATCGAAGGTCGCGATCCTGGGAAAGTCCCTCTCGCCCGAGGCCGACGTGGACTACCTGTTCCTGCAGGTCTTCGTCGACCGGCCGGTGGTCTCCGCGGCCCAGGGCTGTGGAAACCTGCTTGCCGGCGTGGGGCCGGCGGCGATCGAACGCGGTCTGGTGCCGGTCCGCCCGGGCATCACGCCGGTGCGTATACGCATGCTCAACACCGGTGAGGTAGCCGAGGCCCGCGTGCGCACACCGGGGGGGCAGGTGAGCTACCGCGGCGATGCCAGCATCAGTGGGGTGCCGGGCCACCACGCGCCGATCGAACTGCTGTTCCGCAACATCGCCGGTTCGAGCTGCGGCGCATTGCTGCCTACGGGCAACGCGGTCGATGAAATCGAAGGCGTCTGCTGCACGTTGATCGACAACGGCATGCCCGTGGTCGTCCTGCGTGCATCCGACTTCGGACTGACGGGCATCGAATCGCCGGACGCGCTTGAAGCCGACGCCTCGCTCAAGCAGAAGTTGGAATCCATCCGCCTGCGCGCCGGCCAACGGATGGGGCTGGGCGACGTGGCCGAGTCGTCGGTGCCGAAGGTGGCGTTGGTCTCCTCGCCGAGGACGGGCGGCGTACTAAGCGTGCGCTGCTTCATTCCGCATCGGGTGCATGCCTCGCTCGGCGTGTTCGCCGCGGTGAGCGTGGCAACCGCCAGTTTGTTGGAGGCCGGGCCAGCGGCCGAGCTTGCGCAGCTTCCTGCCGATCACCGATTCCGCCTGGAGCACCCCAGCGGGCAGATCGAAGTTGTCCTAGATCGCGGCGCCGGTGGGTTGGTGGTCGGTGCGGGAACGACACGGACCGCGCGAAAGCTGTTCGAGGGCCATGTCTTCCCCGCCTGAGCAGCGAATCCGAACACGTCAAGAAGAACGTAGAGAGAGCAAGCAACGGGATTGCAACGAGAACGCCATAGCAACAAAAAACAACCACTCGATTCAGGTCTTCCAATGGGAGGGAGTATGACCAGGTATCCGAGGCTTTCCACACTGGTGTCGCATTGCGCCTTGGCGCTGGCGACCGGCTATGCCGGCGTTGCGACAGCACAGGAAGCCGCTCAAAGCAGCACCGACAACCCCACGACGCTCGACAGCATCATGGTCACCGCAACCAAGCGCGCCGAATCGCCGTCCAAGATCCCGGTGGCGATCTCGGTGCTCGAAGGCGACCAGCTGCGCACGATGGGCGTGGTCAGCGTCAGCGACATCCAGAACGTGGCGCCAGGCGTCAGCGTCGGCCGCGACGTGTTCGGCGTGAACATCAACATCCGCGGTGTCACCACCACCGACACCACGTCCAAGGGTGAGCAGGGCATCGCCTTCAATGTTGACGGCATCTTCATCGGCCGACCGTCGATCCAGGGGCTGTCGTTTTTCGATATCGACCACGTCGAAGTGCTGCGCGGGCCGCAGGGCACCCTGTACGGCAAGAGCTCGACCGGTGGTGCGATCAATGTCATCACCCGCAGGCCCGAGCTGGGCGAGACCAGCGGCCACGTCAATCTCGACGTGGGCAACTACAACACTCGGCGCGGCGAAGTCGCGGTCAATCTGCCGATCGGCGATACCTTGGCGGTGCGCGTTGCCGGCGCCTTCAACAAGCAGGATGGCTGGCTCAAGCCGGTCGACGGGCCGCAGAGCGAGGGCTTCTACAGCTCCGCACAAGGCCAGGATGCCAAGAACGACCAGGACGACCGCGCCGGCCGCCTGTCATTGTTCTGGCAGCCGCGCGAAGACTTCTCCGCCCGCGTCACTGCCACCGGCGGCCATGTGGGCGGCACCGGCCCGGGTACCGCCGTGGTCGACATGCTCAACAACAACAGCGGGTCAGCCCAGCGGCACATCCTGCCCAATCCGTTCCACTCCGAACTGGACCAGGATTTCCGCAACGTCGACGGCGAAGTCAACTACGACGTCGCCGGCAGCACGCTCACGTGGGTCGGCGCGCATCACCATTTCGAGTCCAACGACTTCACCACCTCCAACAACAATCCCGACGCCAACTACAACGGGCCGCCGCCGTTCTTCCAGCCGATGTACGCGTGGCGCAACTACCGCGGTACCGTCGATACCGACTCGCACGAAGTCCGCCTGGCCAACTCGGCACCGGCGCTGATCGATTACGTCGTCGGCATGAACTACTTCAAGGAAGACATCGACGAGAGCGACCACAACTGGAACGCGCCGGTCACCAACCCGACGCTGGAAGGCAGCCAGAACGCGATCGATCCGCTCAACAACACCGTGCATACCTCGCACGGCGTGTTCGGGCAGGCGACCTGGCATGTCACCGACAAGCTCGGCCTGGTGGGTGGGCTGCGCTACTCGTCCGACCAGGTCCGGCGCGTGGGCACGTTTGCTGCCGGCCCCGGCCCGTGGCCCAATCCGGAGGGCGGCCTGTGCGTGGCGCCGGACAACTGCGTCGGCCCGCCGGCCAATGGCGAGCAGAAGGCCAGCAAGGTCACCTGGCGTGCCGGCATCAACTACCAGCTCACGCCCGTCGACCTGCTTTATGCATCGATCGCCACCGGCTACAAGGCCGGCGGCTTCAACGACTTCGACCCGGTCGCCCTCACCACCGCCGCGTACGCGCCGGAAGAACTGGTGGCCTACGAGGCCGGCTACAAGGGGCGCCTGGGCGACAGCCTGCGCTGGAACTCGGCGCTGTACTACTACGACTACTCGGAGATGCAGGTCAGCAGTCTGGCCAACATCGCCGGCAGCATGGTGATCTTCACCCGGCTCGTGCCCACGCAGATGTACGGGTGGGAAAACGACCTGACCTGGGACCTGAGCGCGAACACCAACTTCGTGGTGACCGCGGCGTGGCAGCACTCCGAGTACAAGTCGTTCATGGCTGGTGTCGGCCAGGACGTGGACTGGTCGGGGCAGCGCTTGGACAAGACGCCCAGCTTCGTCGGCTCGGTCGCGTTCAACCACGCCTTCGGCCTGCCCAACGGCGACGAACTGCGCCTGCGCCTGTATTCCAAGTACAGCACCGACTACCTGGTGAGCGACTTCACCACGCCGGTGCGCCTCAAGCAGGATTCGTATACCCGCAGCGACGCCAGCCTGACCTGGGTGCCGCACACCGGGCATTGGAGCCTGCAGGCCTACGTGCAGAACATCGAGGACAAGCTGCAGATGATCGGCCAGCCGGGCACCTACAGCGCGGTCATCCCCAATGCCACCACGGTCGCGATCTCGCAGCCGCGTACCTACGGCCTGCGTTTCAACGTAGATTTCTAGCCCTACCGGGCCCGCCGGCGAACACCGGCGGGCCTTACTTCGCCCTGGAACCGCCATGCTGGGATCAACCGCCGTCGCTGTCCCCTCTGACGCCACCTGGTCCAGGCGCGCCCTGGTCACGGTCGCGTTGTGCTTCCTCATCAACATGATCGACGGCATGGACATCATGTTGATGTCCTACCTGGCCCCGAGCTTGCAGCAGGCCTGGGCCGTGGGGCCGGCCGAATTCTCCCTCGTCTTCAGCGCCGGCCTTGCCGGCATGGCCATCGGCGGTCTCGGCCTGGCGCCGCTGGCCGACCGCTACGGCCGCAAGCGCATGGTGCTGTTCGCGCTGGGGCTGATGTCCCTGGCAATGATCGCCAGCAGCCAAGCGCAGAACGTGATGCAGCTGGTCGGGCTGCGCGTGGTGGTGGGCATCGGCATCGGCACCGTGCTCGCCTGCATCGCGGCATTGGCTGCCGAACACGCACCGCCGCGTTACCGCAACTTCGCAGTGGGTTTCCTGCAAGGCGGCTACCCGGTTGGCGCGATGATCAGTGGGTTCGCCACTGCATGGGCGCTGCCGCAGTTCGGCTGGCATGGCGTGTTGCTCGGCGCCGGCCTGGTCTCGCTGCTGGTGTTCCCGCTGATCCTGCTGTGGCTGCCAGAATCGTTGCGCGCTGCGCCCGGCGTGCGAAAGCCGAGCATCGGCGAGGCCATCGCCGGGCCGCGCCTGCGCGCGTCGCTGCTGTTGTGGCTCGCGGCGATCTGCGCGGTCATGGCGCTGTACTTCATCGCCAGCTGGATCACCAAGCTGGCCATCGAGGCGGGATTGCCGCAGACCGACGCCATCATCGCCAGCGCCGTCTACAACGGCGGCGCCTTCATCGGCGTCACTGCGATGAGCCTGGCCGCCACCCGCATCGACATCCGCAAGCTGGCCTGCGTTTTCCTGGTGTCCGCCGCGGCGGCGTTCCTGTGGTTTGGCGGCGTGCGCATGTCTGTCGCCCTGACTCTGTTTGCCGCCGGCGTGATGGGCCTGGCGCTGCAAGGTGGGTTCAATGCGCTGTATCCCTTGGCCGCGCGCATCTACCCCGAGCACGTCCGCGCCACCGGCATCGGTTGGGCGATGGGCTTGGGCCGCATCGGCGCCTTCATCGGCCCGCTGCTCGGCGGCTGGGCATTGGGAATGCAGTGGCCGCTCGTTGCGGTGTTCGGCATGTTCTGCGTGCCGCTGCTGATCGCTGCCGGCGCTGCGGCTTCGATCCGGTATCCGCCTGGCTGAAGGCCGGTCAGGCGCTCGCGCAGATTGCTTCGATGCTGGAGCGCAAGGTGTCGATCTCATTTCGCTCGTCGAAATGGAGGGTCCACATGCCAAGTGCCGATGGAACTACCAAATTGTCCTCGGTGTTGTCGATGAAGATGCATTCGGCAGGGGATGCGCCAACGAGCGTCAGTGCGCGTTCGAAGATGGCAGTGTGATCCTCCCCGCTACCGACCTCGGCTGAAACGACGATCGGGTCGAACCATTCCGCGAGCCCATGCTGTTTGCGTAGGAAGTCGATTCGATCTGCCTTGTTGTCTGTGATGATTCCGACGCAATGGCGGGCCCGCAGATGCCTGGCGAGTTCCAGCATCCGGAGATTCATCGGCGTTTCCTGGAAGGCGACCTCCAGCGCCTCGATCGGCAACCCGGTCCCCAGCGCCGCACACACTTGCGGCCAAACGTCCGCGTGCACCCTGCGCCCGGCGAGCAATCATCGTTGAACGGAGCCAATGCCTTCCAAAGGACTTCCTGAGGGATTGCTGTTTACCGCGAGAGGGAGCGCAGCGTGGTGAGCGACCCACTCTTGTCGGTGGTAAGGACCCCGTCGAAGTCGCAGAAGATGGCCTTGATCAACGCGATATTCCTGATGAAGAACGGCCGACCGACAGCCGCGTCGCCAGATCCGAATTTGCCGGCCGGGCTTGACCGACGCAAGCGACATTATCCGCGCCGAAGTCCCGGCGCGGCCGCATCGGTTTGTCTGGCGTAGGGCCGGAAAAAAAGAAAAACGGGCTGGCATTGCGCCAGCCCGTTCGAGTCACTTCGATCCGCTGCCTGAAGATTTACTCCGCGCGCGGCGCGTACGGCTTGAACAGATCCTTGCCCACCCAATCCGGCGTGGGGTCGGTAAACAACGCCGGGCCGCAGGTCTGAGTCGTACCCAGCGTGCCTTCGCCGGCAGTGGTCTTGGCGAATGAGGGATAAGGGCAAATCAGGAACGGCGCCTGCTTGGGCGTTCCCGGTGCAGCGGCCATCTCTCCCGGCGGCGGCAGGTCTTCGGGCTTCACGCCCGGCGGCAGCGGCGGCAGGTCCTCCGGCTTCACACCGGGCGGCAACGGCGGCAGCCCCTTGGGCTTTCCGCCCTGCGCGGGCGGCTGCCCGAACTCGGACGCCCCGGCCGTGGCGGCACGCGCCACCACCGCCTCCGGCGCGACACCGCGCTCGACCCAATCCAGCATCGGCGACAACAGGTCGAAGCTCGACGGCCCTTGCCCGCCACCGCAATGCGCCACCCCCGGGAACAGGTAGAGCCGCTCGAAGGACTTGGCGACGTCGCCGCCCATCTGCCGCTCGACCGCCTCGTGATAGGCGAGAGTGTTGATCGGCGAGATGTGCTGGTCACCCCAGCCATGCCAGAGGATCAACTTGCCGCCCGCCGCATTGAACGCGCTCAGGTCCGGGTTGGTCGCATCGAACAGCGGATGGCGCGCGCGCAGCCGCTCGAACATGCTGGCCTCGAACTTCACGTCATCCAACGTCAAGTCCTTGGCACCGTCGTCGAAGATCAGGCCGTTGAGCGAGCCCAGCGCGATCTGCTTGCTGAAGATGACCTGCTGCGCGTCACGGGGTACGAATACGCCGGCCCAATTGAGTTCACTGCCGTACTGCGGCCCGCCAACGAGCAGACGCTGCCCGCTCGCCGGATCGCGTGGGCCGTCGTAGACCTTGCGGATGGTCGCGACCTCGGCTGCCGTCAGGCACTGGGCGGCATCGCTGCTGTCTTCCGCACATTGCAGCGTGCCAGGGTCGAAGTGGCACAGCCGCGGATCGGCCAACAACCCATCCTTGCGGCCATCCAGCGCGTCGCAAGCCTGCACCACCGCCTCGTGCAGCAGCGGCAGCCTGCCAGCCAGCAGCACCGGCTTGCCATCCGCGCCGGTATTGGACTGCGCCAGCCACGCATGGTGCAGGCTGTTCTGCACCTGGAAGAGCAGCGCCGGCGCACCTGCAATAATCCCGTTGAAGTCCTCCGGATAGCGCTGCGCTTCCACCAGCGCCTCGCGCCCGCCATCCGAACAACCGTTGAAGTAGGCGTAGCGCGCCTGCTGCCCGTAATAGCTCTGGATCAGCTTCTTGGCCGCCAGCGCCGTCACGTGTTGCGCCCGATGCGCGAAGTCCGCCCGTTGCTGCGCGTCGTAGCCGAAGTCGCCCCCCATCCCCTCGTGACCCATGTCGGTGGCAGCGATGACGAAGCCGCCGGCCTCCAGCGGCACGCAGCCATCGGCGGCGCCCACGTGCATCTGGACGCTGCCGCATAGCCCGCCACACCCGATTTGCATGTAGCGCTGCGTCCAGCCCTGCGTGGGCAAGCGCACCTCGACATGGATGGCCGGGGCGAGCACAGCCTTGACCACACAGACCGCATGGCCATCCTCGTTGCCCGCAGTCGCCGACGTGGCGCGGCTATTGGGTCCACCGATGTCGGTCAGGTCGGTGGCCGTGAGGGCCCCGCAATCCTGCACGGCCGCAATCGCAGGCAGCGCTTGTCCCGGCGAGGGCGGTTGTGCCGCGGTTTCGTTCTGCGTGGGTGGTTGCGGCGGCTTGCGATCGCAGCCTGCCAATGCGAACGACAGCAGGGCAGGGGCACACGCCCATAGCACCGACCGCCTACGCCCGTTCATAAGTTTGCTCATGCGTTCCCCTCCCGGGTGGTGGATGCCTTCCCGCGGCAATCACCCGGGAGGGCCTGGTTTGGACGCCATACGATCATGGAACCAGAGGGCGACGCCATTTCGATTGACCTGCGCCGCCATAACGTTTGGCTGTTGCGGGCACAGCGTGGCTGCGGCGCGGCTTTTTTTTAGGATGTCACGCTCCTCGGTCACGCGCTTGAGTTCGGCCTTCAGTCGCCGAACCTCGGCCGAATCGCTGGCCGCGGGCGTGCCTGCGTGACTCGTGCGTGCCGCCTTCCTCGTCCCCTGCACCCAGTCGTACAGCGTGTGCTTGGGCACCCTGATCCGTGCGGCCACCTCCACCACCGTGAACTCGCGCTCGACCACCTGCTTGATCGCCGCAGCCTTAAACTCGTCCGTGTACTGCCTGACGCTCATAAACACCTCTACCGTTGCCATGGATTATGGCCTCTGGGTGTCTACGAAAGGCTGGCCGGTCCATTAG
>Ga0160435_1000488_pt1 | contig 12890 bp, 14 predicted proteins | sample HID1973K_E0MG_FD_108213 | JGI IMG/M metagenome (GOLD analysis project Ga0160435, IMG submission 108213) | Enriched mosquito-associated microbial communities from UW Madison campus, WI, USA - HID1973K_E0 MG | ecosystem: Host-associated > Arthropoda: Insects > Digestive system > Unclassified ...
CCGCGTCGCGGGCCGCCCGCGTGCGTCGGCCGTGCCCGGCGCAGGTCTAGGCTGGGTCGGTGACGACCCCGCCCGCCCGACCCCTCTGGACGGGGCGGGTGCTGGCGGTCGTCGGAATCGTCCTGATGGCGTTCTCGCTCCGCTCCGCGGTCGCCTCGCTGTCCCCGCTCTACGACCACATCGCCGAGGACTTCGCCGTTCCCGCGGCCGTCGCCGGGCTCATCGGCACCGTCCCGCCCCTGTGCTTCGCAGTCTTCGGACTCCTCGCATCCGGACTCGAACGACGCTTCGGGCTGGAACGCACGACGATCGCGGCGCTCCTGCTCGCGACGGCGGGCCTGGTCGCCCGGGCACTAGCGGCCGACGCGGTGGGACTGCTGCTCGGATCCGCACTCGTGTTCGCGGGGGTCGGCGTGGGAAACGTCCTCCTGCCCGCGCTCGTGAAGAAGCACTTCCCCGATCGCATCGGGCTGATGACGACCGTCTACTCGACGATGATGGCCGTGTCGACGTTCACTCCTCCGCTCATCGCGGTTCCCGTCGCGGATGCCGTGGGGTGGCGCACCTCGCTCGGGCTGTGGGCCGTGTTCGCCCTGGCCGGGATGGTGCCCTGGTTGCTGCTCTCGATCCGGAGCCGTGCGGCAGCGGCCGACATCGACATCGAGGCCGTCGACACGCGCGTCTTCGGGCGGATGTGGCATCTGCCCACGCCGTGGGCGCTCGCGGTGACCTTCTTCGTGTCGAGCACGATCGCGTACACGTGCTTCGCGTGGCTGCCGACGATCCTGGTGGACACGGCGGGAGTGAGCCCGCAGGCGGCCGGCGTTCTGCTGTCGCTGTTCGCGCTCATCGGCCTGCCGGCCTCGCTCGTCGTCCCGTCGCTGGTGGCGCGGCGCGGGGTGGTCATGCCCCTCTTCGCGATCGCCTCGGGCGCCGGCGTGGTCGGCGTCGCCGGGCTCCTCCTGATCCCGTCGACGGTCACGTGGCTGTGGGTGGCGCTCCTCGGCACCGCGCCGCTGCTGTTCCCCATCGTGCTCACCCTGGTGGGTCTGCGCACGCGCCGCCACGATGCGACCGTCGCGCTGAGCTCGTTCGTGCAGAGTCTCGGCTACGGCGCGACGATGCTCATGCCGTTCGGCATCGGCCTTCTCCACGATGCGACCGACTCATGGACGGGCGCCCTGGTGATCCTGGGCGTGGTCGCGCTCCTCGCACTGCCGGCGGGTCTCGTCATCGCGCGGCGACGGACGGTCGAGCAGGAGTGGGAGGCGCGCCACGGTCGATGGTGACGGTCGCGTCCCGGTGACGGCTCAGGTCGAACGAGGGCGGTCAGGCCTTCTCGAACGAGGGAGAGGTCGACTCCGATGAATCGTCGTCTTCGTCCTCGTCGTCCTCGTACTGGTCAGCCCACTTGTCCTCGTACTGGTCCTCGTGAGGCGCACCCAGCTCGCGCTCGAGCGCGTTGATGTTCAAGCTGTAGGTGTCGTACTTCAGCTCACGGGCGATTTTCGTGTTCTTCGCCTTTTGACGGCCACGCCCCATGCGTAACCCCCTCATTTCACGAGTCGCGAGCTGGTCCGAGTGCCCGCTGCAGTAATAGTCCGGATGAAGCCGGGAAGAGTAGCATCCAGGATATCACGGAGCCCTCGTGCCGCCCCGACGCGGCCGGGCCGGACCGACGAAAGGCAGCCCGACGATGACCGATGCCGCCCCGCCCCCGACCGGTCGACGACCGCACCGTCCCGTGATCGTGGGAGTGATCCCGGGTCAGCATCCGCGTGTGGTCCGTGAGGCCGCCGGTTACGCCCGCCTCCACAGCGCCGCCCTGTTGGTGACGCATGTGGATGTCACGCGCTTCGTCTCGTACGAGGATCCGGACGGTTACGTCCACACCGCCCCGATCAATCTCGACGTCGTGCCCAGCGAAGCGCTCACCGCGCAGCTGCGAGACGAGGTGGAGCGCGCGCTTTCGGGAGTGGAGGTCTCGTGGAGCCTCGAGCAGGTGGTGGGTGATCCCGCCATCGCGCTGAAGGATCTGGCGGAGAAGACCGACGCGCGTCTGATCGTCGTCGGCACCCGCAAGCGCGGCATCGGCGAATCCATCCGCGAGTTCTTCACCGGATCGGTCGCAGCGCGGCTGGCCCATCGGCAGCCGCGCCCGATCCTCGTCGTCCCGCTGGGTGAACCCGCGCGTGACGACGAGGACCTCTGGCCCGAGGCCTGAGCCGCTCAGCCCTTCGTGGCTCGGCGGACGGCCCTCGCCGCGTCGTCGAGCGCGGCGGCGAGATCGTCGATGACGGATGCCGCCAGCTCGCCGCCCCTGGCCACGTGGGTCCGGAGGTCGGTGCGCACATCTCCGCGGAACTCGGCGATCAGCGCTTCGGCGCGGCGCACCTGTTCCCGCGCGTCGCTGCGACCGTCGCCGCCGGCACGCGGCGCCTCTTCCGGCGGGCTCACGGGTGCGGTGGATGCCGCGGCGAGGTCGGCCCGCAGGCTTTTCATCGCCTCGCGGACGCCCGCGCGGACACCGTCGGCGATGAGTCGGATGCTGTCGGCGAGCCCCGCCTCGATGCTCTCGAGGTCGCCCGCACGTGCGGCGACTTCGGCTCGGCCGGCATCTGTGATCTCGTAGATCGTCTTGCGGCCGTCGACCGACTTGCTGACGAGCCCTTCTTCTTCGAGCTTCGCCAGGCGCGGGTAGATGGTGCCCGCGCTCGGGGTGTAGGTGCCGCCGGTGCGGTCGGAGAGGGCCTGCATCAGGTCGTAACCGTGCCGGGGTCCCTCGTCGAGGAGGTTGAGGAGGTAGAGACGGAGGTCGCCGTGGGAGAAGACGGGGGGCATGTCACCACTCCTCGGGGGTCGGGGCGTCGCCGGGTTCAGCGGCGACGGGGGTGCGTCGCAGCACCGTCACATCGCCCGAGACCGTGTTGGCGCGGACGTCGGCGAAGGAGCCGCTGAGCTCGCCGACGGTGCCGGAGTAGCTCGTTCCGATGCCGCTCTCGGAGCGCTCGACGCCGTCGACGCGGAGCTTGCCGCTGACGCTGCGGAGGGCGTACTTGGTGGCGACGTCCTGGTCGAGACGGATCGTCACGTTGCCGCCGACGGTGTTGAACCCGATGCTCTGGGCGGGTCCGGTGGAGTCGATGAGGGCCGCTCCGCTGACGGTGTCGACCGACGCGGTGCGGATCGTTCCGGTCGCTGTGATCTCACCCGAGACCGAGTTGGCGCCGAGGGTGCCGGTGAGCGAGCGCACCTGCACGTCGCCCGACACGGTGTTGACGGTGACGTCGCCCGTGAGGCCGTCGACGATGATGTCGCCCGAGACCGTGTTGAGCTTGGCGTCGGATTCGATGCCGGCGACGAGCGCGCTCGCGCTGACGACGCCGAGGGTGAGGGCGATCGCGCGGGGAACGGCGACGCTGATCTCTGCCTGCGGTCCACCCGAGCCGAAGTTGCGGAACACTTCGAGGAAGTTGTCCCAGCGCAGCTGCGCGTGATCGATCTCGACCGATCCGTCGGTCGCTTCGATGCGCAGCTCCTTCGTGGAGACCGAGTGCACTTCGATGCGCACGCCGGGTTCGTCGTGGGCGACGACGTCGACCTGTCCGCCGACGAGGCCGATCTTGAGACGGCGGATGCCGTCGAGGTCGATGACCCGGGTCTCACCGGGCTGGACGAGCCACTTCTCGAGAGTCATGTCTTCTCCTGGAGGATGGGGCGATTCGAGATATATCGCGTTAGGCCGAGAATAACACGATATATCGCGAGTGGGAAGAGTGATGACTTGACCTTGACGCGACGTCAACTTCTACGCTGAACCGCATGTCCCCCGAATGGTCGATTCAGCAGCTCGCGAAGCTCGCCCGCACCACGAGCCGCACTCTGCGCCACTACGACGCGATCGGCCTGCTGCCCGCCACAGGGCGGGAGGCGAACGGCTACCGCACCTACGACGCGGCGTCCCTTGTGCGCCTGCAGCGCATCCTGCTCCTCCGGGAGCTCGGGCTCGGACTGCCCCAGATCGGCGAGGTGCTCGCCCGCGGACAGCGGGAGCACGACGCGCTCGCCGCGCATCTGACATGGCTCCGAGAGGAGCAGGGTCGCCTCGGCCGCCAGATCGCCGCGGTGGCATCGACCATCGACGCACTCGAGAAAGGAGAGACCCCCGTGGCTGAGCAGATGTTCGACGGCTTCGACCACACCGTCCACGAAACAGAGGTTACCCGCCGCTGGGGCGCCGACGCGTACGCGACCGGCGACCGCTGGTGGCGTGGGATGAGCGACCACGAGCGCGCGGCCTGGCAGGCGACGACCGCGCAGCTCGCCACCGAGTGGACGGATGCCGCAGCCCGCGGCATCCCGCCCGAATCGGACGAGGCGCAGGCGCTCGCAATCCGTCACATCGCCTGGCTGAGCGGTGTGCCCGGTACGGCCGCCGCGACGGGCGACGACTCGGACGCGTACGTCCTCGGGCTCGCGGATATGTACGTCGCCGACCCGAGGTTCGCTGCGAACTACGGCGGGGAGGAGGGGGCGTCGTTCGTCCGGGCGGCGCTGCGCCACCGGCTCGGAGCCGACTGATCGGCAAAGGAGAAGCCCCCTCGATCGGATGACCGGAGGGGGCTTCTTCGCGCTTGGGGGAGCGCTGCCGACGACGCTGGGGGACGCGTCGGACGTGGTGCCGACTCAGGAGTTCTTACGCAGTACTCGCAGCAAGAAGGCGATCAGGGCGATGACACCGACGATGATCGCGACCCAGAGCAGGAACTCGAGGCCCGATCCGAGGCCGCTGACGATCGCGAGGATGATGGCGATCACGATGATGATGATGAGTGCGAGATTCATTTGGAGGCTCCTTGTCGTCTCCGCTTCCGCCCTGCGGCGGCGGGGTGGCACGGGTGTGTGCCGAGTCATTGTTACCAGCGTTCTTTCAGGCATCACGAGGGTCTTGACAGCGGTCGGTGGCCGTGACATAGCGTTACCCGACGCGGGCGCCCTCTGCCCGTCGTAGCGGGAGGCGGAGTGACATGCCGGCAGGAAGAGGCTCGAACAGCCTGAAGGACCCCGAGCTCTACGAAGAGCTCCGCAAGGACGGCGCTTCGAAGGAGAAAGCGGCACGGATCTCCAACGCCGCAGCGAGAGACGGTCGCTCGGCCGTCGGCACGCGCGGCGGGAGATCGGGCGACTACGAGGACTGGACCGTCGCCGATCTGCGCGGACGGGCCAAGGAGCTCGGACTCACCGGGTATTCCGGCAAGCGGAAGGCGGAGCTCATCGACATGCTCCGCTCGCGCTGACGTGCCGAGGCTGAAGCGCGTCAAGCCGGGCACCGACGTCGGCTACCGGCGGCTGGGCGCGGGTACCGGGTTCCGCTACGTCGACGCGGATGGGGACCCCCTGCCCCGGCGTGAGGCCGATCGGGTGCGAGCCCTCGTGATCCCACCCGCCTGGCAGGACGTCTGGATCTGCTCCGACCCCTACGGGCACATCCAGGCGACGGGAGTCGATGACGCCGGTCGCGTGCAGTACATGTACCACCCGCAGTGGACGGCCGGTCGAGATCGCGGCAAGTACGCCCGGGCCCTCGCGCTCGCCGAGGCTCTTCCGCGCGCGCGGGGTCGGGTCACGACATCGCTTCGACGGGACGACATCGATCAGGAGCGGGTTCTGGCTGCCGCCTTCCGGTTGCTCGACCAGGCGGCGCCGCGCGTGGGAGCCGAGCGCTACCTCGTCAAGCACGGCAGCCGAGGGCTCACCACGCTCCTGCGGCGCGATGCGCTCGTCGACGGCAGCACGGTCGCGCTCCGGTTCCCCGGCAAGAGCGGGCAGCGGCAGGAGATGGAGATCGACGACATCGACCTCGCCACCGCTGTGCAGCTGCTCGTCGCCGGGCGCCCCAGCTCGCCCCTCCTCGCCTATCGGCGCGGTCGACGACGCGTCGCGCTCTCGGGGCGTGATGTGAACGTGTACGTCCGGTCGATGACCGGCGGCGCCTTCACGGCGAAGGACTTCCGGACTCTCCGCGGGACGATCCTGGCGGCCGATGCACTCGCCCGGATCGGGCCGGTCGACACCAAGAGCGAGCTGAAGCGCGCCGAGGTCCTCGCGGTCAAGGCGACCTCGGAGGCCCTCGGGAACACGCCCTCGGTGGCGCGGACGTCGTACATCGATCCGCGCGTGTTCGAACGGTACCGCCGCGGCATCCTGCTCGACACGTCGCTGTCGCCCGAATCGGCGATCCGCCAGCTGATCCTGAACTGACGCCGCCGCGCCGCGGCGCGACGCTCGCGGCGCTTTCCGGCGTGCCCTCCACGGGGTGCTCCCGCTCCGGGCAATAGCGTGTGGCCGTGGCATCCGATCGTCCGGTGTGGTGGGTGGCGCTGCTGATCGTCGTGATCGGCGGGGCCGCCGGCGTCGCGGCGCGTGCGGCGGCTGTGCTGCCGTTCCCCGCCGACGCCCACCCGCTGGTGGTGCCCGCCGTCACGATGGGCGTCAACATCGTCGGTTCGTTCCTGCTGGGCCTGCTCCTCGGCGTGCTCGGCGACCGTCGTCCCGGCCTTCGCCTGCTGGTCGGGACCGGATTCCTGGGCGGCTTCACCACCTACAGCGCCTTCGCCGTCCACTCCCTCCAGGTCTTCACCGACGCTCCCGTCGTCGGCCTCGTCCTCATCGCGGCCTCCCTGTTCGGCGGGGTCATCGCCGCCGGGGTGGGGCTCGTCGTCGGCAGCGGGCGCAGAGCGGATGCCGCATGACCGGCGGCGAGCTGGTGATCCTCGTCGTCGCCGGCGGCCTCGGTGCGGGGCTCCGCTATCTCGTGGACCGCGCGATCACGGCCCGCCGGGGCAGCCGGCGGTTCCCGCTCGGCATCCTCATCGTCAACGTCATCGGATCGTTCGCCCTCGGCGTCATCGCAGGTCTCGGAGACCTCGTCGCCGACCCGTGGGTGGCGATCGTCGGTGTCGGCCTGCTCGGCGGCTTCACGACCTTCAGCACCGTCTCCGTCGACAGTGCCCGATTCGCGCGTGCCGGGCGACGCGACCTCGCGTGGACGAACCTGCTGGGGACCTTCGGCGCCTGCGTCGTGGCCGCAGGTGTCGGTCTCATGCTGGGCGGCTTCTTCGTCCGGTGAATCGGACGCGGCATCCCGCGGAGTGACATCGCCCCAGGCGTGGGGCGGGAGGGCGCGCTCCCATGGGAAACTGGGGGTGATCCCACGCGAACCGTGGACATCTCCGCCTCGAAGACAAGGCCCGTCGTGTCGAACCTCGCCGTCCTGAGCCTCAAGAACCGCGCGCTCATCGCCCTCATCACGATCGTCGCGGCGATCTTCGGCGGCCTCGCGCTGACGAACCTGAAGCAGGAACTGATCCCGCCGATCGAGCTGCCGCAGCTGTCGATCCTCACCACCTATCCGGGAGCCTCGCCCGATGTGGTGAGCAACGACGTGTCGACGCCGATCGAACAGGCGATCCAGGCCGTCCCCGACCTGGAATCGACGAGCGCGACGAGCACCACGAACGCCTCGATCATCCAGGCGTCCTTCGCATACGGCACCAACCTCGCGACTGCCGAGCAGAAGATCCTCCAGGCGATCGGCCGGATCGACGACTCCCTGCCCGACGGCATCGACACGAGCGTCCTCGCGTTCTCGACCGACGACCTCCCGGTCATCTCCCTCGCCCTCACCGGCTACGACGACGCCGCCGACGTCCAGGCGCGACTCGAGAACAGCGTCGTGCCCGACATCGAGGACCTCGAGGGAGTCGCCGCGGCGCAGATCATCGGCGGACAGACCGCCCGGGTCACCATCGTCCCCGACCAGGCCGCGCTGGCCGAGGCCGGGTACACGCAGACGGCCATCACCGACGCGCTCGATCAGAACGGCGTGCTCTTCCCCGGCGGCACCGTCGACGAGGGCGACCAGACGCTCACCGTCCAGACCGGAACGAAGCTCTCCTCGGTGGACGAGATCACGGACCTTCCGCTGGTGCCGTCCTCAGCGGAGCAGATCGTCGCCGACGCCACGACCGTCGGCGACGTCGCCGAGGTGACGCTCGACGAGGATCCGGTCGAGTCCATCTCACGGGTCGACGGCGAGCCCGCGCTCACGGTCTCCATCACGAAGCTCCCCGCCGCCAACACGGTCGAGGTGTCGCACGCCGTGATCGATGCGCTGCCCGCCCTGCAGGACGCCATCGGCGGCGACGCCGAGTTCACGATCGTGTTCGACCAGGCCCCCTACATCGAGCAGTCGATCGAGGCGCTGGCGCAGGAGGGCCTGCTCGGTCTCGCCTTCGCGGTGATCGTCATCCTGGTGTTCCTGCTGTCGGTCCGCGCGACTCTCGTGACTGCGATCTCGATCCCCACGAGCGTGCTCATCACCTTCGTCGGCATCCAGGCGTTCGGGTACTCGCTCAACATCCTCACCCTCGGCGCCCTCACGATCGCGATCGGTCGCGTGGTCGACGACTCCATCGTCGTCATCGAGAACATCAAGCGTCACTACGTGGGCACCGCGGACAAGCGGGCGTCGATCCTCCTCGCCGTGCGCGAAGTGGCCGCCGCCATCACCGCGTCGACACTCACGACTGTCGCGGTCTTCCTGCCGATCGCCTTCGTCGGCGATCTCACCGGCGAACTGTTCCGCCCGTTCGCCCTCACCGTCACGATCGCGATGCTCGCGTCGCTGTTCGTCGCACTGACGATCGTGCCCGTGCTGGCCTACTGGTTCCTGCGGCCCGGCAAGCCGGTGCTCGACGAGCACGGCCGTGCGATCGACCCCGAAGACCCGGCGGCCCCGCCCTCCCGCATGCAGAAGGCGTACATCCCGGTGCTGCGGTGGACGCTCCGTCACTCGGCGATCACCCTCGTGCTGGCGCTGATCGTGCTCGGCGGGACGATCGCCGCGGTGCCGCTCATGAAGACGAACTTCCTCGGCGACTCGGGTCAGAACACCCTCACCGTCACGCAGAACGTGGGCGACACGGCGAGCCTCACGACCCAGGACGAGGCCGCGGCCGTCGTCGAAGACGCCCTGCTGGGCGTCGACGGCATCGACACCGTCCAGACCTCGATCGGCTCGAGCGGGTCGGAGCTGCGCGACGCCTTCACCGGCGGCGGGTCGGGAATCACGTACTCCATCACGACGGATCCGGATGCCGATCAGGAGGCCGTCCGCGCCGACGTGCAGGACGCGCTCGCCGGAATCGACGACGCGGGCGAGATCTCGATCGCCGCGGCGCAGGGCGGGTTCGGGTCGAACGACATCGAAGTCGACATCACGGCCCCCGATGCCGGCGTCCTCAGCGATGCGACCGACGAGGTCATCGCGGCCGTCGAGGGCGAGGACGGCATCGAACAGGTGGAGTCGAACCTGTCGGCATCCCTCCCGTTCGTCGCCGTGACCGTCGACCGGGACGAGGCGGCATCGCTCGGTCTGTCCGAGGTCTCGGTCGGCGCGCTCGTCTCGAACACGATGCAGCCCCGCCAGGTCGGCACCGTCGAGATCGACGACACGTCGTTGACCGTGTACCTGCAGGCCGACGAGATCCCCGACACCATCGAGGGACTCCGCGGTCTCGAGATCGCCGGGGCCACCGGACTCGTCCGCCTCGACGAGGTGGCCACCGTCGAAGAGTCGGAGGGCCCCTCGTCGATCACCACCGAGCGCGGGCAGCGCACCGCGTCGGTGACGATCACCCCGTCGTCCGACGACCTCACCGCCGCCTCCGCGACCGTGACCCAGGCGCTCGACGCGCTCGACCTGCCCGACGGGGCGAATGCCGCCGTCGGTGGCGTCGTGACCCAGCAGCAGGACGCCTTCACCCAGCTCGGGTTGGCGATCCTCGCGGCGATCCTGATCGTGTACATCGTCATGGTCGCGACCTTCAAGTCGCTGCGGCAGCCGATCCTCCTGCTCATCTCGGTGCCGTTCGCCGCGACCGGGGCGATCCTGCTCCAGATCGTGTCGGGCGTGCCGCTCGGCGTCGCGTCGCTCATCGGCGTGCTCATGCTCGTGGGCATCGTCGTCACGAACGCGATCGTCCTCGTGGACCTCGTCAACCAGTACCGCGAGAAGGGGCTGACGACCCCGGACGCGGTGATCGCCGGTGGTGCTCGCCGACTGCGGCCGATCCTGATGACCGCGCTGGCGACGATCTTCGCCCTCACGCCAATGGCGCTCGGGATCACGGGGCACGGTGGGTTCATCTCCCAGCCGCTGGCCATCGTGGTGATCGGCGGTCTGATCTCGTCGACCGTCCTGACCCTGCTCGTGCTGCCCGCCCTCTACAACCTCGTCGAGGGAGCCAAGGAGCGTCGCGCCGCGAAGCGCGGCGAGCCCCTGCCGCAGGGGAAGGATGCCGCCGCTGCCGCGCCCCAGTCCCGCCGTGAGCGGCGCGCGCTGGCCGAGGCGGCTACCGTCACGGGTGCCGCGGCGGTCGTGATCGACCCGATCATCGAGGAGGCGCCGGACATCGAGATCGCGGCTCCCGTCGTCGACGAGGCGGTCGTGGACGGAGAGGGCAGCGCGGCAATGGACGAGCGCGTCGAGGCGGCTGAGGAGTCCGTCGAGTCGGTTGAGGAGCCGGTCGACGAGTCGGTCGAGGAGCCGGTCGGCGAGTCCGCCGAAGAGTCGGTCGACGCGCCCGCCGACGAGCTCGCCGCCGTGCAGACCGAATCGCCCGACGTGGAGATCCCGACCTCAGACGGGGACGACACCCCGGAGCCGGCCGAGACGAACGCGACGGAGCCGACCGACACGGACGGCGACCCCGAGGAGCGCTGACCTCAGCGGTGCAGCCAGGGGCGCAGCATCCGCGTCACCCACGGCAGCACGAAGAAGACCATCAGCGGGGTGAACAGCGCCGTGCTGATCCCGACGCGTGCGACGAGGTGGAGCTCGACGAACCCCGGGATCAGACCCAGGAGCCACGTGCCGACGACGTTCGTGGGGAAGAACCCGAGCCAGATCGCCACCGCCTGCTTCCACCGGGGCGGCGCGGTGGCCGTCGTGGCGATCGCTCCCGTGGCGACCTGAGGCTCGAGGATCGTTCCGCCCGGCGCGTCGAACCAGCCCTCGATGCCGGTGCGGCGCTCGCTCCGCTCCTCGCGGGCGAACGCCTGACCCGACTGCAGCCACCACTCCCGCGCCGACGACTGCTCCCACTCCTCCAGCGTGGAGATGTCGCGGAAGCGGTAGAGCATGTACCAGAGGTCGCTCTCCTCGCCCGCGCGCACCCACCCCGAGCCGAGGAAGCCGGGGAAGGTCGTCGCCAGGTCGGTGCCCGCCTGCATCCAGCTCGTGGCCTCTGCGGTGCGGACCGGATCGATGCGTCGCTCGATGGCGACGGTGATGGGATCGGCCATGCAGACCATTGTGCGCCGCGCCGGCGGCATCCGATCACGCGTCGAAACGAACGCCCCAGCGCAGCTCCCACCGCTCGCCCGGGGCGAGCCGTCGCAGGCTCCGACCGGAATTGAATGCATCGGCGGGCGCCGTCATCGGCTCGACCGCCACCGCCACGTCGTGGCCGGGGTAGCGATCCGTCACGAAGAGCTGGACGTAGTCGAAGCCGGTTCCCGCCCAGACGACGAGGCGGCGTCCGTCGGGAGCGGCGAGGACCGCGTTCGCACGGTCGTGCGCGTCGCGGGCGAGGCCGGCGAAGGCGCCGTCGAGAGCGAGGTCCCCGACGCGGCGCGGCTCGCGGAGGTCGTGCGCCTCGTCGAGCGGCTCCTCCGCGACCGGGATGTTCTGCTCGTCCAGCCGGAACCACGTCTCCGCCTCGAGCTGAAGAGTCAGATCGGCGGTGTTGACGTCGGAGATCTGGAAGTACGGGTGCGTCCCGAGGGCCACCGGCGCGGCATCCGTACCGACGTTGTCGATGGTGTGGATGACCTCGATGCCGTCGGCGGTCAGTGCGTAGGTCACGCGGGTCGCGAGGTGATACGGATATCCGGTCTGCGGGTAGACGTCGGCGCGCAGCGTGAGGCTGCCGTCGGTCTGAGACTCGACGCGGTAGGCGGTGTAGCGGAGGAGACCGTGCGACGCATTGCCGAACTTCGGCTCGGTGATCGCCAGCTGACGCTCCTCCCCGTCGTCGTCCCAGCGCCCGTCGCGGACACGGTTGGGCCAGGGGACGAGCACGATCCCGGATGCCGCCGGGGTCGGCGCATCATCGGGGTATGCCGGGACCAGGTCGACGCCTGCCACCCGCAGTGCACGCAGGGCGGCGCCGACCTCGGTGACCTCCGCGGAGACGTCGGCGGCGCGCAGCGTGAATCGGGTTCCGGTGGGGTCGGCGCTCATGGGCACAGCGTATCGGCGGTGCGCGGGTCGGCGGTGCCCGCGATGCCCGCGATGCCCGCGTCCGGCGGCCTCCCAGGGGCGTCCGGTATCGTGAGGGAGTCGGCTGAGGACACCGTGCTGTGCACGGGCATTCTGTGTGAGTCCTCGGGGCCGATCTCGAAACCGCGAATCGGGTTTCGGAACCAGTAACTGGAATGGCCCCCGGTCGACGACAGCCCGGGTATGTCTGCGTGTGTGCGCAGCGCTGTTCTCGTGTGAGAACTCAGAAGGAATCTCCCATGCCCAAGAACAAGAAGCCGGCCGGCGGCCGCGCTCAGAACTTCGAGCCGCGCTACGGCAAGAAGACCTCCTACCAGGACGCCAAGCGCCGTCCCGGCCAGTCGTCGGCGGGAACCGCCGGCAGCAAAAGCCCCAGCCACCGCGGCTACCGCGCCCCCGAAGAGGGCGGCGCCGCCGCGAAGGGCCGCTGGAGCGCGCAGGAGCGCGTCGGGCGCGACGAGGCTCGCGGCATCCGCTCCCAGGCCCGTGGCGACCGCCGCTTCGACCGCGACGAGCGCCCGCGCCGTGACGCCGGTGACGACCG
>Ga0160435_1000490_pt1 | contig 12844 bp, 12 predicted proteins | sample HID1973K_E0MG_FD_108213 | JGI IMG/M metagenome (GOLD analysis project Ga0160435, IMG submission 108213) | Enriched mosquito-associated microbial communities from UW Madison campus, WI, USA - HID1973K_E0 MG | ecosystem: Host-associated > Arthropoda: Insects > Digestive system > Unclassified ...
AGCCACCCATTGCCGTCAACCAACCGAATGTGTCGTCAGGGAGTAATGCGAGATGTCAGAGCGTGAGACCGGTACCGTCAAGTGGTTCAACGATGCCAAGGGCTTCGGATTCATCAGCCGCGAGAATGGCGAGGACGTGTTCGTGCATTTCCGCGCGATCCAGATCCAGGGCTTCAAGAGCCTGAAGGAAGGGCAGAAGGTCAGCTTTACCGTCGTGCAGGGCCAGAAGGGCCTGCAAGCCGACGCCGTGCAGCCGGCCTGACCCGCACCTTGCGATCAGCAAAAAGGCCCGCTAGCGGGCCTTTTTGCTTTGGCTGGAAGCTCGCGCTCAGCGCAGTACGACGCGGCCGTTGACCACCCGTACGTAGGTGTTCTCGCGAATGCCGTTGAGGTCGCGCTGGTTGATCACCAGCACGCGGCCGTCATCCATGCGCACCTGCACGTCGTACGACTCTCCGGTGACATTGTTCTGGATGGCGTTGCCAGCCACCGCGCCGGCGCCGGCGCCGAGGACCGTGGCGACATTCTGGTTGCCCTTGCTGCCGCCGGTCTCGTGCGAAATGGTGCGGCCTGCGACGGCGCCGACGATGCCACCCAGCACGGCGCCGGTCGCCGAGGGCGCGCTGCGGTTGGACTGCACGGCATCAATGCGGGTGACGATGCCGCAGTCGGCGCAGCGACCTTGCGAATAACCGGCGTTGCCTGTTGTAGCTGCCACCACCGTAGTTGCTGTAGCCCGGTTGGCTGGTGGCGCAGCCGGCCATTAGGGCAGCAGTTGCAACGCCAAGGCCGATCTGACGGATATTCATGGGTCCTCCAAGGTCAGCGCGGCGGCTTGCCGCGGGTGGCCTCATCCTGTCGTGGCCCGGGTGAACGCGGCGCCAACCGACGCCGGGCGTTGCGATGGCAGTCAGCGAAAATCCTGGTGACAGGCCTTGCAGGCCTCGCCAATACGTGTGTTGACGGTGGCAAGCGCGGTGCAATCGCCCGGCACGGCCGCCAGTGCCTGGTCCAGCGCCGAGCGCATATCACGCGCGTGCGCGGCGAAGCGGCGGTCGTCGCGCAGGCTGGGGAAGGCCGCTTCCAGATCGTTGGACAGGTAACGCAGTGTCTGCAGGCGCGGCTGGCTGTCGGGCACGGTGCAGCGGTTCTGCTGCTGGCTGCGCTGCAGCAAGTCAGTCTGCTTGGCCATCACCTGCATCAGGCTGTGCGGGAACGGGTCGCGCCGCGCCTGGATTGCCCGCATCAGCATCACCGTGCCGATGATGCCCACCAGCAGCCCGATCAGGGCCATGAACAGATAGCGGTAAGCGGCGGAGGGACGGCGGGGCTGGCTGGACATGGCGGGCTCCGGGCCGGCGGGCGGCCTGTGGCGTGGCGGGCGTGAGTGCGGGCTCGATCCTACGACGGTCCGGGTCCGGCTGACTACGCGTAAAATCGCCGCATGAATCCGCAATGGCTCGAAAGATTCGCCGGTGTCGACCGGCTCTATGGCAGTGGCAGCGTCGCCCGCCTGGCCGGCTGCCGCGTGGCGGTGGTCGGCATGGGCGGCGTCGGCTCGTGGGTGGTGGAGGCGCTGGCGCGTAGCGCCGTCGGCCACCTGACCCTGATCGACGCCGACGACATCTGCGTGTCCAACACCAACCGCCAGCTGCCGGCGCTGGCCGGGCAGTACGGCCAGAACAAGGCCCAGGCGATGGCCGCGCGTTGCCGCGCCATCAACCCGGAAATCGACGCCGTGGCGGTGGAGGCCTTCCTCACCGTCAACAACATGGAAGCGCTCCTCGACCAGGGTTTCGACCTGGTCGTGGACGCCTGCGACAGCTTCCGGGTCAAGGTCGAAACCATCGCCTGGTGCCGCCGCCGCAAGCTGCCGTTGATCACCGTCGGCGCGGCCGGCGGGCGCACCGACCCGACGCTGGTACGAGTGCGCGATGTTTCGCGCACAGAGCACGACGCGATGCTGGCGCTGATTCGCAAGAAGCTGCGCGGCGAGTTCAATTTCCCGAAGAACCCGCAGCGCTATTTCGGCGTGCCGGCGGTGTATTCGCTGGAGAACGTCAAATATCCGCAGGCCGATGGCAGCGTCTGTGGGCTGCGCCCGGCGCTCGGCGCCGACGCGGCGTTGAAGCTGGACTGCGGCGCCGGTCTCGGCGCGGCCACGCATATCACCGGTGCTTTCGCCTTCGCCGCGGTGGGCAAGGCGCTGGAAATGCTGCTCAAACCGCGCCGGACGCAGGCGCCGGCCGAGGCTGCCGAGACCGTCGAAGCAGGCTAGGGCGGGTCGGTCGGCAGCGAGAACAAGCGCCGGGCATTATCGGCGGTCTGCGCGGCGACCTCGGCGACCGCCACCCCGCGCAGCCCGGCGATGACCTCGGCGATGTGCGCCAGGCGCCCCGGCTCGTTGCGCTGGCCGCGGATACCGGCATCGGGCTGGTCGGGGGCGTCGGTTTCCAATAGCAAGTGCTCCAGCGGCATGCTCGCGGCGAGCTGGCGCAACCGGCGCGCGCGCTCGTAGCTCACCGGCCCGCCGAGGCCGATCATGAAACCGTGCTCCCACAACTGCTGCGCTTGTTCCGGGCTGCCGGCGAAGCTGTGGACCACGCCGCGCACCTCGCCGGCCTTGCGGATGGCCAGGATCACCGCCTCGACCGCGCGCCGCGCGTGCACGATCAGCGGCAAGTCGTAGCGGCGCGCCAAGGCCAGCTGGCCGTCGAAATAGTGCGCCTGGGCCGTGTGGTCCAGATCTTCGATGAAATAGTCCAGGCCGCATTCGCCAATGGCCAGCGGGCGTTCGCGTTGGATCCATTGCTGCAACTGGTCCAGGTGCTCGGGCCGGTGCTCGGCCAGGAACACCGGATGCAGTCCGTAGGCGGGGTACAACCCGGCTTGCCCCTGGCAGACCTGGCGCAGCTTCGGCCAGCTCGCCGCCGTGGTGGCCGGGACCAGCTGGGCGACCACGCCTGCGGCATTGGCGCGTTGCAACACCTCGCTGCGATCCGGGTCGAATTCGCTCGCGTCGAGGTGGCAGTGGCTGTCGATCAGGCGCATGACCCGCCAGCGACTCAGCGACCCGGTAGCGAGGGCGGGGTGCCCTTGCGATATTTCCAGTTGGCCAGCAGCACCGTGGCCAGGCCCAGGACCAGTTCGTCCACGAATGGCACCGGGTCCGGCAGGAACACGTCGATTACGAACAGGGCCGCGACAATCTTGGCCAGGGTCGGGAAGCGCAGGCGTCCGGCCCAGTTCAACAGCGGCAGAGTCAGCGGGTTGGGCATGGCGCGTCCTTGGAAACGATTAAGCATGAATGAAATCACTTGCCGGGATCCTTCACGTGCATATTCTGCGGAAAGGCGTGGATTTGTTCAGCTGAGTCATGTTCGAATCCACCCGTCCAAAACGCGGACCGTCCGCAGGGAGCAGGATCAATGAAAAGCAACACGACAACTATACTGGTCGCGGCAGGCGCACTGCTGGTGGGCGGTGTGGCGACGGCCGCCTTCATGAATAACCGTGGCAAGTCCGACGAGTTCGTCGCGCCCTCGGCGCAGACGCGGCCGGCGCTGGACACCACCCTGGCAGAGGATCCGAACGCGGTGGCGCCGGGCAAGGGCCTGGAGTACGCCGACGTGGTCAAGGTCGACCCGATCACGCAGAAGGAAAAGGTCTACGCCACGGTGATCGGCAGCGAGGCGGTGCGCGAGACAACCAGCACCAGCACGCCGCACGAAGTTTGCCAGGACGTCGTGGTGCAGGAGCGGCTGCCCGAGCGCGACGGCAACGTCGGCGGTACCGTGGCCGGCGCGGTGATCGGTGGCCTGCTCGGCAACCAGGTCGGCGGCGGCAATGGGCGCAAGGTCGCCACCGCGGCCGGCGCAGTGGCCGGTGGCGTGGTCGGCAACCAGGTCGACAAGCGCCATGTCGGCGGCCGGGTGGTCAATCGCACCGAGCGCCAGTGCCACACCGAGAATGCAACGTCCGAGTCTTCGCGCATCACCGGCTACAACGTGACCTATCGCAACGCCGATGGCACCACCGGCACCATGCGCATGGACAGCAAGCCCGGCGAGCGCATCGCGATGGGCAACGCGGACAACGTCATCGGTTACAACGTCACTTATCGCTACGACGGCGAGGAAAAGACCGTGCGCCTGGACGACAAACCGGCCAGCGACCGCTTGCCGGTGATCGACGGGCAGTTGGTGACGCAGACGGCGGCCGCCGATGGTGCCGACAATCGCCAGTAAGCACTCGCTCGGTTTGGTTTGAGGAAAGGAGCCGGCTTGCCGGCTCCTTTCTTTTTGCGCCTCTGGTGGCGGCGCCCGCACCTGGTTACGCACCTACAATCGGCGTTCCGCCTTACGAGTTCCCCGCCATGGCCCTGCCGCCCGACGATCTGTTCGACGTGCACTCCCTGCTCGGCGAGGACCACCGCGCCATCCAGGCCGCGGTCGCCCGCTTCACCGACGAGCGCGTGCTGCCATTGATTGCCGATGCCTTCGAACACGGCCGCTTCCCGCGCGAGCTGGTGCCGGAAATGGCCGACCTCGGCCTGTTCGGTGCGACCCTGCCGGTCGAGTACGGCGGCGGCGGGCTCGATTCGATCGTCTACGGCCTGATCTGCCAGGAACTTGAACGCGGCGACAGCGCCTTGCGCAGCTTCGTCAGCGTGCAGTCCTCGCTGTGCATGCACCCGATCTTTGCCTATGGCGACCCGGCGCAGCGGCAGCGCTGGTTGCCCGACATGGCCGCCGGTCGCGCGATTGGTTGTTTCGGCCTGACCGAGGCCGAAGGCGGTTCGGACCCGGCGGCGATGCGCACGCGCGCGCGCCGCGACGGCGGCGACTGGGTGATCGACGGCGCCAAGCTGTGGATCACCAACGGCAGCATCGCCGATCTGGCCGTGGTCTGGGCGCAGACCGACGAGGGCGTGTGCGGTTTCGTGGTCGAGCGCGGCACGCCGGGCTTCAGCGCGCAGGATATCGGCCAGAAAATGAGCCTGCGCGCTTCGGTCACTTCGGCCCTGTACTTCGACGCTGTGCGCATTCCCGAGGCCCAGCGCCTGGCCGGTGCGACTGGCCTGAAAGGACCGCTGGGTTGCCTCACCCAGGCCCGTTACGGCATTGCCTGGGGCGCCATCGGCGCGGCCATCGCCTGTTTGCGCGAGGCCCTGGCCTACGCCGGCGAGCGCCAACTGTTCGGCCGGCCGTTGGCGGCCAACCAGGCGGTGCAACTGCGTCTGGCCGAGATGGCGCGCGCCATCGTCTCCGCCCAGCTGATCGCGTTGCAACTGGGCCGGCTCAAGGATGCCGGGCGAATGCAGCCGGCCCAGGTTTCGCTGGCGAAGTGGAACAACTGCCGCATGGCGCTGGAGGTGGCGCGCGATTGTCGCGACCTGCTGGGCGCGGCCGGGATCACCCTGGCGCACGGCGCCATCCGCCATGCCTTGAATCTTGAGTCGGTCATCACGTATGAAGGAACCCAGACAATCCACCAATTGGTGGTAGGCCGGGAGTTGACCGGTCTCAACGCGTTCTAGGGCAGGATGCCCACAAGGGGGGAGTGTGCGGTCTAGCAAGGGGAAATGGCTGCTCGCTGCGGCCTGGTTGCTGTGCTTTGGGCCGGCGCTGGCGGCCGAGCAGGCACCCGCAATGGCCGCTGCGCCGGCGTGGGTCCAGGTCGAGACGGTGCCAAACGCCGGCACCGCCAGCGGCGGCTTGCGCTATGAGTTGGTGTCCGACCAGATCGACCTGAGCGGCGCGAAGCCGCTGTGGTACCGCCGCGTCAGCTACACCGTGCAGCGCGACAACGCCCTGGCCGATGCCGGGCAGATCGGCCTGTACTACCAGCCCGAGTACCAGCAACTGGCGCTAAACCAGCTGGAGGTGTGGCGCGAGGGTCGCCGCATCGACATGCGCCAGCGCGCCCACTACGCCCAGCTGCGGCGCGAGAGCGAACTGGAACAGGGCCTGCTGGACGGGTCGCTGACGCTCAACATCAGCCTGCCGGACCTGCGCGTGGGCGATCGCATCGACTATGCCTACACCGTGACCGGCGCCAACCCGGTGTTCGGTCGCGGCTACTACGACAACTACACCGCCCGCTACGACGTACCGCTGGCGGCGCGACGGCTGCGCGTGCGCTATCCCGACGGGCTGCCGTTGCGCTGGAAGGTCAGCGTGCCCGGTTTCCGGCCCACCCAGCAACAGGTCGGCGGTTTGCAGGAGCTGCGGCTGGAAGCCGAGGCGATACCCGCGGTGCGCGCAGAGAAGGACACCCCGGCTGGCCACGACAGCTATGGCCGAATCGAACTGTCCACTGCTGCCAACTGGCGCGGCGTGGTCGATTGGGCCGTCGGCCTCTACCCGCGCGGTTTCCGCGACGCAGCCGTGGCCAGCGCCATGGCCAAGCAATTGCGGCTGGACCCGGCCGACCCGCAGGGGTCCATGCAGCGTGCCATCGCCTTCGTCCAGGGTGATATCCGCTACCTGGGCCTGGAGATGGGCGCCAATTCGCACGCCCCGCACGCGCCGGAGGAAACGCTGCGCAACCGCTATGGCGACTGCAAGGACAAGGCCACCCTGCTGGTGGCGTTGCTGGCGCTGGCGGGTGTGCCGGCCGAACCGGTGCTGGTGAACTCGGCCACCGGCATGGACCTGTCCGCGCGCCTGCCCAGCCCGTTGGCCTTCGACCACGTGGTGGTGCGCGCGCGGCCGCACGGCGCAACGTTCTGGATCGACGCCACCCGCGACCGCGAGTACGGCACCTTCGATGCGCGCGTGCCGCTGCCGTTCGGCCAGGGCCTGCCGGTCATGGCAGGACAGGCGGCGCTGGTGGACATTCCCTACCCGCCGGCATCGACCCCTGAAGTGGTGGTCGAGGAGGGCGTGGACATCGCCATGGCGCAGCCGCGCCGGCAGGCGCGCTTTACCGTGGTCACCGACTACCTGCAGGGCCGCGGCGACGATGCCCGGCAGATGTTCGAAAGCCAGGGCGCCGAAGCCCTGGGCGACCAGTACCTGGACTTCATGCGGCGCTTCTACAGTCAGTTGCAGCTCGATGGCTTGCCGAGCGTGGACGACGCCGACCCGACCCGCCTGCGCATCGCCGAAAGCTACCGGCTTGCCTGGCACCGTAGCGAAAACGACGTCGTCGGCTTCCCGCTGTTCCAGCTGCAGGACTGGATGAAGGAATTGCCCCGTACCGCACGGCGTACGCCCATGGCCCTCGGCGGGCCGCGCCTGGCCACGCAGACCGTGCGGGTGCGCAGCGACGGCGGCGTCCATGTACGGCCCAGCAAGGACGTGGTCGAGAACCCATGGTTCCGCTTCAGCCGCCGGGTCGATGTGCAGGACGGGCAACTGGTCATCGAGGGCGAGTGGGAGCGGCGCGCGCTGGCGATCCCGCCCGAAGGCATCGGCCGCGCAGCCAACGATATGGCGCGGGCGCGCGAGCTGCTGTTCTTCGAACACGACTTCAAGCCGAACCCGTTGCGCAGCATCGGCCTGCGGCCCTGGTTGTGGGCCCTGGCCGGGCTCGGGCTCAGCGTCCTGCTGCTCGGCCTGGCAGGCTGGAGCGCATGGCGCGGCGGTCTCGGCGGCATGTTGTATACGCCGTACCGCACCGGGCTGCAGCTGTGGCAGCAACCCCGCCTGCGCTGGCTGGCCTGGGCCGCGCTGGGGTTGTCCTACGTCCTTTCGCTGAGCCTGTTTCGTGACGCGGGCGTGGTCGGAGTCCTGCGCCAGTTGGGCATCGCGCTGGCGCAAGCGGTTTTTGGCCTGCTGCTTTTCTGGGGCCTGCTGACCGCGCTGCGCGTGCGCATTGGCGCCGGCCGCCTGGCCACCGCGATGGCCGCCGGCATGCTGCCGCAGTTGCCGCTGCTGGCCGGCATCCTGATTGCCACGATCGGCTCGGCCGCCTGGCTGGCGGGTGCCGCCGCCACACCGCCGGCGTGGCCGGGCATTGTCGTCACCGCGCTGCTGTTCGCGCTTGCCGTGGTCTGGACGGTGGTGTCGTGCACCGCCAGCGTGGCAGCGGCCAGCGGGGCCTCGCGTTTGCGCGTGTTGCTGGCGGGGTTCGGGGTGTTCGCGGTCGGCCTGTTGCTCGCCGGCGGTGCGCTGCTGGCGCGTCTGCTGGTGCAACAAGCCAGCCACTGAGCCCTGGGCGGCCAACACCGCGCGGGGCTTTGCAAAGGCGGCCGCGGCTGTGACACTCGGTGACCTTCCTGTAACCGGGCTTGACCATGTCCTCTGCACGCGCGCCGCTGACCGTCTATGGCAAGTCCACCTCGGGCAACTGCTACAAGGTGCAGCTGCTGCTGGAGCAACTGGGCAGCCGCTACGTCTGGGAAGAGGTCGACAGTGCCAATGGCCAGACCCGCACGCCCGAATACCTGGCCAAGAATCCCAACGGCAAGGTGCCGATGGTCGAACGCGACGACGGTCGCGTGCTGGTCGAATCCAACGCCATCCTGTACTGGCTGGCAGAGGGCACGCCGTTCCTGCCGGCCGATGCCTGGCAGCGCGCGCAGACGCTGAGCTGGATGTTCTTCGAACAGTACAGCCACGAGCCGTACGTGGCCGTGGCGCGCTTCATCCGCGGCTGGACCCCGCTCGATTCCCCGCGTCGTGCCGACCTGCCGCGCCTGCGCGCCGGCGGCGAGGCGGCGTTGGGGGTGATGGAAGGCCACCTGCGCCAGCACGCCTGGTTCAGCGGTGGCGCCTACGGCATCGCCGACATCGCGCTGTTCGCTTATACCCATTGCGCGGCGGAGGGTGGCTTCGAACTGTCGCGCTGGCCGGCCCTGAGCGACTGGCTCGAACGCGTGCGCGCTACCCCCGGTTTCGTCGCCATGGCCGAGCCCGAGCCCGAAGCGCGCGTGCGCCTGGCAAGCGCCGAGCCGGCCTGAGGGCGCACGACGATGTGTGGACTGGCCGGACTGTGGCTGCCCCTTCCGCGCCTGCATGGCGAAGCGCTCAACGCGCTGGCCGCGGCCATGGGCGCCAGCCTGCAACACCGCGGTCCCGACGATGCCGGGGTGTGGTGCGACGCGCAGGCCGGCATCGCCCTGGCGCACCAACGCCTGAGCATCCTCGACCTGTCGCCGCTGGGCCACCAGCCGATGACCTCCAGCGACGGCCGCTATCAACTTGCCTACAACGGCGAGATCTACAACTTCGCGCAACTGCGCGCGGCACTGTCGGCGCTGGGCCATCGCTTCCGTGGCCACTCCGATACCGAAGTGCTGCTGGCCGCGATCGTCGAGTGGGGCCTGGAGCAGGCCCTGGCGCAATGCAACGGCATGTTCGCGCTGGCGCTGTGGGATAGCCGCGAACAATGCCTGCAACTGGCGCGCGACCGCGTTGGCAAGAAGCCGCTGTATTACGGCTGGGCCGGCGACACCCTGGTGTTCGGCTCCGAGCTCAAGGCCTTGTGGCGGCATCCGGATTTCGACAACGAAGTCGACCACGACGTGCTCACGCTGCTGCTGCGGCTGGGCTACATCCCGGCGCCGTATTGCATCCATCGCGGTGCGTTCAAGCTGATGCCGGGGCGGATTCTCAGCCTGCATCCCGGCGACATCGCCGCCGGCGCCGCCGCGCACCGGCCCGAACAGGCGCAGCGGCCGTTCTGGGACGCACGCCAGGCCATGCAAGCCGCGCTGGCGCAGCCGTTCCAGGGCGATGCCGCCGCCGCGCAAGCGCAGCTGGACGCGCTGCTGCGCGACGCCGTTGGCCTGCGCATGGTCGCCGACGTGCCGGTGGGCGTGTTCCTTTCCGGCGGCACCGATTCCTCCGTGGTCACCGCGCTGATGCAGGCGCAGAGCACGCGGCCGGTGCGCAGTTTCAGCATCGGCTTCAGCGGCTCGCACCATGACGAGGCGCCGCTGGCGCGCGAGGTCGCCGCGCACCTGGGCTGCGAACACACCGAACTTTATGTCGATGGCCGCGATGCTCTGGCAGTGGTGCCGCAGTTGCCACAGATGTTCGACGAGCCGTTTGCCGACGCCTCGCAAGTGCCGACCGCGCTGGTGGCGCGGCTGGCGCGCAGCGGCGTAACCGTGGCGCTGTCTGGCGACGGTGGCGACGAATTGTTCTTCGGCTACTCGCGCTACGTGCGCGCACTGCGCAACTGGCAGATGCTGCGCCTGCTGCCAGGCCCGCTGCGCGGGGCGCTGGCGCGCCGCGGCGGTGGCGAAAGTTCGCGCGTGGGCGGGTTGGCGGTGCTGTTCAACGAAGCCGGTGCGCGCGGTATCGGCGATGTCTATCGCAACCGCATTTCGCGCTGGCGCACGCCGGCCGCGGCGGTGCAGGGCGCGCACGAGCCAGAGACCTTCTACAGCCTGGCGCAACCGCTGCATGGCGCCGGCACCCCGGCTGACGCGATGATGCTGGCCGACTTTGTCACCTACCTGCCCGACGACCTGCTGTGCAAGGTCGACCGCACCAGCATGGCGGTGGGCCTGGAGGCGCGCGCGCCGTTGCTGGACTGGCGCGTCGCCGAGTTCGCCTGGTCGTTGCCGCTGGACTACAAATACCGCCAGGGCACCAGCAAGTACCTGCTCAAACAGGTGCTGCGCGGCTATCTGCCCGACCACATGGTCGACCGCCCCAAGCGCGGCTTCGGCGCGCCGGTCAGCAGTTGGCTGCGCGGCGACCTGCGCGACTGGGCGCAGGCCTTGCTCGATCCGGCACGCTTGGCGGCCGAAGGCGTATTCGTGCCCGAGGCCATCCAGGCGCCGTGGCAGGCGTTCCTGGGCGGCCAGCGCAAGTGGCATACCCATCTTTGGACCGTGCTGATGTTCCAGGCCTGGCAGGAGGGCTGGCGGCAAGCGCGAGCGGCGACTGTTCCACTTCACCCCGAGTGAGCGCGCGGCTGGCTAGATTCGGGCCGGACCCTCACCCCGGAGCCCGTCATGAGCCAGTACAAGATCGCCGTGTTCGTCGGCAGCCTGCGCAAGCACTCGTTCAACCGCCAGCTGGCGCATGCGCTGGAGCCGTTGTTTGGCGGCAAGGCCAGCTTCACCCACGTCGAGATCGCCGACCTGCCGTTGTACAACCAGGATTTCGACCACGACTACCCCGAGCAGGGCAAGCGCCTCAAGCAGCAGGTGCGCGAAGCCGACGCGGTGCTGTTCGTCACCCCCGAATACAACCGCTCGATCCCCGGGGTGCTCAAGAACGCCATCGACCTGGGCTCGCGCCCCTATGGCGACAGCTGCTTTGCCGGCAAGCCCGCCGCGGTGCTGGGCATCTCCGTCGGCACGATAGGCACTGCGCTGGCCCAGCAGCACCTGCGCAATGTGCTGGCCTACCTGGACATGCACGTGCTCGGCCAGCCCGAAGTGTTCCTGCAGCACAAGGACGGCTTCTTCGACGAGCAGGGCGGCTTGGGCGATGCCGGTACCGCCAAGTTCCTGCAAGGCTACGTCGACAAATTCCTGGCGCTGATCGCCAGCGCCGGCAAAAGCCGTTGAGCGGTCGCGGAAACTGAGACGGGGCGGGGCTAGCCTGCGAATCACGCACCGGCTGTGCACGGCTTATCCACAGACTTGTTCCTAGCAAGTGGTGCCGTGCCTGCCTATCCTTCCTGCCCCCGTCCTTGCGTCAGGTTTCCGCCCGCATGTCCGCCCGAGCCGGTTTTCGTTCCAACCGCGATCGCGACCGCGATGACCGGCCTGAGCCGCGCATCGACCAGTTGCGCGTGCCGCCACACTCGGTGGAGGCCGAACAGGCGGTGCTGGGCGGGCTGATGCTCGCGCCCGACGCCTACGACCGGGTCAACGACCAGCTCACCGAAAACGACTTTTACCGCCGCGACCACCGGCTGATCTACCGCGCCATTCGCGAGCTGGCCGAGAAGAGCCGCCCGTTCGACGCGGTCACCCTGGGCGAATGGTTCGAATCGCAAGGCAAGCTCGAACAAGTGGGCGACGGCGCCTACCTGATCGAACTGGCCAGCACCACGCCCTCGGCCGCCAACATCGGCGCCTACGCCGAGATCGTGCGCGACAAGGCGGTGTTGCGGCAGTTGATCGAGGTCGGCACCAATATCGTCAACGACGGCTTCCAGCCCGAGGGCCGCGAGAGTTCCGAGTTGCTGGCCACCGCCGAGAAGGCCGTGTTCCAGATCGCCGAGGCCGGCGCTCGCGGGCGCAGCGATTTCGTCGCCATGCCAGGTGCGCTGAAGGACGCCTTCGAAGAACTGCGCAACCGCTTCGAGAACGGCGGCAACATTACCGGCCTGCCGACCGGCTACAACGACTTCGATGCGATGACCGCCGGCCTGCAGCCGACCGACTTGATCATCCTGGCCGCGCGCCCGGCGATGGGCAAGACCACCTTCGCGCTGAACATCGCCGAGTACGCGGCGATCAAGTCGAAGAAGGCGGTGGCGGTGTTCTCGATGGAAATGTCGGCGCCGCAGCTGGCCATGCGCCTGATCTCCTCCAACGGCCGCATCAACGCCACGCGCCTGCGCACCGGCCAGCTCGAAGACGAGGATTGGGCGCGCGTCACCGGCGCGATCAAGATGCTCAAGGAGACCAAGATCTTCATCGACGACACCCCCGGCCTGTCGCCGGAGGTGTTGCGCTCCAAGGCGCGCCGGCTCAAGCGCGAGCACGACCTTGGCCTGATCGTGATCGACTACCTGCAGCTGATGTCGGTGCCGGGCAACAGCGAGAACCGCGCCACCGAGATCTCCGAGATCTCGCGTTCGCTCAAGGGCCTGGCCAAGGAGCTCAACGTACCGGTGATCGCGCTGTCCCAGCTCAACCGCTCGCTGGAAACGCGTACCGACAAGCGCCCGGTGATGGCCGACCTGCGCGAATCGGGCGCTATCG
>Ga0160435_1000493_pt1 | contig 12806 bp, 13 predicted proteins | sample HID1973K_E0MG_FD_108213 | JGI IMG/M metagenome (GOLD analysis project Ga0160435, IMG submission 108213) | Enriched mosquito-associated microbial communities from UW Madison campus, WI, USA - HID1973K_E0 MG | ecosystem: Host-associated > Arthropoda: Insects > Digestive system > Unclassified ...
GCCGCCGGACTCCGCTCCTACAGCCGGGGCGGCGTGCTCCTGACCGAGACCTACGGCGATGACGTCATCCCGCCCGGGGGCGCAGGAATCACCCTGGCGCCCTGGGCCAACAGGGTGGAGGACGGCGCCTGGGTCCTGGACGGCAAGAAGCAGCAGCTGGACATCACTGAGGTATCCCGGAACAACGCCAGCCACGGCCTGCTCAGAAATGTCGGTTACACCCTGGTGGACGAATCGCCATACTCCGTTTCCCTGGAAGCCACGGTCTTTCCGCAGCACGGGTACCCGTTCCTGGTGCGGCACCTCGTGCGGTACGAGCTGACCGCAGACCTGGGACTCGCAGTCCGCCAGAGCCTGACCAACCATGCCGCAGCAGCTGCGCCGTTCGTCCTCGGCGCGCACCCCTACCTGCGGCTGGGAGACGCACCGGCCGAGGAACTGGTACTGACCGTCCAGGCCGACACCCAGCTCATCGCCGATGAGCGGTTGATACCCCGCAGTTCCGCACCCGTGGACGGCGACACCGACTTCCGCGCCGGCCGCACCATCGGCGGCCTCAGCGTCGACGTCGCACTCACCGGCCTCGGGTATAAGGATGGCAAGGCCCGCCACGTGCTGGCCGGTCCGGACGGACGCAGCGTCAGCCTCTGGCAGGACGAATCCTGCCAGTACGTCCACGTCTTCGTCAGCACGGTCTACCCCGGCCGCAGCCGGGCGCTCGCCGTAGAGCCGATGACCGGTCCGGCCAACGCCTTCAACTCCGGTGACGGCCTGCGCTGGCTCGAACCCGGGGAGTCCTTCGCCATGGAGTGGGGAATCGACTACCACGCCGCCACGGGCGGTTAGAGTTTCCTTATGACGCCCAATGAGGACGACGCCACCCAGTCCAGGCCATCTCCAGCCCCCGCCGCGGCGGCACCCCTCCGCGTCCTGACGGACCGTGAGCTGGACCGGGACATCCCGTACGGTGTGCGGATTGCCGCATCCTGGTCCTGGCGCCTGGGCCTCATCCTCCTGATGGCCGGCACGCTGATCTGGCTCCTGAGCCACATCACCTTCCTGATCATCCCGGTGATGGTGGCGGCGCTCCTCGCGGGGCTGCTGAGCCCGGTCACGGCCTGGTTGAAGCGGCGCGGACTGCCCGCAGGCCTTGCCGTCGCCGTCACGGTCCTAAGCTTTATCGCCGTGATCTCCGGTGCGCTGGCCCTCGTCGGCCGGCAGTTGGTCATCGGCTTCGGTGAATTGTGGCAGCAGGCGCTCGAAGGCGTGCGGCAGGTCCAGACGTGGCTCTCCGACGGGCCGCTGCACCTGACGGCGGCCCAGATCGACCAGTACGTCAAGGAAGCCAGCGACGCACTGCAGAACAACAGCAGCAGCATCCTCAGTGGCGCCCTCTCCTTTGGCAGTACCGCCGGACACTTCGCCGCCGGATTGCTCCTGGCCCTGTTTATCCTCATTTTCTTCCTGCTCGAGGGAGACCGGATCTGGGCGTTCCTGGTGCGGCTGCTTCCGCGGCGGGCGCGGGCCGCCACCTTCGGCGCCGGACGCAAGGGCTGGGCCTCCATGGTCAGCTATGCACGTATCCAGATGTTCGTTGCCGCTGTGGATGCGATCGGCATCGGCGTGGGCGCCGCGATCATCGGTGTCCCGCTGGCTCTTCCCCTGGGCGTGCTGGTGTTCCTGGGTTCATTCATCCCGGTGGTGGGTGCGCTGGTGACCGGTGTGATTGCCGTCCTGCTGGCGCTGGTTGCCAACGGCCCCGTGAATGCGCTGATCATGCTCGCCATCGTCCTTGCGGTCCAGCAGCTGGAAGGCCACATCCTGCAGCCGCTGGTCATGGGCAAGGCCGTTTCGCTCCACCCGGTAGCCGTTATCCTCAGCGTTGCCGCCGGTTCGTACCTTGCCGGCATCCCGGGTGCACTGTTTTCCGTACCCATCCTGGCCGTAGCAAACTCGGCCATTCGCTACATCGCAGCCAGAACATGGGAACATGAACAGGTGCCGGTGATTGCCGGGAGGCCCCTGACAGCTCCGGCTGGCGGGGACAACACCATTGAAGACGTTGAACCGCCCAAGGACTTTGGCGGCGAAGGCGGCACGTCTGCCGGCACCACAGCTGAACACCGCGGTGCCCACTCCGCATCCCATCGGGGCGCCGGGGACGAACCAAGAGGAGAGTAGTACGTGAACATCCTGCAAACCCTTCCCGTCACGCTGGACGATGTCCTTGAGGCGCAGAAGCTGCTTGACGGGATTATTGCGCGCACTCCAGTGGAATCGTCCCGTGCGCTGGGCGCGCAGGTGGGCGGCGAGGTCTACTTCAAATGCGAGAACCTCCAGCGCGCAGGATCCTTCAAGGTCCGCGGCGCCTACGTCCGCATGGCCCGCCTGTCACCCGAAGAAAAGAAACGCGGCGTCGTGGCAGCGTCCGCAGGCAACCACGCACAGGGCGTCGCCGTGGCAGCCAAAAGCCTCGGAATCAAGGCCCGCATTTACATGCCCCTCGGCGTTGCACTGCCGAAGCTCGCCGCCACCCGCAGCCACGGTGCCGAAGTGATCCTGCACGGCCACAACGTGGACGAGGCGCTGGCCGAGGCCCAGCGGTACAGCAACGAAACGGGGACGGTCTTCGTCCACCCCTTCGACAACGTTGATGTGGTGGCCGGCCAGGGCACTGTTGGCCTGGAGATCCTCGAGCAGATCCCCACCGTGGACACCGTCCTGATGGGCGTTGGCGGCGGCGGTCTCCTGGCCGGGGTCGCCGTCGCCATCAAAGCCCGGGCCAAGGAACTCGGCCGGGACATCCGCATCATCGGGGTGCAGGCGGAAAACGCCGCGGCCTACCCTCCCTCCCTGGCCGCCGACGCCCTGGTTCCGCTGAAGAAGGTGTCCACCATGGCTGACGGCATCGCCGTTGGCCGGCCAGGGCAGCTGCCGTTCAGCATCATCCGCGAACTCGTGGACGACGTGGTCACGGTCAGCGAGGATTCGCTGGCCCGTGCGCTGATCTTCCTGCTGGAACGCGCCAAAATGGTGGTGGAGCCCGCCGGTGCTGTCGGCGTCGCAGCCCTGATGGACGGCAAGATCGAACACCCCGGGACCACCGCCGTCGTACTGTCCGGCGGCAACATCGACCCCATGCTGATGCTCAAGGTCATCCAGCGCGGCCTTTCCGCAGCCGGGCGATACATGACCGTCCGCATGATGCTGGATGACCGTCCCGGCTCGCTGGCAACCATCGCCAGGATCATCGCCGAAAACGATGCCAACGTCACCGGCCTGGACCACACCCGCGTGGGTGGCTCCATCAGCATGGGCGACGTCTCCATCACCGTGAACCTCGAGACCAAGGGCCACCAGCACGGTGAGCAAGTCCTCAGCGCGCTCCGTGCCGAAGGATTCCAACCCATCGTGGTGCACTAGGAGTACGCGTGGCTGGCCTGATGCGGAGCGGGGACTTCCGGGAGCGGCAGACGACGGCGGCGCGCGCCAAGGGCGGGCTGCTCGTCCTGGGCGGGTTCGTGGCACTCCTCTTTGTCATTGAGCTGTTCAACACGCTGACGCTGGGGTCGCTGACGCGCACGTTCGGACTGCGGCCCCGGAGCGCGGACGGGCTCCTCGACATCTTCACGTTTCCACTGCTGCATGCCAACCTGAACCACCTGCTGTCCAACAGCCTGCCGCTCATCATCTTTGGCTTCCTGGTGTTCCTCTCCGGTCTCCGGGTTTTCCTGACTGCCCTCGCGCTCAGCTGGCTGGGATCGGGAATCACCGTCTGGCTGATCGGCGACGGCGGAATCACCGTAGGCTCCTCAGGCCTTGTCTTCGGACTCTTTGCCTTCCTCCTGGTCCGCGGCTTCTTCAACCGCAGCTGGAAACAGATCCTCCTGGCCGTGGTCCTGTTCATGGGCTATGGCAGCATCCTGTTCGGCCTGCTGCCCATCGTGTCCGGCCTCGTTTCCTGGCAGGCCCACCTTGGCGGAGCCGCCGGGGGAGTGGTTGCCGCACTGATCCTCCGCCCGCGTTCGGGCGCCGACAGGCAGCGGGACCGCGCAATTCCCCTGTAGCTGCCGCCCGATCAGCGAAAACAGAAAAGCGCCTGCCGCCCCAAGGGCGGCAGGCGCTTTGGCAGCTCAGGAAAAACTAGGCTGCGTAAGGCTTTGCGGACAGGATTTCCACCTTGATGTCCTTGCCGTTGGGCGCAACGTAACTCAGCGTCTCGCCTTCCTTGTGGCCAAGGATGGCAGAACCCAGGGGGGACTTCTCGCTGAAGACGTCCAGGTCCGAATCGCCGGCAATCTCACGGGATCCGAGCAGGAAGGTCTCTTCGTCCCCGGCAATCCGGGCCACCACGATCATGCCGGGCTCAACGATGCCGTCATCGGCGGGAGATTCACCCACGTGGGCGTCCCGAAGCAGCACGGTCAGCTGGCGGATGCGGGCCTCGATCTTGCCCTGCTCTTCCTTGGCAGCGTGGTAGCCGCCGTTTTCCTTGAGGTCACCCTCCTGGCGGGCAGCGTCGATCTTCTGGACAATATCCGCCCGGCCGGGGCCGGAAAGGTGGTCCAGCTCTGCCTTCAGGCGGTCAAAAGCTTCCTGGGTGAGCCAGGCTGCAGCTGCGCTGTTGGTGGTAGACACGGACTTCTCCTCTAGTGGTCCTACATGCAAAAGACCCCGCCACGGTGGCCACTTGTGGAACAGCAACCAGCTCAGCGGGGTGAAGGTATTGATCCATTGTAGTCAAACCCCCGGATTTATCCCAACAAGCAAGCGGCCCACATCACACCTTCTGGCCGGATCCGTTCGTGGCCCAGCAGCTGTCCACAACGCCGGACACGGACAGCGACTCCGTGCGGACCGTGACCCGCTGGGAAACCGTCCTGCCGCCGTCGGCCGTTCCCTGTGTTCCCTCAGGGGCATCGGCGGGAATGTCCACCACCTTCCAGCCAACTACCGCGTACCTGGAATCGAGGGCCTTCACGGCGCACTTGACGGGAGTGCCGGGTTCGCGGGTCACCTGGAAGTCCACCTCGGCCACGGTGGCATCAGGTGTGCTGTAACCCACGTCCTTGAAGCTGACCGCCGACAGTGAATTCGACGTGGAGACCCATGCCAGGAAACCAATACCGACGGCGAGGGCCCCGCCCGCGATGGCGCGCTTGACGCCGGGCGTCAGGCTGCGCTTTTGGCCACCATATCGATTGGCTAGGCTAGTGTCTGCGGGCGCGGATGGGGCCGGCTGGTCCGGGGAAGTCACCAGACCAGTTTAGTGCCCATCCTGTGGTGGCCAATTGCACCGGCCATGACGGCGCTGTCCGTCCGCCCGCATACCGCCACAACCCTGCACCGCCACACACCACGAAGAATGAGGAGCCGTCCTTCCATGACAGCGTCCAGCACATCCCCGGCACCGCTTCGGCTGCTCGCAGTGCATGCCCACCCGGACGACGAGTCCAGCAAGGGCGCTGCCACGATGGCCATGTACGCTGCCGCCGGCGTAGAGGTCATGGTGGCCACCTGCACCGACGGATCGCGCGGCGACATCCAGAACCCTGCCGTGGAAGGCGAGCCGCACCCCAAGCGGGACATGGCGGGCGCACGGCGCATGGAGATGGACCGGGCGGCAAAGATCCTTGGCATCCGGCAGCGCTGGCTGGGGTTCGTGGACTCTGGCCTGCCCGAAGGCGATCCGCTTCCGCCCCTTCCGGCAGGCTCCTTCGCCACGCTGCCGCTGCACCATGCCGCGGCACCTCTGGTGCGGCTGGTCCGGTCCTTTAAGCCGCACGTCATCCTCTCCTATGATGAGAACGGCGGCTACCCCCACCCGGACCACATCATGGCGCACAAAGTGGCAGTGGAAGCGTTCGATGCCGCCGGCGATGCCGGCAGGTACCCCGAAGCGGGGGAGCCCTGGGAGCCCGGAAAGCTGTACTACGACCGCGCCTTCAGCCCGGAACGCTTCCGTGCGTTGCATTTCGCGCTCGAGGAAGCCGGGCTGCAGTCACCGTATGCGGAACGCCTCGCAGCGTGGCTGGAGTCCGATGCGGAGGGGCACACTCCGCCGCCCGCAGCACATGCCACCACCACGCAGGTGGATTGCGGAGACTTTTTCGAGGTGCGCGACGACGCCCTCCGCGCCCACCGCACGCAGGTGGACCCCCTGGGGTTCTTCTTCGCCGTGTCAGCAGACATGCAGCGGCGGACCTGGCCATGGGAGGACTACTCCCTGATCAAGTCGCGGGTCTCCTCCGAGCTGCCCGAGACGGACCTGTTTGCCGGGCTAAGATAGAAACGGCAGCGATTTCTATGCCGCGTAGAAGTGAGCCTCCAGCGCTTCGGGCGCGACATATGTCCGGCTGCAACCCGATCCTTTGAAGGTATTACACGTGCAAAACTTGCTCCTCAGACTGGCCACAACCCCCACGCCGATGCCCACTCCAACCCTGCGCGACGGGATCACGGAGGACCAGGTGACGCCCGGCTTGCTGGGCTTCATCATGACTGCCTTTTTCGTTGTGGCCACGGCGCTGCTCATCGTGGACATGGTCCGGCGGATCCGGCGCGTCCGGTACCGGGCGCAGGTGGAGGAGGAGCGCATCGCTGCTGCTGCCGAAGCGGACATCGAGGCTGAGGAAGCCCGCGAAGAACCCACGGCTCCGCAGGCAGCCCGGGACACCAATGGAAACGGCTCTACCCAGGGCAACTCCCTGCCACGGGATTAGGCGCTTCCCCACGGACCCTGGCGGGGCGTAACGGTCAGCCCAGTACGGCTATGGCGATGGCCGTGAAATGGGCGGCGAACGCAAAGACCGTGAAGGCGTGGAAAAGCTCGTGGAAGCCGAAATGGTTGTAACTGAAGTTCGGCTTTTTCAGGGCGTAGAACACAGCCCCCGTGATGTAGAGCGCGCCGCCCACGCAGATGAGGATGGCTGCTGGAACGCTCGCCTGGAAAAACTGCGGCAAGTAGAACAGCGCGCCGCATCCCAGCGCAATGTAGATGGGCACGTACAGCCAGCGCGGCGCATCAGTCCACAGCAGCCGGAACAATACCCCCAGGATGGCGCCGGACCAGATGATCCAAAGCAGGAGGACGGCCTGCTGCCGTTCCAACAGGGTCCAAGCCAGGGGAGTGTAGCTGCCAGCGATGACCAGCATGATGTTGGTGTGGTCGAGCCGCTTCAGGACCCGCTTCACCACCGGTGACCAGTTGCCGCGGTGATACACGGCGCTGACGCCGAACAGCAGCACGCCAGTGGCGGCGTAGATGGCCGACGTGATTTTTCGGTCGGCGGTGGGGGCCAGGACCACCAGGACGATACCCGCGGCCAGGGCAAACGGGGCCGCTACGGTGTGGATCCAGCCGCGCCACTTCGGTTTGATCATCAGCAGCTCGGCCAGCCGGACGGCGGCATCGTCCATCGGAGTGTTTCCCGGCGGAGCGGGCTTTTCATCCTCCGGTTGCGGCGTGCGCGGGGCCTCGGAAGAGTCGCTGTTCATGAGTCCAGAATAACCTACGTTACGGTAAGTTACTCATCGGTAACTGCGCTTGCAGCCCCGCGCGGGGCCCCTTCGGCCGGCATGCGCCGCCCGGGCGGTAGCCTAGGATGTGCAAGTACGAACAGCGAGGAAGTCAGGTGAGTGGACGCGTGGAGTTGCCCGGGTTCCTCTACGGCTATTACGAGCGGCGGCTGCTCAAGGACCTTTCCCGGGACCGCATCCCGCGGCACATCGGCGTGATGGTGGACGGGAACCGTCGCTGGGCCAAGCAGTTCAATGCACCCACAAGCCAGGGCCATCAGGCGGGCGCGGATAAGATCCATGAGTTCCTGGGCTGGTGCCAGGAGCTCGGCGTCAAAGTGGTGACGCTGTACATGCTGTCCACGGACAACATGAACAGGTCCAGTGAGGAACTGGACCTCCTTATGGGCATCATCGCCAACACCCTGGACCGGCTGGACGAGGACGAGAACATTTCCGTCCATGCGATGGGGGCGCCGGAACTGCTTCCCGGCTACCTTGCCGAGCGCCTGAACAAACTGACGGCACGGACGCCCGTCCACGAAAAGATCCATGTCAACGTGGCCGTGGGATACGGCGGTCGCCGGGAGATCGTGGATGCAGTCCGTGAACTGCTGCACGACGCCGTGGCCAAGCGTGCCGACATCAACCAGCTTGCCGATGAACTCAGCGTTGATGACATCTCGCGGTACCTCTATACCCGCGGCCAGCCTGACCCTGACCTGGTCATCCGCACCTCCGGCGAGCAGCGGCTCTCCGGGTTCCTCATGTGGCAGAGCGCCTACAGCGAGTTCTATTTCTGCGAGGCCCTCTGGCCGGCGTTCCGCAAGGTCGATTTCCTGCGGGCACTGCGGGATTACGCGGGCCGGCAACGGCGCTTCGGCTCCTGACACTCCCGGTTCACCCGGAGTTCACAACAACGCAACAGGAATCGCCGCGTAATGGTTGCGGAAATGCCGGGGGGTGGATTTACGTTATATCCATCAGCAGGCAAACCGCCGGCTGATCGGGGAGGCCAGTACATGGAGCGGAACATCGCACCGGTTGTATGGGAGGCCGGACCCGGCCTCATGGCCGAGCCGCCTCACCAATAACAAGGCCGGGCTGGGGCCCGGGGCTGGAGTCGATGTGGCTACTTCTGAAAAACTGCATGAGGTCCTTTCAGGCCAGGCAGGAACAGCTACCTCTCGCACTGTGCGAGCCACTGAAAAAACCGGCGCAGCAACTGATGCTGCGGCCGGTTTTGCCGTCTCCGGAAGGGATTCCCTGATCCACACCTTCGTGATCGACACCTCCGTCCTCCTCTCGGACCCCCGGGCGCTGCTGCGCTTCGCAGAACACGAAGTCATCGTCCCCATCGTGGTCATCACCGAGCTCGAAGCAAAGCGCCACGACCCCGAACTGGGCTACTTCGCCCGCACGGCCCTGCGGCTCCTCGACGACCTGCGGGTCAAGCACGGCGGCCTGAACCAGCCCATCCCCATCGGGGACGACGGCGGGACCCTCACTGTGGAGCTTAACCATATCTCCGCCGAGGTGCTTCCGCTCGGGTTCCGCAGCGGCGACAACGACAGCCGCATCCTCGCCGTTGCGAAGAACCTCGCCAACGAAGGCAAGAACGTCACCGTGGTGTCCAAGGACCTGCCGATGCGCGTCAAGGCCTCAGCGATGGGGTTGACAGCGGATGAGTACCGCAACGAGCTGGTCAAGGACTCCGGCTGGACCGGGGTTGCCGAAGTCGAGGCCAACGAGGAGGAGATTTCCACCCTCTACGGCCACGAACCGGTGTTCATTCCCGCGGCCGCGGAACTGCCGGTCAACACCGGGCTGGTCCTGCTGTCCAACCGGGGCTCCGCCCTGGGCAGGGTGGGTGCCGACAAGCAGGTCCGCCTTGTCAAGGGCGACCGGGACGTGTTCGGGCTTCACGGCAGGTCCGCCGAGCAGCGGCTGGCCATCGACATGCTGATGGACCCTTCGGTCGGCATCGTCTCCATCGGCGGGCGGGCCGGCACCGGCAAGTCGGCCCTGGCCCTGTGTGCGGGCCTCGAAGCGGTCCTGGAACGCCGCGAGCACCGCAAGGTCATCGTGTTCCGCCCCCTCTACGCCGTGGGTGGCCAGGAACTCGGCTACCTGCCCGGCTCCGAGTCCGAAAAGATGAACCCCTGGGCCCAGGCCGTCTTCGATACGCTGGGCGCGCTCGTCAGCCAGGAAGTGGTGGAGGAAGTCATGGACCGGGGAATGCTCGAGGTCATGCCCCTCACCCACATCCGCGGCCGTTCCCTGCACGACGCATTCGTCATCGTGGACGAGGCCCAGTCCCTCGAAAAGAACGTCCTGCTGACAGTCATGAGCCGCATCGGCCAGAACTCGAAGATCGTGCTCACCCACGACGTCGCCCAGCGGGATAACCTCCGCGTCGGCCGCCACGACGGAGTCGCCGCCGTCGTCGAAACCCTGAAAGGCCACCCGCTCTTCGGCCACATCACGCTCACCCGCTCGGAAAGGTCCCCGATCGCAGCCCTGGTAACGGAACTCCTAGAGGGGTAGTTGGGTGTGCGCGGGTGCCCCATCCTCTGCGTGCTGGCTCGTTCCCCGCCTCTGACGCACGCTGCCGGAAGGCGCACCCGCGCACACGTCCGGTTCGAGTCCTTCGTATAGGAGCGCATCGCCCACTAGAGCGGTGTGCAGGTCGCCCAGCGACCGAAGCAGCGCGTCGGGACATGTCTAAGCGACGGCGAAGGACTCGGGGCGGACGAACCGAACCACTGGCCTGCACTCAGGTGACGTGCAGGAACTTTGCCGCTGCTTCGTGGCCTTCTACCTGGAGGGTCCAGTCGGGGCGCTTGAAGGTTTCGGGCGTGACCCGGACTTTCTGGACCGTCTCCACCTGCGTGCCCCACGCCTTCCGGGTGGTTCCGTTGGGCTCGTAGCCGAGGGCGCGGGAGACGCCGAGGGAAGCCGCGTTCCAGTCCGCGGCTTCGGATTCGGCCACGTCGGCGCCCAGCCAGTCGAAGGCCCAGAGCACGACGGCGGCACGCATCTCTGCGCCCAGGCCCCGGCCCTGCACGGACTGCTTGAGCCATGATCCGGTGGAGACGGTCTTCAACAGTGCGAAGTCCTTGGCGCCCACGTCCTGGCAGCCGATGAACTGCCCCCCGTGCCAGATACCCAGGAGCAGAGTCCAGGACTCCGGGGTGCATTCGGCTCGGAGGCGCCACTGCCACTGGGCCATCCGCGGCCCCATTTCCGCCAGGGGAGCCTCTGCCCATGCCGTGCTGAAGGGGTTCCGGCCGGGTTCGTGGATGCCGCTGCGGGCGGCGTCGACGGCTGCCGGGATGTCCTGTTCAGTGACGGGCCGCAGCTCCAGCCGTGGAGTGGTCAGCTTCAGGTCGTACAGCGGCCAGATGGAGCTCATGCTAATCATCCGCGAAGCCTAGCCGATGGCGTGCACCGTTGCCCGTCACGTCAGGCGGGCACATCCCAGCTGATGTGGCGGCGGACGTCGGTGAGGTTCATCGACTCGGCGAGGAAAAGGTCGTCCAGCATGTATTCGTCAACGCCGAGGATCCGCAGCCAGTGTCCGTAGCCTGCGGTGTCGTGCTCCAGCGAACGGCTGGCCACACAGACGCCGGTGCCAAGGTCCACCCGTATCAGGGTGCGGCCGGCAAGGCACAGGGGAGCCGCCGGATCCCAGGGTTGGTATGCGGGGGTGGGAACCACCACGGCCTCCATGGCAGGCCTGCCCTCGTGGTCCAGGGTGCGCACGTCCTCCACCAGTACCGGATTGCTGCCCGGAAACTCCAGCGGCGCAGGGGCGCTGCCGGCAAGCTCCACCGGGTCCAGTGCAGCGGAGAACCGTCCGTTGCCGAACCCGGGCTCGCCGTACGCTGCCTCCGGACGCCGTTTCACCAGTCCGGCCGCGCCGTACACCGGTGAGACAAGGTGGGGCGGGAGGAGCCAGGACTTGCGGGTGGAACTGACGTAGAGGCCGTCACGGGAATCGTTGATTCCCGTGGTGCTGTGGAGGACCAGTCCTTCGGGGCTCTCCAGCCGCAGCGCACCGGGCCGGCGCAGCCACGCCCGGACCAGGGAAGCCCCCGGAGCCGGTGCTGCGTCGAACGGCTCATCCCAGTACTCAAAGCGAAGTGACTGCCACTTCCACGGAGAGGACCGGCACAGGCTGCGGAACATGGCGGGGGGATCTGAAGGGGAGGCGCCGCCGGCGGGGTCCGGGCGCCGCCGGGAATCCCAGGCTGACATATCCACAGTTTACGCGGACCCGGTGGGGCGGGCAGTGGAATTCCAGTAGCATCCGAGGGGTGATCGGACGACTCGGCGACCTGTGGCTGGACACCCCCCTCGCGTTCTGGCTGGTGCTGGCGGCATGCCTCTATTTTGCGGTGATGGCAGTCCGCCTCACGGTGATCGACGTCCGCCACCACCTGCTGCCCAACCGGATCGTTTTCCCCTCCTATGGGGTGGCCGGGGTGCTCCTGCTCGCTGCGGTGGCTACGGTCCTGGTGGCAGGGGCGGACGCTGCGGCCGTACCCGACGGCGGTGCCAGGCTTTTCGGCCTGCCCGGCGGCCGTATCCTCGCCGGGGGAGCGGTGCTGTGGCTGTTCTACTTCCTCCTCCGCCTGTTGTATCCGCCCGGCATGGGATTCGGTGACGTGAAGCTGGCCGGTGTGCTGGGCATGTACCTGGGCTACCTTGGCTGGGGGCACGTGTTCGCCGGAACGTTCGCAGCCTTCCTCCTGGGCGGCGTGTGGAGCCTTGGACTGCTCGCCACCCGGCGCGGCAGCCTCAAATCCGCCATCCCGTTCGGCCCGTTCATGCTGGCCGGCACCGCCGCCGCGATGCTCCTGCTGCCTGCCGCCTGACGCCACCGAAGGGTCTGGCCACGCCGTGCGGCGGCTAGGCTGAAGCCATGGCAGCGCCCGAATTCATCCTTAAACTCCGTGAAAAAATCGGTCACGATCCCCTGTGGATTCCTGCAGTGCGGGGAGTGGTGGTCAATGACGACGGGCACATCCTGCTGGGGCAGCGATCTGACAACGGCCGGTGGGCCCTGATTTCCGGCCTGCTGGATCCGGGGGAGCACCCGGGCCCCGGGTTGGTGCGGGAGATCTTTGAAGAGACCGCCGTGGTGGCAGAGACCGAGCGCATGGTTTCTGTTGGTGTCTCCGGCCCGGTCACCTTCCCCAACGGGGATGTGTGCGACTTCCTGGACATCGTGTTCCGGTGCCGCCATGTGTCCGGTGAGCCCCGGGTCAACGATGACGAATCCC
>Ga0160435_1000495_pt1 | contig 12730 bp, 9 predicted proteins | sample HID1973K_E0MG_FD_108213 | JGI IMG/M metagenome (GOLD analysis project Ga0160435, IMG submission 108213) | Enriched mosquito-associated microbial communities from UW Madison campus, WI, USA - HID1973K_E0 MG | ecosystem: Host-associated > Arthropoda: Insects > Digestive system > Unclassified ...
GCGCGCACTGTTCGGCAGCGAACGCGCCACGGTCACGCAGACGCCCACTCAGCTGATCGAGCAGTCGATCCAGGAGCGCCGCGAAACGCTGAAGATCCTGAAATCGCCGTGGGCCAACTGGGCCGCTGAACTGCACGCGATCTGCATCGACGGCGTGAACTGCAAGGTGGTCGACGGACGCAAGATGCAGGAGCGTTATTTCAGACCCTGGTTCGACAAGCTGATTGCCTGGGCCAATGATGAGGAACAGGAGCAGCTCGACCTGGGCACCGGCTTCACCCGCCTGACGCCCGACGGCATCGCCGAAGCCTGGAAGAACAACCCTCCGTCACACCCGGCCTTTGAAGCGATGGTGGAATTGAAAGTCGCGCTCGATACGTTGCCTACGCCCGATGCCGCTGTGCTCGAGCATGCCGCGCAATGGGTTGGCGCGCGTTTCGAGGAAGAGAAAAGACGCCGTGCGGAAATGGGCTTTGACGACATGCTCCTGCGTCTCGATGCAGCGCTTCGTGGGGCGGGCGGCGAGCGTCTGGCCACCTTGATTCGCGAGCAGTTCCCGGTTGCCCTGATCGACGAATTTCAGGACACCGATCCGGTGCAATACCGGATTTTCGACAGCATCTATCGCCTGGAAGCCAACGACGAAAGCACCGGACTGTTCCTGATCGGCGATCCTAAACAGGCGATCTACGCGTTTCGTGGCGCCGATATCTACACCTACCTGCGTGCGCGCTATGCGACCGCGGGGCGCTTGCACACGCTCGGTACCAACTACCGCTCCAGCCACGCGATGGTTCAGGCGGTAAACCACGTGTTCGCCCGTGCGGAGCAAAGCGCCAGCGGCCGTGGAGCCTTCCTGTTTCGCCGTGCGAACGACAATCCGGTGCCGTTCCAGGCAGTGGGTTCGCAAGGCCGCAAAGAGATTTTTCAGCTCGATGACAGCGTCGTTGCAGCGCTGAATGTCTGGCAACTGGAGAGCGATCAACCGGTTTCCGGCGCAGTCTATCGGCAGCAGATGGCGGCGAGCTGTGCGAGCGCGATCGTGCGCCTGCTCAATGCCGGTCAACAGGGCCGCGCCGGATTTGCCAGGACCGGCGAGGCGTTGAAGGGTGTGTTGCCTGCGGACATCGCGATTCTGGTGCGCGATGGCAAAGAGGCCCAGGCGGTGCGCGGCGAGCTGTCCGCGCGAGGGGTTCGCAGCGTCTATCTGTCCGACAAGGACTCGGTGTTCGCCGCTCAGGAAGCTCACGATCTCCTGGCCTGGCTCAAAGCCTGCGCCGAGCCGGACGCCGAGCGTACGCTGCGCGCTGCGTTGGCCTGCATCACGCTTGATCTGCCACTGGCGGAGCTGGAGCTGCTCAACCAAGACGAACTGGCGTGGGAAAACCGCGTCATGCAGTTTCGCGACTACCGGCGAATCTGGCGCACGCAAGGGGTGTTGCCGATGCTGCGGCGTCTGCTTCACGACTTCAAACTGCCTCAAGCGCTGGTCCAGCGCAGCGATGGCGAGCGAGTGCTGACCAACTTGTTGCACTTGTCCGAGCTGATGCAGCAGGCCGCCGCTGAACTTGATGGCGAACAGGCGCTGATCCGCCATCTGGGCGAACATCTGGCGTTGTCCGGTCAGGCTGGAGAAGAGCAGATACTGCGTCTGGAGAGCGACGAGCAGTTGGTCAAGGTTGTCACCATCCACAAGTCCAAAGGCCTGGAATACCCGCTGGTGTTCCTGCCCTTCATTTGTTCGACCAAGCCGGTCGATGGCAGTCGCCTGCCGCTGCACTTTCATGACGCCGACGGGCATGCGCAGATCAGCCTCAAGCCGACGGCCGCGTTGATCGAGCAGGCCGACGAGGAGCGTCTGGCCGAGGATCTGCGCCTGCTGTATGTGGCACTGACGCGGGCCCAGCACGCGTGTTGGCTGGGCGTCGCCGACCTCAAGCGCGGCAATGCCAATGGCTCGATTCTGCATCGTTCGGCGCTGGGTTATCTGCTGGGCGGCGGCGAGCCGTTGGCTGAGTCGGCCGGGCTTGGTTCGTGGCTGCGGTCGCTGGCCGAAAATCAGCCGACGGTGCATGTCGAGCCGATGCCTGAACCGACCGCCGAAACCTTCAGTGCGCCGCGCAGCGAAGCCGCGTTGAGCAAACCGCGCCTGCCTCGACGCAGTGCCCGAGAGAACTGGTGGATTGCGTCCTACAGTGCGCTGCGCATTGGCGACATCATCACCGACAGCGGCGATCAATCGCCCGACAGCCCGCAAGCGCAGAAGCTGTTCGATGACGAGCGACTCGATCCCGACGCCCCGCGTGAAACGCCAGCCAGTGGCGGCGACATTCATCGGTTTCCCCGTGGGCCCAATCCCGGCACCTTTCTGCACGGCTTGCTGGAATGGGCCGGCGAGAAAGGTTTCGCCGACGCCGCAGCAGACTCTCAGGCGCTGGAAAAGGTTGTTGCCCAGCGCTGTAACCGACGTGACTGGAAAGGCTGGATCAATACGCTGACTGACTGGCTCAAGCATTTGCTGAGCATGCCGCTGCGTCTGGGTGAGGCTGATCAGCCGGTCGCCCTGAGCCAGTTGGATCAGCCGAACCAGTATCGGGTGGAAATGGAGTTCTGGTTCGCCTGCTCGAAAGTCGACGTGGCGCGGCTGGATGCGCTGGTGCGCCGCTATACACATGACGGCGCTCCTCGCGCGGCGGCGGAGACGGTGTCACTGAACGGCATGTTCAAGGGCTTCATCGACCTTACGTTCGAGCATCAAGGCCGCTATTACGTGGCTGACTACAAATCCAACTGGCTGGGCGTCGACGACGATGCGTACACCGCTGCGGCGATGGAAAGCGCGATTCTGGAAAACCGCTACGACCTGCAGTACGTGCTTTATCTGTTGGCGTTGCATCGTCAGCTCAAGGCGCGGCTGGCCGATTATGACTACGACCTGCACATGGGCGGCGCGGTGTACCTGTTTGTGCGCGGCAGTCTTGCAGCCAGTCAAGGCGCCTGGTTTACCCGCCCGCCGCGCGAACTGATCGAAGGGCTTGACCGGCTGTTTCAGGGACGCGCCGCGCTTGAAGACGATGTGCTGTCTGGAGAATTCGCATGAACCGCACGTTTGCCCATCTGCTGCCCACCGCGCTGGATGCCGACAGCCTCGCGTCGCTCAAACCACTGAGCCGCGTCGAGGATCTGCTGTTGTTACTCGAGCGCTGGGTCGAGCGCGGCTGGCTGCGCGCGCTGGACAAGGCGTTCGTGGCGTTTCTGGCCGATCTGGATCCGGCGGCGGACTCGCTGGTGCTGTTGGCCGCGGCGCTCACGAGTCATCAATTAGGCCACGGCCATGTGTGTCTGGACCTGCACGAGACGCTCAAGGAACCGGACTTCGCACTGTCGCTGCCGCCGGAAGGCGATGTGTTGTCGACGCCGATGCTGCTGCCCTCGACGCTGCTCAAGGCGCTGGATGGCGCGACCTGGTGTCAGGCACTTGCCGGCAGCAAGCTGGTTGCGCTGGCTGACGATCGTTCCGATGCCGCCGCGCAGAAACCCTTGGTGTTATCCGATCGGCGTCTGTATTTGCGCCGCTATTGGACCTATGAGCGCAGGATCGACGCGGCGCTGCATCGTCGTCTGGCGCAGGCCGAACCTGCACCAGTTGATCTTGCCCAGCGTCTGGACGCGTTGTTCGGAGCGGCGAACCATGCCGCCGACGCCTTGATCGACTGGCAGAAACTGGCCTGCGCGCTGGCGACGCGCGGCGCGTTCAGCATCATTACCGGTGGCCCGGGAACCGGGAAAACCACCACCGTCGTGCGCCTGCTTGCGCTGCTCCAGTCGCCGGCAGTGGAGAGCGGCAAGCCATTGCGCATTCGTCTGGCAGCGCCGACCGGCAAGGCGGCCGCGCGGTTGACCGAGTCGATCAGCCATCAGGTTCAGTCGCTGCAAGTGGCAGAAGCGGTGCGGCAGAAAATCCCCAGCGATGTGACTACTGTTCACCGTTTGCTGGGCAGTCGTCCCGGCACGCGGCATTTCCGTCATCACGCCGGCAATCCGCTGCCGCTGGATGTGCTGGTGGTCGATGAGGCGTCGATGATCGATCTGGAAATGATGGCCAATCTGCTGGACGCCCTGCCGCCGCATGCGCGCATGGTGCTGCTCGGCGACAAGGATCAGCTTGCCTCGGTCGAGGCCGGTGCCGTGCTGGGCGATTTGTGCCGCGACGCCGAAGCGGGAATGTACAGCCCGCAGACGCAGGCGTGGCTGGAGTCGGTCAGTGGTGAGGACCTGAGCAGAAGCGGCTTGCAGCAGGGCGACGACGTGCAACACGCACTCGCTCAACAAGTGGTGATGTTGCGCCATTCCCGCCGTTTCGTTGCAGGCAGCGGCATTGGTCAACTCGCCAGACTGGTCAATCAGCAACAGGATCAGGACGCCCGTGCGATTCTGCTCAATGGTGGCTACAAGGACCTGTATTCATTGGCGCTCAAGGGCGAGCATGACCGTGCGTTGTCGCGCCTGTTGCTCGACGGCCACGGCAATGGGCCGCAAGGCTATCGCCATTATCTGGCCGTGATGCACGCGCAGCGGCCGCAGGATCTGACCTCGATCGACGACCCTCGCTGTGTCGAGTGGGCGCGCCAGGTGTTGACTGCCTTCGATGCGTTTCAGCTGCTCTGTGCCGTGCGTAAAGGGCCGTGGGGCGTCGAAGGGCTGAATCAACGCATCACGCAAACGTTGTTTGCCGCCCAACTGATCGAGAGCGATCAGCAATGGTACGAAGGCCGTCCGGTGTTGATGACGCGCAACGATTACGGCCTGGGCTTGATGAACGGCGACATCGGTATCGCGCTGCGGCTGCCCGAGGGAGCGCCCGAGGAGAATCGTCAGGCGCTTCGCGTGGCGTTCCCGCGCAATGACGGCGCCGGTGGCGTGCGCTTTGTGCTGCCGAGCCGACTCAACGATGTGGAAACGGTGTACGCGATGACGGTACACAAATCCCAAGGTTCAGAATTTGCCCACACTGCGCTGATCCTGCCCGAGGCGCTGAACCCGGTGCTGACCAAGGAGTTGATTTACACCGGCATCACGCGGGCGAAGAACTGGTTCAGCCTGATCGAGCCGCGTCACGGCGTCTTCGAAGAGGCCTTGCGGCGCAAGGTCAAGCGCCTGAGCGGGTTGATGCTGGCGTTGTAAGGCACCCTCTTCCGGATACCTGCATGAGCAATGCGATCTGGCGCGCAGCGGCAGCAGAATCGGATGACGCGGCGCATCAGGCAGACCGCATAGCCCGAATTCACGACGACTGCGTCGCCGATCGCGAGCAAGCTCACTCCCACAAGTTCTGCGTCACGTCTTCGCGAGCAAGCTGGCCCACAAGTTCTGCGCTTGACACCAATTCTGGCAACGCCACGAATCCCTTGTAGGAGCGTGGCTTGCCCGCGATCTGGCGCGCAGCGGCAGCAGAATCGGGTAACGCGGTGCATCAGGCAGACCGCATAGCCCGGATTCACGACGACTGCGTCGCCGATCGCGGGACAAGCCACGCTCCCACGGCTAGTGCGTTCGACACAAAACCTGGCAACGCCACGAATCCCTTGTAGGAGCGCGCTTGCCCGCGATCTGGCGCGCAGCGGCAGCAGAATCGGATGACGCGGCGCATCAGGCAGACCGCATAGCCCGGGTTCACGACGACTGCGTCGCCGATCGCGGGACAAGCCACGCTCCCACAGGTTTTGCGTTCGACACAAATTCTGACGACGCCATAAATCTTTTGTAGGAGCGTGCCCGCGATCTGGCGCGCAGCGGCAGCAGAATCGGATGACGCGGCGCATCAGGCAGACCGCGTAGACCGGATTCACGACGACTGCGTCGCCGATCGCGGGACAAGCCACGCTCCCACAAGTTCTGCGTCACGTCTTCGCGAGCAAGCTGGCCCACAGGTAGTGCTTTGACACCAATTCTGACAACGCCACGAATCCCCTGTAGGAGCGTGGCTTGCCCGCGATCAGGCGCGCAGCGGCAGCAGAATCGGATGACGCGGCGCATCAGGCAGACCGCATAGCCCGGATTCACGACGACTGCGTCGCCGATCGCGAGCAAGCTCACTCCCACAGGTTCTGCGTCACGTCTTCGCGAGCAAGCTGGCCCACAGGTAGTGCTTTGACGCAAATTCTGGCAACGCCGCAAATCCCTTGTAGGAGCGTGGCTTGCCCGCGATCTGGCGCGCAGCGGCAGCAGAATCGGATGACGCGGCGCATCAGGCAGACCGCGTAGCCCGGATTCACGACGACTGCGTCGCCGATCGAGAGCAAGCTCACTCCCACAAGTTCTGCGTCACGTCTTCGCGAGCAAGCTGGCCCACAGGTAGTGCTTTGACACCAATTCTGACAACGCCACGAATCCCTTGTGGGAGCGTGGCTTGCCCGCGATCTGGCGCGCAGCGGCAGCAGAATCGGATGACGCGGCGCATCAGGCAGACCGCGTAGCCCAGGTTCAAGACGACTGCGTCGCCGATCGCGAGCAAGCTCGCTCCCGCAGGGATTGAGGTGTTCTGAAATTGTGCGTTCAGGTTGAGCAAAACGCATTGCCCAACTCGACACGCCCGAAGCTGGCGCCTTCATGCAGCGGGGTGATGGCGGCCAGTTGGTCGAGGCGTACCTCGTCGAGACCGTCGGCGAATTGCAGGAATTCCTCCTTGCTCGGCGCCGTTCGGGTGGTGGTCGGCAGGGCCTCGAAGGTCGTGCCGTCGACCAGCTCGACCTTCAGCCGATAGCCGTGCATGCAGGCGATCTCAAGGTAATCATAGAGATCGCAGTTGAGCGGTTGATAACGGTCCATTTCAGACTCCCGGCGGCGAAATACTCATATCGTGAAAGCTCGACGATAGTCGCTCAGGCCTCCTTGCGCACGGGCGCCTGCTGATTGAGTGTGCCGTCCAGGCCCATGAACTTGCGCACCCGCTCGCCGCACTGATCGGCGAGGATGGTCTGCGGCGCCGCGTCGACTTGCACGACGCCGTTCTCCATGAAAATCACTCGATCGGAGATCGACAAGGCGAAGTCCATTTCGTGGGTGACGATGAGCATGGTCATGCCTTCTTTCGCCAGGTCGCCGATGACCTTCAGCACGTCGCCGACCAGCTCAGGGTCCAGCGCGGAGGTGGGTTCATCGAACAGCATGATCTGCGGATCCATCGCCAAGGCACGCGCGATCGCCACGCGTTGTTGCTGGCCGCCCGAGAGTTGATGCGGATATTTCTGCGCGTGCGCCAGCAGGCCGACCTTGTCGAGCAGCGCGTGGGCGCGTTGTTCGCTGATGCCTTTGTCGCGACCGTGATAGCGCGGCGCCAGGGTCACGTTGTCGAGAATGGTGCGATGGGGAAACAGGTTGAAGTTCTGGAAGACCATCCCGATGCGTTGCACGCCACGGCGGATCTGCGGGGCGTTCGGGCTGTCGCCGGCGTGGATGAACCCCTCACCGAAAAGGATGATCTCGCCCTTGTCGATGGTTTCCAGGCTGTTGATGGTGCGAATCAAGGAAGTCTTGCCGGAGCCAGACGGGCCGATGATGGAAATCACCTCGCCAGCGTTCACGTCCAGATTGATGCCCTTGAGCACTTCATGCTGCCCGTAACGTTTATGGATGTTCACCAGCTGCAAGGCCGGGGCTGAACCTGGGCCGGTATCGGCCTGGCGCACTTTGGCCGGCTGGGCCACCAGGCTTGCGCGCAAGCGTGTGAGGGCGGCGTCATCCAGCGTCTGTGGCTTGCGGTTATTCAGTTCCAGGTGCTGTTCGAGCCAGTGAAACAGCCAGCCGAACACGGTCACGATCATCACGTAATACACCGCCACAGCCGACAGCGTTTCCATGACCAGAAAGTTTTGCGCATACAGGCGCTGGCCGACGGTGAGCAACTCGGTGAGGGAAATCACTGACACCAGCGAGGTCAGTTTCACCACGGTGATGTATTCGTTGATGAGGGTCGGCAGGGAAATACGGAACGCCTGTGGGATCACGATCAGACGCTGCATGCCGATCAGGCCGACGCCCAACGCCCGGCCTGCTTCTTTCTGGCCCTTGGCGACCGAGATCAACCCGCCCCGGTGGATTTCCGCCATGTAGGCCGCTTCAGTGACCACCAACGCCAGCAGGCCGGAATAGAACGGGTTCGACAGCACGTCGCGAGTAATCGGAAACATCTGCGGCAGGTTGTAAGTGAATACCACCAGCACCAGCAACGGAACGCTGCGGAAGAACCAGATATAAATGGACGCAGGCACGCTGATCCAGCGCGCGGTCGACAGCTTGGCCGAGGCCAGCAGAAACCCCAACAGCATGCCGATGAACCAGCCCAGCGCACTGAGCTCGATGACGGTGATGCAGGATTCCCAGAAGTCCGAGACCGAGAAGAGAGAAAAAAAGTAGGACCATTCGAATTGCATACACGCACCTCAGCGGGGCCGGGCCCAGCGGGGAAATCTCTATCCAGAGCGATTTCTGTAGGAGTGAGCTTGCTCGCGATGGCGTTGAATCAGTCAACATTGATATGTCTGACCAAGCGCCATCGCGAGCAAGCTCACTCCTACAGGGGTTAAGCGTCAGCCCTTAATTGCTCGGCTCTTCCAGGTTGTACTTCTTCAGCAGCGCTGCGTATTCACCGGATTTCTTGGTTTCTTCGAAGGCTTTGAGCAGTGCCTGATACAGCTCGTCGTTGCCTTTCTTCACATAGATGCCCAAGGTCTGCTGGTAAATCGAGTGCTCGGTGCTGACCACCACGCGGCCTTTGGTGCGCTCGGCGATCATGCCGGCGGCGCCATCGATCTCCACTTGCGCCTGAACGTTGCCGGAGAGCAGCGCCTGGGTCACTTCAGGGGCGGACGGGAACTCACTCACCGAGATCGCGCCCTTGTTGTTCGGCACGCAATATTCGGTGGACAGCTTGTTGAACTGGGCGACCCAGGTGGTGCCTTTTTCCAGACCGACTTTCAGTCCGCAGAGGTCCTCCGGCACCTTGGGTTTAACGGGGCTGTCCTTGAGCACCATGATCGCGGCGCCGGTCTTGGCGTAGGCGATGGTTTGGGCTTGGGTCTGACGCTCGGGCGTGATGTACATCCCGGAGATGATGGCATCGTAGTGACCGGCGTTGAGGCTCAGGATCAGGCTGGAGAATTTGGTGTCGACGAACTCTGGCTTGAGGTCCATGTGCTTGGCCAGCAGGCGCGACAGGTCCGGGTCGGCACCGACGACGTTTTTCTTTTCGTCATAGGATTCGAACGGCGGATAGGTGATTTCCATGCCGACTTTGAACTGGCCGGGTGTCACGGTGGTGGCGGCGTGAGCCAATGTCCCGAAAACGCTCGCGCCAAGCACGGCACTGGCCAGAACGGTCAAGCGGACAGCAGTGTTCAAAGTGTTGCGCATCGTCGGTGACTCCACGTCAGGAAGGTAAGGCACGGTGTGTGTTGACAGCTTGTTGAGCATCAGGACGCGTCCTGTGCCTGATTCTTCAAGTGGCCGAAGCTCGATGGCTTGCGCGCCTTTTCGTACAGCTTGAGCTCGCCGCTCTCGACCTTGCGCCGCAGGTATTGATAGGTCTGCAGAGCCTGGCCGAACATGTGTTCGCCGATGGTGATCGCTTCGTATTCGGTGCTTCCATTGCCGACCCCCTCGTTTACAAAGGCAGGCAATGGCTTGATCTGGGTGTGGAAGTCACAGGCGAAGAAGAGTGGAAATGAATAGCGCTCTTCGCTGACGGTGCGTACCCGATGAGCCGTAGCAACGAACGTACCAGCGGTCATCACTTCAAGCATGTCGCCGATGTTGACCACAAACGCGCCGTCGACAGGTGGTGCGTCGATCCACTGACCAAGATCGTTCATCACCTCAAGGCCGGGCTTGTCGGCCAGCAGCATGGTGAAGCACTCATAATCGGTGTGTGCACCAATACCGGGCGCGTCCTGCGCGGCGTCGTCGAAGGGGTAGTGAATCAGTCGCAGCTTGGAAGGAGGGCGCGTCACCATCGCCTCGAAATAGCCTTCTTCAAGCCCCAGCGCGAGTGCGAACCCGTCGAACAGCCGACGTCCCAGCGCGAACACGGCCGCGTAATACGCTTCGACGGCGGGACGGAAACCCGGCAGGTCCGGCCATTCGTTGGCGCCGATCAGCGGGGTTTTGGCGATCACCAGCGGATCGTCGTCGCCGACCTCGAAGCCAATGTCGAAAGCCTCCTTGTGATCCGGCTTGCCCTTGGCGTACACCTCTTCGCCCTCGGGCACGAAGCCCTTATGGCTGCGCGACGTGCCGATGTAATGCTGCATCTTGTACGCCAGCGACTGGGCGAAAAGGTCTTTCGCGGCCTGACGCAGGCCGTCGATCAGCGATTGCTCGATGCCGTGGTTCTTGACGTACAGAAAGCCCACCTCGCGCGCGGCCTTGCCCAGCTCATCGGCCACGGCCTGACGCCGGGTGATGTCCGCACTGAACAGACCGGCGATGTCGACCACCGGGATGCTGTTGAAGTTGGCGACTTTCGGGGTCGTCGCTTGAGGCTGATCCGGCATGGCGAAACGCTCCTTATCGGCTTGTTGTGTGAGTGAAGCGCTGAAAGTGTTCGCGCTCGGCCTGGCCCATCCACACGTTCAGCGACCACAGATCGGCCACCGGCACGTTGGTGAAAGGCAAGTGATGCAGATAGCCGTCCGCGCCGAATTCCGGGGTCAGGGTCGTGACCTGGTAGCCGCGCGCTTGCTGGGATTTCCAGACGGCCTCCCAGTGCTGCTGATGGAAGGCCAGTTCCCGGGCGCGCTCCGGCCCGGCGGGATGCGGAACTTGCGGGCCCTGGTCGTAACCGACGCGAGCCTGAATGTGATGGACGCGCTCGACGAAGGCGCTCAGATCATCTTCGGGATCATCGAGCAGGCGCTCGCACGTTACGATCCAGTGGCTGATGTCGCTGGTGAAGCGCAGTTCCGGCAACTGACGGATCAGTTCCAGCGTCACCCACGGGTTGAACAGCGAGCGGGCGCGGTGGGTTTCGAAGGTGACCGTCTGCCCATGTTTGCGCGCCAGTTCCAGCGCCTGGCCGAAGAAGTCGACTTGCTGGGGCAACTGCCAGCGGTCGTTGCCGGCCAGCACGTTGACGAAACGCGGATTCAGCTCCGTGGACCAGTCGAGTTTCTTTTTCAGATCGGTGAGATGCTCGGCCGTGGTGGCCGATTGTTCGGGCAGGACGTCGTAGGCGGTGAAGACGGTCGCGATGTAGGGCAGCTGGTTGGCGCGCAGAAAGGCGCCGAATTCGGCCCGCTCGACAGGCGTCAGCGGCAGGCGCGCTTCCATGCCGTCGAACCCGGCCTCCAGCAGTTCATCCAGCGCTTGAGCCTTGCTGGCGGTGTAGCCCCACATCGTGCGGAAGATTTCCAGTTTCATCGAACGTCCCCAAAGATTGCGTCTTGCGACTGACACATGACATAGCGTCGCCACGGCACACGGGCCGAAACGGGTACAGCGGCAGTCACATCAGAAAAGGCAATCTTCGGGCCGTGTCTCTACTGGACGGGCTCCTTTATTGGAGGCGATCTTAGAATCGGCCGATGAACGGAAAGAATAGGAAAGCTCAAATGCATAGTTCAGAGATTTCTAAACTATGCCGGCGAGGGCCAGTCCAGACCTGCCGTGATGCGGCCCAGACCCTGCAAATCATCAGTCGATAAACGTCATCGCCCGGCTTTGCCCCCGCAAGAACGCCTGATTCTGCTCGGTGGTCGCGCGGATGTAGTCCCACAGCAGGGTAATCCGCTTGAGCTTGCGCAGGTCTTCGCGGCAATACATCCAGAACTGACGCGTGATGTTCACTTCGCTTTCCAGTACCGGCAGCAGGCGTGGGTCCTGGGCGGCGAGGAAGCACGGCAGGATCGCCAGCGCCCGGCCCTGCAGCGCAGCGACGTACTGAGCAATGACGCTGGTGCTGCGCAGATGGGCCTGGGCCCCAGGCAGCAGGTTGCTCAAGTACAGCAGCTCCGAGCTGAACGCCAGGTCATCGACGTAGCTGACGAACGGATGATTGGCGAGGTCTTCGGCCGTATTTATGGGCGTGTGGCTGTCCAGATAATTCTGGGTCGCATACAGCCGCAGGGTGTAGTCGCACAGTTTGCAGCACACGTAGGGGCCGTGTTCCGGACGCTCAAGCGCGATGACGATGTCGGCCTCGCGCTTGGACAGGCTGATGAAGTGCGGCAACGGCAGGATGTCGACCGAGATGGCCGGGTAATGGTCGGTAAAGTGGCTCAGCTGCGGCGTGATGAAAAAGCTGCCGAAACCTTCGGTACAGCCCATGCGCACGTGACCTGAGAGGGCCACGCCCGAGCCGGAAACCTGTTCGCAGGCGATGTGCAGCGTACTTTCGATGGACTCCGCCGAGCCCAGAAGACGCTGGCCTTCAGGGGTCAGCACGAAGCCATTGTTACGCGACTTTTCGAACAGCAGCGTGCCGAGCGAGGCCTCCAGTGAGCTGATCCGTCGCGACACGGTGGTGTAGTCCACCGCCAGGCGTTTCGCTGCGGAACTGGCTTTGCGCGTGCGTGCAACCTCCAGAAAAAACTTCAAGTCATCCCAGTTCAACGCGCTCAGGGACGTGATGTTTTTTTGCATGTTGAACCTGCTTTTATGTGCGTTCTTGTTAGAAGTTTGCACATCTATACTCCGAAGCAAGGTGCAATCCAAGCCAACAGCGCTTGCACTGATA
>Ga0160435_1000496_pt1 | contig 12662 bp, 7 predicted proteins | sample HID1973K_E0MG_FD_108213 | JGI IMG/M metagenome (GOLD analysis project Ga0160435, IMG submission 108213) | Enriched mosquito-associated microbial communities from UW Madison campus, WI, USA - HID1973K_E0 MG | ecosystem: Host-associated > Arthropoda: Insects > Digestive system > Unclassified ...
CATCGATGCGCCCGACCGCGCCTCGAGTGGAGCTTCGATCCAATGCACGTCGATGGCGGCGACCCCGGCGTCGTCCAAGGGGAAGAAGGGGCCGTCGGGTTCTGTAAGGTACCAATCACCCTGCAACGCGCCACAGGTGCAGACATTCGCCAGGTACGTCACGCCGGCAGTCTTCGACGCCGCTAGCAGAATCTGTGGGGCACGGCTGGTCCAGCCCGACCGCGTTGTTTCGTCTAACGCCTCTACGTATGTCAGCAGCGCGCTCTCTTTGACCGCGACCCACTCTCCGTCGTCGTCGAGCTGGAGGAAGGCAGGCACGAGCAACGCCGACACAGTCATTGGTGCATTGCAGGCGTGACAGACAGCGGGTGCCGTCAGGACGGCGAAGCGATCGGCGCGCAGGGTGGGTTCCATGGCAACAGCGTAGCCGCAAGCGCATCATGGCGCGACCTCGGAGGGCCCCGCGGCCCGCCACGCACATGATCACCAGCTGGAGCTGGCTGGCGCAGAGTGGAGAATCGCGGTTGGCGGGCTTGGCGAAGACTTCCCCTTTTGGATATGAACAAAGCCGCTTATCCTTGGCCACGAAGCTGGGGATGCGGCCAAAGGGGGGGCGGTGACCGGAAAGCAACCAACTAATGCCGGCCTGCCGGCAACGACACCGCTGCTAGTCCCCACTCCATGGCCTAACGCAAATGCACGGCTGCTCGGCGTGGGTGCGGGACTGCCCGTCCAGCCGCTTGATCGTCTCGCCCAGTTCAGCGCCGATGACTTCGAACGGTTCACCCTCGAATGGGCATCTGGTTTTCTGAACTCAGAATCTGAAATCTACGAGGTTCAGCAGCGCGGCGGCGCAGGTGACAAAGGGCGTGACGTCATTGCATGGCTTGATCCGCCCAACATCGCGCCGCGCCGTTGGCGGCTGTACCAGTGCAAGCACTATGACTCAAGGCTCGGGCCTGGCGTCGCAGTGGCTGAGATCGCGAAGGTTCTTCATTACACCCTCGCGGGCGACTACGCCGCTCCCGAAGGGTACTGGTTTGTAACTCATCGGGGAGTTACGTCGACGCTCCAAGATTTGCTTGATGATCCAGAGAAGCTGCGAGCATTCGTCAAGGAAAATTGGGATAAGTACTGCGCCGATGCGATTACTTCGAAAGTAACGGTCAGCTTTACCCCAGAAATGGAGGCGCATGTTGCGTCTTTCAACTTCAGCATCTTTAGAGCGAAGCAGCCACTCGATCTTATCTCAGAACATGCAAAAACTCGGTACCACCTCACCGTGTTCGGGGCACCTTTAATAGATCGCCCACCGCCGCCAGCCCCTCCATCATCAGTTGCACCGATCGAGTCTGGCTACGTGAATCAGCTGTACAGTGTCATAGGCGAGGCGATGGGTGTTTCAGTCTCAACCGCCGCAGACTTTTCGCACGACAAGACCTTTCAGAATCTGTTTGACCGATCGCGAATAACGTTCTACTGCGCAGAGGGGCTAAAAGAGCTGGCACGTGACCAGATGGCTGATGCGGCGTTCTTTGTCACGCTGCTCGATGAGTTCTGTGATGGCTTGTATTACAACTACAGCGCCGCGGGACAAACTGGCCTAGAGCGACTAAAGAAGACGGTGCTTGCCGCGCAGTCACTCCAGCTTGGCGGTCACGTGCTGGTGCCTCATGTTCTTGCTAAGGACCGGGAAGGTATGTGCCATCAAATGGCCAACGAGGGTCGCCTGGAATGGTGTGGGCCATGAAAGGCGACTCGGTGTCACCCTCAGATCCGTTCCGCCCCTTCAATACGCCTCTGGAATGTGGTCTGAGGGCGCTGTTTGTCTTGAACGCAGCTTCAGGCCGTCCTGCAGATCTTCAGCGCCTGGTTTCATACGACTATCTTTTGGTTCACTCAGGTGACATATCGCACGGCCCGGCCAGTCTCCATCCGGCTGTGCCATTTCGGGGCAGCGAACTGCTGGTGAAGCGAGACCTCATCCACGCTGGGCTGAATCAGATGTTCTCGCGTGAGTTGATACTGAAGAGCTTCGATCCGGATGGAATCATGTATCGGGCAACCGAGCTGACTACGGCCTTCGTTTCGCTTCTAACATCGGAATACGCACAGGCTCTCCGCCAACGATCCGAGTGGCTTATCGGCAGATTTTGCCACTATTCGGATGAGAGTCTCACAGCGTTCATGTCAGAGAACGTTGGCCGCTGGGGAGCTGAGTTCGAGCGTCTGACCGCCCTTCGTAACCTAGAGCTATAACAATGCTTCAATTGCGAAAACTGGTCCTGCGAGGTTTCGGCGTCAAAGATGCCGTCGAAAATTTCGTTCAAGGCGGGAACATTCTTGCTGGCGAGTCTGACACCGGCAAGAGCTACCTTCTCCATTGCCTGGATTACATCCTTGGGGCAGATGAACTAAAAAAGCGTTTCAAAGAGGCGGAACCGTACTCGGACGTGTTTGCGGAGTTTGAGAATTCCGGCGGTGAGTACCTAACTCTCAGACGCAGCCTTGCAGGAGGCATGATCGCAGCGTATCGATGCAGAATAGATGACGTGCAAGGCGAAGGTCAGAAGGTCGCCCCCAAGCGGTCTCGCCGAAGCGCTTCGCCTGATATCACCTCTGTTGTCTTCCCGTTCGCGGGGATTTCGGAGGCGCAGCTTCGCAAGAACGATCGCGGTCAAATTCAGCGCCTATCCATACGGATGTTCGCTCCGGTGTTCTTGATAGATGAGATTGCCGTAATTGACGAGTGCTCCCCAATTACGGGTTGGGGCGGCTACGACGAGACGGCCCGCAAGCGTATGTTTGCGTTCATGCTTTCCGGTAAGGACGACGCAGGAATCATCGCTGACGAGAAGAGGGACATCGCGAAAGCACGAGTGAGTGCGCAGCTCCATGTGATATCGGACCTCCTTGAGCCCCTAGAACAGCGCATAGCCGCGCGACCGTCCGAACGGACTCACGTTTCGATCGATGAAGTCGAGGCGGCGATCGCTGGCTTGACGGGCGACCTTTTGTTCGTCACAGAGGAACGGGCGAAGCTCTTCCGCGAGCGGGAGGAGTCAATAACCATTCTTCAGCACGCCGAGTCCCAGCTGCTTGCAATAGACGAACTCCTTGCAAGGTATCGGTTGCTTGATGGCAGATACGTTTCCGACCTTGAACGACTTGACTTCCTCGCCGAAGGATCTCACTTCTTCGACAGCTTGCAGGAGGTGCGTTGCCCGCTCTGCGAGCAAGCGATGAGCGAGGGGCATGCTCATTCAGCTCAATCGTCCGCGGGAGCGGTGTATGAATCAGCGCGAGCTGAGGCTGCAAAGATTCTGGGGCATCGTTCCGATCTGGCTGCAACGATTGAGGCCGTGGCCGTTCGTCGGCGAGAGATGGCCCTGCAGGGATCCAATGCGTTAGCCATGAATGCTCAGATTGATGAAAGGATCGCCAAGGTTATCGCGCCGGCTTTCGAAGACGTGACGAGTCAGATGGAAGGGCTTATGGCCCGGCGCGTAAGACTTGAGGCCGAGAAGGGCGAGCTGGAGCAAGTTGCGAGCCTAAGAGCGCTGAAGCAGGACATTGAGGAAGCATCTAAAGGCAAGGCCACCAAGGGAAAGTGGGAGCAATTGCCCTCTTCGGCTTTAGCGAACCTATGCTCGGAGATAGAAGGTGTTCTTAACGATTGGAGTTGGAAAGGCCCAGGTCGCGTTGAGTTTGATCAAAAGGAGTACGACATCATTGTCGACGGCCAATCGCGTCAGTCGCACGGGAAGGGCGTTAGAGCCGTTCTGTACTCTGCGTTCGTGATAGGACTGCTCCACTACTGCCGGCGCTACTCCCGGCCTCACCCGGGCATGGTCGTAATTGACTCTCCGCTGACGAGTTACAAGAAAGGAAAGGCTAACTCGACAGCGGACGGTCCAATTGACGCTGGGATCGAGGCTTCGTTCTGGAAGTCACTTACCGAGCTAGGCGACAGCATTCAAGTGATAATTGTTGAGAACAAAGCACCACCCAGTGAGGTGGCGGAGAAGGTTAACTACCAATGGTTTGCGGGCGAGAACGCCGACATTGGCGAGCGAGTAGGGTTCATCCCGTGACTCTATGGGTCAGTAGTTCAATTCCAATGCAGTCTCCCTACGACCCTCAGAATCAGTTGCCGCTTGAAAGCGATCAGTCATGGACTCCGGAATGACTCCAGAAGAATTCGCCCGTAAATGGACCGCTGTACTCCGCCCGGCACCTCCGACGGGACCGACTGAGCGCGCCCTATCCCAGCAACACTTCCTGGACCTGTGCGAACTCCTCGGCCACAAGAAGCCGGCTGATGCTGATCCTTCTTCGTCGTGGTTCTGCTTTGAGAGGCCGCTGACAAAGATAAGTGGGACCAAGGGGTATGCCGACGTCTGGAAGCGCGACTTCTTCGCAATGGAATACAAGGGGCCGCACAAAGATCTGACTGCCGCCTATGCGCAGCTTAAGACCTATACCGATGCGCTCGAGAATCCGCCGCTTCTGGTCGTGTCGGACATAGATCGAATTATCATCCACACCAACTTCACCGCGACGGCGAAGGCTGAACTGCACATAGGCCTCGATGATGTGACAGATCCTGAGAAGCTCGCGTGGCTCCGTGCGCTGTTTCACGACCCGGAAAGGCTACGGCCTGGCAAGACTCGCGTTGAAGTAACGAGAGATGCCGCCGACCGGTTTGGTGAGATATCAATAGCTGTTGGAGAACGCTATTCCGACAAGAATCGTGTCGCGCACTTTCTGAACCGCCTAGTTTTTTGCCTATTTTCCGAAGATATTGGCCTGTTGCCCGACCAATGCTTCACCAAAATGGTGGACGTTTGTGTTGGCGACCCAGATCAGTTTCCAGAGTTATGTGGCCAGCTGTTCGCCGCTATGGCGAACCGGAACGGTCGTATCGGTTGGACCAAAATCGACTGGTTCAATGGCGGACTCTTCGACAATAGTGATGTGTTGGAATTGACGATCCAGGAGCTGAAGGCATTGCGTGGCGCAGCGGCATTGGACTGGTCCAATATCGAGCCAGCAATCTTTGGCACCTTGTTTGAGCGCGGGCTGGATCCGGCAAAACGCGACCAGCTCGGCGCGCATTACACCGATCCGGAAACAATCGACCGCTTGATTGACCCTGTCATTCGCCGCCCGCTGCGAGAGGAGTGGCAAGCTTGTCGCGAGGACATTGCAGCTCTGCACGAACGGGCTGATGTCGCAGATGCCAGAGAGAAGGCCAAGACGGGAAAGAGATCTGGTGCGGCCACAGCACTACGAAAGGAAGCGGAGCAACTCTACTTAGGCTTCTTGGAGAAACTCAAGTCGTTCCGCGTGCTCGATCCCGCGTGCGGGTCCGGAAACTTCCTCTATCTTTCGCTGAAGACGCTGAAGGACATTGAGCGCCAAGTTCGTACTGATGCCGCACTTCTTGGGCTGCCAGTTGGCGTGCTGTTTGAGACGGGTCCGGAGAACGTGCTCGGAATTGAGCTGAATCCATATGCGGCCGAACTCGCCCGGGTGTCGGTTTGGATCGGCGAAATCCAATGGATGATCCAGAACGGCTATGGGGTGAGGAAGGAGCCTATTCTTCGCACGCTGGACCAAATTCAATGTCGTGACGCGCTGGTCGCTGACGGAGAATTGTCTGCCGCTTGGCCGACATGCAATGTGATAGTTGGCAACCCGCCCTTCAAAGGGGAAAAATACCAGCGTAGAGAACTGGGTGACGAGTACACAGAGCTAATAAGGCGTGTGTACGCCGGGGTTGTGCCTGCCCGGGGGGATCTTGTTGTCTATTGGCTTGTGCGAGCCGCGCACGATCTGATCTCCGGAAAAATTCAAGCCTTTGGCCTGGTGGCAACCAAGTCCATCGCCAAAGGCGCGAGTCGTCACGCATTGGACCTGTTGGATGCTTCCGAAACTGCCGAAACATTTGAGGCTTGGTCGAACGAACCATGGGTTGTGGATGGTGCGAGCGTAAGGGTGGCCCTAGTTTGTGCCGCTAGGACAACGGATCATAGGGTTAAGGCGCTCAATGGCTCGGCAGTGCAGAAAATTGCACCGGACCTAACCGCTGAGAGTGCTTCAGGGTCGGTGACCAAAGCAAAGTCTCTGGCGACTAATGAAGGAGTTGCCTTTCAGGGAGTCAAGTTGAATGGGGCGTTTGACCTGCGAGGTGAGGCGGCGCGCTTGATGCTTGCGGACTCGGGCAATCCAAATGGGAGGCCGAACAGCGATGTCCTGCGGTTGCTGCTCGATATCGACGACGTAGTGGGACGCCCAAGTGACAGATGGGTTGTCGATTTTACCGATGCTCCAAGCAAAGATGACGCAATGCTGTATCAAGCACCTTTCGAGCGTGTCGAGGCAGTTGTCAAGCCGGCGCGACTGTCCGCTAGAGAGGAGCGTACGCGTGATCAGTACTGGCTCTTCCAGCGTGCTCGGCCGAAGCTGCGTTCGAAGATTGCTCCCCTGCAGCGGTACCTTCTAACGCCGGAGAGTTCGGAGCATCGTGTTTTTGTGTGGGCGGACCCACGTTCGATTCCTGTCGGGAGTTTGTTTGCGTTTGCCAAGGAAGATGATGAGTTCTTTGGAATTCTTCAATCGAGGATTCACGAGGCATGGTCGAGTTCAATGGGAAACCGCCTTGGCGTAGGGAATCAGCGGCGGTACAACGCGACTGTCACCTTTGAGACATTCCCGTTCCCGGACGGGCTGTCGCCTGACCTAGTGCCCGCGAACTACACCAATTCCAGTGGCTCCGCGATTGCTGAGGCCGCTCGACGACTCAACGACCTTCGAGAGGCGTGGCTTAATCCGCCAGAATGGACGGAGCGGATGGCCGAAGTAGCTCCAGGGTATCCCGAAAGAGTCCTTGCGAGGACTGGGCGAGAAGCCAATCTCAAGAAGCGTACGCTTACCGGCCTTTATAACGAAAGTCCAGTCTGGCTCGTCAGCGCTCATGAAGCGCTCGACCGAGTCGTCGCGTCCGCCTATGGCTGGGAATGGCCCATGTCGGACCAGGAGATTACTAACCAGTTGCTCGCGCTGAATCTCGCAAGAAGTTCATAGGGAACGGCGGCTAGGAACGACGGGGCAATAATGGTTCAGGCGCTAGTTCCATTTGGGTATCGGCCAGGCGATGACACCTTCGTCGATGTCTTCGAAGTCCCCAGAGGAAGGGGGTCTGGTTGCATCTGTTACTCCTGTCGCGCTCCGTTGATAGCAAGGCAGGGCGAAGTCAAGCAGTGGCATTTTGCCCATGCCACCCGCGGAACCTACAAGAGCACCGAAGATAAGTGCGATTTTTCCTTCTTCGTGTCTGTCCGAATGATGGCAAGGCAAGCAGTCAGCAGTTCCTTGGTGCTCGATCTCCCAGTCTGCCGCGATGTGATTGATTGCCGGCCGTCGCCGTATAGTCGACCGCGAACCATCGAGTTCACCGTGACGGATGCACGCTCAATCGTGCTGTCTGAGGTTGAGGTTGATGCCACCTTTTGCGGCGTCCCCGTCGACCTTGTGGGTCGAATTGAAGATTTCTCGTTTGTTGTGTATTTCATCCACCCGGGCCGCGAAGTGCCATCAGCTCTTCGTGGGAACAGCCTGGCCGATCGGAGATGCGGCATAGTGGCCATCGATCTCGCACGCACGGCCGAATTGTTCTTCACGCGCAAGGTTGTTGAAGCGTCTTACGCTGAAGCGCTGACGAGCTATCTGTCGCACGACGTCGAGTCGAAGGAATGGATTTTCCACCCTCGCTATGAGCGAGCCAAAGCGGCGGCGTTCGAGAGCCTACCTCGCGTGGATGTCAGCGATCGAGCTAATCCCTGGGTTCCGCAGACATCCTCCCCTACAAGGCTCGGGAAGTTCCACTGCGTGGTTTGCCAGCTCTCCTGGAGCGCCCCGAATGACGGGGGAACCATCTGTCCGAAATGCAGTTCACACCTATACGTCAGTTCTAGGGGCTGGGAGGAGGGATGACACAGGTACGCAAGGTCGATATCCAGAACTTCCGGGCGATTCGCTCGCTCACCTGGTGCCCTTCACCAGGTTTCAACTGCTTGATTGGGGCGGGCGACAGCGGAAAGTCCACGATCGTTGATGCGATCGACCTCTGTCTGGGCGCTCGCCGGAATGTCTCGCTGGGCGACACAGATTTTCACAAGCTCGACGTAGCCCACCCAGTTCGAATTGAGGTGACGATCGGGTCGCTACCTGACGCGCTGAAGGACCTTGATACCTATGGCCACTATCTTCGCGGCCTGGATCAAGCCACTGGACTGATCGAGGACGAGCCTCGCCAGGGTCTTGAAACCGTGCTGACGCTTCGCTTGGCGGTGAACAGCGACCTTGAGCCCCAGTGGAGTCTCGTGTCCCAGCGTGCCGCCGCGATGGGGTTGGAGCGGAACTTGGCATGGAAAGATCGGCAGCTGATCGCTCCCGCTCGCCTGGGCACCTACGCCAGCGCAAATCTGACCTGGACACGCGGCTCGGTGCTTAACCGTCTTTCCGAGGAAAGACCGAGTCTTGGCGAGGAGCTCGCGCGAGCCGCCCGGGACGCGCGGGCGAGCTTTGGTGCCCAGGCCTCGCCGCAGTTGGCCGATGCGCTTCAGATCGTGGCGCGTACGGCGGCCGACCTGGGTGTGGATGTGGGGGGCAATACTCAAGCCCTGCTGGACTCGCATTCGGTCTCCATCTCGGATGGTGCGATTGCCTTGCACGGTGCCGACGGCGTTCCGTTGCGGGTCCTTGGGACGGGGTCTTCGCGTCTGCTGGTTGCGGGATTGCAGCGGGCTTCTGCGCACCAGGCCCCGGCCGTGCTGGTGGACGAGATCGAGTTTGGTCTGGAACCACATCGCCTGACCCGGTTGCTTGGGGCGCTCGGATCCAAGGCGAACCCGCCCCCTCTTCAGGTGTTCATGACGACACACTCGCCCGTGGTGGTTCGCGAGTTGAGCGGACAGCAGATTGCCCTGGTACGACCGGACGCCGCGGGGGGGCACCATGTCAAACGAGTCGGTAACGGCGACGAGGTGCAAGCAACTTTGCGTCGCGACCCCGAGGCGTTTCTGGCCAAGAGCATCATCGTCTGCGAAGGGGCGAGTGAAGTGGGTCTGGTCCGTGGTCTGGACGATTACTGGACGTCCCTAAACGGAAAGTCGATGCTGGCCGCGGGAACGGCCTACGTCGATGTTGGCGGCGGCGATCCGGATCGGTGCTATATCCGCGGTCGGGTGCTTGCGGACTTGGGTTATCGCGTTTTGGTCTTTGTCGATGCGGACAAGCTGCCAACGGCGAATCAAGTGGAGGCGTACTTGGCGACTGGAGCAACCCACCTTGCCTGGCGTCCCGGTCGTGCGCTGGAGGACGAGCTCTTCTTGAGCCTGCCCGACGTTGCAGTGGACGCGCTCCTTCGGCGAGCGGTCGACTTGGTAGGCGAAGATCTGGTTGACGAGCACATTCGAACCCAGACCGGTGGTCAGGTGACATTGGGGGACATCCGCGGGCAACGGCAGTTGCAGGTCGCCTACCCACTGCACATCAGGCAGTCGTTGGGATTGGTATCACGGAACCGCAGAAACAGCTGGTTCAAATCGGTGACCAAGTTTGAAGGGATCGGATATGACATCGTTGGTCCACATCTCCAGCAGTCCGAAGCGGGATTCGTGGAATTGGTGAACTCTCTGTACTGGTGGGCTCATGCCCCCTGAGATCGATCTGTCAGCGATTCCGCGCGGGAGCATCTCCGCTCCGGCCGGATGCGGAAAGACACAGGTCATCGCAGATACGCTGGGTTTGCCCGGCGGCCCCAAACCCGTCCTGGTGCTGACGCACACCAATTCTGGTGTTGCCGCATTGCGTCAACGTCTGCAGCGAGCCGGCGTGCAGGCTGGTACCTATCGACTGGCCACGATTGACGGCTTTGCATTGCGCCTACTGTCCATGTATCCAACGCGAAGCGGTATCGCCGCCGCGGTGTTGGAGCTCCGCAACCCGCGCGCAGACTACCCGGCGATCCGAGAAGCGGCGGCGAGGCTCTTGCAGGGAGGGCACTTGGATGACGCGTTACGAGCCACTTACGCCCGTCTGTTGGTGGACGAGTACCAGGACTGCAATCTTTCGCAGCACGCCATGATTATGGCCCTGTCCAATAACCTCCCGACCTGCGTCATGGGGGACCCCATGCAGGCGATCTTCGGCTTTCGGGGCAATGCGCTCGTCGACTGGAACCTTCATGTGCTGCCGGCTTTTCCCAGCTCAGGACAGCTGGACACGCCATGGCGCTGGCGGAATGCCGGTACGGAGCGGCTCGGGCGTTGGATACTGGCGTGCAGAGAGGCGTTGGCACGCGGTGATGGGATAGACCTTCGACTGTCACCGCCCGAGGTCACGTGGGTCGCACTGCAGGCGGCCACTGCGGACCAGCAACGCATGACGGCGGCTCGTACTCTCCCGATTTCCCAGGCTGGCCACGTACTTGTAATCGGCGACAGTCTCAGTCCGCAGAGCCGGCGGCTGCTTGCGAGCCGAACGCCCGGTGCAAGCACGGTTGAGCCAGTGGATCTCGGGGACCTGACCGATTTCGCGCGCCAGTTCGACCCGCATGGGGTGCAAGCGATGCCGAGCTTGATCGCATTCGCTGCCGAGCTGATGACAAACCTGGGTGTTGCGCAGTTGGCGCAGCGCGTGGACATATTGCGACGGGGCACCGCACGCAATCCGGCGACACCGGCGGAGACGGCATTGATCGCGCTGAGCGACACCCCGAGCATTGCCGCTGCAGAGCACGCCCTGAGAAGTCTTATGGCCCAGCCGGACGTACGCGTCTATCGGCCAGAGGTGCTGTACCCCTGCCTGCGCGCGATGGCCAGCACAGCGCATGGCCGCTGCACCTTTTTGGATGCGGTGATTCGGGAGCGTGAACGCAACCGGCATGAGGCACGCCGGCTGCCGAAGCGAGCGGTGGGTAGCACCTTGTTACTTAAGGGACTTGAAGCCGAGGTGGCCGTGATTCCCAACCCGGAAACGATGGATGCGCGCCACCTATACGTGGCGTTGAGTCGTGCCTCGATGCGATTGGTCATTTGCTCTACGAACCCTACGCTTGGGCAGGGCGCGTAACTTCATTTGGATGCCGCGATGAGCTAACCAGTGGCGGCGAGCTACTGTCGGTGAATGATCTGACTGAGGCGTCGTGTTGCTCGATTGCACCGCTCTCGATCGGTTGCAGAATCCATCGTTCTGAACAGGCACGGATAAGCGTCTGCACGGTGCGCCGATGCTCGCTGATCGCATCAACCAGCTTCTCGATCGTAAGCGTCCGGGTAAGTCACCGTAAGCTCCTGACATCATCCGGTTCTAGCGTCCCGCGTGAGATCCCGCACATGGGGGACGCTGTACGCCAAAGCAAGCGCCCAGTAGCAGAGCAACGCCGCGCACGTCGAACTATTGTTCAGGTCCTGCACAGACCGACGTGTGGTACCAAGCTAGGGGTGGATGCAGCTCCGACGAATGCGGCGGGCATTGGCGATGGGCCACCGCTGGGTCGGCTCGCTCATGCTCGATATCGCGGCACTGATTCACAGTGGATCGCAAAGCGATGATGGTTGCCGGGGTCCCGTGATCTGCAGCAAAGGCCAGGAACGCTGAGCTCGGTCCGGAACCCGGGAATGCCTCCATCCGATTTGGAACTTGGGAACTTTCGCCCAATTCTGTCCCATGAGGATAGAAAATTTAGTGGTATCTGAGCGGATATCTGATCCTACTGCCGACTACCGAAAAGAGGTGGTCAATTGCCTTGCGGTTTTAGGAAGGTCATCCTTGGGCCTGAGAAATCAAGGCCTTCAAACGCAAGAAAGCCGCGGAAAGGCTTGCTTTCCGAGGGCTTCCAAGGCTGGATGAAATGGTGGAGCGGAGGAGGACCGAACTCCCGACCTTCGCATTGCGAATGCGACGATCGACCGTTGCATTGCGTTGCGTTGCGTTGCGTTGAGTTGAGCGCAGTGCGCCCATCTCGAGCGGGATGGTGGCTTCAGGTACAACCGGCTGCCTCTGTTGTCAACGATCCGGCACATCTTCCGGCCTCAGGTGCGTATAGCGCTTTAGGGTCGCCCATGACTCGTGCAGCGTGAACTGAGCAACTTCTTGGATGCTATAGCCCTTCTCGAAAAGACGAGATGTCGCCTCATGGCGCAGGTCGTGAAAACGCAGGTCTTGGATCTCAAGGACACGAACCGCGCGAGTAAACGCCGCCCCAATTGATTTGGGATTAAACGGAAAGACGAGTGGCCCCTGGGCCACTTCCTCCCGCCGCTCAATGATGTCCCATGCGGCGGGCGGCACTTTGAAAACCTTGTGGTTGCCAACCTTGCGCCGAGGATGCTTTACATCGCGGAGTAGCGCCGTACCGCGGTCACGATTCAGGTCGTCCCAGCGCAGCCTGGTGATCTCCTCCTGACGGCGAGCGGTGGTCAAGGCGAATCTCATTACATCCGCCATGGGGATATCGGCTCGGTCGTCGCGCCTTTCGAAATACGCGAGCAAGTCCCGCTCTTCGGTGACGGTGAGTCGCCTCTGGCGCTCACGCGATTTGGCCGTGATCCGCTCCCCCCGAAGGAAGCTCGCGGCCTCATCTAGTGCATGCA
>Ga0160435_1000498_pt1 | contig 12600 bp, 9 predicted proteins | sample HID1973K_E0MG_FD_108213 | JGI IMG/M metagenome (GOLD analysis project Ga0160435, IMG submission 108213) | Enriched mosquito-associated microbial communities from UW Madison campus, WI, USA - HID1973K_E0 MG | ecosystem: Host-associated > Arthropoda: Insects > Digestive system > Unclassified ...
CGGGGCCGGGCCCTTGCCCCGGGGGCGTTGGGCGACATGGACGTCGCCCAACGAGCCCCGCATGGATGCAGTACTTGGCGTCCCCCGGGGCAAGGGCCCGGCCCCGAACGCCGCACGGAAAAATAAAAAGTCCGAGCCTCAGGCCGCAAAAAAAAAGCCGCCCGAAGGCGGCCTTAGCTGCAACGCAGCACGAAAAAAGAGTCAAACCTTCTCGCCGCGCCTGCCAGTCCGATACAACAACCAGCCCACCAGCGCCAACACGATCAACCCAATCCACTGGCTCAACTGGAACATTTCAGGCAACGCCAGCACATCGGCGCGCTTCCAGACGACGATCGGCACAGCGATGGCGATCCCGAGCAAGGCCTCGCCGGTGATCAAACCGGCAGAAAACAGCACGCCCGGACGATGCACCCGGTCCCGCCCCTCATCGTCATCTGCTTTGATCTTGTGGAAGCGCTCCACCAGATACGAAAGCAAGCCGCCGAGGAAGATCGGCACCATCAGTTCCAGCGGCAGGTAGATACCGATCGCCGCGGCCAGCACCGGCACGCGGAAGCGCGAGCCGCGCGACTTCAGCCACTCGTCCAGCGCGATAATCATCGCCCCCACCACTGCGCCGAGGCCGATCATCAGCCACGGCAGCTGACCACCAAACAGACCGCGCGCGACAGCGGCCATCAAATTGGCCTGAGGTGCCGCCAACGCGTTCGGATGCTCCGGCGTAGGCGCGCCGATGCCATAGCCATGCGCCAGCAAATTCAACACCGGCGCCATCACCAACGCGCACGAGAACGCGCCGATGCCCAGCATCAACTGCTGCTTCCACGGCGTCGCGCCGACCAGGTAGCCGGCCTTGAGGTCCTGCAGGTTGTCGCCCCCCACTGCCGCGGCGCAGCACACCACGGCGCCGATCATGATCGCCGCCACCGCGCCCAGCGGCGCACCGCCGGCGCCCACCGGGTTGAGCCCGCTCTTGCCCAGCAACAGCACCAGCACCGCCGAGGCGAACAGGATGGTGGAGATGGTGATGCCCGAAACCGGGTTGTTGGACGAGCCGATCAACCCGGCCAGATAGCCGGACACCGAGACGAACAGGAAGCCGGCGGCAATCATGATCACCGTCATCGGGATCGACACGTGCCATTGCTGCACGATCGCCTGGTACAGGCCCAGCAGCGGCAGGGTGAAGGCGACCAGCGCCACCAGCATCCACTTCATCGGCAGGTCGCGCTCGGTTTCGGCGATCACCGTGGTCCCGGTGCTCTTGCGCGCGGCGGCGAAGCCGCTCTTGATGCCCGACAGCAGCGACTTGCGCAGCGAGAACAAGGTCCAGATACCACCGATCAGCATCGCCCCGACGCCGAGGTAGCGCATCTTCGCGCTCCAGATCGCGTACGCCGCATCGGCCGCCGAGGCACCGGCAATCGCGGTGGCCAGCGCCGGGTCGCTATTGGCGAAGAACGCCTGGTACAGCGGGATCGCGATGTGCCAGGACAGGATCGAGCCGGACACCACCACGATGCCGACGTTCAAACCGACGATATAACCCACGCCCAGCAGAGCCGGCGACAGGTTGGTGCCGATGAACGCAGTCACCTTCGAGCTGCCGACAAACGCCGACTGCACCCAGGTATCGGGAATGATCCGCAGGCCGCTGGCCGCGGCCAACTTGACCACCGCACCGATCGCGCCGGAAACCGCCAGGATCTTCAGCCCCGGACCGGGGTTCTCGCCGGCCTTGAGCACCTCCGCCGCCGCCTTGCCCTCCGGGAACGGCAGCGGGTCCTCGACGATCATCGAGCGCCGCAGCGGCACCGAGAACAGCACCCCGAGCAAGCCGCCGAGACCGGCGATGCCGAGCACCCACCAGTACTTGAAGTCCGGCCAGTAGCCCATGATCACCAGCGCCGGGATGGTGAAGATCACACCGGCCGCGATCGACGAACCGGCCGAAGCGCCGGTCTGGACGATGTTGTTCTCCAGGATCGACCCACCGCCGAGCAGGCGCAGCACGCCCATCGAGACGACCGCCGCCGGAATCGCGGTGGCAATGGTCAGGCCCGCGAACAGGCCGAGATAGGCATTGGCCGCCGACAGCACCACGGCCAGGACGATCGCCAGCACCACGGCACGGAAAGTGAGCTGGCGCGGCTGCGCATCTTGGCTCATGGAAAACCCCCTGAAAGGAATGGCAAAAAAGCCGCCACACGCTAGCCGTTGGCGGCCTCCCCTGTCCAGTTGCTAGTGAAACGACACGGTTTTGCCTTCTCTCCTCCCCACCCCAAAGGCCTCGCCTCCGATCCGTCGGGACCCGCTTTCCTCGCCGCCCGCGCAGCACTGTCGGGCGGCCGGGGGTAGGCCGTTTCGGGACCCTTGGCAACATGGATGTTGCCAAGGAGCCCCCAGGGATGGGTTCACGGCGTGTCCTGGAACGGCCTACCCCCGGCCGCCGCTCGCAAAACCACAAGCAGCCGACGCTTCCAAGCCAACTCACCAAGATCAGCAAACCCAACCCCCACCTATACTCCGCCTTTCGCCCAGCCGCCGGCCGCATGACCACCGCCCTCCCCGCCCTGCCCCGCAACGACGACTTCCTCGGCCACCCCAAAGGCGTCTACGTCTGCTTCTTCACCGAAATGTGGGAACGCTTCTCCTTCTACGGCATGAAGGCGTTGCTGCTGCTCTATCTCACCAAGCACCACCTGTTCGGCGACCGCGCCGGCCTGGACCTGCTCGGCGCCTACGGCGGCCTGGTCTACTGCATGCCGGTCATCGGCGGCATGCTGGCCGACCGCTGGCTGGGCATGCGCAAGGCCGTGGTCTTCGGCAGCCTGCTGCTGGTACTCGGCCACATCGGCATGGCCTTCGAAGGCCACCCCGCCACCCACGTCGCCGGCAGCGTCGCCCGCGACCAGGGCGCACTCTCGGTCACCTACCTCTCCCTGGCGCTGATCATCGCCGGCGTCGGCTTCATGAAGCCCAATATCTCCACGATTGTCGGGCGCCTGTACGCCGAAGACGATCCGCGCCGCGACTCCGGCTTCTCGTTGTTCTACGCCGGCATCAACCTCGGCGCCCTGTTCGCTTCGCTGGTGTGCGGCTTCCTCGGCGAAGCCTATGGCTGGCGCTACGGCTTCGGCGCCGCCGGCATCGGCATGCTGCTCGGCCTGGGCATGTTCCTGTGGGGGCAGAAGTACCTGCACGGCCATGCCGAACCGCCGGCGCCGCATCTGCTGCGCGAGCGCATTGGCGGCTTTCCGCGCGAATGGCTCATCTACCTGGGCGGCGCGCTGGCGGTCCTGCCCATCGCCGTACTGATGTGGGCCGCCGCCAATGGCGTCGCCTCGCTCGGCGGCGAGATCAGCCTGGCGCTGATGCTGATGGTGGTGGTGCTCGGCGGCGTGCTGCTGTGGTTTGCCTGGTTCACCGGCGCCCGCTGCACGCCCGAACAGCGCCAGCAAATGTGGGCGCTGTTGGCGCTGATCTTCATGGCACTGGTGTTCTTCACCCTGTACGAGCAGACCTACGGCTCGTGGGTAACCTTCACCGACCGCCTCCTCACCAAGGACATCGTCCCCGCCCTGGTGATCCGCGATGGCACCCCGCTGCCGTGGTCGATCGCCTCGCTGGTGCTGGCGCCGCTGGGCTTTGTGGTCGCCGCGACAATGTCCGACCGCAATGCCGCCTCGCGCGCACCGCGCCTGCTGTTCGTCGGTGTGAGCGTGCTGATGCTGGTATTGCTGGTGCGCGACTGCATCGTGCTGCCGCAGACCGCCGGCTCGCTCACCTATCTCGGCGCGCTGTTCCTGGTGCTGCTGGCGCCGTTGTTCGCTGCCCTCTGGGCCTGGCTCGACCGCCGCGGCGCCGACCCGTCCAAGCCGGTGAAGTCGGCCTTCGGCCTGCTGTTCGCCGGCCTGTCGTTCGTGCCGCTGGCACTGGCGGCGCAGCAGGTCGGCGCCACCGGCGCCATCGCCAGCGTGTGGTGGCTGGTGCTGGCCTACCTGGTGCTGGAAATCGGCGAAATGGCATTGGCCCCGGTCGGCTTGTCGGCAGTCACCCAGTTGGCGATGCCGCGCGTGGTCAGCCTGATGATGGGCACCTGGTTCCTGGCCACGGCTTTTTCCGAGGCCCTGGCCGCGCTGTTCGGCAAACTCGCGGCCATCGACGTACCCGAGGGCGGGCAGATGGACGTAGCCAGCGCCGCCGCCAGCTACGCCCACCTGTTCTGGCTGATGATGTGGATTGGCCTGGCCTGCGGCGTCCTTGCGCTCTTGTGCGCGCCGCTGCTGCGGCGCTGGATGCACGGGGTGCGTTGAAGCCTCAGTGTTGCGCCGCCGTCGCGCCGGCCTGTTGTCCACCGAGCGAGCGCGACAGGAATGCAAGCAGTTTGGTGTAGTACTCGCGCCGATGTTCCAAGGTGTAGAAGCCGTGGCCTTCGGTGTCGAAGTACAAGGTCTCCACCGGCACCCCGGCCTTCTGCAAGGCCGCTGCCATCTTCTTGGTGTGTTCGATCGGCGCACGCTCGTCTTCGCCGCCGGCGGCGAGGAAGACCGGGACCTTGATGCGGTCGGCGAGATTGGTGGGGGAAGTGGCGGCGAGCGTTGCCGGGTCGCCGAGCCATTCGCGCAGCCAGGTTTCGCCGGACTTGGTTTCTTGCGCCACGCCGCGCGAAAAACGCATCGGCAAATCGTATACGCCGACGTAACCGGCCGCGCACTTGTACAGCCCCGGCTCCTTGGCCACACCCATCAGCGCGGCGTAACCACCGTAGCTCGCGCCATAGATACAGATGCGATTCGCATCGGCATGGCCCTGGGCGATCGCCCAACGGGTGGCGTCGGTGACGTCGTCCTGCATGGCCAGCCCCCACTGCTGCGCACCGGCCTGCTCAAAGGCGCGACCGTAGTTCGACGATCCCCGATAATTGACCTGCAGCACCGCGTATCCGGCGGCCGCCAGCATCTGCGTCTCCAGATCGTAGCTCCAACTGTCGTGCTCACCAAACGGGCCGCCGTGTGGCAACACCACCATCGGCAATGCCTTGCCTTCGCCGCCCCGCGGACGAGTCAGGAAGCCGTGCAGTTCGAGGCCATCGCGCGCCTTGAAGCTGACGCCCGTTACCTGCGCCGCCTTGGCCGGATCCACCCAGTCGCGCCGAGTGATCACATGCTCGGCCCGCTTCGCTTGCGTATCGAACAGATAAAACTCGCCCGGGTCGCTGTCGGACCAGACCTCCAACAGCAACTGGCGCGCGTCACGCGTGCCCGAGGTAATCATGACCGCGGCACCGCCAAATGCGGCTTCCAGGGAATGGTACTGACGGGCATCTGCGCCCTGTTCGTCGAAGAAGCGTGTATGCGGACGGTCGGTGAGAATCATGGCGCCGATCGGAACGTGGGTGCCGAGCCGGTACAAGATACGTCCCGGGTCGGCGACTGAATCGCGCAGCATGACCTTGCGCTCGTTGGACGCTATGTTCCAGGCAACGATCGAGTCGGGGCCGCGCGTATTCTCGACCCGCAGGTAAGCGGTTTTATTGTCTTCGGAAAAGCCGATGGGCCACTCGACGTGTTGGGTATCGCGCTCGTCGTTGATCAGCCGCCAGTCGCTTCCCTGCCCATCCCGGTAGTACAGCTTGTTGGCATTGTCGCTCGCTGCGCCGTAAGCGAAGCGCACTTCGCCCTGGTTGTCGGTGGCAAAGCCCGCCTGCTGGATCGGCGAACGCGCCATCGTGACGCGGCGGCCGCTGTTGACGTCCATGCGGTCAGCCGTGCTGAAGGTAATGTCGTCGGAGAACGGCGTGATCGAGACGATCACGTTGCGCTCGTCGCTCGGCAGGACGTCGGTGAGTTGGGCATACACCTTCTCGTAACCCTTCTTGGGCTTGATGTGCGTCCCCACGCCGCCGTCGTCCACCCGGAACCCGACCAGAATTTCCGAGCGCCCGCTGTCGGCATTGATCGCGAAAAGTTCGCCGGTCGAATAGGGCCGGTCGATGCTGCCGAACTTCTGCGCCACGTCGAGCAGGACGCGGTTGTCGTTGGCCCAGAAGAAGTTGCCGACGTGCGTGTTCTTGCCCATCGCAAATGAGCCGGTGATCTTTCCGTCTTTGCGCCGCAGGATCGCCAGTGCGGTGCGATCTTCCAATGGCACGGTCGCGGCGAAGTACTGCCCGTCGGGAGAAATCTTCAAATCCTCGAACTGGTCGTCACGCAGATACGCTTCCAGGTCGACCTGGGCGTGTGCCGGGACGGCGAATACACACAGCACCACGAGCGCGGCAGCGCACAGACTTGACTTCATCGTTTTCCCCTTCCTGACGGGTGTCGAACCCGGGCCACCGCACCCCTCGGGCCCCGGCGCGGTGGCTCGCCGCGGGCCGCGCCACCCTACCAATTTCACAACCCGGCAACAATGCGCATTTTCGGCAAACGGCGACGCCGCGAGCTGCGCTATGCGGGCAGCTCGCGCAACTGCCCGGCAGACAAGGCCAGGCGACGGTTCAAGCCGAGGGCATCGAGGAATCGCCGGTCATGACTCACCACCACCAGCGCGCCCTGGTAGCTACGCAATGCCAGTTCCAGTTGCGCGATCGCGTCCAGGTCCAGGTTGTTGGTCGGTTCGTCGAGCAGCAGCAGTTGCGGTGCCGGTTCGGCATGCAGGATGCAGGCCAGCGTGGCGCGCAGGCGCTCGCCTCCGGACAGGGCGTGCACCGGCAATGCTTGGCGGACGCCACGGAACTGCAGCCGCGCCAGCAATTGCGCGCGTTCCAGCGCCGGCATGGTCGGCGCGAAGACGGCGAGGTTCTCGGCAAGCGTGAGCATCGGATCGAGTACGTCGAGGCGCTGGCGCAACCACGCCACGCGCACCGGTGCCCGGCGCAGCTCACCGGCGTGGGCTTCGCGCTCGCCGGCCAGCAGTTGCAGCAGCGTGGTCTTGCCGGCGCCGTTGGGGCCTTCCAGGGCGATGCGTTCGGGGCCGCGGATCGTCAGCGATAGTCCTGGCGCGGCGAACAGCTCGCGCTTGCCGTGGCGAACCTGCAGATCTTGGCCATGGAACAGCACGCGGTCGTTGGCCACGCGCGTGGCAGGCAAGTCGAAAGCGATGTCGGCGGTCTCGTCCAACGCCTGTGCCGCTGCGCTCAACTGCGCCCGTGCCTGTTCCAGGCGCTGGGCATGGACGTCGCTGGCCTTGCCCGCGGCGACCTGTGCCGAACGTTCGCGATTGCCGGCGACAATCCGCGGCAGCCCGGCGTCGGCCAGGCCACGCGCCGCATTGCCAGCACGGCGCTCGGCGCGCTCGTGCGCCTGTTGGCGATCGCGCTGCTGGCGGCGCACGTCGCTGCGCAACTGCTTGACGCGCTGCTCGGCGGCGGCCTGCTCAGCCGATGCGGCCTCGCGATAAAAATCCCAACCGCCGCCGTAGACGGTCAGGCTCGACGGCCGCAGCTCGGCGATCTGCGTCATCCCGGCGAGCAGGTCGCGGTCGTGACTGGCCAGCAACACGCAACCCGGCCATTCGGCCAGCAACGCCTGCAAGCGCTGCCGTGCGTCGCGGTCCAGGTGATTGCTCGGTTCGTCCAACAACAGCACGTCGGGACGCTGCAGCAGCTTGGCCGCCAATGCCAGCCACATTGCCTCGCCGCCGCTGAAATTCGACAGCGGACGCTCCAGTGCGACGTCTTGCAGTCCCACCCGCGCGAGCGTCGCCGTGGCGCGCTCGCGCAGGTCCCAGTCACCGTCCAGGCGTTCGAAATCGGCATCGTCGGCGCACCCGGCCAGGATCGCGTCGAGCGACTGCAACTTCTCGCCGATGCCCAGCGCGTGGGCCACGTCGGCCTGGGGATCGAACACCAGATGCTGCGGCAGGTAGGCCACGCTGCCGTGAACCTCGATCTGCCCGGCACTGGGGGCCAGCTCGCCCGCAAGCAACTTCAGCAACGTGCTCTTGCCGGCGCCATTGGGTGCCACCAGGCCGGTGCGCGAACGCCCGAGCACGAACGAAAGCGCGTCGAACACCGGGGTGCCGTCGGGCCAGTGGAAAGAAAGTTCAGAAACGCGAACGCGTACGTCGGACATGACGGATCCTCCATCGTGAACCGCGCCGGGCCACTGCGACCCGGCTGGCGACAATCGGCCGCGCGACGCTGGCAGCGCCAGGGCTCGACCGGATCTACGAGGAAACCGCCTTGCTCACATGTCCGAAGAATCTCCGCCAGGAGGCTGCATTCTAGTCGGCGCTCGCGCGCGTTGGCTGAGCCGTGCCCAACTCGACGGTAGCGCGCAGGCCGCCGGTATCGCGATTGGCCAGACGCAGGCGTCCGCCCAGGGCCTGGGTCAGCTGCTGCGCGATGGCCAGGCCCAGGCCGGTGCCGCCGGTCTGGCGCCCACGCGAAGATTCGAGGCGATGGAACGGTTGCAGCACCGCCTCGAGCGAGGCTTCCGGAATCCCCGGCCCGTTATCCAACACGTCGATGCAGACCAGGCCCGCCGCATCGATGCGCACGCCGGCCTCGGCACCACCGGCATAGGCCAGGGCGTTGTCGATCAGGTTCTGCACCACGCGGCGCAATACCTGCGGATGCGTGTGCAGCGCCACCGCGGCAAGTTCGCCCAGTTGTACCGGCTTGCCCATGTCCTGGTAATCGTCGACCACGCTGGCGAGGAAGGACGGCAGGTCCAGGCGCACCGTGGGGCCGAGGGCGACGTTGGCGCTGCGCGCGTACTGGATGCCTTCGCGCACCAGCTGGCTCAACTGACCAACGTCGGCGAGCAGGCGCTGCTGGGCCTCGCCGTCATCCATTGCTTCCACACGCAGGCGCATTCGCGTGATCGGGGTTTGCAGGTCGTGCGAGATCGCCGCCAGGATTTGCATGCGCTCGGAAACATGCGCCGAAACCCGCGCCTGCAAGGCATTGAGCGCGCGCGCCGCCTGCGCGACTTCGAGCGGGCCGTCCTGCGGCATGGCGACGCCGCCACCGGCCGGGTCGAGGCGGTTGGCTGCGTCGGCCAGTTGCACCAGCGGGCGCGTGGCCAGGCGCACCGCCAGCCACGCGCACGCCAGCAGCAGCGCCACCTGCACGGCGAGGACCCAGGGCAGCCAGCGTGCGATCGGCAGTAGCGAGGGCGTCACCTCGATGGTCAGGGGCCGGCCATCGCGCAGGGTCAGCTCGACTTCGTAGCGTTCCGGCAGCCTCGACACCGCGCGTGCGCGCAGCGCATAGCGGTGGCCGAGCGAGCGGTCGACCAATGCGGTCACCTGGCGCGCGCGCTCGCTGGCCAACGGCGTGCCCGGCTGCGCCGGCCGCAACAAATAACGGTAGGTTCGTCGCTGCAGTTGCGGCAACCACTCGGCACGCTCGCTCGGCGACAGCCGTTCCAGCAGCGCCACGCTCAACGGCACGTCCTGCGCCATCCCGGCCAGCATCATCCCGCGTGTGGCCATGGCGCGCTCGTAGAACAGCAATGCAAACGACAGCGCGTGGGCGAGCAGCAAACCCGCCGCGAGAATCAGCAGCAAGCGCATGCCGAGGGTGCGGGGCACGCCGGGCCAGCGACGCGGCCGCGCGAGCACCTTCATGCCGGATCGCCCAGCAGCACCACCGGTTGGCAGAACACATAGCCTTCGCTGCGCACGGTCTTGATGTAGGCCTGTTCCTTGGCCGCATCGCCCAGGCGCTGGCGCAAACGGCTGACCAGCAGGTCGATGGAGCGATCGAACAGCTCGGCATCGCGGCCCTGGGTGAGGTTGAGCAACTGGTCGCGGCTAAGTACCCGCTGCGGATGGTCGACGAACACGCGCAACAGGCGGAACTCGGCGCCGCTGAGCGGATAGGCGGTGCCCTGCTCGTCCAGCAGGTGGCGCGAGCTGGTGTCCAGGCGCCACTGGCCGAAGCCGATCAGCCGCGCCGCCTCGCTGACCTGCAAATTCGGCGGCAGCATGCGCGTGCGGCGGATGACCGCGTTGATTCGCGCCAGCAGTTCGCGCGAGGAGAAAGGCTTGGTGACGTAGTCGTCGGCACCCATCTCCAGGCCAATAATGCGGTCGGTCTCGTCGTCGCGCGCGGTCAGCAGGACCACGGGCACGGCGCGATGCTTGCCGGCGCGCAGGTTGCGGCACAGCGACAGGCCGTCTTCGCCCGGCATCATCACATCGAGCACGACCAGGTCGACATCGCTGGTGTCCAGCGCCGCCTTCATCTCGCGGCCGTCGGCGGCCAGGCTGACACGCAGGCCGTTCTTGCGCAGGTAGTCGCCGACCATCTGGCGGATATCGCGGTCGTCGTCGACGACGAGGATATGGTCGGTGTGGGACATCGGCTCTCTCCGCGGTGGGCGTGGGATTGCGCATGCAGGCGCGATCGCTGGGTGGCAATGGTACGGCGCGATCGACACCGTGAGCGCGACAGCTTCGTAAACGGGCTGCGCCTGCCCTGCGCTTGTACACAGTTAGATACAAATCGGCAGGGCGTTGTATCGGTCTGTATCCACGGCCGGTGCATGCCAGGTTCGCTGACAAAACCGGGGGCGGAACGACACCGGGGCGATACGCGTGGGGGCTGGAATGGCCTCCACGCCGAGGCAACCGCCATCGGCCCCCTCGAAGGACATGCCATGAACGATCCCCTCTCCCCCACCCGTCCCGTCGCCCTGGTCTTCGGCGGCTCACGCGGCATTGGCGCTGCGATTGCCCGCCGCCTGGCCAAAGACGGCCACGCCGTTGCCCTGACCTACGTCTCGCGCCCCGACAGCGCCGAAGCGGTGGTTGCGCAGATCCAGGCCGAAGGCGGCACCGCCCTCGCCTTACAGGCCGACAGCGCCGACGCGACGGCCATTGCCGCCGCAGTCGAAACCACGGTCGCACGATTCGGTCCGCTCGATGTCGCCGTGGTCAATGCCGGCCTGTATCGCGGCAGCCCGCTGGCGGAACTGCCGCTGGAAATGCTCGACCAGATGCTGGCGGTCAACGTGCGCGGCGTGTTCCTGGCGATCCAGGCCGCGGCGGCACACCTGCGCGATGGCGGCCGCATCATCACCATCGGCAGCAATGCCGCGGTGCGCGGCGGCATCGTCGGCAGCAGCATCTATGCGATGACCAAGTCGGCGGTGGCCACGCTGGTGCGGGAACTGGCCCTGGACCTGGCACCGCGCCGGATCACGATCAACAACATCCAGCCCGGGCCGATTGCCACCGACCTCACTGCCGGCTTCCTCGAGATGCTGGTGGCGCGCAATCCGCTCGGCCGCGTCGGCAGTCCGGAGGAAGTGGCCGCGCTGGCCGCCTATCTCGTCAGTGCAGAGGCCAGCTACATGACCGGCGCCAGCCTGACCCTCGATGGCGGCTGGTCGGTCTAGCACGCCGCAGCCACTCGCCTGCTCACTCCGCCTTTTTGACCCTACCCCCTGGATATCCCCATGAATCCCCTCGATAGCGTGCTCTACACCGCCAAGACCCACACCACCGGTGGCCGCGAAGGCCATGCCCGTAGCGACGATGGCCAACTCGACATCGCCCTGTCCACGCCGGGCAGCCAACGGCCGGGCAGCAACCCGGAGCAATTGTTCGCCGCCGGCTGGTCGGCCTGCTTCGAAGGCGCCATCAAGATCGCCGCACGCAAGTTACAGATCAGCGTGCCGGCCGATGTCGCCATCGACGCCGAGATCGACCTCGGCAAGGTCGCGGACGGTTTCCAACTGCAGGCACGGCTGAGCGTCTCACTACCGGGATTGGAACCTGCGCAGGCGCAGGCGCTGGTGGACGAAGCGCATCGCACCTGTCCGTATTCCAAGGCCACGCGCGGGAACATCGACGTGCAGATCCGCGTGGCCTGAGTGACCCCACACCCACCGCACGGACACGACCATGATCGCCTACCTGCTTGCCCTCGCCGCCGGCGTGGCCACCGTCCTTTCACCGTGCATCCTGCCGGTCCTGCCGATCGTGCTGGCTACCAGCAGCGGGCACGGCCGCAGTAGGCCGCTGCTGATCATCGCCGGCTTCGTGGCGACCTTCGCCGCCAGCGGCTTGCTGATCGGAACGCTGGCGGCCAGTTCCGGTGCGTTGCAAGGGGTGATTCGCGATGGCGCCATCGCGGTGCTGTTGCTGGCGGGGCTGGCCTGTTTTTGGCCGCGGCCGTTCGAATTGCTGGTGGCGAAGTTGCAGCAATGGCGCGCCGCCCTCTGGCCGCAACGCGCGTATGCCGCCGGCATCCCCGGCGGCACCTTCTCACCGCTGTTGATCGGCGCTTCGCTCGGCCTGGCATGGACCCCCTGCGCCGGACCGGTGCTGGCCTCGGTGCTGTCGCTGGCGGCGAGTTCGCAAGCCGCCGGCAAGGCGACCTCGCTGCTGGCCGTCTACGCCCTCGGCGCCGGACTGCCGATGCTGCTGATTGCCTACGGCGGGCGCTGGGTGTCGGCACGGCTGACGTTCCTGCAACACCGTACCGATCTGTTCCGCCGTTTGTTCGGTGCACTGGCCATCGGCGTGGCCCTGCTGCAACTGTTCCAGTACGACGTGCTGGTGTCGGCCTGGGCCACGCAATGGCTTCCCTCCCTCTCGCAAGGACTCTGACCATGAACAAGCTCAAGCCCCTCGTCA
>Ga0160435_1000500_pt1 | contig 12584 bp, 9 predicted proteins | sample HID1973K_E0MG_FD_108213 | JGI IMG/M metagenome (GOLD analysis project Ga0160435, IMG submission 108213) | Enriched mosquito-associated microbial communities from UW Madison campus, WI, USA - HID1973K_E0 MG | ecosystem: Host-associated > Arthropoda: Insects > Digestive system > Unclassified ...
CTTGATGCCCTTGAGGTAACGCGGATTCTCACGATTGACGCGAATCGCCTCGGCCTGCTCCGGATCACGCATCCACTGCAGGACCCGATGGCCATTGCCGGCCAACAGATTGGCCACGGCCGTCCCGAAGCTGCCGCCGCCCAGGACTGCTATAGGTTGCTGTTGGGTCATAAAACAATCCATTCAGAGCCATCACATCTGGCGATGGCAGCATTATACGGAGCGCGATGCCTGCCACCAGCGGCAAAACACCTGTCGAAGAACATATAGCCGATCCCTACTCTTCACGAGGAAATTACCCACGGCTCGGTTAAGATGCGCGCCCGACACGAAAAATTCCGGCGTAACGCCGATGAGCTATCGTTAGTGCGCTCCCGAAGAGATCCATCACATGACGCAACGTTCTTCCTCTCCACGCACCGGCCAGCCCCGCGTCTTCTGAAAAAATGGCGAATGAAGTGCCCACCCAGAGCCGGAACTCAGTGATGACGGTACAACGCGGCTGGAACATCAGCACACGAACGCAGATCCTCAGCCTGGGACCGGCCTTGCTGCTGACGCTGTTGCTGATCAGTTTCTTCACCGTGGTGCGCATTCAGGACCTGCGTCAGGAGCTCAATCACACCGGCCAGCTGATCGCCAACCAACTGGCGCCCGCCTCGGAGTACGGCGTGATCGTCGGCAACGACGACGTGCTCGAAAGCCTGATGAAAGCCACCATGAACACGCCTCACGTGCGCTTCCTGGAGGTTCAGAACAGTGCCGGACAGGTTCTGGTGCATGTCGAGCAGACCGCGGACAACAATCACGCCCGTCAGATGGAAGTGTTTCAGGCGCCTATCCGCCTGCAACGGGTGAAGGCGCAGAACGACCATGCCGATGAGCTGGACGACAACGCCAGTGTGCCGGTGGAGGATTATCTGGGCCGTGTGCTGGTGGGCATGTCCAGTGATGCATTCAATCTGCGCGAGCAGGAAATCCTCCTGAAGGCCGGCATCCTCGCGCTGTTCGCCCTGCTGTTTACCTACATCCTCGCGCGGCGTCTGTCCTTGAGCCTGTCGCAGCCGATCAGCGCCATGAGCGATGCGGTGAAAGCCATTCAACACGGCGATTACACCGCGCCTCTCCCCGTGGCAGACGACGCCGAGCTCGGCGATCTGGCTCGACACATCAACAATCTGGCGCTGGGCCTGGAAAAGGCCAGTCGCGAACAGAAACAGGCGATGGATGAACTGATCCGAACCCGAGAAGAAGCCGAGCGCGCCAACAGCGCGAAATCGGAATTTCTGGCGATGATGAGCCATGAATTGCGCACCCCGATGAACGGCGTACTGGGGATGTTGCAGTTGATGGAAACCACGAAAATGACCGAGGAACAGGCCGAATATTCCGCCCTCGCCATGGAATCCACCGAGCATCTGCTTCGGGTCATCAACGACATCCTCGATTTCTCCCGCTTCGAGCGCGATGCGCTGGAGCTCGAGAACATTGCGTTCAATCTGGCAGACCTCATCGCCACATCGGTGCAGGCGTTCGCTCATAACGCGCAACAGCGGGGTCTGGCGCTGGAGCTGGATCTACCGCCGGGGCTCGAATCGCTCAGGGTCAAGGGCGATCCGACGCGCATCCGGCAGATCCTCGTCAACCTGATTGGCAACGCATTGAAGTTCACCGAGTTCGGCAGCGTGCGCGTCGAAACCGCCTGGCAACAGACCGACCCCCAGCACATCCTGTTCATCTGCGCAGTGCGCGACAGCGGCATCGGCATTTCCCCGGATTTGCTGGAATCGATGTTCGACGCGTTTCAGCAGGCCGACAACTCTATCTCCCGGCGCTACGGCGGTACCGGACTGGGCCTGCCGATCGCGCGCAACCTTGCCGAACGCATGGGCGGCTCGCTGCAGGCGCAGAGCAGCGAAGGTCTGGGCTCGGTGTTCAATCTCGAAATTCCGCTGCAACGGGTGCAGCAGGAAGAGCCGGAGCCTCAGTCCGGCGCCCTTGGCGAAATGCCACAGGAGCGCCAAGGCTGCGTGCTGCTGGTCGAAGACAACCCGGTCAACCGCACCGTGGTCGAAGCCATGCTTCGCAGTCTGGGCCTGCAGGTCAGCGTGGCTGCGGATGGTGCTGAAGCGGTGAGCATGGCCAGCAAGGAAAAATTCGCCCTGATCCTGATGGACTGCCGGCTGCCGGTGATGGACGGTTACGAGGCTACGCGGCGAATCCGTGCGCTGCCAGGGCTCGACAGCCTGCCGATCATTGCCCTGACGGCCAACGCACGTCACGGCGATCGCGAGATTTGCATTCAGGCCGGAATGAACGATTACCTGGCCAAACCGTTCAAACGTACTGATTTACAGCAGGTTTTGCAGCGCTGGCTGACCTTTAAGGCATCTGTGACTGGCGATAAATGATAAATTGCGGCAGTCTTGTGCGCTGGATCGACCCGCGCCGACGCGCGGACAGAAAATTTCAGTGCACAGGTGTACATTCATTTCACCCGTGCTGTGACTTTCACTACAACGCAATAGTCTATGAGTAGGCTGCCAGCAGACCCCTTGTGTGAGAACAGCCGTTCTCCTCAGTCAGGGAAGAACGCTGGCCAGATCGGGTTAGTACGCCACACCCTGCCGCACAGGATTATCGAGGAGCTCGCATGACCAAACAAAACGCCTTTACCCGGGAAGACCTGCTGCGCTGCAGTCGCGGTGAGCTGTTCGGCCCAGGTAACGCGCAACTGCCCGCCCCCAACATGCTGATGGTTGATCGCATCACCCATATCAGCGAAGAAGGCGGCAAGTTCGGCAAAGGTGAATTGGTCGCCGAACTGGATATCACTCCTGACCTGTGGTTCTTCGCCTGTCACTTCGAAGGTGACCCGGTGATGCCAGGTTGCCTGGGCCTCGACGCCATGTGGCAGCTGGTCGGTTTCTTCCTGGGCTGGCAAGGCCTGCCAGGTCGCGGCCGTGCGCTGGGTTCGGGCGAAGTGAAGTTCTTCGGCCAGGTCCTGCCGACCGCCAAGAAAGTCACTTACAACATTCACATCAAGCGCGTCCTCAAAGGCAAGCTGAACATGGCCATCGCCGATGGTTCGGTCAGCGTGGACGGCCGCGAAATCTATACCGCCGAAGGCCTTCGTGTCGGCGTATTCACCTCCACTGACAATTTCTAAGGGTATTCGCATGCGCCGCGTCGTTATCACTGGTCTGGGCATTGTTTCCTGCTTGGGCAATGACAAAGACACCGTCTCCGCCAACCTGCGTGCAAGCCGCCCTGGCATCCGTTTCAATCCGGAATATGCCGAAATGGGTCTGCGCAGCCAGGTCTCGGGCTCCATCGACCTCAACCTCGAAGAGCTGATCGATCGCAAGATCTACCGCTTCGTCGGCCACGCTGCGGCGTATGCCTACCTGGCCATGAAGGACGCCATCGCTGACTCCGGCCTGACCGAAGAGCAGGTTTCGAACCCGCGTACCGGCCTGATTGCCGGCTCCGGCGGCGCGTCGACCCTGAACCAGATGGAAGCGCTGGACATCCTGCGCGAGAAAGGCGTCAAGCGCGTCGGTCCGTACCGCGTGACCCGCACCATGAGCAGCACCGTTTCGGCCTGCCTCGCGACGCCATTCAAGATCAAAGGCCTGAACTACTCCATCGCTTCGGCGTGCGCGACCAGCGCTCACTGCATCGGCACCGCCATGGAACAGATCCAGATGGGCAAGCAGGACGTGGTGTTCGCAGGCGGCGGTGAAGAAGAACACTGGAGCCAGTCGTTCCTGTTCGACGCCATGGGCGCGCTGTCCAGCAAGCGTAACGAAACGCCTGAGAAGGCTTCGCGCGCTTACGATGCTGACCGTGACGGTTTTGTGATTGCCGGCGGCGGCGGCATGGTCGTTGTCGAGGAGCTGGAACACGCTCTGGCACGCGGCGCGAAGATCTACGCGGAACTGGTCGGCTACGGCGCGACTTCCGATGGCTACGACATGGTCGCACCGAGCGGCGAAGGCGCCATCCGCTGCATGCAGCAGGCGATGTCGACTGTCGACGGCAAGATCGACTACCTGAACACCCACGGCACTTCGACGCCGGTCGGTGACGTCGCTGAAATGAAAGGCGTGCGTGAAGTGTTCGGCGACAACGCTCCGGCCATCAGCTCCACCAAGAGCCTGTCGGGTCACTCCCTGGGCGCTGCCGGCGTTCACGAAGCGATCTACTGCATGCTGATGATGGAAGGCAACTTCATGGCGGGCTCCGCCAACATCGACGAGCTGGACCCGGAAGTGGCCGATCTGCCGATTCTGACCAAGACTCGCGAGAACGCCGACATCAATCTGGTGATGAGCAACAGCTTCGGCTTCGGCGGCACCAATGCCACGCTGGTCATGAAGCGCTGGACCGGCAAGTAATCTGCCCGTCTGCACTCAATGAAAAGGCGCCCCTCGGGGCGCCTTTTTTATTCGCTGTCGGCCTTACACTGTAAACGCCGCCACCATCCCGTTCAGATCCGTCGCCAGGCGCGACAGGTCATGACTGGCGGCACTGGTCTGATTGGCGCCCGCTGAGCTCTGCAGCGCGATGTCGCGGATATTGGTCAGGTTGCGATCGACTTCGCGAGCCACCTGCGCCTGCTCTTCCGAAGCACTGGCAATGACCACGTTCCGCTCGGTGATCAACGTGATCGCGGCGGCAATGTCGTTCAACGCGACGCCTGCCGATTGCGCCAGCTCGAGGGTCGATTGCGCGCGGCTATTGCTGCCCTGCATGGCGTTGACCGCCTGATCGGTGCCCTGCCGGATGTCGACCACCAACTGCTCGATTTCCTGAGTCGAGGACTGCGTGCGATGGGCCAGCGCGCGAACTTCATCGGCGACGACCGCAAAGCCGCGCCCCGCTTCCCCTGCCCTTGCGGCTTCGATCGCGGCATTGAGCGCCAGCAGGTTAGTCTGCTCGGCAACCGAGCGGATGACATCCAGCACTTTGCTGATGCCATACACCTTCTGCGCCAGAATCCCTACCTGATCGCCTGCCTGCGTGACGTCGTGCGCCAGATGCCCGATCGACGCGACCGTCTGCTGCACCTGCTCGCGGCCACGCTGGGCAATCCGGTCTGACTCGCCGGACGCCTGCGACGTCGCCACCGCATTACGCGCGACCTCCTCCACCGCGGCCGTCATCTGATTGACCGCGGTGGCGGCCTGATCGATTTCCAGGCTTTGCTGATGCAGGCCCCGCGTGGAATCTTCGGTGACGGTGCTCAGCTCTTCCGAGGCCGACGCCAGTTGGTTCGACGAATCGGAGATGCGCAGAATCGTGCGCCGCAGGTTCTGCTGCATGGTTTTCAGAGCCTCCAGCAGGCGTGCCGGCTCGTCACGACCGTGGACCACGATGTTGGCAGTCAGATCGCCCGCCGCCACGACCTGAGCGATGCCCAGCGCCTGAGCCAGCGGCATGACGATGCTGCGCGTCAGGCCCCAGGCCAGCATCAGGGTAATCAGCGCCGTGAACAGCATCATGCCGACCACCCAATTGGTGGCGCTGCCAAACACCGCCAGGGCCTCTTCGCTGGCCTGGCCGGCGCCCTGCTTGTTCAGGGCGGTCAATTCGTTGAGCGCCTGAGTCATTTTGTCGGCGTATTGATTCATTTCGCCATTGATGACCTGAAGCGCCGCGTCCAGCTGGTTCTGCGCGGAAAGCTCCATCACCCGGCTCTGCCGCTGCAGATAGGCTTGCTGCGAGGCAAGGAAGTCGTTATACAACTCGCGCTCTTTCGCCGAGCCGATCAATTCGAGGTAGCGGGTTTCGGCAACCTGCAAGCCGGACTTCAGGCTCTCCAGTTTGGCGATGTTCTCGCGCAATGCCTCGGGGCTGCGGTTGAGCATCAGTCGAAGGGTCAGCGTCCTGATCCTCATGATGTCCTGACCTACCGTCCCCAGTTCCATGACGCTCGGCAGCCATTTGCCTTCTACCAGATCCGATTGCTTGCGCATGCTGGACATCTGCAGCAACGCAAAGGCGCCCAGCCCAAACACCAGCAGCGCGAGCACCCCAAAGCCAAGAGCGGCGCGGGGCGCGATATTCATGTTTCTTACGGTCACAATGGGTCCCTCCCCAAAAATCCTGCACGGTTAAGGCGCAGCTGGTCGTTGCCACAGGTATCGGCGGGGAGGCGTACATTCTGTAGGACCTTTCGGCAATTCATATCGGCGTCCATCCGAGCGGATCGATTCGAGAGCACAGACGATCCAGACGGCGGCGTGCAAGTTGCTTATCCTGTCATCAAGCCCACCGAGAGCCCTGACATGTTCACCATCAAACCTCGAGCGGAAGACGTTGAAGGCCAGCCTATTCTGCGTCCCCTGCCCTCCGCCCAGTGCCGCAGCGTCGGCCCCTTCGTGTTTTTCGATCACATGCTGGAAACCTCCTACGCGCCGGGCCACGGAATGGACATTCGCCAGCATCCACACATCGGCCTGTCCACCCTGACCTACCTGTTCGAGGGCGAGATCCGACACAAGGACAGCCTGGGCAGCGATCAGCACGTGCTGCCAGGCGAGGTCAGCTGGATGACGTCAGGGAGCGCGATCGCACACATCGAACGCACGCCCGAAGCGCTTCACGACGCCGGTTCACGCTTACATGGCCTGCAAATCTGGCTGGCCTCGCCCAAGGAGCATGAACAAGGACCGGGCCACTACAGCCATCACCCCGCCGCGACGCTGCCGGTGAGCGACTCGATGGGCATCAGCATTCGCATGATTGCCGGGACAGGATTCTGCCTTCAATCACCGGTGCCGGTGCTGTCGCCTACGCTGTATGCCGAAATCAGGATGCAGACCGCCACGACGCTGCTGATTCCGGCCGAGCATGAGCAGCGTGCGTTGTATGTGATCGAGGGTGACATGCTGCTGGACGGCGAACCTGTCGAACCACGCAGCCTTATCGTGCTGGACGCGGGGGATGAGCCGACACTGAGCGCTGAAAGCGAAGCTCATTCGATGCTGATTGGCGGCGCGCCGCTGGATGGGCCGCGCAGGATGAACTGGAATTTCGTGGCCAGCGACCCGGCCTTGATCGATCAGGCACGCGCCAGATGGGCCGCCGGAGACTGGCCGACCGTACCAGGGGAAGTCGAGCGGATCGAATTGCCTTCAGGCAAACGCTGAATTCGGCCAGAACCAAGCCTGTTCGCGACGGCGTGCGTGCATTCATCCCTTCGGAGCATCACGCCACGCCATCCCGAGCACACTCATTTCAACAAGGCGTATCAGCCCGCGAACACCTCATCCAGCAGGTTATGCATGGCAGTGAACGCGCGCTTTGACACGGTCGGGTTGTACATCTGCACGCCAGGATTATTGGCGTGTTTGTCAGTGAACGAGTGGAAGGCGCCGCCATAACTCAGCAGTTGCCAGTCGACGTTGGCGGCGTTCATTTCCTCTTCGAACGCAGGCAATTGCTCCTTCGGCACCAGCGGATCGGAAGCACCGTGCAGCACAAGCACTTTACCCTGGATGTGCTTGCCGCCGTCCGGATGAGTGGTGTCCAGCGTGCCATGGAACGAGATTGCCGCCTTCAGCGGCGCACCGGTACGGGCCAGTTCCAGCGAACAGCAACCGCCGAAGCAGAAACCGAACGTCGCCAGACGCGTCGAGTCCACCGCCGCAATGTTTTGTCCGGTCAGTTGATCCAGCGCAGACTGCATGCGCGTGTTCAGCAGCGCACGGTCGTTTTTCAACGGCATCATTGCCGCCGCGGCCTCGTCGCCGTTTTTCGGGCGAACGTTCTGGCCGTACAAATCGGCCAGCAGCACCACAAAACCTTTGCCGGCCACTTCCCGGGCGATGTCCTCGGCGTCCTCGCTGATGCCCATCCAGTTTGGCGCCATCACCAGACCCGGAGCGGCTTTGGCACCTTCGCTGAATACCAGACGGCTCTCATAGGATTGGCCATCGATCTGATACACCACGGACTGTACGGTCACGTTGCTCATTGCGGACTCCTGCTGTTGAGAATGAAAGATCATCAAATGACAAAACCCGCCGAAGCGGGTTTTGTCAGCACTCGAATGTTAAACCGAGAGCTCCACCAACAACTTGTTCAGACGGCGCACGTAAGCGGCCGGATCCTTCAAGCTGTCGCCTGCGGCCAGCGCGGCCTGATCGAACAGGATGTGCGACAGGTCGCCAAAGCGCTCTTCGTTCTGCTCGTTGTCCAGCTTGCCGATCAGCGGATGCGTCGGGTTGAACTCGAAGATTGGCTTCGAATCCGGAACCTTCTGACCGCTGGCTTCCAGAATCTGGCGCATCTGCAAGCCCAGATCCTGCTCGCCGATGGCCAGAATCGCAGGCGAATCGGTCAGGCGATGGGACACGCGAACTTCGCTGACAGCCTCGCCCAGCGCGGTTTTCAGTCGCTCGATCAAGCCCTCTTTGTCTTTGGCGACTTCTTCCTGGGCTTTCTTGTCCTCTTCGGAGTCCAGTTTGCCCAGGTCCAGGTCACCCCGTGCCACATCGACGAAACCCTTGCCGTCGAAGTCGCTGAGGTAGCTCATCAGCCACTCGTCGATACGGTCGGTCAGCAGCAGCACTTCGATGCCTTTCTTGCGGAAGACTTCCAGGTGCGGACTGTTCTTGACCTGCGCGTAGCTCTCGCCGGTGAGGTAGTAGATCTTGTCCTGACCCTCTTTGGCGCGCGCCAGGTACTCGGACAGGGCCACGCTCTGCTCACCGCTCTCGTCGGAGGTCGAAGCGAAACGCAGCAGACCGGCGATCTTTTCCTTGTTGGCAAAATCTTCGGCGGGACCTTCTTTCATGACCTGACCGAAGTTCTTCCAGAAGCCTTTGTATTCTTCCGGTTGGTTCTTCGCCAGTTTCTCCAGCATGTCCAGCACGCGCTTGGTGAGCGCGGACTTCATCGAGTCGATGATCGGGTCTTTCTGCAGAATCTCGCGCGAAACGTTCAGCGACAGATCGTTGGAATCGACCACGCCCTTCATGAAGCGCAGGTACAGCGGCAGGAAGGACTCCGCCTGATCCATGACGAACACGCGCTGCACGTACAGTTTCAGGCCACGTGGCGCTTCACGCTGATACAGGTCGAACGGCGCGCGGGCCGGAACGTAAAGCAGCGAGTTGTATTCCAGCTTGCCTTCGACCTTGTTATGGCTCCAGCTCAGCGGGTTCTCGAAATCGTGGGCGATGTGCTTGTAGAACTCCTGGTATTCCTCATCCTTCACCTCGGTGCGCGGACGGGTCCACAGGGCACTGGCGCGGTTGACGGTTTCCCATTCCTGCACCGGAGCAGGCTCGCCTTCGACGGCGATCTGCTCTTTAGGCAGCTCGATCGGCAACGCGATGTGATCGGAATACTTCTTGATGATGTTGCGCAGGCGGTAGCCATCGGCGAACTCGTCTTCGCCGTTTTTCAGGTGCAGCACGATGCGCGTGCCGCGGTCGGCTTTTTCCAGCGTGGCGACTTCGAATTCGCCCTCGCCTCTGGAGGACCAGTGCACGCCTTCGCTGGCAGGCAGGCCGGCACGACGGCTGAAGACTTCGACCTGATCGGCGACGATGAACGCAGAGTAGAAGCCGACACCGAACTGACCGATCAGGTGCGAGTCCTTCTTCTGATCGCCGGACAGGTTCTTCATGAAGTCGGCAGTACCCGATTTGGCGATGGTGCCCAGATGGGTGATCACATCTTCACGGCTCATGCCGATGCCGTTGTCTTCGAGCGTGACGGTCTTGGCGTCTTTGTCGAAGCTGACGCGGATCTTCAGCTCGGCGCCGCCTTCCAGCAGCTCAGGTCGGGACAGCGCTTCGAAGCGCAGCTTGTCGACGGCGTCGGACGCGTTGGAAATCAGCTCGCGGAGAAAAATCTCCTTGTTCGAATACAGCGAATGGATCATGAGGTGCAGCAGCTGCTTTACCTCGGTCTGGAAGCCCAGGGTTTCCTTTTGAGTTTCCACACTCATGGTCATCAAACTCCAATCAGTCGACACAAATAGGGATGGCCGCGCCTGACACCTGTTGAAGGCCGGGCGGCGGGTTGTCATCAAGGTGGGGGCTGGGTCAGGGATTTCAAGAGAGCGGCATCAAGGGAATGAAGATTCTCCATCGTCCATAAACATGATCACCCGAGGTCTTGCATGACTCACCCTGCATAAACGTTTAATCAGCCTGACTGCGCGGCATTGCGCCGGCATTGTGTAATCCCGAGGTAACAGCCGGTTTTTAATCCTCGACACACAATGGAACTAACTTAATAGCGCTGTGCTCGAAGGCTCGTAGATGTTCAATAAGGAGAAACACCCCATGCGTAAGACTTTAGCCATTGCCCTCATGCTTTCTGCCACTTTGGGTCTCGCTGCCTGCGATAAAAAATCCGAGGATAAACAGCAAGATGCAAACAAGGCTGCTCAGCAGTCCCAGGAGTCGATGCAGAAGGCTCAAGATAAAGTGAACGATGCAGCCAAAGAAAGTCAGGAAGCTGCTCAGAAAAATGCCGAGGCCGCACAAGAACGCGCGAAAGAGGCGAACGAACAGGCACCTGCTCCAACTAAGCCGTAAGTTCGAAAGTTTACAGAAAATAAAGCCCGCACTAAGCGGGCTTTATTTTTTATGCGGGAAATGTTGTTCCACGGTGCAAGCGCTTGCGCCGCCGCCCTCCCCTCAGGCCAGCGCCTCGCTGCGCTTGCCCAGCATCCGGTCCACCACGAATGCGACGAACAGCGTGATCAGTGAGGGAATTAGCCAGGCCAGGCCCTGCTCGCTCAACGGCAGATGGCCCACAGCGTCAGGCAGGTAAGCGCCAAGACCAGCGCCTTTCGCTGCATCCACAGCACCGAACACAAATGACACGAGCATCACCGGCGCAACGATCCGGCCCTGTGCGTGCCAGAAATCCTTGCAGAAACTCAAGGCGACCAGCGCGATGCACGGCGGGTAAATCGCCGTCAGCACCGGGATGGAGAACTGGATGAGCTTGGTCAGACCAAGGTTGGAGACCAGCAGTGAAAACACGGCCAGGAGGATGACCAGCGTCTTGTAGGACAGTGGCAACAACCGGCTGAAGTATTCGGCGCAGGCGCAGGTCAGACCGACTGCGGTCACCAGACACGCCAGGGAAATCAACACCGCCAGGAAGCTGCTGCCCAGCGTACCGAAGGTGTGTTGCACATACGCGTGCAGCACGGCAGCGCCGTTCGTTGCGTCCGCCGCGACAGCGTGACTGCCCGAACCGAGGCGGAACAGACTGATGTACACCAGCGCCAGACCGACGCCGGCAATCAGGCCGGCGATGATGGCGTAGCGCGTGATCAGGCGTGGCGATTCAACGCCGCGCGAACGAATGGCATTGACGATGACGATGCCGAATACCAGCGCACCGAGGGTATCCATGGTCAGGTAGCCATTGATGAACCCTTGCGAGAACGGCGCCGCGACGTAAGCCGGTTGCGCGCTTCCTACATCACCGGCAGGCAGTGCGAACGCCGCGATGCCCAGCACGGCCAGTGCGATGATCTTCAACGGGGCAAGAAAACGTCCGACGGTATCGAGCAGGCGGCCCGGATACAGTGAGATCCAGAACACCAGAAGGAAATAAACCAGGCTGTAGAGAAACAGCGCCAGTGGACTTTCGCCGGTCAGTGGCACCAACCCGACTTCGAAGGACACCGTGGCCGTGCGCGGCGTGGCGAACAGCGGGCCGACGGAAAGGTAGCAGACCGCCGCCAGCAGCGTCCCGGCGATCTTGCCGATGGGACTGCTCAACGCGTCCATTGCACCGCCGACCTTGGCCAGCGCGATGACCGTGACCACAGGAAGACCGACCGCAGTCACCAGAAAGCCCAGCGCCGCCATCCACACGTGCGGACCGGCCTGCAGGCCTACGATGGGGGGAAAGATGATATTGCCAGCACCCACGAACAACGCGAACGTCATGAAACCCAGCGCCAGGATGTCCTGGCCTTTCAACACTTTCATCAAAGAAACCACACTGCTGAATCGGAATTAAGAAGAGGATTTCCCTGAGGGTGAGGGAAATGCTGCCCGTCCTTTTAAGACAGACCCGTTGCGCGCAGCAGCTCCTTATGGGGGCCGACCACGCAAAATGGCGGCTAGCCTACCTCATTTTTCGCACCGTTACAGGGCGGTGCGACCGATGAACGCACGTTGCTGTCGCATTTCGGACAAGTCCTACAAAACTCGGCCAGACTGCTCGCCCGTCGTCCCCCTGCGCCTTGCGAACAGGAGGCTGTTATACGGATTGAATGCTTGCGACCGGAAACGACACGCCGAAATCCAGACCCGGAAAACACAAAGGCCACCCGAAGGTGGCCTTTGTCGATCAGACGATGATCAGCAAGCGATGCTTACTTCTTCATTTCCCAACCGGTCAGCTCAGCCAGGGCTTTGCCGATGTCTGCCAGCGAACGCACGGTTTTGACGCCTGCGTCCTGCAGTGCAGCGAATTTCTCGTCTGCAGTGCCTTTGCCGCCAGAGATGATTGCGCCCGCATGGCCCATGCGCTTGCCCGGAGGAGCAGTCACACCGGCGATGTAGGAAACCACTGGCTTGGTCACGTTTGCC
>Ga0160435_1000501_pt1 | contig 12552 bp, 13 predicted proteins | sample HID1973K_E0MG_FD_108213 | JGI IMG/M metagenome (GOLD analysis project Ga0160435, IMG submission 108213) | Enriched mosquito-associated microbial communities from UW Madison campus, WI, USA - HID1973K_E0 MG | ecosystem: Host-associated > Arthropoda: Insects > Digestive system > Unclassified ...
GATGTTGACTGGAAGCTGATCAAGGAGACGCACGACTCTTATAAATACAGCCATTCGGGCCTGGGCCAAGGCGCGATGCTGGCGATCATTATCATCGTGACAGTGTTGACGGCAGGGACGGGCACAGCGGCCACTATAGGTGCGACCGCTGGCGGAGCAGCTCAAACTGCTGCAGTTGCTGCGGGCTACTCCGCCGCTACGGCTGCGACGATTGCAGGTGCCGCGAGTGCTGCTGCTGTTGCTAGCTTTTCAGCGGCGGTTTCGCAGGCAGCGGTTAGCGTGGTTAATAACAAAGGCAATATAGGTGCTGCGATCAAGGACGTGACCTCTGCTGAAAGCATGAAAGGTTATTTGGTAACAGGGCTGGCTGCCGGATTCGCTGCCGGCGTGCTGGATAAAGCTTTCGGCGTGAAACCAGAAGATGCAGCCAAAGCGACACACGGCTTCGATCTTGGAAATACAGCTGATCTGATCAAATTTGGTGACTACACCTTCGCCCAGAATGGTTTCAGCGCTGTCGCGAACACAGCTATTAACGGCGGAAGCCTCAAGGATAACCTCGCACAGTCGGCAATCAGTTCCGCAGCCGATGTGATGTCCGCCGGAATTTACAATCGTCTCGGTACCCAATTGGAGTTCTCGGGGTTGCCCGGGAAAATGGGTGCCCACGCCCTTGTGGGAGGATTAATCGCCGAGCTTGCCGGTGGTGATTTCCGAACGGGAGCTTTGGCTGCTGGCGCGAATGAAGCCTTCGTGGCATCCGTGGGCGACAAGATATTCAACAACGGCATGCACGATCAGTTGTTGGCGATGACATCGCAACTAATCGGGTTGACGGTTGCAGCCGCTGCTGGCGGCAGTGATAAGGATCAGGCTATTGCGGGATGGGTTGCTTCCCAGGCGACCAAGTTCAACAGTCTGGATCATCCGACAGCGGAGAAACTGCTCGCGGATTTGAAAGAATGCAGGGCAAGTGGTGTTTGCACTGAACCGAAGATTAGAGGGCTGATTGCACAATACGAAAAAATCTCAGCTGATCGGTCTGCACTATTAGCAGCGTGCGGGACATCTAAATGTCGCGATGATATTAAAGCTCAGACCATCTCCATGGATGATCCGGTAGCCCAGCAGCTATTGAGCTTTTTCAGAAACGCCGTTTCTTATGACATGGTCGGGCTACTTACTGGCGACCCTAGTAAGGTGGCTATTCCGTCACAAGGTCTAGATACGTGGGCTCGACTTATGTAACTGATGATCAAATTATCTTGGCTCAGAATATAAAGCAGGGAACTCTGACCCCTCAGGAGCAAGCTTACCTGAGCAAATGGGACGAAGATACCACCTGGATGGATCGAGCGGCAGGGCGCCATCTGAGTATTGCCGAGAAGGCAGAGTTCCTTCTTACGCTTGGGACTACGATCCTGACTGACGGCGTTATCAAGCGTCCAGGTGGCGCGATTGAGGGAACAGGTGGCAAGGCAACGACTCTCGCCCATGAAGATGAAGGCCTGACAAAAGCACCGACGACCAAAGATGGTAACCCCATCGGGCCTTGCTGTTTCGCTGCCGGGACGATGGTTGCCACTCCGGCAGGGGACGTAGCGATTGATCAAATCAAGGTAGGGGACATCGTCTGGAGTAAACCAGAGAAAGGCGGTAACCCGTTCGCTGCTGCAGTGTTGGCCACACATATTCGAACAGATCAGCCGATCTATAGGCTCAAGCTCGCAGGGGTTGGCTCCAGCGGGAGCGCCTCGGATACGCTGTTGGTGACCCCAGGCCATCCATTCTACGTACCCGCCAAGCATGAATTTGTGCCGGTCATAGATCTGAAGCCTGGTGATCTGCTGCAATCGCTGAGTGATGGCGCGTCAGAGGATGTGTCTAGTCAGGTCGTTTCATTGGAGTTATTCCAGCCCAAGGGGAAGACCTACAATCTGACGGTCGACATCGGCCACACGTTCTACGTTGGCAAGCTAAAAACGTGGGTACACAACGTCGGGCCATGTAGCATCGATGGCAAGCCGGTGACGTCGGAAAACAGTGGCACAGGGGTTACCAACACGGCTAACCCAGCGAATACAGGGTTGTTGCGGGGGCAACTCGCTGGTCAAGAGATTTCTGCTGGTCATGCGTTTGAGAAGCATGTTATACAGCAAGGCGAATACAGAGATTTAGGTATAATGACTCGTGAACAGTTCGCTTTGCATATCGAAAGTGTTGTGAATAATCCGACGTCATTTCGTGAGCTCAGCGGCGGGCGCACGGCTTATTGGGATGGCGCTAGTGGCACAGTAGTTATCAGAAACCCTAAAGCGGTCGATGGCGGCACAGCATTTCGCCCGGTCAATGGGCAAACTTATTTTGAAGGTTTGAGATAGAGTACATGGATATTAGTAGTGCGACGAACGATGTGGCGAAAGTTAGCCTTGACCGAAATGAGATTTTAATTTTGGTTGCGGCTTTGAATGAGATATGTAACGGGATAGAAGTTTTCGAATTCGAAACAAGGATTGGCGCAAATCATGAATTTGTAGCTAATTTGCTTCAAAGATTTGGTTCGATTCTTGACAAAATGGATGATGTACGTGACTGATTGGCGATAAAAACTCGCGGTTCCCGTTCATTCATAGGTATTTTTTGAGTGCTAGATGGACAAACTTCCAACGAGGATCAGTTCAAATACCTGATGAACAACGCCATCGCCAGCAAGGACGAACTGAACCTTTCCGTTGGCGTGAGCCTTACTTCGCAACAGGTCGCGGCCTTGACCCACGACATCGTCTGGCTCGAAGAGCACGAAGTGAATGGCGAGAAAGTGTTGGTGCTAGTGCTCTATCTGGCCCAGGCCGATGGTCGATTGGCCTCCAACGGCCCGCTCATCGCCGGTAGAGACGTCACGCTGATCGCAGGCGAAAACCTCGACAATGTCGGCACCCTCAAAGCCACGAATAACCTGTCCGCCACCGCGGGACAGGATCTGGTCAACAGCCGCTGCCGCCATTGCTAAAGATTCTGAAAAAAACCCAACCAAAAACCTAAACCCCGACAGTTCTAAGACTAATGCCGAAGCAGGAGCGCCGTATTCACATCCGGTGAAGACTCAGCTGTAGATCTCAACGCACAAGCCTCGCTTGACGTAGGCAAAGTTACGGCGCCAATAGATTTTGACGGGCACATACTGAGCGCTAAATTAAAACAAAACGGTGATGTGGTAGGCGGACATTCGATCGCGACCGGAGAAGTTAGAGTCATAGCCGATACAGTCGAGTCGCCGAACGCACAGGGAGTCTATAAAGCTAAAATTGAGGTTGCGGATCCGGCTAATCCCGGGCAGTATCTTCCAAAAAGTAACAATGGTGGGTTTTCGACAATGTTTCCTGATTCTTGGAGTGCTGACCGTGTAAAGGTTGAAGTGGATGAGGCGTTCAAGAATAAAAAGGTGGTAGATAATAGATGGAGCGGGGTAACTCCAAGCGGGGTAAAAGTGTCGGGTTGGCTGAGCCCTAAAACTACGGTTTTTCCACTTTTATAGGTACGTCTGGATGAAATTACGTTTTTTTTGGAGCATCATGTTTGATAGTCTGTATCCCTTGTGTGAGTCAGATACGATCAATGAATATGATGTGAGTCCTCTTTTATGCCTGTTGACCGACGACGGAGGGCAGCGACCTATTGATACGATTCCGTGGCTTGAGGAAGGCTTGCGTAGGATAAAAACAGCCGCGGATGCGGGCGAGGAGCTCTATTGGAGTCGGGAAAGTTGGGGGGTTAAGCTATCAGCTTCAATAGCGATAATATACTCACTGCATGATGAGGATTGTTCTGAAACTATTGATGTCCAATTCTTCGAGACGGTCTTGTGCGAGTGGATTAAATTTATTCAAGCAGCGCCTAAAGCTGGTGTGAGCAAGAGTTTAATATCCTAGGGCTGTGGGTAGGGATTGATCTGATTTAAAGATAAAACTAGACTCGGCACTACGTGATGTCCATTTAGGGCCCGAAGCTGGTCGGCAAGTTATTTGGTTTGCGACCAGCATTTTAATCCTGTTGAAGAAGAAAGCGCTCCTAGAAATAGGTGTCAAAGGGAAAAGTTATTGTAGGTATGGACGGTAAAGTAATTAATGCGTTTCCTGTTTATGGGAGATAGTGTGATGGGCATAAATTTTAAGGTTATATCCGTTTCTTCTGGGGAGAGTGATGTTGATGTGATTGCTTATACAGAGGGTGAGGTAAGTTTTTTATATGAAGGGCAGCGATTTCTTATTTTGAAGCACTGTTTGCTGGTTGAGTTTGCTATCGAGCTTGTTAGATGGCTTGAGGACGCTGGCAAGTTTGAGGGTGCTATGCTCTATTATATCTCCATGGATGAAGAGGAAGAGCCTCTACTGTCGCTGACTTCTTCGCCACTTGAAAATGATTATGAGGTAGGATCGTGTTGGTTGTTAAGCGGTTTCAAGAAGCGCATTTCATTTAAAGAAGCCGTGTCTGGGGCGCGGATTTATATTGAAAATTTAAAGACGTATTTTGCTCGCGAGTTTGATGTCGATCTAGATACCGTTTTTCAGCGAGTGCTAAGTAGGTAATCTGGAGTTTGTATCTAAAGGATCTGATAGGGGGAGTTTGGTCTTTGATTTAATCGGTAGAAATTCTTTGCCAGATTTGCAGTTCTACTTAGAGCTTGCTCGAAAAGATGAAGCCAGGATGGCAAGCGTCCTTGATGCGATCAGTTCTCCAAGCGAGTTTTAAGAAAATTGAACTGCGTGAGCGATTTTATCGAAGGCCTTATTTCTTCTTTTGCAGTGATGTATTCCAGAATTGCTTGGCGGCATAGATTTAATGTGAAGACAGAGTCGGTTTACATTCCTGCCGATGGTTGCCTGTTGGGCTGATAGCCATTTATGATGAAAATTATGCTTTTTTAATAGCGCATCATAGGTTCGATTTTAGGTCGCTTCCTTTATCGCTGAATCACTGTATGGGTTGGATGGATTCTTTGCAATAAACAGCAGGAAAAGTCAATTTCAGCGCCGAGCAATTAGAGGCGATCAAGCCTGCCGATAATGTGACTTTCGGCAGCCTCAATTGACGGCTGAATGATAAAACTTTGGCGCTTGGGGTTTATGTCGGAATGTATTGTTGCCAAGTTGCAATTAAGGACAATCCTCAGCTCAGATGAGAACAGGCGAAAGGTAGAGAGAACGCAGATTACGGTCAGTCAATCATAACGGGAGGAGAGGCGCTGCCTCCGTGCCGTACACTGGGTGAAATCAATTGGATATCCAGGGTTACAGTGATGAAAGAATTGGAGATCTTTTATCGAATAGTAGAGAGAGACAGGCAGCGATAATTCGCCTCCGACGTGCTGGCGGGTCGCTTCGAGAGGGTCGACCTGCGCTGATACGCCTGCTCGATGTATCTCTCATGCGTGATCCCAAAGACCAGGCCAGACATCCCGCCGGCAGCCAGTCGAGTGATGGGCGTAACAAGGTATGATACGGACGCCCGGCGCTTGCGAACGCAGCGCCGCACGTCTTTACCCGAGTCAGGAAACGCATGCCCATCATCACCCGCCTTGAAAACAGTCCGCCGGAATCGATCGAGAGTCAGATCACGCAGATGGTCATCGACTACGTGACGGACATCAGCATGGTCGCCATCGCGCCGAGCAATCCGTTGTATCCGTTGTACCAGTACGGCGTCGGCCATGAGGTGCATCAGTACCTGCAGGCTATGAACGGCTCACGAGGTTTCCCGGTGGAGCTGATCGTCGCGCTGGACGATGAGGATCCCTCCATCGTTGCAGGGTTTTTGCTGTATCTGCCGGTGCAGGATGATCCCGATGCGTGCGCCGTGGCCTATATGGCGGTCCATGCCAGCCGGCGTCGGCAAGGCATCGCCCGAGCGATGCTGGCAGCGATGACCGCACGCTATCCCCACGCGGAGCTGGCGTGTTTTGTCGGCAAGGTCAGTTGGTTCGAGGCAATGGGTTTTCAGGTCCTGAGCGCGCGGGGCCCGCAGGTGCTGCTCAATACCCGTGACCACCAGACTGACGGCCTGCTGGCGGTGCTGGATGTGGCGCCAATCTATAACTCGCTCGAAGTGCGGCAGATTCACAGCTACCTGCTAAAGCAGAACGGCAAGCGTGCGATGGTCGACGCGGAGAAGCAGCGGGACCGTCACCTCGATCAGTTGACCCGTCAGGCGCGGGAGTTCGTGCAACAGCGGCTGGGGCAACTGCCTGAACCCGATCTGCCGGCGCCACCGCGGGTGCAGTGACCGCTCGATGTGCAGCGCCTGATACGGGGTTCTGACGAGGGGAAGGGCGGGTGTCAGGTCACTTCAGATCACACGCTCGTCCAGGTCGAACCCGCCGGGGCGCTTGCTCCACATCTCCAGCAGAAAATCCGTTTCCTCGTGCCTGAGGGTGCGCTGCAGTGACAGGTGCGAATCGAGCAAATCATGGGCTCCCCGGCCATCCATCGGACAGCCGTCGATGGCATGCAGCCAGTGGCAGGCGAGTACCGCGCCGTCAGCGGTCAGGCTGTCGCGCATGCGCTCGATGACTGCGACGAAGGCGTCTGGGGTCAGGTAATACGCCCACTCGCTGACCACGATCAGGTCGAACTGGCCAGTCGGCCAATCCTGCGGCAGACAACCCTGTATGACCCGAGCGCGCGAATACTGGCTCAGCCGTTGCGTTGCCAGTTCCACGGCCCGCAGGCTCATGTCCATGCATAAAAGCGCGTCGCTGCGTTGGGCCAGACGCAGACTCAGTTCACCATTCGCGCAGCCCGGCTCGAACACCCGTGCATACCGCTGGCGAGGCAGCGCGGCCAATGTCAGGTCACGTTTGCGTTGTTCGTACCAGCGTGTGCGGAAGGCCCAGGGGTCGTCGTTGTCGGCGAACAATTCATCGAAATACTCGGCAGGAAGGCTCACAGAAACACCAGTTCGAAAGGCTGCAGCAGGCGCTCCAGCGTGGCGGGGCTCAGCACCGGCGCAGCGCCGGTGCTGGGATCATCGTGCAACTGACTGGCATGCGCAGTGATTGCCAGCCGTTTGCGCTGCAGTTGCGCGTCGCTGAGCATCAGCTTGCGGGCCTGCTCCCACGGAATGCGCGGGTCATTGGGTTCGGCCCAGTGCCAGGCCCAAACGGGAATCTCCAGCAGAGTCGCGCCGGTGTTGGCCACGGCTTGCGCGGCGCAGTGGCCGACGGCTTCATGATCACAGTGGCCGTCGTGGCGCCAGGTGCTGAGCAGCACGTCGCCAGGGCGCAGATCTTCCGTCAATAGGGCAATCAGTGTTTCGGCGTGCGTTTCGACCTGGCCGTCGGGCATGCCCAGTCGTTGCCAGACCAGCCTGGAAACGTCCAAGCCCAGACTGGCGAGGGCCTGCTCGCTTTCCTTGCGCCGTGCACTGCGCAGTTTCGGCGCGGGCCAGTGGGCGGAGCCGGGATGGCTGCCTTCGCCATCGGTCACGGCGATCAGTTGCACATCGTCCTGGCGATCGGCCATGGCCGCCAGCAGCCCGCCGCAGGCCAGGACTTCATCGTCCGGATGGGGCGCCAGCACGATCAGCCGAGACCCCGGCGGTACCAGTTCGTCACGCGTGACAGGCCGACAGCCGCGCAGGGCCACGCTGTTTTGCCACTCACTGAGCGGCGTGCCACTGACGCCGAAGGGCAATTGCTGAGTCATAGTGACCAGTCCTCGGCTTGCCGCGCGGCAAGCAATTGGCCCAACTGGGCCAGATCACGCTCGGCGTGGCTTTGTCTGATGAACACCGGCAGGTCGGCCGCCAGCCGGGCGAAGTGCGCATCGCGGCAGAACGGCGTGGCACCGAGGGCGCGACCGACATGACGGCTGACCTGTTCGACGGCCATTTCAACCTGCGCACGAAGCCGCTGGACCGGCAAGCGCGCATCCTCGCACGGGTGAGCGTCGATCCAGGCGGCGCATTCACGCATGGCCGCCGCTGCGCCCAACAGCGCGGCGTCGACGCTGCCCAGGTGCGCATCGGCGTGGGGATCGGGGCGGCCCTGGCGACGTTGTTCGTGCAGCGATCTGGCCAGCGCTACGGCGGCGCCGTACCAACCTGCTGCAATGCCCGCGCCGCCTTGCCAGAAGCCCGGCCGCGACAGGTATTCGCCGCTCTCGCCGACGCAATGCCCCACGGCGTTGTCGAGGTGAACGTCCACGCTTGCGGTACTGGCCATGCCGACGGCTTGCCAGGCCTGGGCGTCGATGCTGACGCCCGGCTGATCGAGCTGTACGGCGACCAGATAAGGCTGGTCATCTGCATCCCATGCGGTGAGCAGCGCGTAGTCGACCTGCTGAGCGCCGGAGCACCAGGCCTTGCGGCCATTGAGGCGGACCTGGCCGTTGTCCGGCTGGCTCACCCGAACGCGGGCATTGGGAGGCTCGGCGGCCCAGACGCCCCAGATGCCGTGTACGGAGAACGGCGCAGCGTTCAGCTCGGCGAGGATCGCCAGGGCGTCGGTGTGGCCTTCGAACAACTTGAACAACGCCAGGTCGATCCCTGCGACTGCGGCCAGCTGTTGCCAGCGGGCGAGGGTGCGGCCGGCGCCCGGCAGTGGCAGTCGATCCAGGTCCGACTCGATGCAGCGGATCATCGCGGCACGCAGTGCTGCGTCCGGCGCGGCGGCGTTGAGGCGCTGGGCAAAGGACGCCAGTGCGGTTTCGAGGGTGATTGCGTCGTCGCGCATGCCTGAGTTTCTCCCGGCGTTTCAGGGCTGACGCGTAGTGCGCAGGCTGTTCATCGAATTCGGCATTGATCGCGGTCCGGGGTTCAATAAGAATCCGCGCCGATTGCGCGTGCAGGGTCGGGCGACAGGACGTGGTGCTCGAACGCAGTGCCAGGCCTGTGCGGTTTTGTCGCACCCGGCAGTCAGAGGGCCGAGCGTGCGCGGACCCGCAACGCGGTAGAATCGCGCCCCATGAAATTCGTCCGAACCCACCAATCGCTCATTGCCTGGATGCTCTACGGCGCCATCCTGTTCAGCGGGCTCGTGTGCAGCCTCAGCCATGGGCAGATGCTGCGGGCGTTCAACCAGTTCAGTGCGCAAAACAGCGCGGACGAGGTCTGCAGCGAGCACCCCGGCATGTCCGCCGTGGCTGGCGACACCCGGATGGACATGGCGCAGATGGGCGATCATGCGCAGTTGATGAAACTGTCGATGACCGACTGCGCATTCGCCGGCACGCTGGCGCTGTCGCTGGTGTTTTTCGTAGGTCTCACCTGGCTGGCGAATCAACGGCGCAGGCCGCAACTGCGTTATGACCCTCTGCTGCGCAAACCCCCGCGACATCTCTTTCCCGCGCTGCTGCCCCAGGCGCCCTGAGCGGGCCGCCCGCAATGTCCCGGCGCGAAGGCCGGGCACCGCTGTTTCGCTTGATCCTCCTTGGGCTGCCCGGCTACGCCGTGTGCGGGTCGGCAATGTTCCGGGCTGGATGGAAAAGGGCTGGCGTCTATGCTGGCCATTGTTTGCGAGAGTTCGTCTTATGAATGATTTACTCACCCGCCGTCAGGTGGTCACCGGGATGGGCCTGCTGGGTCTGGGCCTGCTCGCCGGTTGCGATGGCTCGACCACCGCGCTGGATTTCAAATACGGCAAGGACCTGAGCAACAAGATCATGGGCCGTACCTTCAAGCTCACCGATACGCAAGGCGAGGTGAAGACGCTGTCCAGCTATCGCGGCCTGATGCCAATGGTGTTCTTCGGATTCACCCAGTGTCCATCGGTGTGTCCGACCGCTCTGGCCCGCGCAGCGCAGATCAAGAAGATCATGGGCGAGGACGGCAAAACCTTGCAGGTCATCTTCATCACCGTCGATCCGGAGCGCGACACGCCGCAGATCCTTGACGCTTACGTCAAGCAGTTCGACCCAGGCTTCGTGGCATTGCGCGGTACGCTTGCGCAAACCGAGCACGTGGCCAAGGAGTTCGGCGTGTTCTACGAGAAAGTGCCCATCGGCGACACCTACACCATGTCCCACACGGCCACCAGCTTCGTTTTCGACTCACGCGGTAACCTGCGCCTGGGCCTGTCACCTTCACTTTCCGCCAAACAATGCGCGGAAGATCTGCTCACTGTCATGGAGGTTTGCTGATGACCCCTCTGTTGCGCAACACGGCCAGGGCCGCATTCATTGCATTGCTCGCCGCTGCGGGTGCTTCGGCATCAGCACAAACGCGCGTCGACGACGCCTGGGTGCGCACGTCGGTGCCCGGTCAGCCTTCTTCCGGCGCGTTCATGCGCCTCACCGCCGACACCGACAGCAAGCTGCTGAGTGTCAGTTCTCCTGCTGCCACGGACGTGCAGATCCATGAGATGAACATGACCAACGACGTCATGCGCATGGGCCCGGTGGATTCGGTCGCGCTGCCAGCGGGCAAGACGGTCTCGCTGGACCCGGACGGCTATCACGTGATGCTGATGGGGCTGGTGGGGCAGATCAAAGAGGGCGATCAGGTGCCGCTGACCCTGACCATCGAAGACGCCAAGGGTGGCCGCGAAACCCTGACGGTCAAGGCGCCGGCCCGCGCCGCGATGGACACGATGAACATGGACCATGATCACGGCGCGTCGCACTGACGCCTCGCACCAGAAGCAACGGGCGCCGGTCGCGATGGCCGGCGCTCAATCCATGAACGTGTTGGTCAACAGCACGACATTCAGCCCGATGATCAACAGCGCAATCGCCCACGCGGTGATGGTCAGCACGCGGCCTGTGACGAAGCTGCCCATGAGTTGCCGGTCCGAGACGAACCGCACCAGCGGGACAATGGCGAAAGGCAGTTGCATCGACAGAATCACCTGACTGAGCACCAGCAATTTGGCCGTGCCCTGCGCGCCGTACAGGCTGGTCACCACGATCACCGGAATGATTGCCAGCCCTCGGGTCAGCAGACGACGCACCCAGCCCGGCAGCTTCATGCGCAGAAAACCTTCCATGACGATCTGGCCCGCAAGGGTGGCGGTCACGGTGGAGTTGATCCCCGATGCCAGCAACGCCACGGCGAACAGCATCGAGGCGACGCCGACGCCGAGCATGGGCGACAACAGGTGATACGCCTGCTCGATTTCCACCACATCGGTTTTGCCGGCCTTGTGGAAGACGGTTGCTGCGGTGATCAGAATCGCCGCGTTGACGAACAACGCCAGGGTCAATGCAATGCTGCTGTCCGTTACCGCCCAGCGCAGGCCGATCCGTCGGCCTTCGTCGGTGCGCGGGTAGGCGCGGGTCTGGACGATGGAGGAGTGCAGGTAGAGGTTATGCGGCATGACGGTGGCGCCGATGATGCCGATCGCCAGATACAGCGCGGCCGGGTTGGTCACCACTTCGGCCTTCGGAATGAAGCCTGCGAACAGCTCCGCGAGGTCGGGGCGGGCCAGCACCATCTGGATCGCGAAACAGCCGAAAATGATCAGCAGCAGCGCGATGACGAAGGCTTCGAGGGCACGGAAACCCTTACCCATCAGCAGCAGAATCAAGAACACGTCGATGGCCGACAGCACCGCGCCCCAGACCAGCGGGATACCGAACAGCAGGTTCAGGGCAATGGCGGTGCCGATCACTTCGGCCAGGTCGCAGGCGATGATCGCGGTCTCGCAGGCCAGCCACAGCGCGATGCAGACCGGCCGGCTGTAGCGCTCGCGGCACGCACGCGCCAAGTCCCAGCCGGTGACGATGCCGAGGCGTGCCGAAAGCGCCTGCAACAGAATGGCCATCAGGTTGGACAGCAGAATGACCGAGAGCAGCATGTAGCCGAATTGCGAACCGCCGGCGATGTCGGTCGCCCAGTTGCCGGGGTCCATATAGCCGACCGCGACCATGTAGCCGGGGCCAGTGAAGGCCAGCAGGCGCTTGAACCAGTTGCCGGTTTTGGGCATTGCAACGCTGGCGCTGGGCATGCCGCCGCCCAGTGTGTCGTCGTCGCCGGGATTGGCCCGGTTTTTTATCGGTTGCATGAAAAGTCGTTCCGGCTGGGTGTAAATGAGCGGTGCAGAACCCACACCGGACGTCAGCGCCCGGTACCCGCTATAGACAGGGTTAGCTCATTAACGAGGGCGCCGCCAACGAGTTGAGGTAATCGCCGAAACCTTCCTTGCATCGGTAGTTTTTTCGCGCGCTGGTGACGACGCTGTTGCGCGCGGTCCACGCGATTCTCGCGCCGATACGCTGCAGGTCCTCGACCAGGTGCACATCTTCATGAGCGGGCAGGGCTTTGAAGCCACCTGCCCGTTGATAAGCCTTGGCACATACGCCCAGGTTGGCGCCGTGAATATGCCGGTGGTCTTCGACGGGCCGGTACAGCGCGTCGTAGCGCAGGCGCACTTGCTCGGGATGCTCCGACCAGTCGCTGACCTGAACGATGCCACACACCGCGTCGACTTTCAGGCTCATCTGCTCGGCGAGCCACGCATAAGGCACGACGCTGTCGGCATCGGTAAACGCCAGCCAGCGGGCGCCGCGTTCGAGCATCAAGCGCGCACCCGCGGCACGGGTCATGCCGACATTGCGGTAC
>Ga0160435_1000502_pt1 | contig 12537 bp, 8 predicted proteins | sample HID1973K_E0MG_FD_108213 | JGI IMG/M metagenome (GOLD analysis project Ga0160435, IMG submission 108213) | Enriched mosquito-associated microbial communities from UW Madison campus, WI, USA - HID1973K_E0 MG | ecosystem: Host-associated > Arthropoda: Insects > Digestive system > Unclassified ...
AATCGAGGTAGCTCTTGCGCATTTCGTCTTCCAGGTTGACCTGGATGATTTCCTTGGCGGATTCTGCCATTCGCTGCCCGTTTCTTGTTCAGTTTGTAGGCCGGAAAGCCCATGGCGCGCAGCTGCGCGGGGGCGATCCTTCAACCGAAGAATTGTACCACGAAGGGCCGCTCCGGCCCTGTCCGGACAAGGACTTGGGCGCAGCGAACCGTCAGATCCGGGTCGCGGCGGAAGCCGCTCCTACAGTACCCATTGAACGCAGCGGCGACCCCCCGGCCCGCCTCAGCCGAAGGCTGCGCGCATCTTCTCCAGGGTCGGCTGCTCGATCACCCCGCGCTCGGTGACGATGGCATCGATCAGGCTGCCCGGGGTGACGTCGAATACCGGGTTCCAGGCGGCGATGCCCTCGGCCACGGTGCGGGTGCCGCCAATGCCGAACAACTCGCCCGGGTCGCGCTGCTCGATCTCGATCTGCGCCCCGTCGGCGGTGTCCATGTCCACGGTCGAGGACGGCGCCACCACCATGAACTTCACCCCATGGTGGCGGGCAGCGATGGCCAGCTGGTAGGTGCCGATCTTGTTGGCGGTGTCGCCATTGGCGCAGATGCGGTCGGCGCCGACCACCACCCACTGCACCGCGCCGGTCTTCATCAGGTGCGAGGCGGCCGAATCGGCGATCAGGGTGGCGTCGATCCCGTCTTGCTGCAGTTCCCACACCGTCAGCCGCGCGCCCTGCAGCCAGGGCCGGGTTTCGCCGGCGAACACGCGGCCGATGCGGCCTTGCGCCATACCGGCGCGGATCACACCCAACGCGGTGCCGAAGCCGGCGGTGGCCAGCGAACCCGTGTTGCAGTGGGTGAGCACCCCGCTGCCGGCGGCGATCAGCCCGGCGCCGAGCGCGCCCATATGGCGATTGGCGGCGAGGTCCTCGTCGGCGATGGCCTGCGCCTCGCGCTCCAGCACCTGCCGCCAGTCGCTGCCGCTGCCTTCCAGCGCGCGTCGCATCCGCGCCAGCGCCCAGGCCAGGTTGACCGCCGTTGGCCGTGCGGCGTTGAGCCGCTGTAGCGCCGGTTCGAGCTTGCGCGCCGCGTCCGGGCCATCCTCGGCCTCGATCGCGCGTGCCGCCAGCACCACGCCCCAGGCCGCCGCGATCCCGATCGCCGGCGCGCCGCGCACGGCCAGGGTATGGATCGCCTGGGCGACCTCGTCGCTGTCGTGGCAATGCACGTGCTCGACCACGAAAGGCAGTTTGCGCTGGTCGAGCAGTTCCAACGTGTCGCCGGTCCAGAGGATCGGGCGGATATGGTCGTAGCGGGCGTAATCGATGGCGGCGTCGTTCATGGCGCCATTGTAAGCGCGGCGCGCGCCGCGGTCAGTCGACCACGAATTCAGCGCGGCAGCCGTCGTCTACCCACACACCGTCGCGACTCCAGCCCCAGCTGTGGCCCTCCACGCAGGCGGTGTTGGACAGTTGCCGCTGCAGGCGCGCGCCATGTTCGATCGTGATACCGCACATCCGCCGCATCTTGCTCTTCGACTCGCAGATCAGCGGCCGCGGCAGATCGACGAAACCCGAACCGTCTTCGGCGCCCACTTCAAATTCGCCATCGCAGCCGCGCGAAACCCAGATCTCGTTGCGTCTAACACCCCAGCTGCGGCCCTCCTTGCACGGCCACGACGACAGTTGCCGCAGCAGCCGCACCGGGGCGCCGCGCAGCATTACCGGGCAACTATTCTGGCGCCCATCCGACTCGCACCGCAGCACCCGCCGCATCTGCACGCCGGCGCCGCCGCCCGGTCGCAAGGCACGGAACTCGGCACGGCAGCCGAGCGACACCCAGATGCCATCGCGTTCGATGTCCCATTCACTGCCGCGGATGCAGCTGTTGTCGGACAGCTGCCGCACCAGCTCGACGCCGCTGCGGGTGTCCATGGCACAGTGCACGCGCTCCATGTCGCGCGATTCGCAGCGCACCACCGCATCGCTGGCGACCGGCTGCGCGGCGCTCGGGGCGCAGAGGGACCAGCCCAATGCCACCGGCAACGCGATCGCGCCGACCGCTGTCCGCACCCGCCTGCTCCCTCGGCCGACCGCCCGCCTCATCGCACGACCACCCCATTTGGAGGAACCCGCGCGTGCGGTGTTCCGGCGGCGCGATCAGAGCATTCCGAGCGTGAAGAAAGCAATACGGGCACGATCGGTGCCTGACCCGCTCAGGCGCGGGAGAATTCGAAGGCCAGTACGTCGGCGATGCGCGCGGTATCGGCCATCGCCATCAGCAGGCGATCCACGCCGACCGCGACGCCGGCGCAGTCAGGCAACCGCGGCAGGGCCTGCAGCAGGGCTTCGTCCAGCGGCGGCTGCGGCAGGCCCCGGCCGGCACGCACTCGATTGTCGCGCTCGAACCGGCTGCGCTGTTCGGCGGCATCGCTCAGTTCGTGATAGCCATTGGCCAGTTCGTAGCCGCCCAGGTACAGCTCGAAGCGCTCGGCCACCGCCGGCATGCCGGGGCGAATGCGCGCCAGCGCGCACTGGCTCGCCGGCCAGTCGTGGACGACGGTGATACGGTCGCGCGGGAAGGCAGGCTGCAGCCGATGGGTCATCAGCAGGTCCAGCCAGTCGTCGCGGTTCAAGCCTTCGCCGTCGATCCGCACTTCCGCCAACGGCGCCTGCAGCTGTTCCAGCGAGGCCTGGTGCGGGTCCAGCGCCAAGGCATCGAAGAACAGCTCGCGGTAGCTGGTCACCCGCAGCTCGGCCTGGCGCCCGACCTGGGCCAGCGCCATGCGCACCAGCTCGACGGTTTCCTCTGCCAGGCGGCGGTCGTCCCAGCCAATCCGGTACCACTCCAGCATCGTGAACTCGGGATTGTGGCGGCCACCGGCCTCGCCGTTGCGAAACACCCGGCCCAGTTCGTAGCAATCGCCGACGCCGGCGGCGAGCAGGCGCTTGAGCGGATACTCCGGTGACGTTCGCAGCCACCGCAATGCCGGGCCAGCATCGACGTGGCCGCTGAATCGGGCCTGGAAACTCTCGATGTTCGGTTCGGTGTTGCCGGCGACCGAAAGGATTGGCGTCTCCACTTCAAGCACGCCGCGCTCGGCGAAGAACGTGCGGATCGCCGCGTTCAATGCCGCACGCCGTTGCAGCGCGGCGATATCGATCCGCTCGCTCATCCGCCGTGCTTCTTCAGCAGTTCCAACAGCTGCGTCTCGTCCCACACCGGCACGCCGAGCGCCTGTGCCTTGTCCAGCTTCGAGCCGGCCTCGCTGCCGGCGACGACGAAGCTGGTCTTCTTCGAAACGCTGCCGGCGACCTTGGCGCCGAGCGCCTCCAGGCGCTCCTTGGCCTGGTCGCGGGTCAATTCGACCAGGGTGCCGGTCAACACCGCAGTCTGGCCTTCCAGCGGCGCAGCGGCGACGTCAGCGGCTTCAGGCAACCTGTCCAGCACCGCCTGCAGTGCCTGCTGAGCTCGTTGCGCGAAGGCGTCGTGCGCGCCCAGCCACTCAATCAGGGCCTCGGCCACGGTGGCCGGTATACCGGCAGCGGCCAGCGCCTCGGCATCGCCGGCGCGCACGGCGTCGAAATCCGCGAATGCTTCGGCGACCTGGGTCGCGCGCACCGCGGTGACCTTGGGAATTTCAAGGTCTTCCAACAGTCGCGCGAATGACAGCTCGCCGCGCAGCTTGGCGCTGGGCGCGTGGGTATCGGCGATCGCCACCCCGCGTTCCAGCAACGCATCGATCGCTTCCTGGTTGCCGGGTTGGTCGAAAAAGTGGCCAATCGAACGCGCCACCTCGCCGCCGATGTCCGGCACCCGCTTGAACAATGGCCATGGCAACGTGCGGATCAACGCCAGGTCGCCAAACCACAATGCCAGGGCCTTGGCCGTGCTCTCGCCCACGTGCTCGATACCGAGCGCATACAGGAAGCGCTCCAGCGACGTGTTGCGGCTGGCGTCCAAGGCGCTGACCAGGTTTTCAGCCCACTTGGTGGCGATCTTCTTGCGGTTCCAGTCGAACGCCGGCAGGCCATCGCGCAATAGCGCCGCCTGCCAGTCCGATTCAGTCGCCAACGCTTCCACGCGCGTGTCCAGCTTGCGGTAGGCGGCCTCGGCCAGGTGCTCGCGGGCCTCGCGCAGGAACGCTTGCGGTGATTCGGCCGCGCTCACCAGGCGCAGCGCCAGCAAGGTGTCGAGGTCGAGCCGGTACAGGTCGGCCACGCCCTGGACCACGCCGCTGTCGACCAGTACTTCGATGAATTTCTCGCCCAGTCCATCCACGTCCATGGCGCGGCGCGAGACGAAGTGGCGGATGGCTTCCTTGCGTTGCGCCGGGCAGCTCAGCTCGCCCGAGCAACGCCACACTGCCTCGCCTTCCTCGCGCACGATCTCCGAGCCACACACCGGGCATTGCCGCGGCATCTGCCACTCAACAGTGCCCGCGGGGCGGCGCTCGGCGACCACGCTGACCACCTCGGGAATGACATCGCCAGCGCGGCGCACGATGACCGTATCGCCCACACGCACGTCCAGCCGCGCGATCTGGTCGGCGTTGTGCAGCGTAGCGTTGGTAACGACGACGCCGGCCACATGCACCGGCTGCAACCGGGCCACCGGGGTGGCCGCGCCGGTGCGCCCGATCTGGATTTCGATCGCCTCGACCGTGGTCGACTGTTCCTGCGCCGGGAATTTATGCGCGATCGCCCAGCGTGGCGCCCGCGCGACGAAGCCCATCTCGCGTTGCCCGGCGAGGTCGTCGAGCTTGTACACCACGCCGTCGATATCGAACGCCAGGCCATCGCGGCGCTCGCCGATGCGGCGGTAGTAGTCGAGCAGGCCGTCGGCGCCCTGCACCACCTCGACCAGGTCGCTGACCGGAAATCCCCACTCGCGCAGCTGCGCCAGGATTTGCGAATGCCGCCCGGGCAAGCCGCCGCCCTCGACTTCGCCGAGCCCGTAGGCATAGAAGCTCAAGCGACGCTGCCGGGTGATGCGCGGATCGAGCTGGCGCAGCGAACCGGCCGCGCCATTGCGCGGGTTGGCCAGGACCTTGCCGCCATGCAGGCGCGCGTGCTCGTTGTAGGCCTCGAAATCGGCGCGCGACATGTAGACCTCGCCACGCACTTCCAGCACGCGCGGCCAGCCTTCTCCACGCAGACGCAGCGGAATGGCGTTGACGGTACGCAGATTGGCGCTGACATCCTCGCCGGTGCTGCCGTCGCCGCGGGTGGCGCCTTGCACGAAAACCCCATCCTCGTAACGCAGGTTGATCGCCAGCCCGTCGAGCTTGGGCTCGGCCGAGAATTCCGGCGCCCGGATGTCCAGGCGCTCGTCGATGCGGCGTACAAACTCCTGCACCTCCTCGTCGCTGAAGGCATTGCCCAGCGAGAGCATCGGCACGGCGTGACGAACCTCGGCGAACCCCGCCCCCGGCGCCGGTGCATGGCCGACGCGCCGGGTGGGCGAATCGGCGCTGACCAGTTCGGGATGCGCGGCTTCGAGCGCTTCGAGCTCGCGCATCAAGGCGTCGTACTCGGCGTCGGGAATCTGCGGCTCGTCGAGCACGTGGTAGCGGTAGCTGGCGTCTTCGAGCTGGCGGCGCAGCTGCGCGCCGCGCTTGGCGGGATCCGGGCGAGCGGTCATCGGGTCCAACAGCAGGGATGCGGAGGCGCAATTCTAGCGAGCGGCCGGCAAAGGTGGCATGAGGCCGCCGGCGTGCCCTTGCCGGCAAGCGGCGGCCCCGTTAGCGTGCGCTGTCACCGTCCGGAGTGCCGCCGTGTCCTCGACCGTTTCCCGCCGCTCCTTCCTGCAACTGGCCGGCGCCGGCCTGGCCGCTTCCTCCCTCGGTGCAACGCCCGCCGTCCTGGCCACGGCGGCTGCAGCGCCAGCGACGGTGGTCGAGCGCAAGGTCTTCCTCAATTTCAACGAATGTCCACTGGGGCCGTCGCCGGCCGCCTTGCAGGCGATCGCGCGCGGCCTGCCCGCCAGCGGTCGCTACCGTTTCGACCTGGCCGAGCAACTGCACGCGCTGCTGGCCAGCCAGCTTGGTGTGCCGGGCGATCGGCTGGCGCTGTATCCCGGCTCCAGCGATCCGCTCAACCGCGCCGGCCACCTGTTCACCTCGGCCCAGGCCTCGGTGGTGGTCCCCGACCCCACCTTCGAGGCCGTGGCCCAGGTTGCCGCCGCCGGCGGTGCGCCCGTGCGCAAGGTGCCCCTGGCCGCCGACTTCAGCCACGACGTCGAGGCGATGGCCGCGGCCGATCCCAAGGCCGGGCTGATCTACGTCTGCAATCCCAACAACCCGACCGGCTCGATCACCCCGCGTGCGCGCATCGAATGGCTGCTGGCGAACAAGCCGGCCGGCGCAGTAGTGCTGGTGGACGAGGCCTACATCCACTACAGCGAGCAGCCTTCGGTCATCGACCTGGCGGCCACGCGCGACGACCTGATCGTGCTGCGCACCTTCTCCAAGCTCTACGGCATGGCCGGCTTGCGGCTGGGCGCCGCGGTGGCCTCGCCGGCGCTGATCGCGCGGCTCGCCCAGGTAGGCGACAACCCACTGGCGGTGCCGGCGATGCTCGCCGCCGACGCCAGCCTGCGCGACAGCGGCCTTGTTCCCACCCGCCGCGCCGCCAACGCGCGCATTCGCCAGCAGACCATCGACTGGTTGCAGGCCCAGGGCTACGCCACCATCCCGAGCGAATCGAACTGCTTCATGGTCGATGTGCGCAGCGATGGCCGCGCCTTCGCCAAGGCAATGGAAGCGCAGGGCGTCGTGATTGGCCGCAGCTGGCCGATCTGGCCCGAACGCGTGCGCGTGACCGTGGGCACCGAAGCGGAAATGCAGCGGTTTCGGCAGGCGTTTAATGAGGCGGTGAAGACGGTGGCTTGAGCCGGTTTCGGCTTTTCGTTTGCTATCGCGCGGCGTTCGAGGGCCATGCCCTGTCGGGGGACGCCAAGTACTGCATCCCTGCGTGGCTCGTATGGCGACATCCATGTCGCCAACGCCCCCGACAGGGCATGGCCCCCGAACACCCGACAGACCGCGGGATCGGGGGAAAGATCAAAACCCGACCCACTCCCTGGTGGAAAGCCCCCTTTTGTTAAGGGGGGCGCGGCGAAGCCGCGGGGGATAGGCAGGCGAGAGGGGCGCACCCGACGCCTGCGCAGCAGGCCTCGGGTCATGGCCCGCAAAGCGGGCCATGCGCCCTAACAAAAGCCCCGCGCTACCAGCGCGGGGCTTTTGTTAGCGGTGGAGCCTGGTGCTGGCGGTCATAGGCCCGAAGCTCATCGCGAATATGCGCGATCCGCTGCCGGCCCAGCGCGTTGCGGCTGTCGTCCAACACCACGCCTTCAAGCAGTTCGGCCATGCGCTGCACGGTCGGCAGCATCTTCTCCCAGGCGTCGAGCGCGGTCAGCGGCGCCGGCAAGGTCAGGAAGAAGGCGATCGCCGGGGTTTCCATGGTCCGGATATTGGCCATGTCGAAACTGCCCGGCTTGAGGATGCTGGCCATGCTGAAGATCGGCCCGCGCTCGGGATGGCCTTCCACCAAGCGGTGGAACACGCCCATGTGGCCGAAGGTCAGGCCGGTCTTCTCGGCCGCCACCACGATGTCTTCGCCGCGCAATACCTGCCCGGCCTTGGCCGCTACGAACAACGAGACGATCTTGTCGAAGTCCTGGGTCGGGCGCTTGCCGAGGTCGCTGATGGCCGCGGCGTCGGCCGCTTCCAGGCCCAGCTCCGGTTGCGAGACCGCCTCGCTGCTGTAGTCGCCGTCCTCGCCCGGCGCCTGCCCGGCGATCACCGGTTCGCGGCGATCGCGCGCGGTGGTCGGCGCCGGTTCGTTGTCTACGCGGCGGCCTTGCGGCGGTTTCTTCGGGCGGCCAAACAGGAAGATCGCAACGACGAGCAATACGCCGGCGATAAAGATGCCAAGTCGCATCATGGCCATGTCGGACATCAGCAGGCTCTCCGGCAATGGGTCAGGAAGGGGATTGCCATAAGCCTGTCAGCTAAGCGGCAAAATTGAAACCCTGGGTAGTCATCGGCCACCGGGCGCCCGGTGGGCGCCATGCTGCATTGCAACCGTGGCTCAGGCCGCGCCGGCCAGGCGCGCGGCTTCTTCGAGGTCGACGCTGACCAGGCGGCTCACGCCCGGCTCGCGCATGGTCACGCCGGAGAGCTGGCGCGCGGCTTCCATCGTCGCCTTGTTGTGGCTGACGAACAGGAACTGCACCTTTTCGCTCATCTCCTTGACCATGTTGGCCAGGCGGCCGACGTTGGCCTCGTCCAGCGGTGCGTCGACTTCGTCGAGCAGGCAGAACGGCGCCGGGTTCAGCTGGAAGATCGCGAACACCAGCGCCACCGCGGTCATCGCCTTCTCGCCGCCGGACAACAGCGAAATGCTCGACACACGCTTGCCCGGCGGCCGCGCCATGATCGCCACGCCAGTATCGAGCAGGTCTTCGCCGGTCAGTTCGAGGTAGGCATGGCCACCGCCGAACAGGCGCGGGTACAGCGCCTGCACGCCGGCGTTGACGCGGTCGAAGGTGTCCTTGAAGCGGCCGCGGGTTTCGCGGTCGATCTTGCGGATCGCGTCCTCGAGCGTTTCCAGTGCGGTGGTGAGGTCCAGGTTCTGCGCTTCGAGATACTCGGCGCGCTGGGCGGCCTCGCCGTATTCGTGGATCGCGGCCAGGTTGACCGGTTCCAGCCGGCGCATGCGGCCGTCGATCTGGCCCACGGCCTGCTCCCAATCGGACGCACGCGCGTCTTCTGGCAGCGTGTTGATCACGTCCTCGAGCACGAAACCGGCCTTGACCACCGCGCTGGACAGCTGCTCGGCACTGAGCACCAGCGCCTGCTGGTCGAGCTTGCGCTGGGAAATGCGCTCGCGCTGGGCCAGCGCCTGCTCGTCGCGTTGGTGGCGGGTCTGCTCGAAGCTGCGCAGTTCGTGGTCGATACCGTCGAGCTGGGCGCGGGCCTCGGCCAAGGCGCGCTCGGTACGCACGCGCTCGCTGAGCGCGGCCTGGTGCTCCTGCTCCAGCGTCTGCACCGGCGTGTCGCCTTCGCTGAGCTGGGCCACCAGGTCTTCCAGGCGGGTGTCGAGCTGGCCGCGCTGGCTGTCCATGCGCTCCAGGGTCTGGCTGAGCGAGGTGATCTGGGTGCGTTGCGATTCCAGCGTCAGGGCGAGCGCGTGCGAGGCATCGCGCACGCTGCGCGCGGCATCACGCGCCAGGTCGCGCGCTTCGGTGAGCTGGCGGCGCTCGGCTTCCAGCGCCTGCCGGGTGCTTTCCAGGTCGCCCATGCGGCCGACCGCGTCTTCGAGCTTGGCGCGCGCCTCGCGGGCCTGCTCGCGGCTGCTGTCCAGGGTTTCGATCAGCTGCGCCAGCTCGCCCTCGATGCGCTCGATGCGAACGCGCGCGCTATCGACCTTGCCTTGCTGGCTCTGCAGTTGCCCGGCCAGTTCGGAGACGCTGCGATGGGCCATGTACAACTGCCGCTGCGCATCCTCGCGCTGCTGCTCGGCTGCCAACAGCTGGTCGCGGAAGCCGGCCAGGCGGTGTTCGAGTTCGGCTTCGCGTTCGCTGAGCGTGTCGATCTGCGCGCGCAGTTCCTGGATCTCGCGTTCGCGCAGCAGCGCGCCCTGCTTGGCCGCGCCCGAGCGCGATACCCGCACCCAGCCCTCGCCGAGACGTTCGCCACTGCGGGTAATGACTGAATCCTGGTCGCCCAGCTGGCGCTGCAGCGTGCGCGCAGTGGCGAGGTCGTCGGCGCCATGCAGGCGCGCCAGCAGGCGACGGATCGCCAGCGGGCCGCGGACCTTGGCGGCCAGCGAGGTCGGGGCGAAATCGCCCTCGCCCGCCTCATCGGCAACCAGCGCGATGCGCCCGTCGCCGAGTTCGCCGAGGGCATCGACCAGCGCCGCCGGGTCATCGACCAGCACGCCTTCGATCAGTTGCCCAAGCGCGCTCTCGACGGCGGTTTCCCAGCCGTTCTCGACGCTGATGCGCTCGCCAACGCGGGCGGCCGAATCCAGGCCGCGCGCCTTGAGCCAGGCCACGGCCGCGCCCTGCTCCTGGCCCAGCGCCGCCTGCTGCAGCGTTTCCAGCGAAGACAGCCGGCCGCGCGCGGCCTGCGCCTGCTTGCGCACTTCGGCCAGTTCACCCTGGCTGCTGCGCTGCTGTTCCTGCAACGCGCCTACGGCTTGCTTGCGCGCCTCTACCTGTTCGTTGAGGCCGTCCAGCGCGGCGCGCTGGGTCTCGTGCTGGACCTGCACCTGCTCGAAGGCTTCGGCCAGGGCATCGAGGTCCAGGCCCGCACGCTCGCTGACCAGTGCTTCACGCCGACGCTCGGCTTCCAGCGCCTGGCGGTCGAGATAATCGACGCGGGTGCGCTCGACTTCGCCAGCACGCGATGCTTCGCCGGTGTCGCGGCTGTGATGCTCCCAGCGCTGCTGCCAATCGGCCAGGCGCGCTTCGGCCTCGCGCAGGGCCTCCTGCTTGAATTCGTTTTCCTCTCGCAGCTGTTCGAGCTGCGGCTCTGCCGCGGCCACCGCCTCGCGCAACACCGACAACTTGGCGGCGTCGCCGCTGATGTGCTGGGTCAGCTCTTGCAGCTGGCTCTGCGCTTCGTCGCGAGCCTTGTGCAGGCGCTGCGACAACTCGCGCTGATGGTGGATCTGCTGTTCGATCCGCGCCAGCGTGCTGCCCACCTGGTAGACCTCGCCCTGCGCCTTGGCCAACGCCTCGGCCGCTTCCTCGCGCTGCGCGCGCCCGGTCTCGATCCGCGACTCGGCCTCGCGCTGTTCTGCGATCAACTGCTGCAACTTGGTCTCTTCGCGCGCCAGGGCCTCGCGCAACCCTTGCAGGCGGCCATCGAGGCCACGGTATTCCAGCGCCTTCCACTCCGCATCCTTGACCCGGCGCTCTTCCTGCAGCGCCTGGTATTGCTCGGCCTGCTTGGCCTGGCGTTGCAGGTGCGAGAGCTGCTTGGTGATCTCTTCGCGCAGGTCGCCGAGGCGATCGAGGTTTTCGCGGGTGTGGCGAATCCGGGTCTCGGTCTCCTTGCGCCGCTCCTTGTACTTGGAGATGCCGGCGGCTTCTTCCAGGTAGACGCGCAGGTCTTCCGGCCGCGCTTCGATGATCTGGCTGATCATGCCCTGCTCGATGATCGAGTAGCTGCGCGGCCCCAGGCCGGTGCCCAGGAACAGATCGGTGATATCGCGGCGGCGGCACTTGGTGCCGTTGAGGTAGTAGGCGCTGGAGCCGTCGCGGCTGACGGTGCGCTTGACCGAGATTTCGTTGAACGCGGCGTACTCGCCGCTGATGGCGTGGTCGCTGTTGTCGAAGATCAGTTCGACCGTGGCCTGCGAGACCGGCTTGCGCGCCGAGGAGCCGGAGAAGATCACGTCGGTCAGCGAGTCGCCCCGCAGGCGGCTGGCCGAGCTTTCGCCCATGACCCAGCGCACCGCGTCGATGATGTTCGACTTGCCGCAACCGTTGGGACCGACGATGCCGGTCATGTTGGTCGGCAGATGCAGGGTGGTCGGGTCGACGAACGACTTGAAACCGGACAACTTGATCGTGGAAAGGCGCATGTGGCGTCGGATTCCGGGCGCCGCGCGGGGGCGTCGCCAGCAGGATTACAGGGATTCCCGCGCCCAAGCCCTTGATCTGGCTGGATAACCGTGGGGCGGGCGCAGCAGTGGCCTGTGAGTATAGCGGGCGCACCGCGGGCCGCGCAGAGGCGGCGATCAGGAAAAGCCGGCGCTCGCAAAAAGCGACGGGCGCCTAGGGCGCCCGTCGCAGGTGTTGCAGCGTTGGCCTGGAATCAGGCGTCGGCTTCGATCACGACCTTGACCGGCACTTCGACGTCGGCGTGCAGGTGCACGATGACTTCGAATTCGCCGATGTTGCGGAACGAGCCTTCGCCCAGGACCACTTCGCTCTTCTCCAGCGGCAGGCCGGCGGCGGTGAACGCCTCGGCGATGTCGCGCGGGCCGACCGAGCCGTACAGCTTGCCTTCGGTCGAGGCGTGGGCCGACACGGTGACGCTGGCGCCTTCGAACTTGGCGGCGCGCGACTTGGCTTCGTCCAGGTGACCCTGGGCCTTGGCTTCGTACTCGGCGCGCTTGGCCTCGAACTGGGCCACGTTGGCCTCGGTGGCCGGCACGGCCTTGCCCTGCGGCACGAGGAAGTTGCGGCCGTAGCCCGGCTTCACGGTGACCTTGTCGCCAAGGCCGCCGAGGTTGGTGACTTTCTGCAGCAGAATCAGATCCATGGTGTTGCTCCGTTATTCGTTAGCAAGGGCATGGCGCCGCTGCAACGGTGGCTGTCCGAATAGGACGGTGGAAACGTCAGGAAGCCGCCCGAAGGCAGCTTGCCTAATCAAACATCGTGGTTGTCGGTGTACGGGATCAGGGCCAGGAAACGGGCGCGCTTGACGGCCGTGGCCAGCTGGCGCTGGTACTTCGACTTGGTGCCGGTGACGCGGCTCGGCACGATCTTGCCGTTCTCGGTCAGGTACTGGCGCAGGGTG
>Ga0160435_1000506_pt1 | contig 12457 bp, 12 predicted proteins | sample HID1973K_E0MG_FD_108213 | JGI IMG/M metagenome (GOLD analysis project Ga0160435, IMG submission 108213) | Enriched mosquito-associated microbial communities from UW Madison campus, WI, USA - HID1973K_E0 MG | ecosystem: Host-associated > Arthropoda: Insects > Digestive system > Unclassified ...
CGCGTTCTCCAGCGGCGACGGCTCCGTGTTCGAGCCCGTGGTGTCGAACCTGGTGCACCACGACCCGTTCATGGCGTTGGCGGACTTCACGTCGTATGCGGCGGCGCAGCAGAAGGTCGACGCGCTCTACGCGGACACCGAGGCGTGGACACGCTCCGCGATCCTCAACGTGGCCCGGAGCGGGTTCTTCTCGTCGGACCGGTCGATGCGCGACTACATCGACCGCATCTGGCACACGCCTCCGGTGCGCTGACTCAGCGCGCGTAACGGGCGACGAAGTTGCGCAGCACCGCACCCGTCTCGGTGACGGGTGCGCGGTGCACGGCGTCGATCGTCGCCTGGAACTCGTGCGGCTCGAAGTATCCGTGGTGGCGGTAGGCATCGATGCGGGTCACGATGCCGGCGAGGTCGAGCTCGGGGTGGAACTGGGTGGCGTAGACGTTCCTGCCGACGCGGAACATCTGCACCGGGCACCGCTCGGACGACGCCAGCAGCGTGGCGTCCGCGGGCAGGGCGGAGATCGCCTCCTTGTGCCCGACGAACGCCGAGAAGGCGTTCGGGAGTCCGGCCAGCAGCGGATCCACGCGCCCTGCCTCCGTCAGGCTCACCTCCGCGACGCTGATCGGCTCGCCGTGCCGACGGTCGATCGTGGCTCCGATGTGCGCGCCGAGCGTCCCGATCCCATAGCAGGCGCCGAGAAACGGCGTGTCGCGAGAGGTCACGTCGGTCAGCAGAGCCGCGAACTCCGCCTCGACCCGCCGTTGCACCGACGACTTCACCGCCGGGTCGTCAGAGGCGTTGTACGGCCCGCCGCCGACGAAGATCCCCGAGATCCCGTCGAGGTCGAGCGTCGGCATCCGATCCCGCTCCAACCGCACGCGGAGAAGGTCCCGTGGGGCGAGCCCCGCGTGGCGGAGGAAGAGCTCGTACTCCTCTTCCGCCGGTCCGTCCTCGGCGCGCGTCGCGAGCAGGACGAAGGGCTTCATGCCTACACGTTACGCGCGATTAGCACCGCATCCGGCGGCCGTGCAACCGGGTCAGGTCGTCTCGCGGCCCGGATTAGAGTCGGAGAAGGAGGTACGAACATGGCCATTGCACGACTTCACGGCGGTCCGCTCGACGGACAGGTGATCCCTGTTGAGGGCGAGCTCACCGACCGCCTCATCCTGCCCTACAGCGAGACCCAGGTGGTCTACGAGCGCGCGGGAGCCGACGAGAACACCGGCGAGGGGGACGGGCCCACCTCGGCGCAGTTCCACTTCGTCGAGGCGGAGGGCGACATCGACCCGTCCGCCGACGAGCGCGACGATCGCATCACCGGTGACATCTGACGCCGAGCACTCCCTCGAGATCGAGCGGAAGTACGACGTCGACGCCGAGACGCCCCTGCCGGACTGGACGGAGCTTCCCGGCGTCGACGCCGTGGGGGAGCCGGAGCCACGCCAACTCGACGCGCGATACCTCGACAGCGCAGACGGCGCGCTCGGTCGCGCTCGCATCGCGCTCCGGCGCCGCACCGGCGGTCCCGACGAGGGGTGGCACGTCAAGCGCGTGACGCCGGACGGCAAAGCCGAGACGCGCTGGCCGCTGGACGGCGACGGCGACGGCGCCGGCGACACGATCGTGGTGCCGGATGCCGTGGCCGCAGCGGTCGCGGAGATCGCGACGCCCCCCTTCACGGTGCTCGCTCGCATCCGCAACAGCCGCACCGCCTACGCGCTGACGTCCGCCGACGGCGCGGTGGTCGCCGAGTTCGTCGACGATCGCGTCGACGCGACGGACGAACGCACCGGCCGGAGCACGACGTGGCGGGAATGGGAGCTCGAGCTCGGGCCCGCGGCGCCGCCCGATGAGAGCGCTCGTGAGGAGCTGTTCGCGCGCGCCGAAGACCTGGTGCGCCGTGCCGGGGGAGTCCCCGCGGCATCCGAATCGAAACTGGGGCGCGCTCTCGGCGTGTGAGCCCGGAAAGCACTGACGCCGCCCCCGGCTTCGGTTGGGGCGGCGTCAGTCGTGTGAGTCAGGGTAACCGAAACGTATTCGTCTCGATAGGACCTGTCCTCAGAGGTTGATCATGTGTCCCGCGAGACCGTGGAACGCCTCCTGCAGACCCTCCGAGAGGGTCGGGTGGGTGTGGACGTTGCGAGCCGCCTCGAGGGCGGTGAGGTCCCACTTCTGCGCGAGGGTGAGCTCCGGCAGAAGCTCCGACACGTCGGGGCCGATGAGGTGGCCGCCGAGGAGCTCGAGGTGTTCGGCATCCGCGATCAGCTTGACGAAGCCGACGGGCTCGCCGAGGCCATTCGCCTTGCCGTTGGCGGAGAACGGGAACTTCGCGACCTTGACGTCGTAGCCGGCGTCGCGTGCCTGCTGCTCGGTGAGGCCGAACGAGGCGACCTGCGGCGAGCAGAAGGTGGCGCGCGGCATGTTGCGGTAGTCGCCGAGCGTCTGCGTCTCGGCCTTGCCGATGGTCTCGGCGGCCACGACGGCCTGGGCCTCGGCGACGTGGGCGAGCTGCAGCTTCGCGGTGACGTCGCCGATGGCGTAGACACCCTCGACGTTCGTGCGCATGTAGTCGTCGATCTCGATCGCGCCGCGGTCGGTCAGCTTCACACCGGTCTTCTCGAGCCCGAAGCCCTCGACGCGGGGAGCGAAGCCGATCGACATGAGGACCTTGTCGGCCTCGATCTGTCCCTTCGCGCCATCCGCGTTCGCGGAGTAGTCGACGGTGACCTTGTCGCCGGAGTCGACGACCGACTCGACCTTCGTGGAGGTGAGGATCTCGATGCCGTACTTCTTGTACTGGCGCTGGATCTCCTTGGAGACCTCGACGTCCTCGTTCGGGAGGGCGCGGTCGAGGAACTCGATGATCGTGACCTTCACGCCGTAGTTTGAGAGAACGAACGCGAACTCCATGCCGATGGCGCCGGCCCCGACGATGACGATCGAGCTCGGCAGGTCACGCGTGAGAATCTGCTCCTCGTAGGTCACGACGTTCTCGCTGAGGGTGACGCCGGGCAGCAGTCGCACGGTCGACCCGGTGGAGATGATGACGTTGTCGGCGGTGACGGTCTCGGTCGACCCGTCGGCCTTCGTCACCTCGATGGTCTTCGCGTCGACGAACGACCCGCGACCCTGGTACTCGGTGACCTTGTTCTTCTTCATCAGGAAGTGGATGCCCTTGACGTGGGTCTCCGCGACCTTGCGGCTGCGGTCCCATGCCGTGCCGAAGTCGAAGTTCACGTCACCGCTGATGCCGAACAGGTCGGCCTTGTGGGTGAACGTGTGCGCGAGGTCCGCGTTCTTGAGGAGAGCCTTGGAGGGGATGCAGCCGACGTTCAGGCAGACACCGCCCCAGTACTTCTCTTCGATGATGGCGGTGGACAGTCCGAGCTGCGCCGAACGGACGGCTGCGACATAGCCGCCGGGGCCGGCACCGAGGATGACGACGTCGTAATGAGGCATGCTTCCAGCCTAGTCCGACCCGTCCCGCCTCAGTCCTTCGTCGCGCCCCGTCGCCCGCGCGCGATGGCGATCGCGATCACGATTCCCACACCGAGGAAGAGGATGCCGCCGCCGACGGCATACGGGACGGCGTTGAATCCCTCGGAGCCGCCCTCGGCTTGCTCTGCCGCGCTCTCGACGCAGTCCCCGGCGGCGGCCTGAGCGCCTTCGGTGCCGACCGAGAACCCGAACTCACCCGAGATGGGGTGACCGTCGCTCGAGACGGTGCGCCACTGCACGATGACCGCACCCTCGACCGGCCCGGCGATCGCCTGGGTGATCTCGACGCCGTCGATGACCGGCTCGCCCTCGGTGATGGGCGCACAGTCCTCGTCGAGGATGACGATTTCCGTGGCGCCGTCCTCGGTGAGGGGAGCGTCGCTGAATGTCAGGGTGACCTGCTCTGGGGTCTCGCCGACCACGGCATCGGCGGCCGGGTCCGAACCCACGAGTTCGTCGTGCGCGGATGCCGGGCTTGCGGGAAGGACCAGCGCGGCCGCGAGCGACAGGGCGACGAGGAGGCGGCCGGGGCGGAAGATCTGAGCGGTCGACATGCCACGACGATACGATCGCGGTGTCGCAGCGCCTCGGGACTGTTGTGGTGCACGGCAGAGCGCTACCATGTCCCGCTCCCCGCCGTCGGGCCGTCAGGACTCGAGAAGGGCGTTGTACCGCGTCGACCCGATCGCGAGGACGTTGTGCCGCTCGTGGAGGGCGACGGGATCGCCTGCACGGAGTTCGGCCGCCCCGCCTGCTCCGTTCCAGAGCGAGACCTCGTGCCCCTCCTCGAACGTGCGGATGCGGATCGATCCGCTCGCAGCATCCGCCGAGAGCACGATCGCATCGACCCATTCGCCCGGCGTCGCGGCGACCAGACGCGCCTGGACGCGGTGCACGGCATGCCCTGCGGCGAAGGAGGAACAGGCCCGCCCGACGCTGCACATGCAGTCCCCGGCCCCGCGGGCGGGTACGGCCGGAGTGCGGTGAGCGGGGGTGGGCACGATTTTCTCCTTGTCGGGACGGGGTGGTGTGCGAAAGGCTACGGGGACGACTTTCCGGTGTCGTCCCCCACGACACACGGTGAAACGAAGACACCCGAGCAGACCCGGCGCCGATCACTGATCGACCGGTCGATCGGTTAGTGTGGAATGAGGAGGACATCGTGGACGACACTCACCGACCCGGCGGCGATATTCATCGCGGCGCTGAGACGTCGGCGCACCCGCGTCTCGTCGACGCGACGCAGACGTTCGGACACGATTCCGACCTGTCCTTCGTGCCGTTCGGCAGCGAGCTGACCGCCGCAGAGGTCGAGGCGATCAACGCGCTTCCCGCCCGCGCCGCGCTCCTCATCGTGCGCTCCGGTCCGACGGCGGGAGCCCGGTACCTGCTCGACACCGACGTGACGACGGTGGGTCGGCACCCCGAGGCGGACATCTTCTTCGACGACGTCACGGTCTCGCGTCGCCATGCCGAGATCACCCGGACCGGCTCCGTGTTCGAGCTGATCGACCAGCGGTCCCTGAACGGCACCTACGTCAACGGAGAGCGCGTCGACCGCGCCACGCTCGTCGACGGCGCCGAGGTGCGGGTGGGCAAGTTCCGGCTGAACTTCTTCGTCGCTCCCGCAGAGCGGGCGATCGGAGCGTGAGCCCGGCTGCGGCACCCCGCGGACGGACGACGTCTGCGGGGTCACTGAGCATCGGCCAGGTGCTGGCGCGTCTCAGCCCCGAGTTCCCCGCCCTCAGCGCCAGCAAGCTCCGCTTCCTCGAAGTGCAGGGCATCGTCACGCCCGTGCGCACGGAGTCCGGCTACCGGAAGTTCTCCGGCGCCGACGTCGAGCGCCTGCGCACCGCGCTCACCATGCAGCGCGACTTCGGCATCCCTCTCGCACGCATCCGCGAGTACCTCGAGGAGAACGGCGACGCCGGGACCCCTGCGGCGCCGGCGTCCATCGTCCAGACCGCGCGCCGGTACCGCCGCGACGAGCTCATCTCCGCCGCCGGTGCCGGAGCGGGCCTGCTCAACGATGCGATCTCCGCCGGACTCATCGCTCCCGCCGAGACCTACGACGAGCGCACCCTCGCACTCCTGCGATCGTTGGCGGCGCTCGACGCCCACGGCATCCAGCCTCGCCACATCCGAGGTGTCCGTCAGACCGCCGAGCGGGAAGCCGCGCTCATCGAGAGTGCGCTCGCCCCCCTTCTGCGCCGGACGGATGCCGGTTCGCGTGCCCGCGCGAACGAGTTGGCGCCCGAGCTGGCTCGGCGTATCGATGATGTGCGCGACGTCTTCGTCCGGGCCGCTCTCGACCGCCTCACCCCCTGACGCATTCGCGACACGCCGACGGCGGGAATCGGATGTCGTTGCCGCTTCACCTTCCACCCTCTAGCGTGGAAGAACCGATACCCCGCAGGAGGTCCCGATGACCGCGCATGACGCGCTGGGCGAGCAGAAGTTCTCCACCGAGCTTCTGTTCACCGACGGCCTTCCCGCGATGGACGACGAGGTCGGCTACCGCGGCGCACAGGCCGCCCGCGCCGCCGGCATCACCTATCGCCAGCTCGACTACTGGGCTCGCACCGAACTCGTCGAGCCGACCGTTCGCGGCGCGAGCGGTTCGGGATCCCAGCGTCTCTACGGCTTCCGCGACATCCTCGTCCTGAAGCTCGTGAAGCGGCTCCTCGACACCGGCATCTCCCTGCAGCAGATCCGGGTCGCCGTCGATCAGCTCCGCGCCTCCGGCATCCGTGACCTCGCCGGCACCACGCTGATGAGCGATGGCGCCTCGGTCTACCTGTGCACGTCGAACGACGAGGTCATCGACCTCGTCAGCCGCGGCCAGGGTGTGTTCGGCATCGCCGTCGGCAAGGTCCTGCGCGAGGTCGAGACGACGCTGGTCGAGTTCGACCCGCAGTCGCCGGATCCCGTCGACGAGCTCGCGGCCCGCCGCGCCGCACGCACGGCCTGATCCGCCGCACCGTCGGACCCGCGTTCGTCGGGAACGAGCTGCGTTCGCGCGCCCGCTGCTCGGGTCCTCAGCCGATCGGGCGCGACGCCCGTCGTCTCAGACGCCCGTCTCAGGACCCGGGATCGGTCGCCGAGCCGAGGAAGTGCGTCAGGCGCCCGCGGAGGCGCCGGCGACGGGGATCCGACCCGTTCGGACGATGCGGTCAAGGAGCGAGTCGAAGTCGGCGGCGAGCTCCTGTGCGGAGTCGCCCGGCCAGATGTGCAGCGGCTTGGCCGCACCCTGCGCCTGCTGGAGCGAGGTGCGCTCGGGCAGCTGGGGGGACAGGACGAGGGGTCCGAACATGTCCCGCAGCTCCTTGATGCGGAACTGGTGCTCGATCGACTGCGGTCGCACCCGGTTGACGACGATGCCCAGCGGCTGCAGGCGGGGGGAGAGGCCGCGGCGGATCTCCTCGATCGCGCGGAGGGCGCGGTCGGCGGCGGCGACGGAGAACAGACCGGGCTCCGTGATCACGACGACGCGGTCGGACGCCGCCCACGCAGTGCGGGTGAGGGCGTTCAGCGACGGGGCGCAGTCGATCAGCACGAGGTCGTAATCGGCCTCGATGGTCGCGAGTGCCTCTTCGAGCTTCCAGACATCGCGGACGCTGGGGTGGGGGCCGTCGAAGTTGATGGCGGAAGGGCTGCCGATCATGACGTCGATCGTCCCGGGGTGCACCTTGGCCCACCCGCTCGAGGTGATGGCCTGACGGACCACCTTCTCCTTGGGGTTCGCAAGCACGTCGGCGACGTTCAGTCGCCCCGCGACCTGGATGTCCATGCCGGTGGAGACGTCGGACTGCGGGTCGAGGTCGACGACGAGAGTCCGCACCCCACGTGCGAACGCCGCCGAGGCGAGGCCGAGGGTCACGGTGGTCTTGCCGACGCCACCCTTGAGGGAGCTGACGGAGAGTACGTGCACGAGGCACTACGTTACCGTCCCCTAGGCTGTGAGGGTACTCAGCCCGTACGCCGGCGACCCCGATGCCGTGGCGCCCCTGCACCCTCTCGAGGTGAAGCATGTTCCGCAAGATCCTGGTCGCGAACCGTGGTGAGATCGCCATCCGTGCATTCCGCGCGGCGTATGAGCTGGGGGCGCGCACCGTCGCTGTCTTCCCGTACGAAGACCGCTACTCGCTGCACCGCCTGAAGGCCGACGAGGCGTACCAGATCGGCGAGGTCGGTCACCCCGTCCGTGCGTACCTCGATGTCGACGAGATCATCCGGGTGGCGCTCGAGAGCGGCGCCGACGCGATTTACCCGGGCTACGGCTTCCTCTCCGAGAACCCGGAGCTGTCGGCGAAGGCGGCCGCGAACGGCATCGCCTTCATCGGGCCGTCCGCCACCGTGCTGGAGATGGCAGGGAACAAGGTCACGGCCAAGCAGCACGCCATCGCGGCGGGCGTGCCGGTCTTGCGCTCCACCGATGCCTCGGATGATGTCGACGCGCTCGTCGCGCAAGCCGAGGACATCGGCTTCCCCATCTTCGTCAAGGCTGTCGCCGGGGGAGGCGGCCGGGGAATGCGCCGCGTCGAGAACCGCGACGCGCTCCCGCCGGCCCTGTCAGAGGCCATGCGCGAAGCGGGGAGCGCGTTCGGTGACGCCCGGGTCTTCCTGGAGCAGGCCGTGCAGCGCCCGCGTCACGTCGAGGTCCAGATCCTCGCCGACAAGAACGGCCACACGGTGCACCTGTTCGAGCGGGACTGCTCGGTGCAGCGCCGACACCAGAAGGTGGTGGAGATCGCCCCCGCGCCGAACCTCGCCGACGAGGTCCGCAGCGCCCTCCACGGGTACGCGGTCGCGTTCGCCACCTCCATCGGGTACGAGAACGCAGGAACCGTCGAATTCCTCCTCGAGACCGCGGGGCCCCGGACCGGCGAGGTCGTCTTCATCGAGATGAATCCGCGCATCCAGGTCGAGCACACAGTGACGGAGGAGGTCACCGACGTCGACCTCGTGCAGTCCCAGATGCGCATCGCGTCCGGCGAGAGCCTCGCCGATCTCGGTCTGCAGCAGGAGAACATCCACCTGCGCGGAGCAGCACTGCAATGCCGCATCACGACCGAGGACCCCGCCCAGGGTTTCCGCCCCGACACCGGCAAGATCACGACGTACCGCTCGCCCGGCGGCGCCGGCATCCGCCTCGACGGCGGCACGACCGCGGCGGGCTCCCAGATCAGCCCGCACTTCGACTCCATGCTGTCGAAGCTCACCTGCCGCGGCCGCGACTTCGCGTCGGCGGTCCGTCGTTCGCGGCGCGCCCTTGCCGAGTTCCGCATCCGCGGCGTCTCGACCAACATCCCGTTCCTTCAGCGCGTGCTCGACGACCCCGCGTTCGTCGCGGGCGATCTCAGCACCGCGTTCATCGACGAACGACCCGAGCTCGTCAACGGCCGGGAGTCGAAGGACCGCGGCTCGAAGATCGTGTCGTGGCTGGCGGACGTGACCGTGAACCGCCCACACGGCGAGAGCCCCGTGCGCTCCGACCCCGGCGCCAAGCTGCCGACGCTCGACCTCACGTCGACCCCGGCGGCCGGGTCGCGACAGCGGCTCCAGGAGCTCGGCCCGCAGCGCTTCGCCGAAGCGCTTCGCGCCCAGTCGGCCCTCGCCGTCACCGAGACGACCTTCCGTGACGCCCACCAGTCGCTCCTCGCCACCCGCGTCCGCACCAAGGACCTCGCTCGTGTGGCGCCGTACGTCGCCCGTCTCACCCCCGAACTCCTGTCGGTGGAGGCCTGGGGCGGCGCGACCTACGATGTCGCACTTCGCTTCCTCGGCGAAGACCCGTGGGAGCGGCTCGACGCCCTCCGCGCCGCGCTGCCGAACGTCGCGATCCAGATGCTGCTGCGGGGCCGGAACACCGTCGGGTACACGCCCTACCCGACGAAGGTCACCGATGCGTTCGTGGCCGAAGCCGCGGCATCCGGAGTCGACATCTTCCGCATCTTCGACGCCCTGAACGACGTCGACCAGATGAGGCCCGCCGTCGACGCCGTCCTCGGGACCGGGTCGGCCGTGGCCGAGGTCGCCGTCTGCTACACCGGCAATCTGCTCGACCCCGCCGAAGACCTGTACACCCTGGACTACTACCTCCGACTGGCGGAGCAGATCGTGGACTCCGGCGCGCACATTCTCGCGATCAAGGACATGGCGGGGCTGCTCCGGCCGGCCGCGGCGGCGAAGCTCGTGCGGGCGCTGCGCGAGCGGTTCGACGTGCCCGTCCACGTCCACACCCACGACACCGCGGGCGGGCAGCTCGCAACGCTCCTGACCGCGAGCGCCGCCGGCGCTGACGCCGTCGACGCCGCCGCCGCGCCGATGTCGGGGACGACCAGTCAGCCGTCGCTGTCGGCTCTGGTCGCAGCCCTCGCCGACACGGAGCGCGACACGGGTCTCGACCTCGACGCGGTCTCGGACCTCGAGCCCTACTGGGAGGCGGTGCGCAACCTCTACGCGCCCTTCGAGTCGGGCCTGCCCGGGCCGACCGGTCGCGTCTACCACCACGAGATCCCGGGCGGTCAGCTGTCGAACCTCCGGCAGCAGGCGATCGCACTCGGCCTCGCCGAGGACTTCGAACTCATCGAGGACATGTACGCCGCCGCCAACCGCATCCTGGGTCGCGTGCCCAAGGTGACGCCGTCGTCGAAGGTCGTCGGCGACCTCGCCCTGCACCTCGCGGCGGTCAAGGCGGATCCCGCCGACTTCGAGGCGAACCCTGAGAAGTACGACGTGCCCGACTCGGTCGTCGGCTTCATGGCGGGCGAGCTCGGCGACCTCCCTGGCGGGTGGCCCGAGCCCTTCCGCTCGAAGGTGCTCGCCGGGCGCTCGGTGAAGGTCGGCGTCACCGAGATCTCGGACGACGACTCCACGGCATTGGATGCCGACTCCTCGACGCGGCGGGCCAAGCTCAACCGGCTGCTGTTCCCGGCCCCCACCAAGTCGTTCCACGAGGTGCGCGACACGTACGGCGACCTGAGCGTCCTCGACACGATGGACTACCTCTACGGTCTCGTGCCCGGGCAGGAGCACGTCGTCGAGATCGAACGCGGCGTCCAGCTCTACGTCGGCCTCGAAGCCATCGGCGAGGTCGATGACAAGGGCATGCGCACCGTCATGGCCACCCTCAACGGGCAGCTGCGACCGGTCGCCGTGAGGGACCAGCAGGTGACCGTCGAAGCGCGGCAGGCCGAGAAGGCCGACACGTCGAAGCCCGGCCAGGTCGCGGCGCCGTTCTCGGGCGTCGTCACCCTGAAAGCCGATGAAGGCGCGAAGGTGCAGGCCGGGCAACCGGTGGCATCCATCGAGGCGATGAAGATGGAAGCCGCCATCACCGCGCCCGTCGACGGGACGGTCGAACGGCTCGTGATCCCCGGAACCGCGCAGGTCGAGGCGGGTGACCTTTTGCTGGTCATTCGCCCCGCCGAGTAACCTGGTTGGTCGGGCGCTCTCGCCCCCGATGAACCTGGAGTGAACCGCCCGTGATGCGTGACCGCGACAACGAGACGTCCGACGACGTCGACAACGGCGTGCTGGCCGGCACCGACCGCCTCGAGACCACCGGGATCGGCATCGTCGACGGCTCGACGGCGCAGGTCGAGGTGGTCCTGCCCGCACTGCACGACGACGATGCCGACGACGATGTCGACGACGCCGACTTCGCTGTGGCGGCGGTCACGGCCGAGCCGATCGAAGACGCCGGACTGCCGGAGCTGATCGAGGACGCGCCCGTCGAGGAGCTCCCCGTCGTCCGTCCCGCGCCCGTGCAGAACGACGTCGTCGACGCCGACGTCATGGTGGAGACCACGCCGACCGGAACCGTCGTCACGGGCCAGACCCGTCGCGAGATGCACCACGCCTCGGGCGCCGACAAGCACGCCCTCGAGCGCGTACGGACCGCGCGGGCCGAGGAGGAGCCGCTCGCCTCGCGCCGCCTCGACCAGCTCGGTGCCGACCGCGAGACGGCGGATCTCCTCACTGCCGACCGTCTGCTCGACCGGTCCCGCGTGGCCTCCGCTGAGCCCGATGGACCCTGGCAGCGCTTCGTCTACGCCGCCACGGCTCGCCGGGTGAACCTCGGCGACAGCAAGAGCTCGCGAGCCCGCAAGGAACTCGACCGCCGGATCGCGGCGCCCCTCCACGGCGGCGCCAAGTTCGTCCCCGTCCTCTCGCGCAAGGGCGGCGTGGGCAAGACGAGTGTCACGACCCTGCTCGGCATGGCCCTCGCCGATGCCCGGGAGGACCGGGTCATCGCCGTCGACGCCAACCCCGACCGCGGCACCCTCGCCGAGCGCATCGGACGGACGAGCGGCAAGACCGTCCGCGACCTCGTCCGCATGCGCGGCGCCATCACCGGGTTCAACGACCTGTCCGCCGTCGTGGCGCGCGACGAGACGCGGCTCGACGTCCTCGCATCCGACGCCGATCCCCACCTCTCCGAGGCCTTCAGCGACCGCGACTACCACGACGTCGCCGCCGTCGCCGCGCACTACTACTCGATCGTCCTCACCGACACGGGCACCGGGATCGTGCACTCGGTGATGGATGCCACTCTCGAACTCGCCGATCAGCTGATCATCGTCGCCGGTCGCAGCATCGACGAGGCGCGGCTCGCCTCCGAGACGCTCACCTGGCTCGAGACCAACGGGTTCGCAGACCAGGTCCGCACCGCCATCGTCGTGTTGAACACGTCTCGACCGGGCGCGAGCCTCGTGAAGCCGGCGGAGCTCGAGTCCCACTTCCGCAGCCGCGTGCGCGCGGTCGTCACCCTCCCGTACGACTCCCACATCGCCACCGGCGGCCCCGTGACGTTCCGCGAGCTCGACCCGCAGACCCGCCACGCCGCGCGGGAGCTCGCCGCGCTTGTCGTCGAGGGCCTGCGTGCGGGCGGCGGTGGGCTCGCATGACCGCGCGTCCCATCCGGATCTTCGGGGACCCCGTGCTGAAGACCGTC
>Ga0160435_1000507_pt1 | contig 12448 bp, 11 predicted proteins | sample HID1973K_E0MG_FD_108213 | JGI IMG/M metagenome (GOLD analysis project Ga0160435, IMG submission 108213) | Enriched mosquito-associated microbial communities from UW Madison campus, WI, USA - HID1973K_E0 MG | ecosystem: Host-associated > Arthropoda: Insects > Digestive system > Unclassified ...
GCGCCCGTCCTGCGGCACCCGCTTCTCGGCGATGTCCAGCTGCGACATCACCTTCAGGCGCGCCGCGATGCGCGGATTGAGCTTCACCGGCGCCTTGGCCACATTCTTGAGCAGGCCGTCGATGCGGAAGCGCACCCGGTAATCGTCTTCGTAGGGCTCGAAGTGGATGTCCGACGCGCCTTTGCGGATGGCGTCGATGAGCACCTTGTTGACGAACTTCACCACCGGCGTGTCGTCGCCCTTGGCGTCGACGCCGGAATCGCCGCCGGCGCCCATGTCTTCGTCGCCGCCGCTGACATCGAGATTCTCGATCCCGTCGGCGCCGTCACCGAGCGAGTCGCCGATGCTGTTGTGATTGGCCTGCCACTGTTCCAGCGTGCGGCGGATCTGGTCCTCATCGACCAGGATCGGCTCCACCACCATATTGGTGTGGAACTTGATGTCGTCCAGCGCGCGTGTTTGCGTTGGATTGCTGACTCCCACGAACAAGCGGTTGCCGCGCTTGAACAGCGGCAGCACCTGGTACTTCTGCAGCAACTCCTCGCTGACCAGCTTGACCGCGTTCTGGCTGGAATCGAATGCCGACACGTCCATCAGCGGCATGCCGAACTCCACCGCGTTGGCGGCCGCCAGCTGCGCCGCCGACACCAGCTTCTTCTCGGCGAACCATTGCGGCAGCGGCACCTTGGCCGCGGCGGCCTGGTCCATTGCGGTGCGGGCCAGCGCTTCCTCAAGCGCCCCGTCCTGTACTAACCGACGGGCAATGCCCGTGATCCCCACCAGATTCGCGGTAACGGCGTTCATCTTTTATCCGAAGTATCCCCAACAGACCCGACAAGATTACTGCAATTTCCCTGCCAACCGGTCCTGGTCGCCGGGCCTGGCCGCTGACCGCGGGCGTGGCAACGATTACTATGGAGGGGGGAAAACCGGGGACAGCACTTGAGCCACATCAGCATCATCCTGCCTGCCAAGAACGAAACGGCCGGGCTTCAAAAGACATTGCCAGCGCTGCGAGATCATTTTCCGAATGCCGAGTTGATCGTCGTCGACGACGGCTCCACCGATGGCACGGCTGCCGTGGCGTTGGAGCACGGGGCCAATGTGGTTCGCAGTCCCTATTCGATGGGCAACGGCGCAGCCATCAAGCGTGGCGCGCGGGCCGCAAAAGGCGACATCCTCGTATTCATGGATGCCGACGGCCAACACGACCCGGCTAACATTCGATCGCTGCTGGCCAAGCTGGACGAAGGCTATGACATGGTGGTCGGCGCCCGCGACGGCAGCGGCCAGGCCAACTTCCATCGCGGCGCCGCCAACACGTTCTACAACTGGCTGGCCAGTCACATGACCGGCTTCCAGATCAAGGACCTGACATCGGGCTTCCGGGCGGTCCGCGCGGAGAAATTCCGTGAGTTCCTGCACCTTTTGCCCAATGGCTTCAGCTATCCCACGACCAGTACGATGGCCTTCTTCCGCAGCGCTTACCCGGTGGCCTACGTCCCCATCCCGGTGGCCAAGCGTGTCGGCAACGGCAGCCACATCCGCCCGGTCAAGGACGGCATCCGGTTCCTGCTGATCATCTTCAAGATCGCAACGCTGTACTCGCCGCTGAAGTTGTTCGTGCCGGTGGCGCTGGCGTTCTTCCTGATGGGCCTGGGCTATTACGGCTACACGTTCGCGACCATGCACCGTTTTACCAACATGAGCACGTTGCTGTTCAGCGCGGCGGTGATCATCTTCCTGATCGGGTTGATTTCGGAGCAGATCACCAACTTGACGTACCGGCGCGATGGCTGAGAGGCGCCGCGTGCTGCTAGTGACCCGGAACCTGCCGCCCTTGCTGGGCGGGATGGAACGGTTGAACTGGCACATGGTCGAGGAGTTGGCTCAGTTCGCCCAGACCGAGGTGGTCGCGCCGCAAGACTCCCTGCTTCCGCCGGATTCGGGCGCAAGCCTTCACGGCACGCCCGGACGCCCGTTGTGGCGGTTCCTTGCTGCGGCAGGGCTGCGTGCTGCGCAACGGGCCAGGCGTTGGCGTCCACATGTCGTCCTTGCCGGGAGCGGACTTACCGCGCCGTTGGCCTGGATCGCGGCGCAATGCTGTGGAGCGCGCGCGGCGGTCTATCTGCACGGATTGGACATTGGCTTGCGCCATCCCGTGTATTCAATGCTCTGGCTACCTTTCATACGCCGCATGGATATCGTTATCGCCAACAGCAATGCCACACGTGAAATGGCGCTGGGTCGAGGTATCGCCAGTTCGCGGATCCGATTGCTGCATCCCGGCGTCGCCGCGCCGGTTCCGCTACCCCCGCCGGGTCCAAGCCAGGCCGAATTCCGCCTCGAGCATCGTTTGGATGCCGGCCCGATCCTGCTCTCGGTAGGACGCCTCACCGAACGCAAGGGCCTGCGCGAGTTTGTCCGAGATGTGATGCCGTTGATCGCGGCGCGCCGACCGGACGTACAACTCGTTGTGGTCGGCGACACCGCTGGCGACGCACTGGCCGCGCGCAGCCAGTCCAGGCAAAGCATTATGGGCGAAGCGGCGCGCCATGGCCTTGGGGCTCGCGTCCATTTCATTGGCGCCATTACCGACCGCGCCGCCTTGGGTGCGGCCTATCGCGCCGCCGCACTGCATGTATTTCCGGTACGCCAGATTGAAGGCGATCCCGAAGGATTCGGAATGGTGGCCGTCGAAGCCGCCGCGCAGGGATTGCCTACCGTCGCCTACTCCACCGGCGGAGTGGTCGATGCCGTATCGGAAGGCGTTACCGGCTATTTGGTACCAGCGCACAATGCGGAAGCATTCGCTCTCAAGACCTGTGACTTGCTTGAGGCACCACTACCCTCGGCGCCCATGCAGGCCTTCGCCGCAACCTTCGCGTGGCCCGCCTTCGGCGGTGCGCTGCGCACCATCCTGATGCCCCCTAGCGACGCCGCGGTGGATGCGCGCGCATGAGCTCCGCGCCACGGCTGCCTCATGCCACCAAAGATCTGGATTCGCGTGCCCGCAAGGCGCGCAAGATCGAATGGCTGTTGGCGCTGCCGGACGATGGCCGGCCTCTGCGCCTGCTCGAAGTGGGCGCTGGCAGTGGCGGCATCAGCCAGTATTTCGCACACCACCCCAGCAACCGCTTCGAAGTGCAGGCGGTTGACGTAGTGGATGGCCGGGAGACCGGCGATGGTTACGATTTCCGCCTCGTGAACGACAGCCGGCTTCCTTTCGAAGACGAATCCTTCGACGTGGTGATCAGCAATCACGTGATCGAGCACGTCGGGTGTCGCAGCCGGCAACTTCGTCATCTGCGAGAGCTCGGGCGCGTACTTCGCAAGGACGGCGCCGGTTATCTTGCCGTACCCAATCGCTGGATGATTATTGAACCGCATTACGCACTACCCTTTTTGAGCTGGCTGCCGCGCTCATTTCGTGACCGCTATCTTTCGCTGGCTGGGCGAGGAGAACATTACGATTGCGAGCCATTACAGGCCCACGAGCTACACGCATTGTTGCATCGCGCAGGGCTAGCGTACCGACATCGTGAGATTGAGGCACTACGTGCCATTGCCAAATTGGAGGCAGCTAGCCCGCTGGTCCGCGCTTTGTCGCACCTGCCGCCATCCTTGATGGGCTTGGCTCAACCCCTCCTGCCAACGTTCATCTGCATCTTCAATCGTCAACATGACCCAGCCGACAAACGCTAAGCCGGCCATTTGGTTCCTTGCGATACGGGCCGGCACGGGCGCGGACGTTTACACCCAACGTCTATGCGACGCAATGAATACGCGTGGTATTCGCGCCGAGATCACTTGGCTACCACACCGCGCCGAATACGCGCCGTGGAGCATACGCAGGCCAGCGATTCCGGATTGGGCCAACATCATCCATGTCAACACGTGGCTACATCGTTCCTTGGTGCCAGCCAGCATCAACACCGTCGCCACCGCGCATCACAGCGTACACGACCCTGCTTTGAGGCCCTTCAAGACGTGGCTGCAGGCGCTCTACCATCGACTTTGGATCAAAAGCTTGGAGCGTTGGATTCTCCGACGCGCCGATAGGGTCGTGGCCGTTAGCCAGTACACAGCGCATCAAGTCCAAGCGACATTCGGAACTGAAGGTATAGAGGTCATCTATAACGGACTGGATACTGATCAGTTCCATCCACCCGCTGCACGGGACCCCCATCAGCCGTTCCGATTGCTGTATGTCGGGTCATGGTCCGCACGCAAGGGCTGCGACCTACTCGCTCCAATCATGCAAAAACTGGGTGAAGACTTCGAGCTGCACTACACATGCGCCGTCAAATCGACCGCCAACACTGACCTCCCCGCCAACTGCCATCCGCTTGGCCGACCGAGCCTCGCCGGTCTGATCAACGCATACCAGGAGTGCGATGCACTGCTGTTCCCCAGCCGACTGGAAGGTTTCGGACAAGTGGCTGCCGAAGCGATGGCCTGCGGGCTACCGGTAATCGCCGCCAACAACTCCGCGCTTCCCGAGGTCGTCCTGGACCACAAGACCGGCCTACTGGTGAGGCAGAACACTGCGGGGGGATTCGCGGACGCGGCGAGGGCCCTTCAAACCGATCCTGTGACTTGGCGACGAATGTCATCGACGGCTCGCGATCACGCGGCCGTCGCTTTCGCCGTTGATCGAATGGCTGACCAATACGTCAAAATCTACAGCTCCATGCTGTCCCAACAAAAGTCTTGACACCAGAAACCAGGTCAACCGCATTCACACCACCCACCACGGAGGGAGCTCGAATCACGAATAGGGGTTGGAAATGGACGAGGACTGCTGCGTTCGCTTGGCCAGCAAGAACACACTCTCGAAGTTGCCTCCGTCTTCCGTATCCAGGTACAGCTCCACTTCGCTGAAACCGGCTCTGCGAAGAGCTGCAAGAATCGAAGGCAAAGGATAGACATGCAACTGCATCGGCTGCTCGAACAGCGGCCGAGACCTGATCAGATTGCGCATCCAGTTGAATGGCGGCAGCAAATAACGCAACTTCACCAGTGCACGCACAAGCGGCGCAGCATTGCATGCCACGTAAAACTGGAAAGCGATATAACCACCTTGTGAAACGCGCGCCGCCATTGCCTCGATGATCTTCCGTCCGCGCGCGGACGGTACGTGCTGCAATACAAGATACGAATGCATCAGGTCCACGTTGAACGGAACTCGGGTCAACTCGTCGTCTGCCAGCACCGTATCCAGATTAGTCACACCAACTTCGTCGCGGTTACGCGACGTCTCGACCAACATAGAAGGCGAGACATCGACAGCGTGGACGTGACCACAGGATTTCGCCATCGGGATCGCAAGGCGTCCCACCCCGCAACCAATGTCGACGCCTTGGCGCGCATGGAACACACCTCCCTCACGACGCCGAATCGCAGCGAGCACTGCTGCCATATGCTCCTCGCCCGAAGCGAAGAACTCGGTGCGAGCTTCCATCGCCATCTGCGGAGACTCGAAGCGCGGAACACTCAGCACGCCAAAGTACGGCGACTTCTCGCCCCACTTTTCCCAGTCCTGATCAGTTCTATTCATCTCGATCATTCGCCAAGTTAAACCATCAATCCAACCAAGCGCCGCGCTCCACCAGGTCCGCGCCCGCACAACGCCTAGCGCCGACATGCGCAGCCATACGGAAGACGGCGACTCGCGCCATCGGAAACTCTCCCGGAAGATTACTGCAATTTCTTCGCCACGCATCCATCGGGCAGCTGACCCAATGGCCTCGAGGCGCTACCATGCCCGCCGGGGAAGGCTAAAGAGAAAAGGCGTTGCGCGCAGGGGTGTCGTTCTATCCACAGAAAACGGAACGAGGCCTGCAAAGAACCCACCTTCGCTGCAGCGCGCCCCGAGGCCGGACTGGTCCTCTTTGAGGGCGCTCGGTTGACAGCGGCGTGGCGCAGGTTGCGACATTGGGCGACTGGTCGAGCGTCAGACTCAACTGTCAGATCGATTATCCAGGAGATATCGTGAGTCAAATTCAGAATCGCGACGAATCGATCAGCTCCACGCCGGCCAGGATCGCCAACTTGGGCAGCGGCGAGCGCATCATTGCCGGCGCCGTCAATGTGGACTTTTTCTCGCGACAGGCCGACGTCCGGCATAACCTCAACCAATACCCCTATCCCTTCCCGGATAACACCTTCCAACTCATCCATGCGTGGAACGTCATCGAACATCTGGATGATGTAATCGCTGCCATGCAAGAGATTCATCGCATCGGCTCCGACGGATGTGAAGTGCACATCCGCGTCCCGCATTTCCGCAGCGCGTGCCTTTATGAAGACCTGACACATCGTCACGGCTTTGCATGGCGCAGCTTCGACATCTTCCTGGAAGATGGACAGATTTATGGCGACTACGCCAAATGCCGTTTCGAAATCGTGTCGCGACGTTACACGCCCTACCTGCTGCCGATACTCTACCGGCTGCTCTCAAGCATGCCTTCGCTGACCGACAACCTACTCAGCAAATACATCCCAATGGCGTCCATAGAATTTATCCTTCGCATACGCAAGGACTGACTCAGGCCATCCTGTCACGAAAGGGACGAGACAAACTGGCACGGACGACCATTACGCCGCCTGCCAAGGCCATTGCGTACTCGGCACAGATCAATGCGATGGGCAGGCCGACAGGGCCACGTTCCGGCACAAGCGCCGCGCCCACGAGCACTAACGTCAACAAGCCGGCGACCTCGAATCCGACACGCGTCCAAGCTGCTCCTCGAGCCATCAGAATGCTCCCGAACACCAGGCGCAAGCTGAGGCCGGGAACAACCCAGCACAACGTCCGCACGACAGCGCCCACCCCCCGATACTCTGGTCCCAGCAGTTCGTCCAACCAGGGCGCGGCGGCCCACAGCAGGATCCCGACGCCCGTACCGTACGATAACGCCACGCCGCTCATCCACAGGATTAGCCGCCGGCTGCCCGACCTCGTCGTCGCGTTGTCGCGAAACAAGCGCGGCAACGCCGACACAACCATCGCCATGACGGGCAGTACCACTGCGGCCATCATGCGACTGGCTACCGCGTACAGACCCGCCGCATTGGCAGGCAGCCAGCTCGCGGCCAAGGCCTTGTCGAGTTCCGTAGGACCATTGCGACTGAGTTCGGTCGCGGCGAATCCCAAGGCTTCGCCAAGTTCCCGTCGCGGCGGCCAATGCCATTCACCCCATCGGGGAAGCGGTTGCATGGCCAGACTTATCGCGACGCCAAACACCAACACTGAGGCCGCCAAATACCCGATGGCATACGCAAGCAACGCCGATTGCGGCGCCCAGGCCATGACCGCCACGGCGCATGCGAGCCTTAACATCAGAGGCGAGACCTGCAGCAGTTGCGCACCAGCCACCGCGCCTCGGCCATGCCATTCGGCTGCACACAACAGCAGTAACGGCTGAACGATGATCTCTGCGCCACCAACGGCCAGCAACACCGATAGTGAAAGCTCAGCCGAGGGAAACAGCCACGCGCAGCCCAGCAGATAGGCCAGCATTATCACGCCCCCACCGCAGGCAACGGTCGGCAGCGCATACCGCAGCACCCGCCTCCCCTGTTCTGGCTCACGCGCTACCGCGCGCATTAGCATCAGCGGCATTCCCAGTGCGGCCAGCGCCCCAAGGAAGACCGCCAGCGCGGCGGCGCCGGCAAACGCGCCGTAACCGTGCGGCCCCAACAGACGGGCCACCAGCAGCAGCGTCGAAGCCTGCAGCACCAGCCGCAGCCCGAAGACCAGCGTGGTCAACAACGTCGACCGCGCGATGGGCCCTTTCAATGAGCGCTGCCGGCAGTTTGCGAAGGCGGGGAAGCACCGGGGAACAGGCCGAGCTGGCGGCCTCGCTCAAGCACTTTGTCCGCCTGCCTGGTTCGGCCTTCAGTCAGTAGCTGTGTCAGCACCTGCTGGGCGAAGCTCGGGTCGTTGCGACTATGCTCGATCGCGGCGACGAATGCTTTCTCCGCCAACGCCTCATCATGCAGCTGATTCAGCGCGTAGTCGCCGAACCAGGCATAAAGCGCGGGTTCGCTGGGGTTCCGCGCAAGCAAGGCCTGGCACGCCCGAGTGAGCTGCACGTCATCCATGGCCAGCCCCTGGCGGCGTTGTTGCAGGAGGCCTGAAACCGCCAGATATTCCTCCGGCGACAGTGGACGAGTGCGGACTTTCTCGACCAGGCTGTCCCACCACGCCTGCTCTGCCGGCTGCCGATGGACCGCCGCCATGAGAATCAGACCCTGCTCCGCCAAGGGCGAAGAGTTTGGCAGCGCCGCCGTACGCTCGAAGTGTCGCTTTCCCAAGGAATAGAACGGCGAATTCGCGTCGCCGTTGGCCATCGCGACAAGCAGGCTGGCCAAGTCGTTGCCCGCCCGGGGAGACTCACGATTGACTTCCACCAGATCGTTGAAGAACAACAGTTCATGTCCCCACGTCGCAGACCGGATCAAGGTCAGGAAGACCGAGGCCACCACGATGATCGACACCGCAAAGTACTTCAGGCGTTGGCCGTCACGCAGCCGGATCCGGTTGACCAGCTCACCCACCGCAAGCAGCACACCCAGCATCGCAAAGTAATTGCGATGCTCGAACGCCAGTTCGAGGTTGAGGACATTACTCGTAATGGCGTGAGCCGCAAAGAACCACAATATGCCGAGCGTCAACAATGGAAGACGCCGCCGCGCCCACCACGCAGACACCAAGAGGCCCGATACCAGGAGCAGGCCCAGCAACGTGGTGATTGGCGACAGCCATCCCGCCGAGGCTCGCAAGGAGTCGTAATAGAAGAGCAAGTGCGAAGGCACGGGCAGCAAGATCTGCCCGATGTACATCGGCAGCACACGAAACTGGGTGAGCACGCGCTCGTAAGGGCCGAACGCACGGCCGTCATACAACTCCTGGGTCCATGCCGAAGGCAGCAAGAAGACACAGAATAGGGTGAGGCCAATCCCGGCTCCCAACGCATATCCCCAACGGTAGAAGCGCCGCAGGCGGACATCGTTTGCCGCAAAGCCAAGCACCGACAACTCGAGCGCAAGCGTATAGAGCGGGAACAGCGCCGCGGTTTCCTTGGCCAGCAGTCCCAGTGCGGCGATCGGCACCGATGCGATCACCCGCCACATGCCACCGGGAATCCCCTGGATCTGCCTGTTGCGGCCTGAGATATAGGTGGCCAGGCCGGCCAGCACGAACGTCAGCGACATCATCTCCATGCGCTGCACGACGTAGAGCACGGTAGAGACCTGCAGCGGATGCGCGGCCCAAAGCAGCGCGATCGCCAAGCAGAACCATGAGCCGTGCGTGGACCTCAGTCGAGGCAGGCGCACCAAATTCAGCAATACAGCGTAGACCAGCAGCGCATTGAACACGTGGACGGCCAGGCTGGTCGCCTTGTATCCCCATGGACTGGTGCCGGAAAAGTGGTAATTGAGGGCAAAGCTCACTGTAGCCAGCGCGCGCCCAGTGCCTGCCGAACTGTAAGCGCCCGCCGCGCGTCGCAGCGAGTCGGCGTCCAACTGATCGGCGTGCACCTTCGCGTTGGTGACGATGTTTGGATAATCGTCGAACACGAACGGCCCGGTCAGGCCGGGCCAATAGGCAACTACAGCCACCAACGCAACCAACAGACAAGCCAGTAAAGTCTGCCAAACCTTGGTCCGCGCAACGTCGACGGACGCCGGCAACGCGATCTGTACAGCAGTCATCGCCCCTCCCTTTGTTTGACCGGGGCGCGGGCCTGGTTCAGCCGCAACCTTCCGGTCGGAACTTTTCTGGCAATTCACTCGCGTCGCAAGTCCAGAAGCCGGAGCTTGAACGTGTCAGCGAGATGTTCTTTCCCACCACTTCCGTGTTTCCGGCAAGCGTGCACTGAATCGTACCTGCGCCACCAGCATCGGCCGAAGCGGAGATGGTCGAGCAACGTTTGCTGGCGCTGGCGAGCCCGATGTACACCGGATCGACACTAGCCGCCTGGCCCTCGGTGATGGCCACTTCAAAGCCGGACTTGCCGCCACGAATCTCATCCAGTCCGGCAACCGCCTGCGCGTGGGTCACGTAAGCCATGTAGGCCGGCAACGCGATCGCCACCAGGATGGCGATGATCGCGACCACGATCATCAGCTCGATCAAGGTGAAACCGGCAGCACTTTTTTCACCTGCTCTGTTCATCTCGGCCCCCTGACGCGATGACGAACCCTCAAAAAAAAGGCCCCGCGGGTGCGGGGCCTCCTCACACCGCCGCGATTACTGGCAGGTGGTCGGGACGTACTTCGGCTCTGCGACGTTCGTCTCACAGGTCCAAGTGCCGGAAGCAGAGCGCGTCCAGCCGATCGTCTGACCGTCCACGCCCGGGCCGCCGATCAGGGTGCAGGTGATCGAACCGGTGTCACCGGGGCTAACGGCAACGGTCGAGCAGCGGCTGGTCGGCGCCGAAATGCCGATCTGCGCAGCGGTGCTCACCGTGCTGCCTTCGTTGGTCAGCACTTCGAACTGGGTCTTGCCGGGGGTGATGTCGGCCAGGCCGGCAGTGACCTGCGACTTGCGGACGTAGTTCTGGTAGGCCGGCAGCGCGATGGCGGCCAGGATGGCGATGATCGCAACGACGATCATCAGTTCGATCAGGGTAAAGCCCTGCTGCTTCTTCATGAGTACATCCCCTAGAGGTTGGTTGGTGAAAGGCGTCCGTCCGGGCCCTTCCGGCATTGGCCTGGCAGCACCCGGCAGGAAGATCCTGCGAGGTACCGCACGCAGATTGCGTGCCAACTTTGTTCCGGTGAACCCGAATGACTCCCCACGCACATGATGGCAGCTGGCGCAGCGATTGGAAGCCCCGGTCCTCGCAAATGCGACCAGGCCGGCGATGTGACGCTGGGAGTCACCTTTCGCCCCTGGACGACAGGAAGCGGGTGCTCCCCTGCCGCCCGCGGTGGCCGGCAGTACGGGCTGGACGATGCCGGAACGTGATTGCCGACACGCTTGTGAAGACCCTCGTGCGGGCCTGTCCGGAACCGGCTACCATTCGAAGGTACTCCGGCCTGGGGATGGCTGGAACGGGGAAAACCAATGTCCGTAGCGCGCAGCTCCATCAAGAAAGAGCCGGTCAACCGCAGCACCAGCCTGATGCAGCCTTTTGTCTGGGAGGGTACGGACAAACGGGGCACCAAGATGAAGGGCGAACAGCCCGCCAAGAACGCCAATGTCCTGCGCGCCGAACTGCGCAAGCAGGGCATCACCCCCACGGTGGTCAAGCCCAAGCCCAAGCCGCTGTTCGGCAGCGCCGGCAAGGCCGTCTCCGCGAAGGACATCGCCTTCTTCAGTCGCCAGATGGCGACCATGATGAAGTCCGGCGTCCCGATCGTCGGGGCCCTGGAGATCATCGGCAGCGGGCAGAAGAACCCGCGCATGAAAAAGATGGTCGAGCAGATCCGCACCGATATCGAGGGCGGCTCCTCCCTGTACGAGGCGATCAGCAAGCACCCGGTCCAGTTCGACGAGTTGTACCGCAACCTGGTCAAGGCCGGCGAAGGCGCGGGCGTGCTGGAGACCGTGCTGGATACGGTCGCCACTTACAAAGAAAACATCGAAACCCTCAAGGGCAAGATCAAGAAGGCTCTGTTCTACCCAGCCACCGTCGTGGCGGTCGCGATCCTGGTCAGCTCGATCCTGCTGGTGTGGGTGGTGCCGCAGTTCGAAGAGGTCTTCAAGGGTTTTGGCGCGGAACTGCCGGCTTTCACCCAGCTCATCGTCGCGGCCTCCAGGTTCATGGTGGGATGGTGGTGGTTCCTGCTGCTGGTGGCGGTCGGAACCGTGGTTGGCTTCATATTCGCCTACAAGCGCTCGCCCCGCATGCAGCACGCGATGGATCGGCTGATCCTGAAGGTGCCGGTGATCGGCCAGATCATGCACAACAGCTCCGTGGCACGGTTTGCGCGAACCCTTGCGGTGACCTTCCGTGCCGGCGTTCCGCTGGTCGAGGCCCTGGGCATCGTGGCCGGCGCCACAGGCAACTCGGTGTACGAAAAGGGCGTGCTGCGCATGCGCGACGACGTGTCCGTCGGCTACCCGGTCAACATGGCGATGAAGCAGGTCAACCTGTTCCCGCACATGGTCGTCCAGATGACCGCCATCGGCGAAGAGGCCGGCGCGCTGGATGCGATGCTGTTCAAGGTCGCCGAGTACTACGAGCAGGAAGTGAACAACGCCGTCGACGCCTTGAGCAGCCTGATCGAACCGATGATCATGGTCTTCATCGGCACCATCGTGGGCGGCATGGTCATCGGCATGTACCTGCCCATCTTCAAGTTGGCGGCAGTCGTCGGATAATAGTTAATGGCATTTCTCGACCAGCATCCCGGCCTCGGCTTTCCCGCCGCGGCCGGACTGGGACTGCTGCTGGGCAGTTTCCTGAACGTGGTGATCCTGCGCCTGCCC
>Ga0160435_1000509_pt1 | contig 12422 bp, 11 predicted proteins | sample HID1973K_E0MG_FD_108213 | JGI IMG/M metagenome (GOLD analysis project Ga0160435, IMG submission 108213) | Enriched mosquito-associated microbial communities from UW Madison campus, WI, USA - HID1973K_E0 MG | ecosystem: Host-associated > Arthropoda: Insects > Digestive system > Unclassified ...
CCGCCGTTCTTCCACGGCATCGCCGGCAGCCCGTCCAGGCGGAATCGATGCATGCGCATGCGGCGCCGCTTCAGCGCACCATCGGCAGCTTCAGGCCGTGCCGACTGGACGCGGCGATGGCCTGCTCGTAGCCGGCATCGGCATGGCGCATGACGCCGCTGGCCGGGTCGTTCCACAGCACGCGCGCGATGCGCTCGTCGGCCGCCGCGCTGCCGTCGCACACGATCACCATGCCCGCATGCTGCGAATAGCCCATGCCGACGCCGCCGCCGTGGTGCAGGCTGACCCAGGTGGCGCCGCCGGCGGTGTTGAGCAGCGCGTTGAGCAGTGGCCAGTCGCTGACGGCGTCGGTGCCGTCCTTCATGCCTTCGGTCTCGCGGTTCGGGCTGGCCACCGAGCCGGTGTCCAGGTGGTCGCGGCCGATGACGACCGGCGCCTTCAGCTCGCCCGTGCGCACCATCTCGTTGAAGGCCAGCCCGGCCTGGTGACGCTCGCCCAGGCCGAGCCAGCAGATGCGCGCCGGCAAGCCCTGGAAGCTGATGCGCTCGCGCGCCATGTCCAGCCAGCGGTGGGTGTGCGTGTTGTCCGGGAACAGTTCCTTGATCTTGGCGTCGGTCCTGTAGATGTCCTCCGGATCGCCCGACAGCGCCACCCAGCGGAACGGGCCCTTGCCCTCGCAGAACAGCGGCCGGATGTACGCCGGCACGAAGCCCGGGAAATCGAATGCGTTCTTCACGCCTTCGTCGAACGCCACCTGCCGGATGTTGTTGCCGTAGTCGACGGTCGGAATGCCCATGGCCTGGAAGTCGAGCATGGCCTGCACATGCACCGCGCACGAGCGCGCGGCGGCCGCCTTCAGCTCGGCATGGCGCGCCGGGTCGCTCATGGCCGCCTGCCACTGCGCCACGCTCCAGCCGGTCGGCAGGTAGCCGTTGATGAGGTCGTGTGCGGAGGTCTGGTCGGTCACCAGGTCGGGGCGGATGCCGCCGGCCCGTGCGCGCCGCACCAGCTCGGGCAGCACCTCGGCGGCATTGCCCAGCAGCGCGATCGACACCGCTTCCTTCCTGCCGGTGTGGTGCGCGATGAGCGCGAGCGCATCCTCGATGTCGCGCGCCTGCTTCTCCACGTAGCGCGTGCGCAGCCGGAAGTCGATGCTCGACTGCTTGCACTCGACGGTCAGCGAGCAGGCGCCGGCCAGTGTCGCGGCCAGCGGTTGCGCGCCGCCCATGCCGCCCAGCCCGGCGGTGAGGATCCAGCGGCCCGCCAGGTCGTTGCCGTAGTGCTGGCGGCCGGCTTCGACGAAGGTCTCGAAGGTGCCTTGCACGATGCCCTGGCTGCCGATGTAGATCCAGCTGCCGGCGGTCATCTGGCCGTACATGAACAGGCCCTTGCGGTCGAGCTCGTTGAAGTGATCCCAGTGGCCCCACTTGGGCACCAGGTTGGAGTTGGCGATGAGCACGCGCGGCGCGTTCTCGTGCGTGCGGAACACGCCCACCGGCTTGCCGGACTGGATCAGCAGCGACTCGTCGTCGTTCAGCTCTTTCAGCGAGGCCAGGATCTGGTCGAAGCACTCCCAGTTGCGCGCGGCGCGGCCGATGCCGCCGTAGACGACCAGCGACTGCGGGTTCTCCGCCACCTCGGCGTCGAGGTTGTTCTGCAGCATGCGATACGGCGCCTCGGTCAGCCAGCTCTTGCAATTCAGCTGGCTGCCGCGCGGCGCACGGATGACGCGGGTCGGATCGTGGCGCGGGTCGGTGGCGGCGGCCTGGGGCAGGTGCTTGTCGGGTGCGTTCATGGCTGGGCTCCGGTGGCGTGACTGGGCAGGATGTCGAGCAGCGCGGCCGGCAGTTCGGCGCCTTGCGCCCACTGCCGCATGGCTTCGATGTCGGTGGCGAGGAAACGGTCGCCGGCGAGAAAGGCGACGCGGCTGCGGATGCGGGCGAATTCGGCCTCCACCAGCGGCGAGGACCGCAGCCCGCCCGGTGTCCGCTTGAGCTCGATGCCCTGGGCCGCGGCCATGGCCTCGATGCCGACCACGGTGGCGCTGTTGCGCACCATTTCGCCAAGGCGACGCGCGGCGAAGGTGGCCATCGACACGTGGTCTTCCTGGTTGGCCGAGGTGGGCAGGCTGTCGACGCTGGCCGGATGGGCCAGCGACTTGTTCTCCGAGGCCAGTGCGGCGGCGGTGACCTGCGCGATCATGAAGCCCGAATGCAGGCCGCCGTCGCGCACGAGGAAAGGCGGCAGCCCGGACAGCCCGGTGTCGAGCAGCAGCGCCAGCCGGCGCTCGGCGATGGCGCCGATCTCGGCCACCGCCAGCGCGATGATGTCGGCCGCGAAGGCCACCGGCTCGGCGTGGAAGTTGCCGCCTGAGATCACATCGCCGCTGTCGGCGAACACCAGCGGGTTGTCCGATGCGGCATTGGCCTCGATGGCCAGCACGCGCGCCGCATGCGCCAGGTTGTCGAGGCAGGCGCCCATCACCTGCGGGATGCAGCGAATCGAATACGGGTCCTGCACGCGGCCGCAATCGGGGTGCGAGGGCACGATCTGGCTGCCGTCGAGCAGCGTGCGCACCGCGCCGGCCACCGCGATCTGCCCGGCCTGGCCACGCGCCGCATGGATGCGCGCGTCGAAGGGCTTGATCGAGCCCTGGATCGCTTCCAGCGACAACGCGCCGGACATCAGTGCCGAGGCGAACACGGCCTCCGCGCCGAACAGGCCGGCCAGCGCCAGGGCGGTCGAGACCTGCGTGCCGTTGAGCAGCGCCAGCCCTTCCTTGGGCCCGAGCACGAACGGCGGCAGGCCGACCTGGCGCAGCGCCTCGGCGCCGCGCACGCGCCGACCGTCGGCGGTGATGGCCTCGCCCTCGCCGATCAGCACGCAGGCCAGGTGCGCCAGCGGCGCCAGGTCGCCGGAGGCACCGACCGAGCCCTTGGCCGGAATGACCGGCGTGAGGCCCGCGTTGAACAGCGCCAGCAGCGCATCGACCAGCGCCGGGCGCACGCCCGAGTGGCCGCGCGCCAGGCTCAGCGCCTTGGTCGCCAGCACCAGCCGCACCACGTCGGCCGGCAGCGGATCGCCGGTGCCCACGCTGTGCGACAGCACCAGGTTGCGCTGAAGCTCGGCCAGGTGGTCGTGCCCGATGCGGGTCGAGGCGAGCTTGCCGAAGCCGGTGTTGATGCCGTAGACGACCTGGTCGTGATCGACGATGCGTTGGACGGCGTCCTGGGCCGCCTGCATCGGCGCGGCCGCGGCCGGATCGAGCGCCAGTTGCACGCCGCCGGCATGGATGCGCCGCAGCAGCGGCAGGTCGGCCGCCGCGGGCGAGAGGAGGATGGAAGTGCTCATGGCTCGTCCTTGTCTATGCAGGCGGTGCCGTTCCGACGCCGGGATGCCAATGGTTCGAGCGGCCTCAGCCGAAGCTGGGGTTGCCGTCTGTGCGGATGCGGCTGCCCAGCCGGTAGCGTGAGGCCGGGTGCAGGCAACGCACCAGCGTCACCGGCACGCTGCGCGTCCAGGTGCGGCGAGTGAGCAGCAGACAGGGCTCGGTCTGCGCCATGGCGAGCCGGCTGGCCTGTTCGGAGGTGGGCAGCACCGCATCGACCAGGTGCTCGATCTGGTCGTAGGGCACGTGGCGCACCAGGTATTCGCTCGGTGGCGTGGCACTGAGGTCCTGGTCGAGGAACTGCGGCACCACGCCGGGATTGACATAGCGGTCCTCCAGTTGCACCGGCACGCCGTCTTCCAGGTGCAGGCACAGGCTGTGGAACACCGATTCGCCGGCGCGCAGGTCCAGCCAGGCGGCAACGTCCGGCGGCGCGCCCACGCGCTCGCCGGTCAGCAGCTGATAGCCGTAGTCGTGCCCGCGCGCGCGGATCTCGCTGGCGATGTTGGCGATCTGCAGCAGCGTCGACTGCGGCTTGTCCTCCGCCACGAAGCTGCCCACGCCGGCCATGCGCACGATGCGCCCTTCGTCCACCAGTTCGCGCAGCGCCCGATTGGCCGTCATGCGCGAGATGCCGAACTGCGCCACCAGTTCATGCTCGGAAGGCAGCCGGTGGCCGGCCGGCCAGGAGCCGTCCTGGATCTTGCGCACGATGTGCGCCTTGACCTGCGCGTACAACGCCAGGGCCGGCGCAGCAACGCGCTCGGCGCGGTGGCGCGTGGCGGCAGCGGTGGTACGGGTTCGCGTCATGCGGCAGCCTCTTGTTGCGCTCAGTGCGCCGCGGCCGAGAGCGACTCGGCGCGGATCTCTTCGGTCAACCGCGCCTTGATCTCCATGAACTGCGGCGTGGTCTTCACCCGGTAGTGGCGCGGATGCGCCAGATCGACCGCCAGCTCGGTCTTGATGCGGCCCGGCCGCGCGCTGAACACGGCCACGCGGTTGGCCATGAAGATGGCTTCGTCGATGTCGTGGGTGACGAACAGCACCGTCTTGCGCGCCGACTCCCAGATGCCCAGCAGCAGCTCCTGCATGAGCACCCGCGTCTGGTTGTCCAGCGCGCCGAAGGGTTCGTCCATGAGCAGGATCTTCGGGTCGTTGGCCAGCGCGCGGGCGATGGCAGTGCGCTGCTGCATGCCGCCCGACAGCTGCTTGGGGAAGTGGTGCTCGAAGCCGCGCAGCCCGACCTTGGCGATGAAGTAGGCGCAGCGCTCCTTCTGCTCGGCCTCGGGCATGCCCCGCTCGCGCAGGCCGAAGCGGATGTTGTGCTCGACGTCGAGCCAGGGGAACAGCGTATAGCTCTGGAACACCATGCCGCGGTCCGCGCCCGGCCCGTCGACCGCCTGGCCGTCGAGCAGCACGCGGCCGGTGCTCGGGAAATCCAGCCCGGCCACGATGCGCAGCAAGGTGCTCTTGCCACAGCCGGACGGGCCGAGGATGGTGACGAAGTCGTTCTCGCGCACCTCGAAGTCCACCGGCAGCAGCGCCTGCGTCTTCTGGCCGCGCGCGCCCTCGAAGGTGCGCGACACGCCGCGGATGGACAACTTGCTGGCCGCGTCGACACCGCTCACAGCATGCTCCAGGCAAACAGGCGCCGGTTGACCGACTTGAAGACGAAGTCCGACACCAGCCCGATCACGCCGATGACGATGATGCCGAAGATGATCTGCCCGGTGTTCAGCAGCGCCTGGCTGTCGGTGATCATGTGGCCGATGCCGGACGAGGAGCCGATCAGCTCGGCCACGATGACGTAGGTCCAGGCCCAGCCCAGCACCAGGCGCAGCGTCTCCGCGATGCCGGGCGCGGCGCCCGGGATGAGCACCCGCCGCACGATGCCGCGGCTGTCCGCGCCCAGCGTGTAGGCGGCCTCCACCAGGTCGCGGCGCGCGCCGCCGACGGTGACGGCCACCATCAGGATGATCTGGAACACCGAGCCGATGAAGATCACCAGCAGCTTCTGCGTCTCGCCGATGCCGGCCCACAGGATGAGCAGCGGAATGAAGGCCGACGCCGGCAGGTAGCGGCAGAACGAGACGAAGGGCTCCAGGAAGGCCTCGACCGGCTTGAACGCGCCCATCGCGATGCCCAGCGGCACTGCGACGACCGCCGCCAGGATGAAGCCGCCGAAGACGCGCCACACCGTCATGCCGATGTCGTGCAGGAAGCCGAACTCGGTGAACAGCAGCCAGGCCTCCTTCACCATCGTGAGGGGGCTGGCCAGGAAGGTGGGCGAGACCAGGCCGCCCAGCGTGGCGCCGGCCCATGCGGCCACGAAGAGGACGAAGAAGGCCACGCCGAGCAACCACCGCGCGCGCGGGCTGACCGGCTCCAGCGGCGCCATCGCGCGTCGGCGGCGCTGCGGCACGGCCGGCGCCGGCGCGGCGTTGCCGGCCAGGGTGGCGACGGGCGGGGTGGCGGCCATGGCGGGCTTACTTGATGAAGCTGGCGTCGAAGGTGGCGTTCAGGTCGTCCGGCGCCTTGCGGATCACGCCGGCCTCCAGCAGGATCGGCACGGCGTCCTTCATGAACTGCGTCAGCTCGCCCGCGAAGAACTTCTGGTTCGCCGCCTTGTCCTGCCAGCGCAGGTACTTGGCCGATTCGGCGAACTTCTCGCCAGGCTGCTTGACCGCCGAGCCCATGATCTCGTTGGACTTCTCCGGCTCGGCCTTGATCATCTCCAGCGCTTCGAAGTAGGAGTTGGTCAGCGCCTGCGCCGCCTTGGCGTTGGCCTTGAGCCAGGTCGGCGCGCAGCCCACCGTGTCCATCACCATCGGGTAGTCCAGCGTCGTGGCCAGGATCTTGCCGGCCTGCGGGTTGGCGCGCACGGTCGACAGGTACGGCTCGTAGGTCATGGCGCCGTCGTTCTGGCCGGCCACGAAGGCCTGCGCCGCCGGCTGCGGCTCGAGCGACACCAGCTTCACGTCCTTCAGGCTCATGCCGTTCTTGCTCAGCATCCAGGCCAGGCCGAAGTACGGCGCGGTGCCCGGCGCGCTGACCCCGATCGCCTTGCCCTTGAGGTCGGCAAAGCTCTTGACGTCGCCGCGCACCGCCAGGCCGTCGGCGCCGTAGGACTTGTCCATCTGGAAGATCTGGGTGATGGGCACGCCGTTGGCGTTCCAGGCCACGTGCGTCTCGACCGTGGTGGCGGCGCACTGGATCGCGCCCGAGGCGAGGGCCAGGTGGCGGTCCTTCTGCGGAATCATCTTCAGTTCCACGTCCAGGCCGTTCTTCTTGAAGATGCCTGCCTTGTCCGCCAGCGTGAGCGGCGCGAAGCCGGTCCAGCCGGACATGCCCAGCGCGATCTTGGTGGCTTCCTGCGCCTGCGCCGAAGCGGCGGCGACCAGGCCCGCCGCGAGCAGTGCGGCAAAGGAAAGAACGGACTTGCGGATGACCATGGAGACTCCTCGAGAGTGACGTCGGAAGGAAGTGGACGGATTGTGGTTGGCGCCGATCACTTGTCTATACAGGATCAACCCTGTGTCCGGACTTGGTGCACTTTCCCCAAGGCAGTGCGCCTTCGATGCTGTCTATACAAGTGGATCGTCGCGGACACGGCGGTGTGCAAGGCCCGTGCCAGACGCGTGCCAGACGCGCGGCCAGGGTTCGGGTTTCTCGGGATTCGCCGGTCGGTTTGTCCGACAAAGATGGCGGACCTCGAAACCGCGGCGACAGGAGATTCATCTTGGCGGAAGTGGCGCAGTCCGGCCTGCAGGCGTTCCAGCGAGTGGCTGTCGAGCCGGCCTACAAGGCGGTGTCGTCGGCGATCGAGCGCGCCATCCTGGGTGGCAGCCTGGCGCCCGGTTCCGCCCTGCCGACCGAGCAGGAACTGGCCGAGCGCTTCGGCGTCCACCGCTCCACCGTGCGCGAGGCGCTGCGCCAGGTCGAGAAGGAAGGCCTGCTGCAGCGGCGCGAAGGCCGGCGGCTGTTCGTCGTGCTGCCCGGCGTGCAGGACGTGGCACCGCGCGCCACCCGCCTGCTGCTGCTGCAGCAGACCACGTTCCAGGAACTGTGGGAACTGGCGCTCTCGGTCGAACCGCTGGCGGCACGGCTGGCGGCCCTGCGCCACGAGGCGCACGACCTGCAGCAGATGCGCGACAACCTGGCCGCCAGCGACGCGGCGCATGACGACGCGATGCTGGTGCGGCTGGACGTGGAGTTCCATGCGCTGGTCGGCCGCGCGAGCGGCAACCGCGCGCTGATGCTGGCGCGCGAGCCGGTGGGCCTGCTCTACAGCCCGACGCTGCAGCGCATCTTCGCCCAGCTGCCGCAGGCCAAGTCGCGCAACCGCGCGGCGCACCAGCAGATCGTCGAGGCCATGGCCCGGCGCGATGCCGCCGCCTGCGAAGCATGGACCTACAAGCACATGGTGGATTTCCAGCGCGGCTTTGCATTGGCCGGGCTGGACATGGCTGCGCCGGTGGCGCAGGCGCAAGCGTCGTCAGCAAGAGCAAACCAAGAAGGAGACATCGGATGAGCACACTCTCGCAACCCCGGCGCCGTCTGGCACTGCGCACGACCGCCCTCGCGGCGCTGGCCGCGACGGCCAGCCTGTGGGGCGCCTCGGCGGCGCAGGCGCAGGAGACCTTCAAGGTCGGCGTCGTCAGCTTCCTGTCGGGCCAGGCGGCGGAAAGCTTCGGCATTCCGGCGGTCAACGGCGCCAAGGTGCTGGTCGATGCCTTCAACAAGGGCGCCGCGCCGGCGCCCTACAACAAGACCGGCTTCGGCGGCATGAAGATCGAGGCGGTCTACATCGACGAGAACGGCGGCGCCACCAAGCAGGTGCAGGAGCTGCGCAACCTGTACGACCGCGAGAAGGTGGACGCGGTGGTGGGCTACGTCAGCTCGGGCGACTGCCTGGCGGTGGCGCCGGCGGCCGAGGAGATGAAGAAGTTCCTGGTGCTGTACGACTGCGGCACGCCGCGCATCTTCGAGGACAACAAGTTCAGCTACGTGTTCCGCACCGCCTCGCACGCGACGATGGACAACGTCTCGCTGGTGCGCTACATGAAGGCGCGCAACATCAAGGCCGACACCTACAACATGATCAACCAGGACTACGCCTGGGGTCAGGATTCGAAGAAGGATTTCGTCGGCAGCATGGGCCAGCTGTATCCCCAGGCCAAGCAGGGCGAGGACCAGCTGCCCAAGTTCGGCGCCGGCCAGTACGGCACCGAGATCTCGGCGCTGATGGCCAAGCCGGCCGACGTCACCCATTCGAGCCTGTGGGGCGGCGACCTGCAGGCCTTCCTGCTGCAGGCCGGCCCGCGCGGACTGTTCAAGCGCACCCAAGGTGTGCTGTCCGCCGCCGACCACGTGATGCCCGGGCTGGGCGACAAGGCGCCCGATGGCCTCATCATCGGCGCGCGCGGCGCCTACGGCCTGATGAGTCCCAAGTCGGCCCTGAACGACTGGTGGTGGAAGCTGTACTCCGACGCCTACAACGTCTACCCGGTGCAGGCGCCCTACCGCATGGCGCAGTCGCTGCTGGGCCTGAAGCTGGCGGTGGAGAAGGCGATGGCCGCCAACGGCGGCAAGAAGCCCAACCATGAACAGCTGGCCGCCGCGCTCAAGGGCATGGAGTGGGATTCGCCCGCCGGGCGCATCCACATGGCGCTGGGCGACGGCCACCAGGCGGTGCAGGAAACCGCCATCGGCCGCACCAAGTACGACCCGGCCAAGAAGATGGTGACCATCGTCGACATCCAGCGCTTCCCGGCCGAGTGCGTCAACCCGCCCGCCAACATGAAGTCGGAGGACTGGATCAAGGCTGGCTTCCCGGGCGCCAAGGGCTGCCCCTGAGCCGCTGAAGCCGCGAGCCGCCGGACATGAATACGATCGTCACGATCCTGGTGGACGGCCTGACGTACGCGTCGTGGCTGTTCATCGTCGCGCTCGGGCTCACGCTGGTGTTCGGCGTGCTCAAGATCCTCAACATCGCCCACGGCAGCTTCTACGCCGTGGGCGCCTATGCCGCCGCCAGCTTCACCGCCTGGGGTGCCAGCCTCAAGTGGGCGCCGGCGCTGTCGCTGGTGATGCTGCTGCTGGCGGCCGTGGCGGTGGCGCTGGTGCTGGCGCCGCTGACCGAGCGCGGCCTGCTGCGCTACTTCTACGGCCGTGACGAGGTGCTGCTGGTGCTGGTGACCTATGCGCTGTTCCTGATCATGGAAGACCTCACCAAGCTGATCTGGGGGCCGCTGCCCTACTACGTCTCCGAGCCGTACGGGCTGTTCGGCAATGTCGAGATGGGCGTGCAGAGCTGGGTCGGCTACGACTTCGCGCTGGTGGCGCTGGCGCTGCTGGTCGGCGTCGTGGTCTGGTGGGGGCTGAACCGCACGCGCCAGGGCAAGATCGTGCTGGCGGTGATCCACAGCGCCGAGGTGGCGTCGAGCATGGGCGTGAACGTCTCGCGCGTGTACATGCTGGCCTTCTCGGTCGGCATCTTCCTGGCGGCGTTGGGCGGCGCCTTCACCGCGCCGATGATTTCGGTGCAGCCGGGCCTGTCGGTGGGCGTGATCATCGTGTCGTTCGCGGTGGTGATCATCGGCGGGCTGGGCAGCATCGAGGGTGCCGCCATCGGCGCGCTGATCGTCGGGCTGGCGCGCTCCTTCGCGGTGCATGTGGTGCCGGTGGCGGAGCTGTTCTCCATCTACGTCGTCATGGCGGTGGTGCTGATGTTCCGGCCCGAAGGCCTGTTCCAGCGCACCCAGGCGCGCAAGATCTGAGCGGGGTGCAGCCATGGCAGTTGTCGTGAATGTTTCCCCGGCGCCCGACGCCGGCACGCGCGCAAAGGATGCTGGCCGCTCGCGGCTGCTGCTCGGGGGGCTCGGCGCGTTTGCGCTGCTGGCGGTCGCCGGCTGGTTCGGCCCGCGCTGGCTGACCTTCCTGGTGACCATGGCCGCGGCCAACGGCCTGGTGTCGCTGGGCATCGTGTGCCTGATGCGCGGCGGCGTGGTGCCCTTCGGCCAGGGCATGGTGTTCGCCGTCGGCGGCTACGCGGCGGCGCTGATCTACAACAAGCTCGGCTTCACCGATGCGCTGGGCCTGGCGCTGGCCGGCGGCGCGCTGGCGGTGGCGGTCGCCGCGCCGTTCGCGCCGCTGCTGGCGCGCTACCGCGGCATCTTCTTCGCGATGCTCACGCTGGCGCTGTCGATGGTGACCTACGGCCTGCTCATGAAGATGGACGCCCTGGGCGGCTCCGACGGCTTCAACATGAGCCGACCGACCCTGCTCGGCCAGGCGCTGCCGGATGCGCATGCCGGCTACGTGCTGTACCTGGTCACCCTCGGCATCGCCACGCTCATGGCCGTGCTGGCGCGCATCTATTTCGACAGCACGCGCGGGCTGATCACGCTGGCGGTGCGCGAGAACGAGCTGCGCGTCGAGTACCTCGGTGGCTCGGCGCGCCGGGCGATGATGCTGAACTTCCTCATCGCGGCCTTCTGCGGCGGGCTGGGCGGCGCGCTGGCGGTGATGTCGCTCGGCCACATCGACCCCAACTTCAGCTTCTGGACCACCTCGGGCGAGTTCGTCTTCGTCGCCATCCTGGCCGGCTGGCAGAGCGTGGCGGCGGTGTTCCTGTCGAGCGTGGCGCTGGAGGTGGTGCGCTCCTTCTCCAGCGCCTACTTCCCCAACAGCTGGCAGCTCGCGCTGGGGCTGTTCCTGCTGTTCGTGATCCGCTTCCTGCCGCGCGGGATCGGATCGCTGTGGATGAAGAGGGACCGCACATGAGCGCCGAGCTGTTGCTGCAAGCCAGCGGCCTGGGCAAGCGCTTCGGCGCCGTGGTGGCTGCGGCCGACATCAACGTCGGCGTGGCGGCGGGCGAGCGCGTCAGCCTGATCGGCAGCAACGGCGCGGGCAAGACCACCTTCGTCAACATGATCACGGGCTACCTCAAGCCGGACGAAGGCGAGATCCGCTTCGACGGGCGCGACGTCACCGCGCTGTCGCCGCGCGACATCACGCACCTGGGCGTGGCGCGCTCGTTCCAGATCCCGCAGCTGTGCGCCGAGCTGACGGTGCTCGACAACGTGCTGGTGGCGATGGCCTGCCACGCGCGCCGGCTCAGCGCCTGGCAGCCGGCGCGGCGGGCCGATGCGCTGGCCCGCGCCGACGCAGTGCTGGAGCGCTTCGGCCTGGGCAGCCAGCGCGCACGCCGCGTGGCGGAGCTGCCTGGCGGCGTGCGCAAGCTGCTCGATATCGCGATGGCGATGACCGGCACGCCACGCCTGCTGCTGCTCGACGAGCCGACCAGCGGTGTTTCCGCCGAAGAGAAATTCCCGATGATGGAGACGATCATGACCGCGCTTGGCCAGGCCCCCATCGGCGTGCTGTTCGTCGAGCACGACATGGACATCGTGATGCGCTACGCCACGCGCGTGGTGGCCTTTGCCGGCGGCCGCGTCATCGGCGACGGCGATCCGGCCGCGGTGCTCGGCGCCGACGAAGTGCGCCACCACGTCACCGGCCATCTGCAATAGCAGGAGATGCACGCCATGCTGCAGATCGAGAACCTGCATGTGTCGATCCAGTCGGTGTCGGTGCTGCGCGGACTGTCGCTGACCTTGCCGCCCGGCCGCATGCTCGGGCTGGTGGGCCGCAACGGCGCCGGCAAGACCACGCTGATGCGCAGCATCATGGGGCACCTCAGGCCGGCCCAGGGGCGCATCCTGTTCGACGGCACCGACCTGGCGACGTTGCCGCCGCATGCGCGCGCGGGCATGGGCATCGGCTACCTGCCGGAAGATCGCGGCCTGGTGCCCGAGCTGACGGTGGAAGAGAACATTTTGCTGCCGCTGTGGGTGAACCCGCGCCTGCCGCAAGCCGAGCGGCTGGCGCTGGTGTGGCGCGTGCTGCCCGAGCTGCACGCCATGCGCGACCGGCGCGCCCTGCTGCTGTCGGGCGGCCAGCAGAAGCTGGTGGCGCTCGGCCGTGCGCTGGCCGTGGGCACCCGGCTGCTGCTGCTCGACGAGCCCTTCGA
>Ga0160435_1000521_pt1 | contig 12232 bp, 15 predicted proteins | sample HID1973K_E0MG_FD_108213 | JGI IMG/M metagenome (GOLD analysis project Ga0160435, IMG submission 108213) | Enriched mosquito-associated microbial communities from UW Madison campus, WI, USA - HID1973K_E0 MG | ecosystem: Host-associated > Arthropoda: Insects > Digestive system > Unclassified ...
GCCAATGCCACTTCCACTTCGATGTAGCGTTCGACCAAGGCCTTGTCGGAAAACACACCGCGCATCTCGGCGGTGCCGAACATGTCGCGAAAGAGGGAGGAGTCGAAGACAGTGCTGGACATGGCGTAATCCTGATATGTTTGTTATTGATCGGACATAATTAATATGTCCGTACATAATGATTGCGCTCTGGCTGATACACTGTCAACTCGGTGGCAGCTTTGGACTGATGAAAGGTATGAACCAGACGCGCTATGCGGTCGTTGCAAAGGACTTGATGGAGGGGATTTCCAGCGGGAGATTTCCTGTAGGTACGTTGCTGCCAACGGAGTTGGAGCTGTGCGAGCTGTATGACGTGAGCCGCCATACGGTGCGTGCCGCCATCACCCAATTGCAGAACCAAGGGCTGGTCTCACGGCGAAAACGTGTGGGCACGCGGGTTGAGTCCGCCACGCCAAAGGGAGGCTATTCGCAGTCGCTGGCTTCGGTATCCGACTTGGTTCATCTGGCCGAAACCCAGGTGCGCAGTATTCAGAGCGTGCAGCACTTTGTGGCCGACATCGCGTTGGCCAAACGCCTGGGCCTGGAACCTGGCGAGCATTACTTTTGTGTGTCGAGCATCCGGGTCGACCAGGAGAACCTGCGTGCGCCACTGTGCTGGACTGACGTGTACGCCCAGGATATTTATTCTGAGGTCATTGAATTGGCCGAGCAGCATCCTGACGAACTGATTGCCGCTTTGATTGAACAGCATTTTGGTCGCTACATCGATGTAGTCGATCAGCAGGTCCGTGCGGTCCTGCTGTCGCCGGAAATTTCCAAGAGCCTCAATGCTGAAGCCGGTTCTCCGGGTTTGAACATTCTTCGCCAGTATCGTGATGAAGAGGGGGGGCTGATGGTGGTGTCGGAAACCACCCATCCTCAAGACAGGTTTACGCTGATCACTCAGATGCGCAGAGATAAGACTCTGACCGCTTAGGAGTGACTGCTTCTAGCCGAGAAATGATGTTCCGGCTTTCTCGCGTTCGATTCCGTACTCAAGTCAGCTGCCGTAGGCCCAATCCCAGAATCAGTCCGCCACACAGGCGATCAATTACTTTGCGCGCCTGCTGGTACGCTGAGGCAATCCTTGCCTGCGACAACGTCAGCGCAACCAATCCGTACCACGTCAGCGAAACGACTACCACGACGGCCAGCATTGAGGCGAGGGTGCTGATTGAGACGTGGGCAGGGGCGGCGGCTGAAACGATGGCCGCATAGAAGGCCATGGATTTGGGATTTCCAATGTTGGTAACGACCCCTTGCAGGAAGGATTTGAGGGCGTTGCCAGCGGGCTCCTTGTCAGTCCGTGAGACGGGATGTTTGCCAGCTTTGACGATCAGGCGCACGCCAAACCACATCAGGTAAGCCGCACCCAGTATCTTCACGATCAGTGCCGCCCATGGGAAGGCTGCAAACACAAGACCCAGTCCTGTGATCGCACAGCTTGACCAGAGCAGGTTCACGACCACTATACCGGCGACTAATGCCAGCGCCTCGGATCGCGTCCCGGCTACTGCCTTGTGAACGACGGCGACGAAGTTAGGCCCCGGAATGACCACCCCCGCCAGATAAACCCAGAAAACGGTGAGTACAGCAGTACTGTCGAGCATTTCGATCCCTCATCGCGCTTAGCGGCCTCGGCGCCTGGTTGGATATTTCCTGACGCCGGTTGTCGTGAGAACACTGATGCTATCGAATGAAGGCGAGGGCAGTCAGGCACGGGTCCTCCATTTGATTCATACAGTAGCGCCTGCGCCCAGCGATCTCCAGCCAGCCATGAAACAATCGGGGATTGCTGTAGCAGCCAGGAATGCCTCGCTGGTATGTGTCTGCTGTCGATCCAAAACGCACGTTCATACCGCTAGTCGAAAGGGGCGCGATACGCGATCATCGCAATTTACTTCTGCAAGAGATGCCAACGGAATGCTCCACTCTTTTTGTCAGGGAAAAAGTCACCTCTATCGACGCTACCTCGGACATCGCGATATAGGTGAAAAACGAGTATGCGAAGAGGATGAGATAACCTCTTTAATCATGGGTCCATTGGACTACCTTCCTCCTCAAGCCAGTGGCTCATTTTGGAGAGCGCTAATCGAGCGCGACGTAACAGAGGAGCTAGCGTTTCCGTCGGGCACCGCTAGCCGCGTTCAGATGGATTTCTGGCCACGCCGAACTATTGAGCCAGATCTCCTCGTCGAGTTGCACTGGCCAACGGGAGAGCGCCGTATAGTGCTGGTAGAATTCAAATGGACTGCGCCGCTAAGCGGCAATGATCAGTTGCACCGGCAATGGAACGAGTATCTGACTGACGCCGAGCGCGAGGTTGCGCACCACCTTTTCATCGCGCCTGAGACCAGTGCTGGCCTGAATGCTATTGGCCAAGACAACATCTGGAATGGTCGCCTGATCTTGCGATCATGGATCAATATTCTCGACGTGTTGAAACATTTGGATTACTCAGCCGACGCCGGACTTGAGAAGTGGAGCTATCAAGTGGCAACCCTATTTGAGCGTTTGCATATCAGGCGTTTCCAGGGTTTTAAAGATCTAACGATCCCTTCCACGCCCGCAAAATCTCCGTTGTTCTGGAGTCCGATCAATGGCTTCAGACAGCTTGCTCCCCCCGTCCTCCCCAAGCTTGAGACCTCATTTCCATCTTTGATTTGGAGTTTAGAACAGTGACTGCCCCCAACGACATTGGTAAGTCAATTACAGAAGCTATTCGATTCGTTTCACGACTTGGTGCTGAATGCGAACGTCTGACTGATCTGATCAGAGAAGAATTGAGTCGTGCGTTGCTTGCGCCGGAGATCGCCAAGCATTACAAAGCAGGGGGTAAGTGGATCGACAGCTGTACGACTGATGAACACGAGTGGGTATATACCGAACTAGGCATTTCTCTACCCATCATTTCCAAACCGAAACGATCGGCGAGCAGTTACCTTGTGGTCCAGATCAGCCTTGCAGGTGAGGGCGTCAACGCAGAGGGCAACGACGAACCACTGCTGCACATAGGAAAATGGGGCAACCCCATTGACTTCGAAGAAATACAGATGGGTTTTCCCCTTGATTTCACCAATGGGTACAATTTGGTTCTTGAAGAGGAACGCCTATTTCGCTGGGTGCATACGCAGTACGAGAGCGAATGGTGCTATAGCCTGCGTCTAACTGATATCAACAGCCCAAAGGACGTTCAAAGTCACATTATCAATCCCATTAAGGCTTTGCTATTGAAAAACGACACCGCTCAAGCGCTTTCTAGCACAGCTGCGGTGAGGTACGCTCCAGTGGAAGACAAAGCCGGGCAATATCGTACTTTGCCTAGTTGATCGGTTTCTTTTTAGCCCTGCCGCAGGGGTGTTAGGGGCGATCCGCGGATCGTCGTGACTGGCAGCTATCGACCCAAAGCGGACGGCGGTGTAGGCAACCCGATAGTGCTTCCTGCTACGCTGTTCCGTGTGTCAAGCTTGTCCGTTACTGTGTCGGCATGTCTCGGAAAAGGAAGTCATTGAAGCGGCATGAAAAAACTCATCATAGGTGCACTCTTGGTCTTGCTGCTCGGGGCGCGGTACGTGGCCCCGATGATCACCAAGTGTTGGAAGTTTCAAATCGGTCTTGTCCTTACGAACTTGAAACGTTCACCGATAAGGCATGGGATTCTGTTTGCATTGTGCCCCTTACATCCCTTTCTGACAGATACAGGGAACGAGCCGGAAATCGCCAGCCCGTGACATTGGATCAGAACACCGAGTGGGCGCTTGCTTACTACCTTGGCGATAAGCTTGTCGATCTGCTTTACGCGAATGCCGCTCAAATACCATTAGAGAGCGAGCTATTAACCTGTCAGCCTCGAAGCAGCGCCAGATATGCATTTTCCGGGAAAGGTTTTTTGCTCATGGAGAGGGAGTGACTGCTCCGTAAGCGTCTGCGCAACACACCTTGTGCGTTAAATACACAAAAAACTGTGCGTATGCATCCAGGTGAATCGCCGAGCGCCCTATAAAACCATCATAGTGGATTGGCTCCCAAAGCTTTAGTGCTAAGCAAGCGTACACCTAAGCCTAGGAAAACTGCCCCAGTAGCACGCTTCAAGGCCACAACCCAGCGGACAGCGGTGAGGCGTTTGCTGAATCGGTAAGCTGTATAGCATTGAACCGAGTGGACGATAACGACAATAGCTGCCACGGTTAAGTACATCATTATGAACTGCCAAAGAATGGGCTGACCATGATCAAGAAACTGCGGTAAAAAAGCATAGAGAAAAATCAGCGTTTTTGGATTACTCACAGATACCAGAAAAGCTTCTGTACCAATTTTCCAGTTCGATGATGATGGATCGACTTTTACCTCACCTTTTGGCTGGATGGCAGGTATGCGGGTGAATAGTTGGCGTAACCCGAGATACATCAGGTACCCGGCTCCTACAATCTTTAAAACCAGAAATGCGGTAGGGATAGCAATGAGGAGGGCACCTACCCCTAAAGCCACGCCGCGGGTCACTACCAACTGCGCACTGAGGTTGCCGAGGAGTGTCACAGCCATGGCTGGAGGGCCATAGCGCAGAGCATTGCGCACTACTAAGAGTACGTTTGGGCCAGGAGATAGGATCGTCGCCAAGTATGCTAAGGCGAAAGTAATCCAAAGGTGCAGTGCCAATGAAAAGTCCTTTTATGAGCTAAGCTGCCAAACTGCTAGCAGCACCCAGATGGGTGCTTGCACAGTTAAGATCTCATAGCCCATAAACCCCTAGCAAGCTATGCGTCCGGCCATCCCGTCTTGCGCCATTAAAGCGGTTGCCATCGATGCGGCAGCAGCTCTTCAATTTCACTTGTCCGCTGCATCGGCAGACGCGTAAGAACGTCCTTCAAATAGGCATAAGGATCGTAAGCGTCTGGACATCCCGCCTTGCGGAATTGAGCCCACATGCATGGCGGCTTCCTTTATTGAGCTTGCGGGCCATGAGGGCTAACCAGCGACCTCAGAACATGGTCCTCCCAGACACCAGCGATTTTCAAATAGTCTCGCGCATATCCCTCTTTTTCAAAAACCAATGCCTCCAAAACTCGTTCACTTCGCAGATTGCTCGGCAAATGATTGGCCATGATTCGGCGTAGGCCCATTTGCTCAAAGCAGTAGCGGTTGGTAACTTTAAGCATCGGTTTCATTAGGCCTTAGCCTTGGAAACTTTCCGCTAGCGAAAAGCCGAGATTACATGCCTGGAAAACTCCACTGACGATATTTGTGTAGCTACACCGGCCTAGTACCTTTTTGCCCTAAGATTCCAGCATCAGAAGATGAAATGAATTACCGGCCACCATACTCTCAACCTGCCGCGTGACCCTGTCAGCGGCGCTCTCAATGGTGAAAAACTGTTCGTCCCTCAAAGGTTCCCAAGGACGCAGATTGTTTCGATTCGACTTGTCGTAAAGGTGGATCAGCGCAAAATCGTTGCGTTTTATTGCTCGAAGGAAATAGCCTTCATCCGAGTACACCATTTTGTTCTCCACTTCATTCATCGATGGGTTAGACTGCATAGTCCCAAACCGTGTTTTGGGGCGAAACCGTTTCATGTTCAGCGGTTTTGCCGATCAACGCTTGTCATCACCCTAGGCGTTACACGCTTCGTCGAAGATGAGATCGTATCCTTGATACACCAAGACTGTTGGGTATAGCTAGTCGCGTTAAAACAAGGATGGCTCGCCCGATCGACGCTTCGGTGATAACACTCAGATACCCACCGTGCGCTACGGCCAGTTGCAGCTAAATGGGTGGGGACTCAGCGCGGAGTACCTATTTTCCAGTGAAGGCTACGACGGGGCTTTTGGGCGGTCGTTAGAAGCATTGAAGGCATCCATCATCTGTGAAAGCCAAAATCTGTCTCTGAACATTTGTGATCAATAGTAGGCAAGTCCCCATTCGCTTGAAATAAGCCACACCTTCACTCGTCATAGGAGAGATAATCACCTTGACCGCTGAATTTCAGTTTCTCAAAGTGATCACGCAGTTCTATTTGATTCTGAAACTCATCAGTCTTTTTGATTAATATCCTGATTACGTTCCAAACGATAATCGTCAACGCTCCGAGATCCTTGTCGGTGACAGCTGATTTTCCACCGTGCGCAATTGTGCTTCGGTTACTGTAGCATTTCTTCACAAGACCTTTGGTCTCAAGCCTTCCATGAAGATCATTGCTTATCACCAACGCGGTCGATTCTGCGATCGTGTTTGAAATTGGCTCGCCTTTGGGAGGTGTGAATAACGCTTCTAGAGCGATGACCAGATGCAGGTACCTGTTCTCCTTCTCCGGTTGAGTCAGAGCTGATGACAACCAGTGCACAGCTCGCAGTAGCGATTCTTTAAACTGTGTAGGTTTCGATTCGAGTAGAAAACCTGCGAGCTTGAGTGCGCCGACGCTGTCAAGGTTCGCTAGCTCTGCTGAGTCAATGACGTATGGAAGCGTCATTCCTTCCGAGCTAAAATCTCCAGTTGCAGACTCCGTGCTCGATAAAAATGCAATGTTATCAACCAGCGACTGGTCACCATCAAGGCCAAACTTTACGTTTCTGCCGAAATTTTCTTGAAGGCATGCGAATTGCAAAATTTCCAGCGAGCGCCTGGCTTCATCGTGGGCGCGCTCAAAGGCCTTGAATGGCTCAGCTATGATTTTGATGATTGCCAAGCAGTTGTAGTTGAAATGCTCAGAAAATCTGGTGGAGAAGATTTGATTTTTTGGATTCCAAGGAATGCCAATTTTTTCATAGATATCAGCGATGTGCTTCTCTGCGACCTCGGCAGTGCACGCCACGAATCCTACGTTGCCAAGGGTCAGGGGCTGCGCAAGTCGAAGCCCTCTCACTCTCAAATACACAGTTTGCTCTACCTCATACTCTTCCATAGCCTTCATGACCTTGGCAATTTCAACTGAGGTATCGTGCACGCTTGGAGATTCAGCTGAGATTACGCCCGCGAAAACCCTTCGCGTCTCCCTGAATGCGTATTTTTCCGAAATTTTTTCCGTAGCCTTAGATTTTTTGATCAGTTCCTGAGAAAGCTCTCGAATCGCATTTTGATGCGCTCGCGGGAGCGAATACATGACGTTATCATGCATATTGAATGAGTCTGAGAACTGAGATTCGTCGTTACCATCTCGTGCCACATGACTGGCAATTTCTATCATATTTTCTGCGAGTGATTTTGCAGCTTGATGCTTCACGACGGCCTCTCTGGAAAACTATGTGTGCATGGGAAGTATTCTGCCCTTCGATAGGACGAGGTAGCAAAGCCCTCTACGCGTGATTCATTCGCGTCCCTTGCAGTAACCTCGATCAAAGCACTTGATTTACCGCTGGAGCGATGAGCATGCGCGCCTGACCCAATTCTTCGTCAGCCAGCTTGGTTGCCCTGCGCTTACTGGTTCGCCGACCGCCATGCGCATATGTGGCAATAGCTCGGAAATTTCACTTTTTAGGTGGACACCATTGCCCTCAATCTCGGGATTCTGAAGGAGTGTTCGGCAGACGCTTACTGACTTCCATGCAGCTGGTGCACATCGCTCGCCCGGCAACAATCATCCATTTAGCGTTCCATTCCTCAATCCTTGGTTCATCATCCACTAGCTAATTCCTCAGCGTCCAATAGACAGATGCTGACGGTACCTTTCTACGGCTCGGATTGATACGCACGAACAAATACCCTTGTTTGCGTGGGTATCCGGTGCATTAATCCAAAAAAGCTTTGCCTATTGGTCGGGTGGTAAAGGCGGTTCTAGGTCATAGAACATCCTGTCAGGAGGTGAAGACCTATGTGTCAGTCGCGCGAATTGTCTAGGGGGAGGTTGCAAAGCCTCCTGCAGGTGGGAAGCAAGTCCCTCAATTTCTCTGAGGATCGTTGTAACTTGTTCCATGGACATGCTACGCACTCCGGATAAACCGTGATCTTCCAGTTTTTGAATTTCGGAATCCGTCTGCGATGAGACTGAAAAATACTTGAGTTTCATCAACGTTACCTGCTTAGGTTCGAGTGCATGCTTGATTCGATCCAGGTCGATTTGATGAGTGCAGACCTCCGCCAGCGCATGGTACGCATTCAAAATCGGGCGAAATCCCTGCTCATCATACAGCTTCGTGAACACTCGTTCTGCGGCAGATAAGGGCTGACCAAGGCGATAACGCGCTACTTTAGCGTGACGAAGGTTCTTCTCTTTCTTGTCTTTCATAATCTCGAACGGAATGATCAACGCTTGGACGAGCACTGCAATGATCCCCCCTCCTATCATAAAAAGGAGGGCGTATACAGGCCCGCGCAGCCCTTGAATCCACCAGCGCTCGGAGTAGAACAGATCTTTAAAAATACCTGTTTGCGTCTTATCTTCAGCACTCCGAACTTCCAACGCCGAAGCACCTGCAATTTTTCCGGTTGGAATGATTTCTGGCTTGGTGGTTTCCGTGCCTAATACAAGCATGCTGATGCTAAGAGAATCTCCAGGTTCGATGATGATAGGCGCAAAATGAACGCTGTTAGCCTCACGTGTCATACCCAAGTTTTTAGAAATGTATGAGCTATCAGACTGGAAGGTGGGTTGCTCAAGCAACTGACCATTTTTAACGGACACGCCCAGCGGGTCTCGATCATCATAGTCACCCTTTGTTACCTCTGCATTTCCTTCATTCTTCAAAATAACCGTCATGACCCACAAGGTCTTCTGCCCACCCCGAAGACTTTCGCCAGCGTATGAGATTTCAAGCCCCCCAAGAGCTTGGTGAATATCAAAAACCTTGGTGGGCTGAGAAACGGTGTACACAAGATGGGGCTTTTTGTCGTAGAAAAATCCCAGATAAATCGAGAGCACGAAACCTACAAGCGCAAGGAAGGCCATGAAGCCTGCGCCTTTGATAAACGACCACACTTTCGCCATGAATGCCTCTATGGAACTATGTAGATTTAAGTTATGGCTGTTGCCTTCCCAGCACCTGGACACGACGATGGACCATGTTTAAACCACCAATCGAAGCGAAGCCACCATGGTGATGGGATTTCGTTCAGATGCACCTAGAAAACGGCGCACAGGTATGTAGGTTTTTGAAAGATCGAACCAAAATAATGTCGTGCCGTGCAAAATTAAAACCCCTTCGTGCCAGGGATTTGCTAGCGATCAACCCTGCAGCTTGCGTCATTCAGATTTAGCGCACTTACTCACTGCCACAACCTGTTGGCATCAAAGTCCAGCTGAGCCGCTTTGAGCTCACCCACAAGCTTGGCTTTCCATCCATCCGCAGAGTCCATGTCGGTGTAGATAACGCCATAAAGATCTGACGGGATCTCTACGCTGCCTTTGCGTAACAGGCACACCCGACCCCGACCAAGCTTTGCAGCGAAATAGCCCAACTCGAAAATTACGTTCTGCCGCGCCCGAGCGTCGGACGTTTCAGCCTTTACCGAGGCACCTAGATCGTCGGGCGTTAACAAAACGACTGCAAAACCAATATCGTCTGCGGTTTCCTCAAACTTTTCAATGATGGTGCGGCCCTGATCAGGCTGCTCTTTGAGGATAATGGCTTCCAATCCTAGTTTTTCGAGAAATCGCGCAAGGCCTTGGAGCGCAGCATCATCATGCCCATGCACAACAAAAACCCGGTTAGATGGGAGTACTACCGAGTGCTGAGCCAATGAGCCTTCTAGCGAATGCTCAAGGTCAGCGAGATCCTCCCTTAATGTTCGCTGTGCCTGCTTAAGCAGCGCGATGGCATTGGCGATATTTTTTTTGGTGTGCCCGGCGTAATCCACGCTACCGTAGATCGACATTGAGAAGTACTGCAGATCAGCTGCAGACTGGAAGCGATGAATGGCTGATGTATGCTCTCCAAAACACCGAATAAGCGTGTCTTTAATCGAGATCTCTAACGAGGTCATCTCGGGCGACGCCCCTTCTACGAGCGTGCGAACATCAAATGCTTCGAGTTCTTCAATTCGTTCCTGCAATCGATTGATGCTCCGCTCTATGCCCAGTGGAGTCTGCTGCAGCTTGGGGGCGGCGTTAGCGGTCTGAGGTTTGGAGCGGGCCATCGGATGAATCCTTCCGTTTGTGGGATAAGGAACTTTATCAGATATTGGAATGGTCAGCGGATGTAGTGGTCAACTAATCCCGGACACGACGTTAAGTTTTTCCTCGGCCCGCGCTGGTGCCAACCCATCGTTGAATTGATGAGGCCGAATCCAGTTGTACCGATGCATCAAAAAATGACTGATATCGCGCTGTGCTTCCTGCGCAGTTCGATAGCCCACGGTCGGTATCCATTCTGTTTTCAAGCTGCGAAATACGCGCTCCATCGGTGCGTTATCCCAGCAGTTTCCTCGTCGACTCATGCTTTGGCGCATGTGGTATCGCCATAACCGCTGGCGAAAGAGTCGGCTTGCATATTGCGATCCCTGGTCAGAGTGGAATAGCAGATCCGAAGGCCTGCCACGCTGCTTGTAAGGCATATCCAGCGCTTTGATCACCAGTTCAGCGTCTGGCTTTTCCGACAGCGCCCAGCCCACGATCCGACGCGTACAAAGATTCAGGACGACAGCCAGGTAATGCCACTTTCCTTGCGCCCAAATGTAGGTGATATCGCCGCACCAGACTTGATTGGGCGCAGGCACGCCGAACTCGCGGTTCAATGTGTTCGGGATATCCAGTCTTTCTACTGTTGCTCGTTTGTAGGCATGGGAGCCGGGTTGTTTGCTGACTAAATCAAGCTCGCGCATCAAGCTACGCACTTTGAATCGACCGAGTTGCTCACCGTCTTCACGCATCAGTGACAGGATGCTGCGACTGCCCGCAGAGCTGCGACTTTGTGAGAACAGTTCACTGACGCGACTCCGCAATCGAAGCCGTTCAACATCCGGCGGGCGGCGCCGCAGGCGCTGGGCGTAGTAACACGAGCGAGTGACGTCAAACACCTTGCACAGCCAATCAACCGGCTCATATGCCCTTCTCTCGCTCAAGCCGAGCAATCCGGGCTTCCAGCTCCTGAATTTTCTGCTATTCCGGAGTCAGTGCCTTGCTCTGCGGGGTGACGCCTTTATGTTCTTTCTGAATCTGGTCAACCCAGCGGCGCAATGCCGACTCACCAATGCCGAGCGAACGGCTGGCTTCGATGTAGCTGTAGTTTTGTTTGAGCACAAGGTCGGCAGCCTCGCGCTCGAATTCAGGAGTAAAGGAGCGGCGTTGTTTGGTTATCTGACACCTCGATCTGGCGAGCATTCTCGCCTAAATGAGTGTCCGGTTTCATTAGACCACTACAGTTTCTTGGCCGGGGGCCATCAAGCGTTTGTAATCAGAAAAAGGTATCGGCATCGAGAGCCAGCGCTTTAACATTGTCTATGGATGCCCATTTTTCCTGCCGACGTTTCCTGGAGTCGTGACACCAGCTGCGACGCTTGCAATTGACAGCTCGACCCAAAGCGGACTTTGCATTTAGCGGAGATTGACCGACCATGATGCCATGATTGATAAAGGCGTTGTCTGATGGCAGAGCTGTGCAGCCAACTCTATCGCCAGAAGCTTCATGAATGTTGCAGCCGCTGCCATTGCACCTAACCGGAAAAAATTCATGATCAGGGTTTTACCGCAGGACGAACTCAATGAGCTGTCGGAGACGGCGGAAACAGGCGCTTTAACGCTGGGCGATCTTTTACCAATTTGCGAAAGGTTCAGCGTTGCACCGAAAGACGTCCTGAACGAGCTAGCCATTGCGGTTGCGGAGGGCTATCTAGGTGGATCGCTAACTTACGAATTCTGTGACGGCGTCATGAACGGGATTATCAATGCCGTAGTTGAAGTGAGCGTCACTGATGACATGCCTCAGCCTGCTTTTTCGCTTTACCAAGCATTCGACCAAGGTGAGTGGTTCCGCAGTGACGACCCACCGGTGACTGACACCGGTGGGAAATACACGAAGCCTGTCGTCGTCGAAATAATGCGTACCCTTAAAGACTAGCTCACAGGTTCGCTGACCAACTTGCCCTGCTTGGACGTCCGCTATTGGCCGATCTCCGCCATTCGCGAAATACCGCTTTTAGTCGTTGTCCGGTGCCGGTTCACTAATCAGGCATCAGCCAAAAAGCGTGAAAGCGATTGCGAAAGTGCATCGAATAGCAACGTCACACGCCGTACTCGCTTGAGGTCGTGATGCATTGCGACCCAGAC
>Ga0160435_1000522_pt1 | contig 12192 bp, 10 predicted proteins | sample HID1973K_E0MG_FD_108213 | JGI IMG/M metagenome (GOLD analysis project Ga0160435, IMG submission 108213) | Enriched mosquito-associated microbial communities from UW Madison campus, WI, USA - HID1973K_E0 MG | ecosystem: Host-associated > Arthropoda: Insects > Digestive system > Unclassified ...
AGCGACGCGGTGTCCTCCTCGAGGACGCCGGCGCTCGCGGATCGACGGACGAGGCTGGAGAGCTCTTCGGCGGTTCGAGCGCCCGACAGCTCCTCCTTGGGCTCGATGCCCATCGAGCGGAGGACGCCGTTCGCGCTGCCGTTGAGCAGCACGATCGCCGGCCGGAAGACGGTCGTGAAGACGGTCTGGAACCCCATGACGAGCTTCGCCGTTTGCCGCGGAACGGCGAGGGCGAAGTTCTTCGGGACGAGCTCGCCGATGATCATCGAGAACACGGTCGCGACGACCATCGCCACCACGGTCGAGATCGGTCGCGACGCCTCTTCGGGAATCCCCCACGCGCCGAGCACCGGGCTGAGGAGGTTCGAGAGCGCCGGTTCCATCGTGTAACCGGTGAGGAGCGTGGTCAGCGTGATGCCGAGCTGCGCGCTCGAGAGGTGCGTCGACGTGATCCGCAGCGCGTTGATCGTCAGCGACAGGCGCGACTCGCCGGCCGCGCGCCGCGCTTCGAGGTCGGCTCGGTCGAGGTTGACGAGCGCGAATTCGCTCGCCACGAACAGACCGGTGCCGATCGTCAGGAGGAGCCCCACGCCCAACATGACGTAGTCCATCACACGTCACCCCCGCTCATCAGGGGGAAGGGTCGGTGGGGCGAAGGTCTACTGGGAGGGTCGTCCATTGTGCGGACGATTCTACGGCACGCGCGCCCGCACGCGCGCGGCATCCACCCGCATCACTGCCCCGCGCACCGGTGCCCGACCTCGCCTCTGGGCGGCGCGTCCCGGCGAGCTCCCCGTCACCAGCTGACGGGGAGGGCCTTGCCTTCTTCGTACCCGGCGGCCGACTGCAGGCCGACGGTCGCGCGTTCGTGGAATTCGGGCACCGTCGCAGCCCCCGCATAGGTGAAGGAGGAGCGGACGCCGGAGATGATCATGTCGACGAGGTCCTCGACGCTGGGCCGGAGCGGGTCGAGGTAGATCCGCGAGGACGAGATGCCCTCGGCGAACAGTTCCTTCCGAGCCCGCTCGTACGCGTCGAGCCGCCCGAATCGGCCCTGCACGGCCTTGGTGGATGCCATCCCCCAGGACTCCTTATACACCCGCCCGTCCGGATCGACGCGGAGCTCACCCGGCGCCTCGATCGTTCCGGCGAACCAGGATCCGATCATCACGGATGCCGCGCCGGCGGCGAGCGCGAGCGCGACGTCGCGCGGATACCGGACGCCGCCGTCGGCCCAGACGTGGGCGCCCACGGCCCGCGCGGCTTCCGCCGTCTCAAGGACCGCGGAGAACTGCGGGCGGCCGACCGCGGTCATCATGCGGGTGGTGCACATCGCGCCGGGTCCGACTCCGACCTTCAGGATGGTCGCGCCCGCGTCGACGAGATCGGCGACCCCCTCCGCCGTGACGATGTTGCCGGCCACGACGGGGAGACCGAGGCCGAGGCCCGCCACGGTCCGGAGTGCGCGGAGCATGCTCTCCTGGTGGCCGTGCGCGGTGTCCACGACGAGGACGTCGACGCCGGCAGCCGCCAGCGCCTCGGCCTTCGCGCCGACATCGCCGTTGATGCCCACGGCAGCCGCGACGATGAGCCGGCCGTCGCCGTCGATCGCGGGCTCGTACAGCGTCGCCCGAAGGGCGGTGCGCTGCGACACCGTGCCGACCAGGTGCCCGTGGTGGACGACGGCGGCGAGATCGGCATCGGCCGCGACGAGGAGGTCGAAAGCCGCCCGCGGCGACGGGACGTCGTCGGCGTCGATCGAGATCGCGCGGCTGCGCACCAGGTCGCCGAGCCGCGCGTCGGGGAGCGCCGTTCCCAGCCGCTCCGCGGAGACGATCCCGACGATGTCGTCGACGTGCACCTGCGGACCGCCTGCGGCGACGACGATCCCGTGACCGGATGCCGGCGGGAGGAGCGCGGCCGCGTCGGAGACGAGGGCGTCGGGAGGCAGCACGAGCGGCGAATCCCAGACCACCGGCTGCTCCTTCACCCAGCGGATCGCCCGGTCGACCTCCTGCAGCGGCATGTCCTGGGGCAGGACGGCGAGGCCACCGCGCCGGGCGAGCGCCGCCGCGAGCCGAGGTCCGGTGACCGAGTTCATGTTCGACGCGACGAGCGGGAGCGTCGCCGTCGTGCCGTCCCTCGGCGCCAGGTCGACGTCGAGGCGACTCGCGACCCCCGACCGCCGCGGAACGAGGAAGACGTCCGAGTAGGTGAGATCGACTGTGGGGCGCTCGCCGGAGAAGTGCATGGCATCCACGCTACCCACCGGACCCGGTGGCGGGCCGATCCTCGGCGACGGCTCCACGCCCCGCCTTCCGGGGGGATCGCGAGCGGTCGGCGGGCGCGCAACCTGGGATACCCTTGTTCTCTGTGCGCGTGGCCGCGCGGGCTCCGCACATTCTGAACGTCAACGACGAAAGCAGGCGGATCCGTGTCCAGTCAGGCGACCGGCGTGGGAACTACGAACGACGGGGAGTTCGGGGCCAACGAGTGGCTCGTCGCCGAGCTGTACGAGCAGTACAGCCGCGACAAGAACTCCGTCGACAAGGAGTGGTGGCCGATCCTCGAGGCCTACACGCCTGAGGGCTCCGCCCCGGCGGCATCCACCCCGGCGACCGCGCCGAAGGCGGACACCCCTGCACCGAAGGCCGAGACGGCAGCCCCGACGGCGGATGCCGCAGCCCCCAAGGCCGAGGCCGCCTCCGGCGCCCAGCCCGTGGCCCGCACGACCGCCCGCCCCGCCGCGCCGCAGCCGATCCCCGCCGAAGCCCCGAAGTCGGCGCCCGCGTCCGAGCAGGCAGCCGGTGAGGACAAGGTCACCCCCCTGCGCGGACTCCCCAAGACCCTCGCCGCGAACATGGACGAGTCGCTGACCGTCCCCACGGCCACGAGCGTCCGCACGGTGCCCGCGAAGCTGATGATCGACAACCGCATCGTCATCAACAACCACATGTCGCGCACGCGCGGCGGCAAGGTGAGCTTCACCCACATCATCGGGTGGGCGCTGATCCAGGCGCTCAAGGCATTCCCGACCCAGAACGTGTTCTACGCCGAGGTCGACGGCAAGCCGTCGGTCGTCGCCCCCGCGCACATCAACCTCGGCATCGCGATCGACCTGCCCAAGCCCGACGGCACCCGCGCGCTCATGGTTCCGAGCATCAAGCGCGCCGAGTCCCTCACCTTCGGCGAGTACCTCGCCGCCTACGAGGACCTCGTCCGCCGCGCCCGCGGCAACAAGCTCACCGCCGCCGACTTCCAGGGGACGACCGTCTCCCTCACCAACCCCGGCGGCATCGGGACGGTCCACTCCGTCCCCCGCCTCATGAAGGGGCAGGGCTGCATCATCGGCGCCGGTGCCCTCGACTACCCGGCCGAGTTCCAGGGCGCGAGTGAGAAGACGCTCGGCGAACTCGGTATCGGCAAGACCATCACGCTGACCAGCACGTACGACCACCGGGTGATCCAGGGCGCCGGCTCCGGCGAGTTCCTGAAGATCGTCCACCAGCTCCTGATCGGCCAGAACGACTTCTACGAGGACATCTTCGCGGCCCTCCGCATCCCGTACAAGCCGATCCGGTGGTCGAGCGACATCAAGGTCGACATCGCCGAGCGGGTCGACAAGACCGCCCGGGTCCAGGAGCTGATCAACTCGTTCCGCGTCCGCGGCCACATGATGGCCGACATCGACCCGCTCGAGTACGTCCAGCGCACCCACCCCGACCTCGAGATCGAGAACCACGGCCTGACCTTCTGGGATCTCGACCGCGAGTTCGTCACGAACGGCTTCGGCGGCAAGCGCACCTCGAAGCTGCGCGACATCCTCGGCATCCTCCGCGACTCGTACTGCCGCACGATCGGCATCGAGTACATGCACATCCAGGATCCCGAGCAGCGCGCCTGGTTCCAGGCCAACCTCGAGGTCAAGTACCAGAAGCCCACCCACGACGAGCAGTTGCGTGTGCTGGGCAAGCTGAACGAGGCGGAGGCCTTCGAGACGTTCCTGCAGACCAAGTACGTCGGGCAGAAGCGCTTCAGCCTCGAAGGCGGCGAGTCCCTCGTCCCCCTCCTCGACCAGATCCTGCAGGGCGCAGCCGGCATCGGACTCGACGGCGCCGCCATCGCCATGGCGCACCGTGGCCGCCTCAACGTCCTCACCAACGTCGCGGGCAAGACCTACAGCCAGATCTTCCGTGAGTTCGAAGGCTCCGTCGCCATCGGCTCCAAGAGTGGCTCCGGCGACGTCAAGTACCACCTCGGAACGCAGGGCACCTTCGTGGCCGACGGCGGCGAGGAGCTCCCGGTCTACCTGGCCGCCAACCCGTCCCACCTCGAGACGGTGGACGGCGTGCTGGAGGGCATCGTCCGCGCGAAGCAGGACCGCCTGCCCATCGGGTCGTTCTCGTGGCTGCCCATCCTCGTCCACGGTGATGCGGCCTTCGCGGGCCAAGGCGTGGTGATGGAGACCCTGCAGATGTCGCGCCTGCGCGGCTACCGCACCGGCGGGACCATCCACGTGGTCGTGAACAACCAGCTCGGATTCACGACGCTCCCCCTCGACGCCCGGTCCTCGATCTACGCCACCGACGTCGCCAAGACCATCCAGGCGCCGATCTTCCACGTGAACGGCGATGACCCCGAAGCCGTCGTGCACGTCGCCGAGCTGGCCTTCCGCTACCGGCAGGAGTTCAACCGCGACGTCGTCATCGACCTCGTCTGTTACCGGCGCCGTGGTCACAACGAGGGCGACGACCCCTCGATGACCCAGCCCCTCATGACGAACCTCATCGAGGCGAAGCGCTCGGTGCGCAAGCTCTACACCGAGGCGCTCGTCGGTCGCGGCGACATCACCGAGGAGGAGTACGACAAGGCCAAGCAGGACTTCCAGAACCGTCTGGAGATCGCCTTCGCCGAGACGCACGCCGCCCAGACCGGCACCTCGCCGATCGTCTCCGAGGAGACGCCGGAGGTTCCTGTCGCCGGGGAGCCCGACACGACCGGTGTCGCCCGCGCGCTGATCGAGCGCATCGGCGATGCGTTCGTGAACAAGCCCGAGGGCTTCACTGTCCACACCAAGCTCCAGCAGCTGCTCGACAAGCGTCACGAGATGAGCCGCAACGGCAAGATCGACTGGGGCTTCGGCGAACTGCTCGCCTTCGGCACGCTCCTCGCCGAGGGATCGAACGTGCGCCTGGCCGGCCAGGACGTGCGGCGCGGCACCTTCGTGCAGCGCCATTCGGTCCTCCACGACCGCACGAACGGCCAGGAATGGCTGCCGCTGTCGAACGTCAGCGAGAACCAGGGTCGCTTCTACGTGTACGACTCGCTCCTCAGCGAGTACGCGGCGATGGCCTTCGAGTACGGCTACTCCGTGGAGCGCGCCGACACCCTCACGCTGTGGGAGGCGCAGTTCGGCGACTTCGCCAACGGTGCGCAGTCGGTCATCGACGAGTTCATCTCGTCCGCCGAGCAGAAGTGGGGCCAGCAGTCCAGCGTCACGCTCCTGCTCCCCCACGGCTACGAGGGCCAGGGACCCGACCACTCCTCGGCCCGGATCGAGCGGTACCTGCAGATGTGCGCGCAGGACAACATGACGGTGGCCCGTCCCTCCACGCCGGCGTCGTACTTCCACCTGCTGCGTCGCCAGGCCTACGCCCGCCCGCGTCGCCCGCTGATCGTGTTCACGCCGAAGGCGATGCTGCGACTGCGCAGCGCAACGAGCCCCGTCGAGGACTTCCTCGAGGGCAAGTTCCAGCCGGTGATCGACGACCAGCGCGGTCTCGACCGCGGCGCCGTCACGCGCGTCCTGCTCCACTCCGGCAAGATCCACTGGGATCTCGTCGCCGAGCTCGAGAAGAACCCGAACGATCGGGTGGCCCTCGTGCGGCTGGAGCAGTACTACCCGGCGCCGGTCGACGAGCTCAACGCGATCCTCGACAGCTACCCGAACGCGGAGCTGTTCTGGGTCCAGGAGGAGCCCGAGAACCAGGGCGCGTGGCCCTTCATCGCGCTCGAGGTCGTCAAGCACCTCCACGGCCGCACCATCCGCCGCATCTCGCGCGCCGCCGCCGCATCGACGGCGACCGGGTCGCCCAAGGTGCACGCTCGCGAGCAGGCCGCGATCGTCGAGCAGTCCCTCCACTTCTGACCGGCATCCCGGTGCGCGTCGGCTTCATCGTCAATCCCGCCGCGCGCGCCGGGTCGGGCTCTGCTCTCGCTCAGCGCGTCGCCGACAGGCTTCGAAGCGCGGGGGTCGACGTTCGCACGCGCGAACCGGTGGATGCGGCGGGCACGGCGGACGCCGTCCGCGCGCTCTCCCGCGATCCTGGCGACGGGATCCTCGTCGCCGGGGGTGACGGGACGGTCGCCCTCGCGCTCCGGGAGCTCCGCGGGTCCGGCATCCCGCTCGGAATCGTTCCGACCGGGACCGGCAACGACCTCGCCCGCACCCTCGGCCTCGGCGACCGAGACGCCGACGCCGCCGCGGATGCCGTGATCGGTCGTGCCTCCCGGCACATCGACCTCGCGCGGGTCACAGCACCCGACGGTCGCGTGTCGTGGTTCAGCACGGTCCTCGCAAGCGGGTTCGACTCGAAGGTCAACGACCGGGCGAACCGGATGCGCTGGCCGCGCGGGCCCCTGCGCTACACGATCGCCATCCTGCGCGAGTTCCTGGTGCTGCGCGCGATCCCCTACGAGCTCGAACTCGAGCTCCCAGGCGGCGACACGGTGCGCGTCGCGGAGGATCTGCTCGTGGCGGCGGTGGGCAACACGCGCTCCTACGGCGGCGGCATCCCGATCTGTCCCGATGCCGCTCCGGACGACGGTCTCCTCGACGTCACCCTGGTGCGCTCGGCCGGGCGTCTGCGGCTGCTCCGACTCCTGAGGAAGGTCTACGCCGGCACGCATGCAGGCGAACCCGAGGTGTCGACCTACCGCGTCTCCGCCGTGACCCTCCGGGCGGTCGGCATCACGGCGTATGCGGACGGCGAGCCATTGGGTTCGCTGCCCCTCCGGGTCGATGTGGAGCCGGGCGCGCTCACCGTCTTCGGCCCCCCGTGAGGGCGTGCGGGAATCGGCTCAGTGATGGGTGGCCTGCTCCGCGCGCAGGCGGCTGAGCACCTGGTCGCGCAGTTCCTCGGGAGCGGTCTCCTTGCAGGCGCGGGCGACGACCGCGGTGAGGGTGGTGGCAACGAGCGCCTCGTTCCGGCAGGCCTCGCACTTCTCGAGGTGCTCCGTGATGTCGGAGTGCTCCGTCTTGCACACTTCGTTGCGCAGGTACTCCTCCAAGTCCTTGCGCGCCTTGTCGCAACCGCAGTCGGTCATTTCGCACTCCTCGTGGCGGGCACGTCGATGCCGCGCTCTCTCGCGTAGTCGGACAACAGGTCTCGCAGCTGCCGCCTGCCTCGGTGAAGGCGGCTCATGACCGTTCCGATGGGGGTTTTCATGATGTCCGCGATCTCCTGATACGCGAACCCTTCGACGTCCGCCAGATAGACGGCGAGTCGGAAGTCTTCGGGAAGAGCCTGCAGGGCGTCCTTGACGACGGATGCCGGCATGTGGTCGATCGCCTCGGCCTCGGCCGATCGGGCCGAAGAGGCCGTGGTCGACTCCGCGCCGCCGAGCTGCCAGTCCTCGAGCTCGTCGATCGTGCCCTGATAGGGCTCACGCTGCTTCTTGCGATACGTGTTGATGTACGTGTTCGTGAGGATGCGGTACAGCCAGGCCTTGAGGTTCGTCCCCTGCGTGAACGACGCCCACGCGGAGAACGCCTTCACGAACGTCTCCTGGACGAGGTCCGCCGCGTCCGCGGGATTGCGCGTCATACGCATCGCCGCCGCATAGAGCTGGTCCATGAAGGGCAGCGCCTGCTCCTCGAACTGGGTACGCGGGTCGTCAGCCGCCTGATCGTTCATCGTTCGCCAGTCTACGTCTGGCGAGTCGACGGACAGGGGTACGTCGATCGTCGCGAACATCCCTCTCCTTCGGCGCTCGTTCTGCGGTTCAGTAGGCTGGAACCGATGACCGCCGACTCGTATTCCCCCGCTCCGACGCCCGCCCCGTGGGAGGCGCCCACGCCCGGTGCTCCCGTCGAGGCGACCGTCGCCGTGCCGGGGTCGAAGTCGATCACGAACCGCGAGCTCGTCCTCGCCGCGTTGGCCGACGGTCCGAGCCTGCTCACCGGCGCCCTGCACTCCGACGACTCCGCCCGGATGGTGACCGCGCTGCGCGCCTTGGGCGTCGCCGTCGAGACCGTTCCGGGCGACAATCCCTTCGGCCCCGACCTCGAGGTCACCCCGCCGGCGACGTTCGCGGGCGGCACCACGATCGACTGCGGGCAGGCCGGCACCGTCATGCGCTTCGTGACCCCGATCGCCGGTCTCGCCGTGGGCGATGTCCACGTGACGGCGCATTCGACCGCCCTGCACCGCCCGATGGGAGCGATGATCCAGGCGCTCCGCGAAGTGGGCGCCGACATCGACGACGCCGGAACGTGGGCGCTCCCGTTCGACATCCGCGGACACGGCCACCTCCGCGGCGGCGAGGTGACGATCGACGCGAGCCAGTCGAGTCAGTTCGTCTCCGGGCTGCTGCTGGCCGCGGCGCGCTTCGACGTCGGTCTCCGCCTCATCCACGAAGGCGAGCGTCTCCCCAGCCTCCCCCACATCGAGATGACCATCGAGGCCCTCGCCCGTCGGGGGGTCCACGTCGAGCACCCCGCGCCGAACGAATGGCTCGTGCCAGCGGGCCCGATCCGCGGCAAGGACGTGGCCATCGAGCCCGACCTGTCGAACGCGGCACCCTTCCTCGCCGCGGCGATCCTCACGGGCGGCTCGGTGACCATCCCTGGCTGGCCGGCGCACTCGACCCAGCCCGGTGCGCTGCTCGCCGACATCCTCCCCGTCATGGGCGCCCGCGCGCATCGGCGTAGCGGAGCCCTGACCGTCAGCGCGGGCGACGGCATCGTCGGGGTCGACCTCGACCTGTCGGCTGCCAGCGAGCTCACGCCGACCCTGTTCGCCCTGGCCGCATTCGCCGACAGCCCCACGACCTTCCACGGGATCGGCCACATCCGTGGCCACGAGACCGACCGCATCGCCGCCCTGGTCGGCAACCTGCGTGAGCTCGGCGGAGAAGCGGAAGAGCTCGCCGACGGCATCCGTGTCATCCCTCGGCCCCTGCACGGCGGCCTCTGGCGTGCGCACCACGACCACCGTCTCGCGACCGCGGGCGCCGTGATCGGCCTGCGGGTCGCCGGCGTCGAAGTCGACGACATCGGCACGACGGCGAAGACCATGCCGGAGTTCCCGCAGCTGTGGGCGGACATGCTCGCGTGAGCTGGCTCGACGACGACGGCGACGATGACGACCTCGACTTCGACGAGGCGGACATCCGCGTCCGCCCCAACCCGAAGGCGAACCGTCCGCGGACGAAGCGGCGACCGGCGCATGCCGACGCGCGCAACGCCCGCGTCCTGGGCGTCGACCGCGGCCGCTACACGGTCCTGGTCGACGAGGACGGCCCCGACGAGCACCAGATCCTCGCGTCCCGTGCGCGCGAACTGCGCAAACAGCCCATCGTCAACGGCGATGTGGCGCGGGTGGTCGGAGACACGTCGGGCGACGAGGGGACGCTCGCTCGCATCGTCGGCATCCAGGATCGGACCTCCCTCCTTCGACGCAGCGCGGACGACACCGATCAGGTCGAGCGGATCATCGTCGCCAACGCCGACCAGATGCTCATCGTGGTCGCCGCGGCCGATCCGGAGCCCCGTCCGCGACTCGTCGACCGCTATCTGATCGCTGCGCTGGATGCCGGGATCCACCCCCTCCTCGTCGTCACGAAGATCGACCTCGCCGATCCGACCGGCTTCCTCGCGCACTTCGAGGGTCTCGACGACCTGGAGGTGTTCACGAGCGGGCACGAGGCGATGCCGGTGGCGCTCATCGGGGAGCGGCTCGCGGGACACGCGACCGTCTTCGTCGGTCACTCCGGCGTCGGAAAGTCCACGCTGGTGAACGCCCTCGTCCCCCACGCGCTCCGCGCGACCGGCCACGTGAACGAGGTCACCGGTCGCGGGCGTCACACCTCCAGCTCCGCGGTGTCGCTCCGTTATGAAGGACCGGCGGGCAAGGGGTGGGTCATCGACACTCCGGGCGTCCGCTCGTTCGGGCTCGGGCACGTCGACCCGGCCAACATCCTCCGCGCCTACACCGACCTGGCAGAGGTCGCACGGGAGTGCCCGCGGGGCTGCACCCACCTGCCCGACGCGCCCGACTGCGCTCTGGCCGAAGCCGTGGCGGAGGGCCGTCTCGGCGAACGCGGCGCCGCGCGCCTGGACTCCCTGCAGCGGCTGCTCGCGACGTTCGCCTGAGCGCTCGGCGCCGAGCGCGGTGCCTAGACTGGACGGATGCCGCGTCTCGAGCCAGGTCACCCCGCCCCCGATTTCGCCCTCGTCGATCAGGACGGCGACCCGGTCGCCCTCAGCGATCTGCGAGGACACAAGGTGATCACGTTCTTCTACCCGGCGGCGATGACGCCCGGGTGCACCACCGAGGCGTGCGACTTCCGCGACAGCGTCGAGCCCCTCCGCGATGCGGGATACACGGTGGTCGGCGTATCGCGCGACGAGCCGGCGAAGCTCCGCGAGTTCCGCGAGCGTGACGCCCTGCCCTACGACCTGCTGAGCGATCCCGACCACGCCGTCCACGAGGCGTACGGCGCCTGGGGCGAGAAGATGAACTACGGGAAGGTGGTCGAGGGTGTGATCCGTTCCACCTTCGTCATCGACGAGGAGGGCACCCTCACCCACGCGCTGTACAACGTGAAGGCCACGGGCCACGTGGCCCGGATCCGCTCCGCACTCGGCGTCTGAGCAGCGCTCAGACCTCGTCCTCGTCGGCCGCCGTCTCGAGGCGGGTGCGGGGGCCGGCGGCGCGGGATGCCGCGATGAGCAGCGCCAACCCGACGAGGGCGGGCGCCGCGATGGCCAGCGCGATGGAACCATCGGCATCGGGGCCGGTGAGTGTGCCGCCGGCGACAGCGAGGATCAGCAGCTGCACGACGATGCCGCCGGATCTGCCCCACGAGCCGCCGCGCCAGACCACGACCGCGAAAGCGGCGACAGCGGCGGCGGCGATGACGGTGAGCACGAGCAGGGCGATCGAGCTCGGCACGGAGGCGCTGTCGCCCGAGATCAGGGCGAGCATCTCCCACGTGGACAGCGCGAGGACGGCCACAGCCTCGAGTGCCAGATAGACGGACGCCGCCTTCTCGATGCCGGTGGTCCGCATCCGATCCCCTCCTCGGGCGCCGGTTGCGCCGCTGGGCGCGTCGAAGCGCCGAAATACTCCGTTAACCCTTGATTCACATGCCGGAGCATGGGACTATGAGGGGGCAAGTGTGCTCCCACAGCGCCGTGGGGCGAGCATCAGCTCGCACACCACCTCAGGTTAGTCGACGTCGCCCGGCGTCGCACATCCCGACCTCCCATCCCCACCTAGGAGCACCGCTATGGATTGGCGCGACAAAGCAGCCTGCCTGACCGTCGACCCCGAACTCTTCTTCCCTGTCGGGAACACGGGTCCGGCCGTCGACCAGATCGAGAAGGCCAAGGCTGTCTGCGCCCGCTGCACCGTCACCGAGCTCTGCCTGCAGTACGCACTCGAGACCGGTCAGGACTCGGGCGTGTGGGGTGGACTCTCGGAAGACGAGCGTCGCGCCCTCAAGCGCCGCGCTGCGCGCGCCCGTCGCGCCTCCTGACGCGCCGGCCCACCGCCGTCGCCATCAGCCCCGGCTGCGTTCGATGTAGCGCATCGGGATCTCGATCGTCACTTCGGTTCCGCTCCCGACGAGCGTGTGCCAGTCGATCGTCCCGCTGAGCTCCCCCTGGATGAGCGTTCGCACGATCTGCGTCCCGAGCCCTCGGCCGACCTGGCCCTCGGGCAGACCGACGCCGGTGTCGCGTACGCGCACCTCGAGGCGCTCCTCATCGCGCTCGGCGACGATCTCCACCTCGCCCTCCTTGTCGGCGAGCCCGTGCTCTACCGCGTTGGTGACCAGCTCGGTCAGCGCCAGTGCGAGCGGGGTGGCGTACTCGCTGGGGAGGGTGCCGAACGCTCCGGTCTTCAGCGTTCGCGCGCGCGTGTTGGGCGCGGCGGCGACCTCGGCCACCAGCTTGAGGACACGGTC
>Ga0160435_1000524_pt1 | contig 12102 bp, 9 predicted proteins | sample HID1973K_E0MG_FD_108213 | JGI IMG/M metagenome (GOLD analysis project Ga0160435, IMG submission 108213) | Enriched mosquito-associated microbial communities from UW Madison campus, WI, USA - HID1973K_E0 MG | ecosystem: Host-associated > Arthropoda: Insects > Digestive system > Unclassified ...
CGACGCGCGCGCCTACGAATGGGTGATCGCGCTGCGGGCGGTGGAGACCATCGACTTCATGACCGCGCATTGGGCGCACCTGCCGTACGAGTTCCTCGGCACCGTCTCCAACCGCATCATCAACGAGCTGCGTGGCGTCTCGCGCGTGGTCTACGACATCTCCGGCAAGCCGCCGGCGACGATCGAGTGGGAGTGACGGAGCGTCTTTCAGAGGCTATCGCCAGGTATCGGTGGAGGTTACTTAATTTGTTGATTTTAAAGGTATAAGTTGCGTTTTCTATCGGTGACTATCGCCGGCCAGCAGAACGGGTCGGCGACAGAACTGACGATCAGGCCACGGAGGTCGGATCCAGACCTTTCTGGTTACTATTGAGACCGAACCGGTCTTTGACGTAAAAAAATCCTGAGGAAAGCTTGTTTCATGCGGCTTTCCGAGCATCAACGGGTCTCCAGGTCCTTGACGGTAAAAGCCTTCACGAACAGGAGGAACACCCTCGATGCTCACCGACACAGCACTGCGCAATCTCAAGCGTAAGTCAAAGATTTATAAGGTGTTTGGCCGGCCATCCTCGCCGGCGGCCTGGCGGTCGCCGGCGAGGGGCGTTGATGTGGTCGCTGCAACCGCAGCGGCGCGAGCGAGCAGGCCGAGCTTTACAACGCCGATCGCGTTTCCAAGTCCGAAGGGCTGGATGGCTGCCATCGGATTACTCGAAGCTGCCGCCCAAGGTGCCCGAGCTTGGGCCGCCGCTGCCGGGCGACCTTGGGCCGGCCATCGTGAACTCGCAGCAGCCGGCCGTGGCCGCCTACGCCGCCCCTGGTCACGATCCGGCCGAGGCGGAACGTCTGGCGCGGTTGAAGGAAGCCGAGGAAGCGGCTGCATCGTCGGTGTTCTTCCGCACCGGCACCCAGCAAGCCGCGCCGGTGGCGCAGTCGCAGGTGGCCGCCGCGCCGGGCTTCGCCGCCAATGCGGCCTTCGACCCGATGGCGGCCGGGCCGGCTTCGACGGCGGCCCAGCCTGCCGACCCGACGGCCGTGCAGAACAGGCAAGACCAGAAGGAGGCGTTCCAGCAAGCCGGAACCACGGAAACCCGTAATTCCGGCAACCTGCAAATGCCCGCATCGCCGTATCAGGTGATGGCCGGAACGGTGGTCGCCGGGGCGCTGGTCACGGGCATCAAGTCGGACTTGCCGGGCGACGTGATCGCCACGGTGACGGAGCCGGTCTATGACACGGCCACCGGGCGCTTCCTGCTGATTCCGCAAGGTTCGCGCATCCTCGGCCGCTACAACAGCCAGGTCAGCTACGGGCAGAGCCGCGTTCAAGTCGTCTGGAGCCGGATCATCCTGCCCGATACGTCATCGCTCACGCTCGACAACCTGGCCGGCACTGACCCGGCTGGCTATGCCGGCCTTGAGGATGGTGTCGATTGGCATTGGGATCGCATCTTCGCCGGTGCGGGGCTGACTACGCTGCTGGGCGTCGGCGCCGAGCTGGCCGCGCCGGAGAACCGGCAAGACGGCGATCGCATCATCATCGCCGGGCGCGACAGCGCGCAAGACAGCATCAATCAGGTCGGCCAGGAGATGACCCGGCGCAACCTCAACATCCAGCCCACCTTGACCGAGCGGCCGGGCCTGCCGGTTCGCATCATCGTCAATCGGGATCTGGTGCTGCGGCCGTACCAGCCGCTGTTCTTCAATCGGGGGACTTCACGATGAGCACGACCAAGAAGCTGCGGCTCGGGCCGCTGCCCAAGACCGAGAGCATCAAGCTGACCTTTGCCTGCCCGGCCAGCCTGAAAGCCGACCTCGACCGCTACGCCGCGCTGCACGCGCAGGTGTATGGCGAGACTGTCGATGCCGTGACGCTGATTCCGCACATGCTGGAGGCGTTCATGGCGGGGGATCGGGGATTCAAAAAACTGCCGGGCAAGTGAAGCCTGGCGAGGGCAGGGCAGGCGCGTCTCGAAGTCGACGATGATTATCACATACTGATACAATAGTCCGGAAGCATATCTCGGGACTCATCATGAAACGGTGCATCGTCGGCATTCAGCGACCAGATGGCGCGCATCCTCATCGATCGGGCGATGAGACGCCGCAGATTTGGTTCAGTTCGTTGGCGTCGCTTGCTGCCGTGCTCTCAGATGACAACCGGCGCTTGCTACGCCTAATCCACGAGAAGCAGCCGAAGTCACTAACAGAATTGGCTGAGCTCAGCGGTCGAAAGGTCCCGAATTTGTCTCGCACCCTGCGTCTGATGGCGGATTACGGTCTGGTCTCGTTGCAGCGCAATGTCAGGGATGTCCAACCGACTGCACTGGCGACGGAGTTCATGGTCGTGTTGGATTGAGGGGTATGAACATGAGAGGGAACACGATGGCCAGGATGTGGATGGTGCGTGGCGAAGGCGGCAGCCTGTACGACGCTTTTCGGGAACGTGGCGTGACTGCCGTGGGCTGGAACCAGTTGGCGGCTCATGCCAAGCCCGGTGTCGGGCGCAAGCAGTTGATCGCCCTGTACCAGTCTGCCGAGCCCCTGGCAAAACAAGGCACGGTGGTTTCGGGCGCATCCCAGGTCTGGCGCTTCGTCAACGACATCCAGGAGGGCGACTGGGTCATCACCTATTCGCCCGCCAATCGCCTGTACTCAATCGGAAAAGTTACTGGACCAGCCGAGCACCACCCCGAGTGGGCTGAGCAAGGCATGCCTTTGGTGCGCAAGGTGCTATGGCAAGCACAGGAACTACCACGCGACAACTTGGGCACGAGCAGCAAAAACAGCCTGGGTTCGACCCTGACCCTCTTCGAGGTACCGTCCAGCGCAGCAACCGAAGTGCTGGCCGCACTGAAGGGCAAACCAGCGCCAGCAGTGGAAGAGGAGGCTGAGGAAATCAGCGCCGATCCACTGGCCGACATCGAGTCTCAGGCACTGGAACGCATCAAGGATCGGGTCAACGAACTGGACTGGGATGACATGCAGCAGCTAGTTGCCGGCATCCTGCGGGCCATGGGCTACAAGACCCAGGTCTCGCCGCCTGGCTCCGACCGTGGTAAGGACATCGTGGCGTCGCCGGACGGCTTCGGCTTCGAACACCCGCGCATTGTCGTAGAGGTCAAGCATCGCAAGGGACAGATGGGTAGCCAGGAAATCCGCAGCTTCCTCGGCGGCCGCCACAAGGATGATCGCGGGCTGTATGTCAGCACGGGCGGTTTCAGTAAGGACGCCCTGTACGAAGCTGATCGCGCCTCCATTCCGTTGGCGATGTGGACGCTGGACCACGTAGTACGGGCGCTGATTGAGCATTACGACGGTACCGACGCAGAAACCAAACGGATCGTGCCGTTGAAACGGCTGTACTGGCCAGCCTAAATAAAAAAGAAGATGGTTCGATAAAAATGAGCGTTAACTTTCAGCAACTCGCAAATTTCATCTGGTCGGTGGCCGACCTGCTGCGCGGACCTTACCGTCCGCCACAGTATGAGCGCGTCATGCTGCCGCTCACCGTGCTGCGCCGTTTCGATGCCGTGCTGGCGCCGAGCAAGGAGGCCGTGCTCAAGCGGTACGAGCAGCTCAAGGCGAAGAGCATCCCGAACATCGACGCCATCCTCAACAGCCTGGCCAAGGATGAGGACGGCACCCCGCTGGGTTTTCACAACCACAGCCAGCTTGACTTCCAAAAGCTCAAGGGCGACCCGGATAACATCGGCCGCCACTTGGCCGACTACATCGCCGGCTTCTCAGAGAACGTCCGCAAGATCTTCGAGCGCTTCGAGTTCGACAAGGAGATCGAGAAGCTCGAAGAGTCCAACCGTCTCTACCAGGTGGTGTCCCAGTTCGCCGAGATCGACCTGCACCCCAAGCGGGTGGACAACATCACCATGGGGCTGGTGTTCGAAGACCTGATCCGGCGCTTCAACGAAGCCGCCAACGAAACGGCGGGCGATCACTTCACCCCGCGCGAAGTGATCCAGCTCATGGTCAACCTGCTGCTGGAACCCGACACCAGCGTGCTCACCCAGGCCGGCGTCATCGTCACCATCTGCGACCCGGCTTGCGGTACGGGCGGCATGCTGGCCGAGGCGCAGAACTGGATTCGCGCCCACAACGAGCAGGCCACGGTCAAGGTCTTCGGGCAGGACTACAACCCACGCTCCTATGCCGTGGCCGCCTCCGATCTCTTGATCAAAGGCCACAAGGACGGCCAGGTGGTGCTGGGCAACACCCTGACCGACGACCCCTTTCCGGAGCAGCGCTTCGACTACCTGCTGGCCAACCCGCCCTTCGGCGTGGACTGGAAGGCTGAGAAGAAGGTCATCGACCGCTGGCCTAACTTCCGTGGCTACAGCGGCAAGCTGCCACGCATCAACGACGGCGCTCTGTTGTTCCTGCTCTACATGATGAGCAAGTTCCAGGACTACAAGCCTGGAAGCCGCGACAAGCCTGGCTCGCGAACGGCCGTCGTCTTCAATGGCTCGCCGCTGTTCACCGGCGGTGCGGGCAGCGGCGAGAGCGACATCCGCCGCTGGATCATCGGGCGTGACCAGCTGGAGGCCATCGTCGCTTTGCCCGAGCAGATGTTCTACAACACGGGTATCGGCACCTTCATCTGGGTGGTCACCAATCGCAAGGCCGCGCACCGCAAGGGCAAGATCCAGCTCATCGACGCCCGCGAACGCTACACACCAATGAAGCGCAGCCTGGGCGACAAGCGCCGCTACCTCGACCAGGCTGCGCTTGATGACGTCACCCGCGAACATGGCGCGCTGGAAGACAGCAAGACCAGCCGCGTCTTCGACAACGCCGACTTCGGGTACCGCCGCATCACAGTGCTGCGCCCGCTGCGCCTGCGCTTCCAGATCACCGACGAGACGCGCGAGCGCTTCCTCAACGTCTACCCCGAGCTGTTCGACGCGCTGCAGACTGTGCAGGAAGACCTCGGCACCGAGCCGCTGCTGGACTGGAACCAGGCCTGGGACGCCGTGCAGCAGGTATTCAAGGCCCTGCCCGAAAGTATCGAAGGCTGGGCCAAGGGCGGCAAGGGCACCGCGCAAAAGAAGATCTTCCGCGACTGCTTCACCGTGGTCGATCCGGAGGCCGAGCCCGTCATCGACAAGCACCACAAGATCGAGCCGCTCGACTGTGCCGCTCTGTTCCCAGGGCAGACGCTCCCCGCCGACTTCGGCAAGGATGATCTGTACGAGTTGCTGGGCCTGCACGCCGACGGCAAGGGAAAACACATCGAGTACGAGCCTGACCCGGCGCTCAAGGATGCCGAGAACATCCCGCTGAAAGAGGGCATTGTCAGCTACGTGCTGCGCGAGGTGCGGACCTACGTGCCGGATGCCTGGATCGACCGCGCCACGCTGGACGAGCAGGACGGCGGCATCGGCAAGGTGGGCTACGAGATCAACTTCAACCGCGTGTTCTTCCAGTACCAGCCGCCACGCCCGCTGCATGAGATCGATGCGGAGCTTGCGGAAGTTGAGAAGCGGATTCTCGATTTGCTGCGGGAGGTCACGGAGTGATGCCGTCTGCTCCATTCCCTGATCGACGCCTGAAGTTCGCTGCAACGATCAACGACGAGGCGCTCTCAGAGTCAACCGACTCTGATTTCGAGTTGGCTTACATCGACATCGGCAACGTCGATTCCCAAGGGCGAGTTCACGATGTCGTCAACTACCGCTTTGAGGATGCGCCCAGCCGGGCTCGTCGCATCGTGCGCGATGGTGATGTCATCATCTCGACGGTTCGCACCTACCTTCAAGCCATAGCGCCAATCGAAAATCCACCGGACAACTTGATTGTCTCGACAGGATTTGCCGTTGTCAGGCCATCGAACTTGCTCGACCAGCGATTCTGCAAGTACGCCCTTCGTGCAAACCGATTTCTGTGGGAGGTCGAAAGCAGATCGACTGGCGTCAGTTATCCGGCAATCAACGCCTCTGATTTGGGCGACATCAGAGTGCGCTTGCCGGAATTGGATGTTCAGCGTCGTATTGCCCACTACCTCGACCGCGAAACCGTCCGCATCGACGGACTGATCGGCGAGAAGGAGCGAATGCTGGCGCTACTGGAAGAAAAGCGCGCCGCCCTTATCAGCCGCGTCGTCACCCGCGGCCTCGACCCCAACGTCCCGCTCAAACCCTCCGGCCAGGAATGGCTGGGCGAGATTCCGGCGCGTTGGGGTTTGCAACGTCTAAAGCAGCTTGCCGAGGTTCGAGGCGGATTGACACTGGGCAAGCAGTACTCCGGGGAATTGTTGGAGTACCCCTACCTACGTGTCGCAAACGTGCAGGATGGGTACCTTAAGCTGGACGACGTACTGACAGTTGAGGTGCCCGGTTCAGAGGCTGCATCGAATCTTCTATTATATGGCGATGTGTTGATGAACGAGGGAGGTGACATCGACAAGCTCGGCAGGGGCTGTGTTTGGCGAGACGAGATTTCGCCTTGCCTCCATCAGAACCACGTCTTTGCTGTCAGGCCACATTCTGTTGATTCCGATTGGCTCGCGCTTTGGACATCGACGATCCAGGCAAAGCGCTATTTCGAGAGCCGCGCTAAGCGGTCGACCAATCTTGCATCCATATCTGGATCGAACATCAAGGAGCTTCCAGTTCCCTTGCCACCGGTGAGCGAGCAGCTCGCAATCCAAAATTTCCTGGCAGTCAGGCATTCGCGGCTTGAGACGCTCCGCGGCGAACTGCGAGACTCGCTGCGCCTGCTTATCGAACGCCGCGCGGCGCTGATCACGGCCGGAGTTACCGGTCAGATTCTGCTGGAGGAGCTAGGCGGATGAAGCTGCAATCCCTATCGCTCGCGCACTGCGGCGGCTTCGAGCAGCTCGACATCGCCTTCGAGCCGGATGTGACGCTGATCGCGGGTGTCAACGGCGTAGGAAAGTCCACCGTGCTGCATGCGCTGGCGGTGCTGCTGTCACGGGCAATGCCGGAGTTCACGCCCTCGCGTTCGGCGCCGCTGTACTTCACCGATGACGACATCCACGGTGACAAGGGCTTGCTGGAGGTGTCCGCACGCATCCAGATCGACGGGCAGATCATCAATGCCGGCGTGCAGCGCTTGCGCGCGGCGGACGATAAGGGCGACCGCTTCATGCTGCTGCGGCAGGCCAAAGCTGCCACCGACGACACCGATTTCGCTCACGCGCTGAGCACCCGCACGCTGACCGGTGAGCTGGAGGTCGGCATCAAGGAAACCCGCGCCGCGCTAGCGATCCTGAAGAATGCTTCCCATCCGCCATTGGCGGTGTATTTCTCGCCCAAGCGCCAGTTGCCCGGCCAGCCACGCAGCCTGCCGGAGGCCAAGCCCTTCGACCCGTCCATCGCCTATAGCCGCGCCCTGCACGACCGCGAAGTAGAGCTGCGCGAGTTCATGCACTGGTTCCGCACCCAGGAGAAGCTGGGCGCAGCCAATGAACCGCGCCGGTTCAAGGTGCTGGACGCATTGCGCGCCGTGGTGGTTGAACTCCTGCCCGAGTTCGGCAACCTGCGCATCCAGGAACAACCGCGACTTGGCTTCGTGGTGGACAAACGCGGCCAGCCCTTCTATCTGCACCAGCTTTCCGATGGCGAACGCGGCCTGCTGGCCCTGGTGTTCGATCTCACCCGACGCCTCGCCATCGCCGACCCAGAGAGTGACAACCCCATCGCCGAGGGCGTGGGGCTGGTGTTGATCGACGAGATCGAGCTGCACCTACATCCCAAGTGGCAGCGCGATGTCCTGCAACGCCTGCGCGGCATCTTCAAGGCTTGCCAGTTCGTAGTGACCACCCATTCCCCGCTGGTGCTGGGCGAGGTACCGGCACGCTGCGTGCGCTTCCTCGAATTCGTGGATGGCAAGGTGGGCGTGACCGTGCCCACCGAGGCTTATGGCATGGATGCCAACCGCATCCTGCAGGAGTTCATGGGCGCCCCGGTGCGTAACCGCGAGGTAGACGGGGAACTGAAAGCCCTCTTCGATCTGATCGACCAGGAGCGTTTCGACGAGGCGCGTGCCGCCATTGCCGACCTCGAACGCAAGCTGGGCGAGGACGAGCCTGAGTTGACCCGGGCCAGTTCGCTGATCCGTTTTCTGGAGGGCGCCGAGTAGATGCGGACCATCCAGAAGGGGCCGGAGCCCGCCACCTTGACCCAGCATCGCCAGCAGCCGCATGCCGACTACGACAATTACGCCGACAAGGCGACTTTGCGGCAGGCGCTGGTGTCCGAACAGCGCGGCCTGTGCTGCTACTGCCAGTCGCGCATCCGGGCCACGCCCGAGGGCATGAAGATCGAGCACTGGCAATGTCAGGCCAGCCACCCCGGGCGGCAGCTCGATTTTGGCAATCTGCACGGCGCCTGTCTGGGCGGGCACGGCCGTCCCGAACGCGAGCAGCATTGCGATACGCGCAAGGGCAATGACGGCCTTTGCTTCAGCGTATGCGATCCGGCGCACCCCATCGAGCACAAGATTCGCTTTTTAGGCGATGGCACCATCAAGGCAGACGATGCCGCCATCGAAGAAGCCCTCAACGCGGTGCTCAACCTGAACCTGCCGCGCCTGGTGAGCAATCGCAAAGCAGTGCTCGCAGCGTTTCAGCAGCGCCTGCAGGACGGCCGCCGCGTTGATCCGGCGCGTGAGCTACCCAAGTGGGATGGCAGCGAGCCTGGCGACCTGCCCGAGTTCGCACAGGTGGTCGTCTATTGGCTACGAAAGAAACAAGCGAGGGCCGCCGTATGAAGCGCACCAGTGAAGTCGCATTCGAAACCGCCATCGAGGCGGTCTTGCTGAGTGAGGGATATACGCGGGTCGATGCCAGAGGCTTCGACCGCGAGCGCGCGATTTTCCTCGATGAGGCGCTGGCCTTCATCCGTGCCACCCAGGGCAAGGTGTGGGAAAAGCTGGAAGCCCTGCACGGCGAGCAGACCGGTGCGCGCGTGCTGGAGTCGCTATGCAAGTGGCTGGATACCCATGGCGCCCTGGCCACGCTGCGCCACGGTTTCAAATGCTTCGGGCGCACACTGCGGATAGCCTTCTTTCGCCCCGCCCACGGCCTGAACCCGGAGCTGGAGGCGCGCTACCAGGCCAACCGGCTGGGTCTGACCCGCCAATTGCATTTCAGCCGGAAGTCTGAGAAGTCTCTGGATGTGGTGTTGTCGGTCAACGGCATTCCGGTGGTGACGCTGGAACTCAAGAACCCCTTGAGCGGCCAGACGGCGGCGAATGCCATCCACCAGTACCGCCACGACCGCGATCCGCGTGAACCAATCTTCGAGTTCACCAAGCGCGCGCTGGTGCACTTCGCGGTGGATACTGAAGAAGCGCACATGGCCACTCGCTTGGCCGGTTCGTCCACTTACTTCCTGCCGTTCAACCGGGGCATGGACGGTGGCGCTGGTAACCCGCCCGATCGTGAAGGGCGCAATTACAAGACAGCCTACCTGTGGGAAGAGGTGCTACAGCGCGACAGCCTGCTCGACCTGCTCGCCCGCTTCCTGCATATCGATGTGGAAGAAAAGACCACTGGCGACGGCAAGAAGGTGCGCAAGGAAAGCCTGATCTCTCCGCGTTACCACCAGTTGCAGGCTGTGCGCCGGATGGTGGCGGCCGCCGCCAGCGAGGGCGTGGGGCATAACTACTTGGTCGAGCATTCGGCCGGCAGCGGCAAGAGCAACACGATTGCCTGGCTGGCGCACCGCCTGTCCAGCCTGCACAACGAGCGCGACGAGCGACTGTTTGACAGCGTGGTGGTCATCACCGACCGGGTGGTGCTCGACCGCCAGTTGCAGAACACGATCTACCAGTTTGACCACCGCCAGGGCGTTGTGCAGAAGATCGACGAGGACTCGCGCCAGCTCGCCGAAGCGCTGGAAGCCGGCGTGCCGATCATCATCACCACGCTGCAAAAATTTCCGTTCGTGTCCGGGCAACTAGCTAAGCTTAGTGAGGAGCGTGGCGAAGGTAGCAAGAGCCATCTGCCCACGCGCAAGTACGCGGTAATCATCGACGAGGCGCACAGTTCGCAATCGGGCGAGACGGCCACAGAGTTGAAAGGTGTGCTGGGCGGTGCCGAGCTGCGCCGCAAGGCACAAGAGATGGCCGAGGAGGAAGGCGAACTCGAACTGGAGCGACTGTTCCGTTCCATGGCCAAGAGGGGCCATCAACCGAACATGAGCTTTTTTGCTTTCACCGCCACGCCCAAACACAAGACATTGGCGATCTTTGGCCGGGGCGGCGAGCCCTTTCACCGCTACACCATGCGCCAGGCCATCGAGGAGGGCTTTATCGAGGATGTGCTCAAGAGCTACGTCACCTACAAGACCTACCACAAGCTGATCAAGAAGGCGGAGGACGACCCCAACGTCGAGCGCAAGAAGGCGGCCAAGGCGTTGGCGCGTTTCATGCGGCTGCATCCGCACAACATTGGCCAGAAGACCGAAGTGATGGTCGAGCATTTCCAACACTTCACGCGGCACAAGATCGGCGGCCATGCCAAGGCGATGGTGGTGACCGGCTCGCGACTTGAAGCGGTGCGCTACAAGCAGGAGTTCGACCGATATATTCAGGAGAAGGGCTACCCCATCAAGAGCCTGGTGGCGTTCTCGGGCACGGTAGAAGACGACAAGATTCCGGAGAAGTCATACACGGAAGTCGAGATGAATGGTGGCCTGAAGGAGAAGGAACTGCCAGACACCTTCGCCAAACCGGAATTCCGCGTGCTGCTGGTGGCCGAGAAATACCAGACCGGCTTCGACCAGCCGTTGTTGCACACCATGTACGTGGACAAGCGGCTGGCGGGCATTCAAGCCGTTCAGACCTTGTCGCGCTTGAACCGAACCCACCCACTCAAGGACGATACCTTCGTGCTCGATTTCGTCAACGATCCCGACGAAATCCAGGAGGCCTTCCGTCAATACTACGACGGCTCGGTGATGGGCGAGCAGGTCGATCCGGACAAGCTCTACGAGGTGAAGGCCGAGCTAGACGCCTCGGGCATTTACCTGCAAACCGAGATTGTCGAGTTTGCGCATGTGTTCTTTGCGCCTAAGCGCCGCCAGAGCCCTGGTGACCATAAGCTGATGAATGCGATTCTTGATCTGGCGGTCGCGCGCTTTGTGCAGTTGCAGAACACCGAAGAAGACGAAGCGGAGTTGTGGCGCAGCAAGTTGCAGGCCTTCCGCAATCTGTACGGTTTCCTGAGCCAGGTGATTCCCTATCAGGACAGCGATCTGGAAAAACTCTTCACCTACCTGCGCCATCTCGCGCTGAAGCTGCCTAAGCGCAAGAGCGGGCCGGGCTATCAGTTCGACGAGGAAGTTGAACTCGATTACTACCGCTTGCAGAAAATCAGCGAAGGCTCGATCAGCCTCAATGAGGGCTATGCCAAACCACTAGACGGCCCACGAGAGGTAGGGTCAGGCATGGTGCGCGAGGAGCACGTCTCACTGTCGCGTCTGATCGACTTCATAAATCAGCGCTTCGGCGGCGAGTTGAACGATGCAGATCAATTGTTCTTCGATCAGATCGCCGAAGCCGCAAGCCAGAACGAGTCCCTGCAGAAGGCAGCCGAGGTCAACTCGCTAGACAAGTTCCAACTCGTGTTTCGGCAGGTCCTTGAGTCACTATTTATTGAACGCATGGAGCTGAATGAAGAACTGTTCACCGATTACATGGGCAAGCCAGAGATGCGGGAGCTGGTGTCCAAGTTGTTGGGTAGCCAAGTTTACGCTCGGCTTTCGGATAGGGCACCGCAGAGCTAAATGTGCCTTTGAGTGAGCATGTGCTTGGTGGGCTAACGGTTCCTAAGTTAGGATAAGGGGTGATTGACAATAGAGTCGAAAGAGTCGACGCCGCGCAAATCGCTCCATCTTCTGCGCCAGCAAAAGATGTGCGCTTCTGACGGTAGAAACGACGGTAAGGCCCTATGTTGATCACAGCAAATCCCTTTAATCACGCGGGCTTACGAGCCCTGTTGATGATCGAGTGGGAGTGACGGAACGTCATCAGGGGTTGCGGCCAGCCAATGAAGACGGGCTGGCCGCAGAGCAGACGGTAACAATCGAAGCCGAATCCAGGCGCTCTCGCACTCGCGGCCTGCGC
>Ga0160435_1000526_pt1 | contig 12041 bp, 13 predicted proteins | sample HID1973K_E0MG_FD_108213 | JGI IMG/M metagenome (GOLD analysis project Ga0160435, IMG submission 108213) | Enriched mosquito-associated microbial communities from UW Madison campus, WI, USA - HID1973K_E0 MG | ecosystem: Host-associated > Arthropoda: Insects > Digestive system > Unclassified ...
GCCCTTCGAGTTTGCGCTCCGCCGTTTCAAGCGCACCTGCGAGAAGGCCGGCGTGCTGGCCGAGACCCGCAAGCGCGAGTTTTATGAAAAGCCGACCCAGGAGCGTAAGCGCAAGGCGGCTGCTGCCGTGAAGCGCCAGCTGCGCCGGTCGTCGCGCGACGTCACCAAGCGTCAGCGTCTGTACTGATCCACCTGACCGGGTCTGCGCCTCCGGCGCGATACCCGGTTGCAGGGCCAGAAGCCGGCACGCGCAAGCGTCGCCGGCTTTTTGCATTGGTCGCCCTGGCGGCCCCCCGGCGGCTACCGCCCATTCATCACAAGGTGTCCCATGACCCTCAAGCAGCAGCTCACCGACGACATGAAGGCCGCCATGAAGGCCGGCGACAAGCACAGCCTGGGCGTGATCCGGCTGATCAATGCCGCCATCAAGCAGCGTGAAGTGGACGAGCGCATCGAGCTGGACGATGCCGCCGTGGTCGCCGTGCTCGACAAGATGGTCAAGCAGCGCAAGGACTCGGTGAGCCAGTTCGAAGCGGCCAACCGCGAGGACCTGGCGGCGGTGGAGCGCGAGGAGATCAAGGTGATCGAGCGCTATGTGCCGGCCAAGATGGGCGAGGCCGAGATCATCGCGGCGATCCAGGCGGCCATCGCCGAATCCGGTGCCAAGGGCCCGGCCGACATGGGCAAGCTGATGGGCGTGCTCAAGCCCAAGCTGGCCGGCCAGGCCGACATGGGCCTGGTCTCGACCCTGGTGAAGCAGCAGCTCGCAGGCTGAGATCCGGCACGGCGGGGGAGTGACGTGTTCGCCTCGCGATCACGTCGCTTTTGCCCTAATCGGTCATCGCAACGCGGGTAAGGTTGGCTGTCCCTTCCCGCCCCGATTCCACGGCCGAACGCAACGCCCCGACATGGATCTGGACCCACGCCTGAGCAAATACCTCGACCGCGTGCAGCGCAGCCTGCCGATGGCGCTGGCCAACCGCTTCGTCGAGATCGACCTGCTCACCCAGGCCGCATCGCTCTCCTTTTACGCCTTGCTTTCGCTGGCCCCGTTGCTGGTGCTGCTGCTGTGGCTGACCGCCTCGCTCTACCCGCCGGCGCAGCAGGCGCTGGTGACGCAGGTGGGGCAGCTGGCCGGCGGCAGCTCGGCCACGGTCGCGCAGACCGTCATCGACAACGCCACCGCGCAGCCGGGCATCGGCACCATGGCCGGCACCTGGAGCACCCTGCTGCTGTTCGTTGGCGCCACCGCGGTGTTCGCGCAATTGCAGAACGCGCTCAACCTGATCTTCCAGACCGACCGCGAGCGCCTGCCGGGCATCGTGGCATGGCTGAAGAAGCGCGTGTTCTCCTTCGGCGTGGTGCTGGCGCTGGGCTTCCTGCTGCTGGTGTCGATGATCGCCACCACCGCGCTGCAAGTGGCCTTCGCCCGCCTGCCCTCGGTATTGCCGGCGATCGGCTACGTCACCACGATGCTGGTCTACGTGATGGCCTTCGCCTTTCTCTATCGCTATCTGCCCGATCGCCTGGTGTCGTGGCGTCAGGCGGTGCTCGGCGGCATCATCACCGCCTGCCTGTTCGCGCTGGGTCGCTATGCGATCGGCCTGTACATCAGCGAGGCCGCGCCGGGCAGTGCCTACGGCTCGATGGGCGCTTTGGTGGTGCTGCTGGTGTGGATGTACTACGCCAGCGTGGTCTTCTTCGTTGGCGCGCTGATCACCGCGGTCATCGACCAGCGCGTGCGCGCCCGCTACAAGCTGGCCGTGGCCGGCGTCGACCCCGCCACGCCGCCGGTCCAGCCGCGCCGCCTTCCGGAAACCTGAAGGCCACGAGCCTCACCGGCGCGGGTCCGCGTGGCATCCTATGCGGATGGCCCGCATTCCAGACGCCTTTATCGACGACCTGCTCGCACGAACGGATATCGTCGAGGTCATCAGCACGCGCGTCCCGCTGAAGCGCCAGGGCAAGGAATATTCGGCTCGCTGTCCGTTCCACGACGAGCGTTCGGCCTCGTTCACGGTCTCGCCGACCAAGCAGTTCTATCACTGCTTCGGCTGCGGCGCGCACGGCACCGCGATCAGCTTCCTGATGAACTACGACCGCCTCGAATTCCTCGACGCGGTCGACGAACTGGCCAAGCGCGCCGGCATGGAAGTGCCACGCGACACCCAGCAGCGCAGCGCCGCCGAGCAAGACGACAGTCGCGATCTCTACGCCGCCCTCGACGCCGCCACACGCTTCTTCCAGAAGCACCTGGAAGGCAGCGCCAAGGCTGCCGAGTACCTGGACGGGCGCGGCGTCGATGCCGAGACCCGCGCACGCTTTTCGATTGGCTATGCGCCGGAGGGCTACAGCGCGCTGAAAGACGCGCTCGGCACCGACGAGCGGCGGATGAAACTGCTCGACCGCGCCGGCCTGTTCTCCAAGAACGACCGCGGCCACGTCTACGACAAGTTCCGCGACCGGGTGATGTTCCCGATCTTCGACCGTCGCGGCCGAGTGATCGCCTTCGGTGGCCGCGTCCTGCAGAAGGACGATGGCCCCAAGTACCTCAACTCGCCCGAGACCGCGCTGTTCCACAAGGGCCGCGAACTCTACGGCCTGTGGCAGGTGCGCCAGGCGCACCAGAAGATCGAGCGACTGATCGTGGTCGAAGGCTACATGGACGTCGTCTCGCTGTTCCAGTACGGCGTAACCGAAGCGGTCGCCACGCTCGGCACCGCGACCACGCCGGAGCATGCCGAACTGCTGTTCCGAAACGCCCCGGATGTGTACTTCTGCTTCGACGGCGACAACGCCGGGCGCAAGGCTGGCTGGCGTGCGCTCGAATCGGTATTGCCGCGAATGAAGGACGGGCGCCAGGCGTACTTCCTGTTCCTGCCTGATGGCGAAGACCCCGACACCATCGTGCGCAAGGAAGGCCGCGACGGCTTCGACCAGCGGCTCAAGCAGGCCACGCCACTGTCGCAGTTCTTCTTCGACGAAATGTCGCGCGAGATCAACCTGCATACGCTCGACGGCCGTGCCCGCCTGGCCGAACGCGCCCGGCCGATGCTGGCGCAGATTCCCGACGGCGCCTTCGGCGACCTGATGCGGCAACAGCTCTCGCGCATGACCGGCGTCGGCATCGCCAGGCCCGATAGCGCCAGCCCGGCGCGCCCCGCGATGCGCCCGGTCACCCCCACCCACAAGCGCAGCCTGGTGCGCAGCGCCATCGCCATCCTGCTGCAGCAACCCTCGCTGGCCAGCGCCATCGACGAACACGCCGACTTCGCCGGCCTGCGTCTGCCCGGCGTGGAGCTGTTGCTGGAACTGGTCGAGCTGGTGCGGCAGCGACCGGAAATCACCACCGGCGCGTTGCTCGAACACTTTGCCGAGCGCGAGGAACAGGCCGCGTTGCAGAAACTCGCCGCGCAAGTGCTGCCGGGCGACGCCCAGACCTGGGCGCAGGAACTGCACGACGTGGCCGTGCAACTGGAACGTCAGTTGCTGATGCAGCGCATCGACGAACTGCAGGCCAAGCAGCGCGCGCAAGGCCTGGACGACACCGACAAATACGAAATGCGCGAGCTGCTGAAAGCCCGCGCCGCCTTCCGCTGAGGAGCATCCCATGCCCACATTGCGCATCCTGTTGGCTGCCTGGCTGTTGACCTTCTGCATGCTGGCGCAAGCCGCCGGCGCCGGGCCGCATGCACTCCGCCCCGGCCTCTATGTCGGCGGCCAACCCGATGAATCGCAACTGCAGGCGCTCGCCGCGCAAGGCGTCACCACCGTCATCGACCTGCGTGGCGCCGACGAAGACCGCGGCTATGCCGAGGCGGCGCGCGTACAGGCGCTGGGCCTGCGCTACGTCTCGTTGCCGATCGCCGGCGCCGCAGACATCACACCGGCCAATGCCCGCGCCCTGCAGCAAGCCATCGACGCCAGCAACGGCCCTGTGCTCCTGCACTGCGCCTCCGGCAACCGCGTCGGCGCACTACTGGCCCTGCAGGCCCACGCGCGCGGCCTGGACGAAACCGCCGCAATTGCCGAAGGCCGCGCTGCCGGTCTTGGCTCACTCGAACCCACGGTGCGCGCGCAGATCCAGCACGAGGGCCACTGATGAAATCATGGCTGGCGCGGCTGCGCCTGGACCCCTTCACCCTCGCCCTGCTGGGCACCATCGCCCTGGCCTCGCTGCTGCCCGTGCGCGGCGGCGCCGCCGCCGTGATGGACGACGCAACCGACATCGCCATCGCCGCCATGTTCTTCCTGCACGGCGCCAGCCTCTCGCGCGAAGCCGTCCGAGCCGGCGCCCTGCACTGGCGCCTGCACCTGACCATCCTCGCCTGCACCTTCCTGCTGTATCCCCTGCTCGGCCTGCTGACCCGGCCCGTCGCCCATGCCCTGCTCACGCCCGAGCTCTACATCGGCGTGCTGTTCCTGTGCGCCCTGCCCTCCACCGTGCAATCGTCCATCGCCTTTACCTCCATGGCCGGCGGCAACGTCCCCGCCGCCGTCGTCAGCGCCTCCCTCTCCAGCCTGCTCGGCGTGTTCCTGACCCCCCTGCTGATGGGCCTGCTGGTCGGCGCCCAAAGCGGCATGGCGCATCCCCTCGACGCCATCGGCAAGATCCTGCTGCAACTGTTGGTGCCCTTCATCGCCGGCCACCTGCTGCGCCCCTGGATCAGCGGCTGGGTTGAACGGCAGCGCGCGATCCTGCGCTACACCGACCAAGGCACCATCCTGCTGGTCGTCTACACCGCCTTCAGCGCTGCCGTAAACGAAGGCCTGTGGCAGAAGACCCCGATGCCAGCGCTACTGGCAGTCGCTGGCTTCGCCATCGTATTGCTCGCAGTAGCGATGACCCTGATCACCTGGCTGGCGCGCCGCCTGCGTTTCACGCGCAGCGACGAAATCCCGATCGTCTTCTGCGGCTCCAAGAAGAGCCTGGCGACCGGCGTACCGATGGCAAAAGTAATGTTCGCCGCAGGCAGCCTTGGCGCGATCGTCCTGCCGATCATGATCTACCACCAGATCCAGCTGATCGTCTGCGCCGTAATAGCGCAGCGCTACGCGCGAGAAAAACCCCAGACATAACAAAGCGTCCGCGCGCTTTTGCTCTCGCTCTCGCTCTTGCCTTCCCCACCCCCGGCGCTGACCTATCGGGCGTTCGGGGGCAGGCCCTTTTCGGGACCCTTGGCGACAAGGATGTCGCCAAGGAGCCTACACGGACGTATTCACGGCGTGTCCCGAAAAGGGCCTGCCCCCGGGCGCTGCACGTAACAATCAAAAGGCCAAAACAGCGCGAAAAAAAATCACCCCACCAACAACGGCGGCGGCAACCAAAACAACAAATAGTGATCGACCAACAAAAACGCAAACAAGAGCATCAGGTAAACGATCGAATACCGAAACATCCGCATCGAGAACAACTCATCCGGCGGCGACTGAATCCGCCACGCATACCAGAGGAAGCCCGCGTTCAACCCCGCCGCACCGGCCAGATACAGCACCCCGCTCATCCCGAACACCACCGGCAGCAGCGTCGACACCACCAGCAGCACCGAATACAGGAAGATCTGCCCACGCGTGTACTCCACCCCGTGCGTCACCGGCAGCATCGGGATCGACGCCTTCGCATAATCCGCACGCCGGAAGATCGCCAGCGCCCAGAAATGCGGCGGCGTCCACAAGAAAATGATCAGCACCAGCAACAGCGCATAACCCCAATCCCAAGGCCCCTGCATCCCCGTCACCGCCGCCCATCCCAACAGTGGCGGCGCCGCACCGGCCAGCCCACCGATGACGATGTTCTGCGGCGTGGCCCGCTTCAAATACACCGTATAGATCACCGCATAACCAATCAGCGATGCGAACGTCAGCACCGCCGTGATCACGTTGACCCACAGCACCAGGATCGCCATCGAGATCAAGGTGAGGATCGCCGCGAACACCAACACCTGCGCCGGCTTGACCTTGCCCACCACCAGCGGCCGCCAGGACGTGCGCGCCATCTGCGCATCGATGCGCGCATCCAGCAGCTGGTTGATCGCCGCCGCCGCCGACGCCGCCAGCCAGATCCCCAGGAAACCCAGCAGCCCGGCCCGCACCTGCTCCAGGCTCGGCCTGCCCGGAATCGCCAGGCACATGCCCACCAACGCGGTGAACACGATCAAGGCCACTACCTTGGGCTTGGTCAGATCCCAGTAATCGCGTGCGCTCGTCTTCATCGTCACTCCGGAGCGCGCAAGCGCGCCAGCAGGCTGACCAGGACGAACAACAACGCCACCGCACCGCCGTTGTGCAGCACCGCCACTGCCAGCGGCAGCGCCAGCTTGACGTTGAGCACGCCCAGCGTGACCTGCGCCAGCACCAGCAAGCCCAGTGCCGCGGCCCAGCCGCGCATGCTCGGCTGGCGCGACAGGCGCCACGACAGCCACAGCAGATACACGCCGGCCACCACCGCCATCAAACGATGCGCCATCTGGATCGCGATGCGCGCCGCGCCATCGAGCACACCGCCCTCGTAGTCCACGCCGATGCCTCGCCACAGCGTGAAGCCCTCGGCGAAATCGTGCGGCGGCCACCACTGGCTGACACAGCGCGGGAAATTGTTGGCCGACCACTCACCACCGCCGCAGGCCAGCGCGGCGTAGTTGGCACTGACCCAGCCGCCAAGCGAAATCTGCACCGCGAGCAGCAACACCCCGAGCCGCAACCACCACTTCAAGCGCTGCGCGTCGGCCAGGGTGATCGGCAGGTAGGTCGCGCGCCACGCCATCCACACCAGCAGCGAGAACATCAGCATGCCGCCGAGCAGGTGGCCCATCACCACGATTGGCTTCAGCAGCAGGGTCACCGTCCACATGCCCAGCAGGGCCTGGAAGATCACCACCGCCAGCGTCAGCACGGCCACACGCGAAAGATCTTCGTTGGACCAGCGCAACGCAGCGAACAAGAGGATCGCCACGCCGATGCCCGCCACCAGCGCGCCGACCTCGTGCCTGCCGGACATGTACAGCGGGATCGACAACGCCACCAGCACTGCGGCGGTGACGAGCTGCGCCACGCCGGCACGGCGGCGGCGCGCGGCCAGCAATGCCAGCAGCAGGATCTCCACACCCAGCGCACCGGCCAGGAAGCGGTGGACCTGCTCGCGCCAGGCCTTGTGCGTTTCCAGCGGGCGGATCTTGCTGGCCACGTGCGCGTTGGCTTCGTTGGCGGTCTGCGGCCAGGTCACGCGGCCGTAGCAGGTCGGCCAATCGGGGCAGCTCAGTCCAGCGTCGGACAGGCGCACGAACGAACCAAACATGATCGTGCTGGCGGTCATCAATGCGGCCAGCCAGGCCATGCGGTGGAAATGCCGGAACAGCGCCGGGCGCGCAAACAGATTCATCGAGGTGGGGCTCACATCAGTTTCAACAGCTTGGCCAGGTCTTGCCGCAGGCCGCCAGCATCGAAGCCGGGGGCGTAGCGCAGGATGACGAAGCCATTGGGATCGATCACGTAGACCGGCGTGCCGCCGGCCGCGTCCACGCCGGGCAGGGCCGCGCGCAGCGCGGGGTCGTCCTGCAGCACGCGCAAGGCCGGCATCGGCGGTAGGCCGGCGGGCGGCGCGCCGATCCACAGCACATCGACCTTGCTCGCGTTGTGGCCGAGCAACTGCCAGACCTTGTCGATATCACGCGCGGTCGCCACGCACGCGGGCGCGCAACCGGCCCGCGGCGCCAGCACGATCCGCCAGGTGCGCTCGCTTGGGCGCCAGGCATAGGTCGAACCGTCGGCCAGGCGCGGCGCTTGCGCGCGCAGGTCGATGGGCGGCGACAGCAACTCACCGTTGTTGCGGTGGCCCGCGGGCTGCCAGCCACTGAAACGCAGCACGCCGGCCAGCAACATCGTGCCGAAGAACATGACGAACAGGGCGATCAGCTTGCCGCGGCCACGTCGGCCGGGGGCGGCCGGAGCCGGGGAAGGAGAAGTCATGCCGACGATTTTCTCATGGCGCGGCGATCCGCGCCTGCCGGCGCCCGCGACGCCGCCGCCATTGCAGGACCGCCGCGGTCGCCAACACCGCCAGCGCCAGGCCGAACCACTGCACCGCATAGGCCAGGTGGCGCTCGGGCGGCAAGGTATTGGGCAGGACCTCCAGGTCGCGCGGGTAGCCCAGCGGCAACGCCGGATCCAACCGTAATACCTGCGACGAAATGTCGCGCCGGCCGAGGGTGCGGGCGATCACCGCGGTGTCCATTCGCGTCGCCAGCCAGGTCGAAGGCAACGCCGTCGTGCTCAGCGCAGGCCCCAGGAGGATGCCGCTGGAAGGCGGCGGCGCCAGCAGGCCACGCACCGCGTGCCGGCCGCTGATCGGCGCCAGCGCCGGTAACTGTCGGTCGCCCGGCAGCGGCCACCAGCCCAGGTCCAGCAACAACCACTGCCCGCCCGCACTGCGCGCCGGTTGGTAGATGCGCACGCCGGCCCGGCCATCGCGCATCTGGTTGTCGAGCAGGATTTGCTGTGGCTGCAGCTCGACCTCGCCGCTCACCCACTGCAACGTCTGCTGCCGACCCAGCGCCACGTCCAGCTGCTGCGGATGCAGGCGCACCTGGCTGGCCTGTGCCAGCAGCGCCTGTTTTTCGTGCATGCGCTGCAGCTGCCAGCGACCTAGCAGGGCGAACGCGCAGGCCACGACGAGCGCCAGCATCCACCCGCCCCACATCGCGCCGGACCCGGGCGTGTGCTGGCGCATCATGACAAGGCCATGCAAATGGAGTGGAATGCGGCTTCCCTTCCGGCTGCCGACCCTCCCGTGAACGATTCGCTCAAGACCCTGCTGATTGTTGCGTTCCTGCTGGTCATCGTCTGGCAACTCGGTGCCGGCCTGTATTACCTGTTGACCGATCGCGGGGACAGCAAGCGCACGGTCAATGCGCTTACCCGGCGTATCGCGCTGTCGGTGGCGCTGATCCTGCTGGTCATCCTCGGCATCTACAGCGGCTGGATCAAACCGCACGGCCTGTAAGCCAGGCCGCGCAGCGCAGCCTTACAGCACGTAGACGAACAGGAACAACGCCAGCCACACCACGTCGACGAAGTGCCAGTACCAGGCGGCCGCTTCGAAGGCGAAATGATGGTCGCGGGTGAAGTGGCCGCGCGCGGCGCGCAGCCACATCACGATCAACATGATCGTGCCCAGCGCCACGTGCATGCCGTGGAAGCCGGTGAGCATGAAGAACGTCGAGCCGTAGATGCCCGAGCCCAGGGTCAGGTTGAGCGCGTGGTAGGCGTGGATGTATTCCTCGGCCTGGAAATACAGGAACGCGCAGCCCAGCAGCACGGTCACGCCCTGCCAGATCAGCAGCTGGCGGCGATGGCCGGCCTTGAGCGCGTGGTGGGCGATGGTCAGGGTGACGCCGGAGCTGAGCAGGATCAGCGTGTTGATCAGCGGCAGGCCCCACGCCGGGATGGTCTGGAAGTGGCCGCCGATCGCGCCCGGGCCGTTGCTCGGCCAGGCAGAGGAGTAGCCGTTCCACAACAGCTCGTTGGTCATCACCCCGTCGCCATAACCGCCGAGCCATTCCAGCCCGAATACGCGGGTGTAGAACAGCGCGCCGAAGAAAGCGCCGAAAAACATCACTTCCGAGAAGATGAACCACACCATCCCCATGCGGAAGGACACGCCGACCTGCTGGTTGTAGCGCCCGGCGTTGGATTCGCGGATGACATCGCCGAACCACATGAACAAGGTCGCCACCAGCATCGCGATGCCGAGGAAGAACGTCCAGCGGCCCCAGCTGGCATCGTTGAGCCAGGACGCCACGCCCACCATCGTCACCAGCATGGCGATCGAGCCGACGAACGGCCATTTGCTGTGGCTCGGCACGAAATAGGCATTGGCATCGGTACTGTGGTCGGCCATGTCGTCGTTTCCGGGATCAGTTCTTGCGGTGGATTCAGGGGGCGGCCTTCGGCCCGCCGGCGGGCGCACCGGCCGGCAGCTCCGAAGTCAGCGTGTCGTTCTTGTAGAAGGTATAGGACAGCGTGATGGTGTGGATCTCGGGCGGCAGGTTCGGGTCGACGATGAAGCGCAACGGCATGTCGCGCTGTTCGCCGGCCTGCAGGGTCTGCGCGGTGAAGCAGAAACATTCGGTCTTGCTGAAGAAGCCCGACGCGCGCGCCGGCGCCACCGAGGGCACCGCGCTGCCGACGATCGGGTGGTCGCTGTCATTGCGCGCGAAGTACAACGCTTCGTTGAGCTCGCCCGGTACCACTTGCATGCTCTGTTGCTCGGGATGGAACGACCACGGCAGGCGCGAATTGACGCTGCCGTCGAACTCCACCCGCACCAGCCGCTTCGCCGCGGGAATCACCTCGGCCCGCTGGCTGCTGCCCGGCCCGCGTTCGACACGGATGCCGAAGACTTTTTCGCAGGCGATGCGGTACAGCGGCACCAGCGAGAAGGTCAGCACGAACGCCACCACCACCACGCCGACCAGCCGGGCCAGGCCGGCGTTGGCACGCGGCGTCGGCTGCGGGCTGCTCACCGCCCCAGCACCCCGGTCAGGATGAAGCCGGTATAGACCAGCAGCGCGACCGCGGCCACCACCCAGGCGGTGCGGCGGGCGCGGCGGCGGCGCTCGGCCAGCGCGGCGCCGAGTTCATTGGCGGGCGCGGCCGCGCCGGGATCAGTGGCTGACATCGTCGTGCGCCAGGTCGCCCGGCTTGATCACCGGCGGCAGGGTGAAGGTGTGTGCCGGCGCCGGCGAAGGCACCGTCCATTCCAGCCCACGGGCGCCTTCCCAGGCGCGGTCGCCGGCGCGCGCGCCGTTGCGCAGCGAGGACCAGAGGATGCCGGCCATCAGAAACGGCGTGACGAACATGCCGAACGCACCGATCGAGCTGACCAGGTTCCAGTCGGCGAACACCACGTTGTAGTCCGGGATGCGGCGCGGCATGCCGGCCAGGCCGAGGAAGTGCTGCGGGAAGAAGGTGAGGTTGACGAACACCATCGTCCACCAGAAGTGCACCTGCGCCCAGCGCTCGCTGTACATGCGCCCGGTCCACTTCGGCCACCAGTAGTAGACCGCGGCGATCAGGCCAAACAAGGCGCCGGTCACCAGCACGTAGTGGAAATGCGCCACCACGAAGTAGGTGTCGTGGTACTGGAAGTCGGCCGGCACGATGGCCAGCATCAGGCCGGAGAAGCCGCCGATGGTGAACAGGATGACGAACGACACCGCCCACAGCATCGGCGCTTCGAAGCTCAGCGAGCCCTTCCACATCGTGCTGACCCAGTTGAACACCTTCACCCCGGTAGGGATGGAGATGAGCATGGTGGCGAACATGAAGTAGATCTCGCCGCCCAGCGGCATGCCCACGGTGAACATGTGGTGGGCCCAGACGATGAAGCTGAGGAAGGCGATCGCCGCGATCGCGTACACCATCGCCTGGTAGCCGAACAACGGCTTGCGGCTGAAGGTCGGGATGATCTCGCTGACCACGCCGAAGGCGGGCAGGATCATGATGTAGACCTCGGGATGACCGAAGAACCAGAAGATGTGCTGGTACATCACCGGGTCGCCGCCGCCGGCGGCATTGAAGAACGAGGTGCCGAAGAACTTGTCGGTCAGCAGCATGGTGACCGCGCCGGCCAGCACCGGCATCACCGCGATCAGCAGGAACGCGGTGATCAGCCAGGCCCAGCAGAAGATCGGCATCTTCAGCAGGTCGATGCCCGGCGCACGCATGTTGAGCACGGTGGCAATGATGTTGATCGCGCCCATGATCGAGCTGATGCCGGCCACGTGGATGGCAAACACCGAGAAGGCCACGTTGTAGCCGCCCTGCAGCATCAGCGGCGGGTACATCGTCCAGCCGCCGGCCGGCGCACCGCCGGGCAGGAACAAGGTCACCAGCAGCAGGCTGAAGGCCACCGGCAGCAACCAGAACGACCAGTTGTTCATGCGCGGCAGCGCCATGTCCGGCGCGCCGATCTGCAGCGGGATCATCCAGTTCGCCAGGCCGACGAAGGCCGGCATGATGCCGCCGAAGATCATCACCAGCGC
>Ga0160435_1000527_pt1 | contig 12041 bp, 8 predicted proteins | sample HID1973K_E0MG_FD_108213 | JGI IMG/M metagenome (GOLD analysis project Ga0160435, IMG submission 108213) | Enriched mosquito-associated microbial communities from UW Madison campus, WI, USA - HID1973K_E0 MG | ecosystem: Host-associated > Arthropoda: Insects > Digestive system > Unclassified ...
ACGGACGCACCGCCAATCAGAAGCCACCGCGGCACGCGCCTGCGCGAATACCGGGCACTCCCCTCGGCCAGCTTTCCTTGGCCCGGATAGCGCGCAGCCGCGGGATCGGAGTTTGCGGGGCGGGGCGTGCTGTCCAACAGAAGAACCTTTCGGGGGTTGACCGCGCCCCACGCTACAAGGCCCCTTCTCGCGGTTCACGCCCCTCCGCGGGCAACCAGGGATCCGTTGCCGAATGGTTACCTCTGCGAACCATACAAAGAAACGGGGACTATCCCTTGCGCTCCGCACGGTACGCGCTGGGGCTCACCCCGTGCAGGCGCCGGAACTGGCGGGAGAAGTAGAACTGGTCCTGCAGCCCGATTTCGCGGCCCACCTCGGCGATAGGCAGGTCCGTGGTGTCCAGCAGCAGCCGTGCCCGCGCCATCTTCAAGGCCGTGTGGTGCGCCAGCACTCCCCCGCCCGTCGCCTCCCGGAACAGCTTGCTCACGTACGACGACGACACCCCCACCAGCGCCGCAAGATCGGCCAGTCGGACGGAACCGTCCACCCGCTCCTCCAGATAGTTCATCGCCTGCTGCAGCGGCGTCCCCTTCTCCGGCAGCCGGCGGTCGATGGCCAGGGCGGTCAGCAGCCGCCACGCCATCCCGGCAGTGGCCACCAGCCGAGCCGGCGACTGGTCCTTCTCCAGCGCGGTGATGATCTCGTCCAGCATCGCCGTCAGCCGGTCCGCCGCCACCAGCGGAATGACCTGGGCGCCCCGCACGCCCGCCCCCTCCAGCAGGTCAGGCACATCGGCACCGCGCACATGGCACCACCAGATAGTCCACGGGTCGCCCTCCGCGGCACCATACGCGTGCGCCTCACCTGTTCCGCCGGGAAGTACGACGGCGGTGGCCGCACCCACGGCGGTCCGCACCCCGCCGGTTTCCACCCACCCCGTGCCCGCGACGCACAGGATCACAATGGTTTCCGCCGCGCCGTCCGGCCGGTGCCGGCCATGGTCGGCGGCTGCGGGAAAGACGCCGGCGTCGGTAACCACCAGGTGCCGGGTGATGGGACGGCTGAGGGCATCGCGGACCAGCGGCCGGGGCACCACCACCAGCCGCTGGTTCTGGAATCCGGTGGCCCTCGCCAACCCAGCCCCTTCCGTCACGGAATGTCCATGATAGAACGGCCAGCCAGCGAAGGAGCAGGACAACGAAGCTCAGCCGGCGGGGAAGCCGAGGATCAGATCGTTCATGCGCCGCTGCCACTCGGCATCAGCCCACATGGGGTGGTGCGGCGCCGCGTTGGAACACAGCACCATCCCCCACACGCCGTGCGCCAGTGCCGTGCGGATGCCGTGCTCGGCCAGCTCCAGCCCCGCCGGCCCTTCCTCGAACCCGCCCAGCAGCGGTGTGTAGCCGATCCACCCCTCTCCCACCACCGCAGGAACGTCCTTCCACCTGGCCCACGCGGCGATAGCCACCACCCGCGATTCGATCTCGCGCCGCATCACCTCCCGGTACGGCCGGTATTCCTTGTCCAGCCACGTGTCCCAGGCCGCGGGATCGATCCAGTCGTAGCCGTAGAACATCTGGTCCGTGACCACGGTGGCCCGGTACTTCCACGCCGCCAGCCGCCCGTACCCAGCAAGCGAGGGAGCGTCAGCCCGCAACATCGCACGCAGGGCAGCATTGGGAAATCCTTCTGTCCCCTCGGACCGGATGTCGATCCGCTGCTGCAGGGCATCGAGCACCCCATAGCTGTAGACGTGGAACTGGGCCGCACCCAGGCCCTCGGGAACGGTATGCATGGCCAGGTGCGGTGGCTTGCCGTAACTGGCCGTCACCAGCAGATCCGGGTGCAGCTGCCGCAGCCGCTGCACCTGCTCCGTGCCGCCGTCGGCCAGCGCCGGAAGGATGGAGAAATCCACCTCGTTGTGCAGTTCCACCATGGCGATCCGCTCCCGGTGCCCCGCGTCCGTCAGGAACCGGATCAGCCGGTCCCAGGCATCGGCCAGGACCCGGTACCGGCCGGCCAGCGGGACGGCGTCGATCGCCTCGAACCACTGCGGGGAGGCGGCGAACACCGTGGACTGCTGGTACTCCCAGCTGGCCAGGAGGACCACCAGCCCGTGGCGTTCCGCGGCGTCGAAAAGCGCGATGAGGCGCGTCAGCAGGTTCAGCCGGTAACCGCCGGGGGCGTCGTACCAGCGGGTGCCGCGGCCGTAGATTCCGCCGTCGGGCGCAGTGCCGAGCCCCTCGATCTCCAGGTCCTCCGCGAGCGCGTCCAGGCCGAGCCCGCCGAAAAGCAGCAGCGGCGCCGCGCAGATCCGGATCGCGTTGTATCCGAGCTCCGCCGCCTGCGCACACGCAGCGTCGAGGTCCGCATACGGCCCGCCGGCCTCTACGCGGGTGTACCAGGAAAAGTCCCAGAGAGTGACGGCCAGCCGGGGCGGAAGGTGCGACGGCGACGCCCCGGTCAGGGAGCGCGTGTCACCTTCCACGGTTCCGGACCCCAGGTAGCGGGGTGCTTCAGTCCCGGATGTTTGGGTCTCCAGATTTTCGGTCACAGTGCTGCCCCTTCCTTAGTGCCGGCATGTGTGGTCAGGAGGCGCCCCTGCCCGGCCAGCTGCCGGAGCTGCGCGGCCGCCGCATCCCGGGAGGCGGCGGTATCGGTATCAAACAGCAGCAGTTCGGGCAGTGACGTCGCGAAGTAGTCCGGCGCAGCGGGGGCGGAGTCCAGCTCGGAGGCCCGGGCGTCCAGCTGCCGCCAGATGTCCGCGGCGTCGCCGGGCAACTCCAGCCGAAGGTAGGCGATGCCCCGCCAGTAGTCCGCCAAGCCCACCGGGCCCCGGTCCACCGCCAACGGGCCGCCCGGCAGGAGTGCACGGTTCCAGGCCGCAACGGCACCCCCGCTGTCGCCGGCGAGCTTCAGCGCATCCCCCAGGGCCACGAACCGCTCGGCCATGCTGTCCACCGGATGCCGGCCCTCACCCAGATTCGCGGGAGCTTCGATGCCGTCCCGCAGCAAGGCGGCCGCCGCCGTCGGGCGCTCCTCCATCAGGACCTGGGCATGCTGGACCGCGGCCCGATCGTAGGCCGCGAGCGCCAGTCCCTCACCGCCCTCGAAGGGCTGGAAGCTGCGGGACGCCAGGAGGGCCAGTGCGTCCTCTGCCCGTCCGGCATCGGTCAGCAGGTTGGCGTAGAGGATGGCGAGGTCGTCCCGGTTCAGGACGGCCGGTCCGTGCTGCTCGATGGCGGCGATCCGCTCCGTGGCCGGCAGCCCGCGGATCTCCGCCAGGACGGACCATTCGAACACCAGCCGGGCATCGTCCGGGGCCAGTTCCAGGGCTCGGCCGAAGTACCGGTCGGCAGCTCCTGCCTCCCCGCCGGTGTTCACCGTGGCCAGGGCGGCATTCCGCCACACCACGGGGTCCTGCGAGCCGTGGGCCGTGGCCTTCTCCAGGTGCCCCAGCGCATCCGCGGTCCTGCCGGCGTCCAGCAGCCAGCACCCCAGCAGCCCGTGGGCCACCCTGTCCTTCGGATCGGCCTCGAGCGCCCGGTGCAGCGCGTCGAAGTCCTCCAGCCCGTACGGGAAGGCATAGGTGGTGTCCGCGCGCCGCGCCGTGGCACGCTCCGCGGCGGCGGCCTCCGGGTCCAGCATTTCCTCGAGCCAGCTGGCCCGCAGGTAGTGCCGCAGCGGCCCGGGGTTGCCGAAGGCCGGGTGGGCATCTGCAGGTTCCGCGGTGCCGGCCAGGTCGAGAGCACGCTGCCACTGCCCGGCCCGGGCCAGCCAGCAGGCCACCGCCAGGCCGGTCTTGGGATCGGCCACGTTTAGGGTTCCGGCCAGGGCTTGCGCCACGGGGTCCAGGGGGTCGGCGGCCAGGATGTCCGCCAACAGCGCGGTGCTTTCCGTCGGACGCCCCAACTGTTCCAGCGCGAGGAACCTCAGGTGCCCCGCCTCCGGGCTGGTTGCGTCTGTTGCGAGCGCGGCGCCGGCGTGGCGCAGCGCCTCCGCCGGGTCACCGGACCGGAGGGCCAGACGGGCGAGCGCCAGGTGCGCCGGGTGGGCCCATGCCCGGTCCCAGGCGGCTTTTCCGAACCGCTCCCGGGCCTCATCGAAGCAGCCGGTCCGCTCGAGGACCAGGCCCAGCCGGTAGCCCGCCTCCCCGCTGGGCGGATTCAGGTTCCGCCGGGTCAGCCGGGCCAGGGCGTTCTCCAGCAGGTCCCGCGCCTGGGCGTAGTGGCCTGTGCGGTACCTCGCGGCCGCGAGCGCGGTGGAGGCGCGGGAGTCCAGCGGATCCCGGCGCAGCATCTCCGCAAAGTACGGCAGCGGGGACCTGGTGGGGTGCCGGTTCTGAGCCAGGTGCGTCCCCGTAACGAACAGCTCATCCGTGCTGTCCATGTCCTGCGGCTGCACCGGCTCAGTGGCCGTCCACGGCTCGGGCTTCTCCGCGGGTTTACGCGGGGTCCACGAGATGAGTTCCGTGTCCCCGTCCAGGACCCGCAACGTCAGGTCAGTGCCGCCGGCGGGTGCGGGCAGGTGCAGGGCGGCCGTGAACGGGTGGGCGGGCGAGAGGACTGCGGTCCAGGTGTGGAGGGTTGCCTCCCCCAGCCTGAGCTCAATCCGCACGTCCCGGCGGGCGGTGGCGGAGACGCCCACGGTGGCAGTGCGGCCCGCGTCGTCGAGGGAAAGCGCGACGGCGGCATCCAGGTTTGCCTGCTGCGCCGGGCCCATCTGCCGGATGGGGTACCAGTATTGGCTGAAGGTGCGCGTCTCACCGGGGGCGAGGTAGCTGAAATCGGGCTGGTTGTCCGTGAAGACGCCGGCCATCAGCTCCACGTACGGGCCGTCGTCGTCCGTTAAATGCCGGTCCCAGGCGGTGCCCACCGGGCCGGTCCCCCACGTCCACTGTTTCTTGCCGGGGGCGATGCTGCGGTCCGCCCAGTGGACGAACCCGGCACCGGCGGCGTGATCGTACCCGCCGAAGAAGCTGTCCCGGGTGTCGGTCACCATGTAGGAGGTGGGGACGGGGATGTTGGCGTAGAAGTCGAGCCTGTCCGCACCGGACCGGCCCGGCGCTAGGGCGCCTTCTGCCGCGAGCGCGGGGTAGTCCACCCCGTAGTACGGCCGGTCGGCGCGCGGAAAGGCGGTGACGGCGCGGCGGGCGTGGTCCGCCACGTGGGTAACGTCCGTGGGGAAGAAGGACTGGTATTTTTCGTGCACCCTGGCTGCCACGTTGGCCCACCAGAGGAAGGTCTGCGGCTCGTCGGTCCGGTTGTGGAGGCGGGCTTCCACCTCGATGAGCGAGCTTCCCGGAGTGAGCCGGACGCCATGGGTTCCGCGCATCCGCTGCAGCGGGTCCAGGTCGCTGTGCCACACGGTGACGCTGCCGTTCCCTGAGCGCTCGACGGCGGTATCCACGGGGAGGAAGGTGGCCGGCCGGTGGTGCTGGGGCCAGTTGAACTCCACCCCGCCGGAGATCCACGGCCCGGCAAGGCCCACCAGCCCCGGCTTGATCACGTTGTTCCGGTAGAAGAAGTCATACCCGGCGGTCTTGTCGTATCCGATGTGGATGCGGCCGCCGATCTCCGGCAGGAGCATCAGGCGGACGTACTCGTTTTCCAGGTGGATGGCCTGCCACAGCCGGGGCTCCTTATCTGCCCCGATGCTGTCGATGAACGGCATCGGATACACCTTGCCGCTGGAGCCCTGGTACACCCGCCGGTCCAGGAACAGCGGATACCGGTCAGGCTGCCCGGGAGCATAGGTATCGATCAGGACCGGTTCGCTCCAGCAGGCCACTCCGCCTGCGGCCAGGATGTCCTGTTGGTCCTGAGGGGCATCGGGCAGCACAATCCTGCTCTTGGCGTCATTCGTCACCACTACAGGCTATGAAGCCGCGCCACTGATTCCCATGGCTTAATGCAGCGCGTATATGGACGATCGTGCACTCAGTGGTGCAGGTTCATCCGCTGCAGGACGGTGGCGGAAATTTCCTCCACGGACATCGAGGCGGAGTTAACGAACGGAATCGAATTCACCCGGTACATGTCCTCGGCGTTGCGCAGCTCGAAGGAGCACTGGTTCAGCGAGGCGTAGTTGCTGCCGGGGCGGCGCTCCTGGCGGATCTGGCTCAGCCGCACCGGCAGGGACGTCAACCCAAAGCACTTTCGCGCGAACGGCAGCAGCGGCTTCGGCAGCGACAGGCTTTCGAAGTCCTCCTCAACCAGCGGAAAGTTGGCTGCGAGGATGCCGTGCTGCAGCGCCAGGTACATGGTGGTGGGCGTCTTGCCGCAGCGCGACGGGGCGATGAGGATCAACTCGGCGCGTTCCAGCGCACGGAGCGACTGCCCGTCGTCGTGCTCTATGGCGTACTCGACGGCCGCCATGCGCGACTGGTAGCGCACGGCGTCGCCCACGCCGTGGGCCTGACCGGGCTGCCCGCTGGCGGAAGCGTGCAGGGCCTGCTCCAGCTGGCCAAGATGCGTCCCGATCAGGTCGAAGAAATGCCCGCGGCTGCGGGCCAGGACGGCACGGACGTCAAGGCTCACCGTGGTGGAAAAGACGAGGGGAAGGGGGCCCGCGGCGGCCACCTGGTCGATGACTGCCACCACCTCCTGCGCCTGCTCAACCGTGGTGATGAACGGGACCGTGCGGCGTTCCAGGTGCTGGGCGGGAAACTGCGTGAGCAGGGTGTTGCCCAGCGTCTCGGCGGTGATGCCGGTGCTGTCCGAAAGGAAGAACACCGTGGGGGCGGACGTGCTGCCCGCCCCCACGACGTCCCGCCATGGGGCGTCAGGCACTTAGACCGCTGTGTGGTTGCTGGTGCGGGCCAGGCGCAGCCAGGTTTCGGTCACGGCGTCAGGGTTCAGCGAGATGGAGCTGATGCCCTGGGCCAGCAGCCACTCGGCGAAGTCCGGGTGGTCGCTGGGGCCCTGGCCGCAGATGCCCACGTACCGGCCCTTGGCGCGGCAGGCGGAGATGGCCATCTCCAGGAGCTTGGTGACCGCCGGGTTCCGCTCATCGAAGCCCTCGGCCACGAGTGCCGAGTCACGGTCCAGGCCCAGGGTGAGCTGGGTCAGGTCGTTGGAGCCGATGGAGAATCCGTCAAAGTACTCCAGGAACTCGTCGGCGAGCAGCGCGTTGGCCGGCAGCTCGCACATCATCACGATTTCCAGGCCGTTCTCTCCCCGGGTCAGCCCGTTGGCGGCGAGCAGTTCAGTCACGCCGCGGGCCTCGGCCAGCGTGCGCACAAACGGGACCATGATCTTGATGTTGGTCAGGCCCATCTCGTTGCGGACAAACTTCAGGGCCTCGCACTCCAGCTCGAAGGCCTGCCGGAACGAGTCCGAAAGGTACCGGGACGCGCCGCGGTAGCCGATCATCGGGTTTTCCTCGGACGGCTCGAACGCGGGGCCGCCCAGCAGGTTGGCGTACTCGTTGGACTTGAAGTCCGAGAGCCGGATGATCACCGGTTCCGGAGCGAAGGCCGCGGCGATGGTGGAGATACCTTCGGCCAGGCGCCGCACGTAGTAGTCCCGCGGGCCGTCGTAGGCTGCGGTCTTTTCACGGATCTGCCGCACGGTGAAGTCCGAGAGCGACGCCGGGCGTTCGATTTCCCCGGCCACGGCCAGGAGGGCGTTGGGGTGGATGCCGATCTGCCGGTTGATGATGAATTCCAGGCGGGCCAGGCCAACACCGTGGTTGGGCAGCTTGGAGAAACTGAAGGCCTGCTCCGGGGTGCCCACGTTCATCATGATCTTGACCGGGGCCTCCGGCATGGTGTCCAGGCTGGTCTCCTGCAGGGTGTAGTCCAGCAGCCCCTCGTAGACGAAGCCTGCTTCGCCTTCGGCGCAGGACACGGTGACCGGGGTTCCGTCCTTGAGGATCTGGGAGGCCTTGCCGGTTCCCACGACGGCGGGGATGCCCAGTTCGCGGGCGATGATGGCCGCGTGGCAGGTGCGTCCGCCGCGGTCGGTGACGATGGCGGCGGCCTTCTTCATGATCGGTTCCCAGTCCGGGTCCGTCATGTTGGCCACCAGGACGTCGCCGGCCTGGAAGGAGGCCATCTGGTCGATGGAGGTCAGCACGCGCACCTGGCCGGCGCCGATGCGCTGGCCGATGGCGCGGCCCTCGGCCAGGACGGCGGAACGCTCGGTGAGGGTGTAGCGCGAGATGGTGCCGGAGGCCTTGCGGGACTCCACCGTCTCGGGGCGGGCCTGCAGGATGTACAGTTCACCGTCCACGCCGTCCTTGCCCCATTCGATGTCCATGGGGCGGCCGTAGTGCGCCTCGATGGCCAGGGCGTGGCGGGCCAGCTCCTGGACCTCGTCATCGGTCAGGCTGAAGCGGCGGCGCAGGTCCTGCGGCACGGGAACGAAGTCCACGGTCCGGCCCACTTCATCGGAGTCGGTGTAGATCATCTGGACGGCTTTTTCGCCGAGCCCGCGCTTGAGGACGGCGGGACGCCCGGCTGCCAGGGCAGGCTTGTGGACGTAGAACTCGTCAGGGTTCACGGCGCCCTGGACCACGGCTTCGCCGAGGCCGTAGGAGGAGGTGATGAACACAGCGTCGTTAAAGCCCGATTCGGTGTCCATCGTGAACATCACGCCGGAAGCGCCGACGTCGGAACGGACCATCCGCTGGATGCCCGCCGAGAGTGCCACCTCCGAGTGGGTGAAGCCGTGGTGCACGCGGTAGGCGATGGCGCGGTCGTTGTAGAGCGAGGCGAAGACGTCCTTGATGGCGAGCAGGACGTTGTCCACGCCGCGGATGTTCAGGAAGGTCTCCTGCTGGCCTGCGAACGAGGCGTCGGGCAGGTCCTCGGCCGTGGCGCTGGAGCGGACCGCCCAGGACACGTCGGCGCCGTGGCTGCCGGTGAGGCGCTCGTAGGCGGAGCGGATCTGCTCTTCGAAACCGTCAGGGTACGGGGTCTCGCGGATCAGGTCCCGGATCTGCTTCCCGGCCACCGTCAAAGCGGCCACGTCGCCGCTGTCCAGGTCTTCGAGGATGCTTTCAATCCGGGCGTCGAGGCCCGTTCCGGCAAGGAATCTTCTGTAAGCGTCGGCTGTGGTGGCGAAACCGTCCGGTACCTTTACCCCTGCAGAGGCAAGGTTCCGGACCATTTCTCCGAGCGAGGCGTTCTTGCCGCCGACCTGGTCGAGGTCGGACAGGCCGAGGTCAGAAAACCAGAGAACGTCAGTCATAGGTGGTGTCCCTCCATTGGGCACGCGCTGACAAGCGCTGAGAAAAAGATGTGATGCAAGAGTTGTCAGGAGTGCGCCAAAGAAGCAAACGGATGTGACCCACGCAACAACCGGGGGACGTAATGAAGTGTCACTGTGGGGGCCGGGCCCTAAGCTTTTAGGCCGCGAGCCGCGCGTCCGCCGCTGTGGGAACGGAACCCACCACGGGCAGCGCCTCGGTGAGTGCCTCGACGATGGCCATCTGGCCGGTCGAGTCGGGAACACCCGGATACTGCACGTGCGCGTCAACGGACTGGGCCGGAGCCTCCACCTCACGCATCCGCACCAGCGCCACTGCCGAGATGAGGAACCAGGCCACGTTGGTGACTACCGACGGCCAGGCACCGTGCAGGGTGCCGTTGATGATGAAGGCCACTGAGCCGAAGAGGTTCGCCGTCTGGAAGCCCTTGCCGGCCTTCAACCAACCCATGGAAACGGAGAGGTACGCACTGAGAATCGCAACTGCGCCTGCCCAGCCGGCGAGTTCCCACAGCAGTTCCATGACGTCCTTTCGAGGGTCCCCGCGCAGAATCCGGCAGGGCTTATGAGGGGTAAAACGGGGGTTGGTTTTGCCGGCCGCTGGGTTCCTCAAGCCGTATTCGGGCGAGGACCTCATGCTGGCCGGCGGGATAATCATACCCCGCACCGGAGGTGCCAGTTTGCCACCCCGGCCGGGCCCGGCTATGGACAACATCGGTGCCGCGTAGCACCATCTGAGAGTGACCTCCGCTCCCGCCGATCCGTACCTTCGCGAACTCACCGGGCTGAGGCGCGTCAAGGACCGGATGGACCGGGAATACGCGCAGCCGCTGGACGTCGAATCGCTGGCCAGGGACGTCCACATGTCCGCCGGGCACTTCAGCCGCCGCTTCAAGCTCGCCTACGGTGAGTCGCCCTACAGTTACCTCATGACCCGGCGCATCGAACGCGCCATGGCGCTGCTCCGCAAAGGCGGGCTGAGCGTCACCGAGGTGTGTTTCGCCGTCGGCTGCTCCTCGCTGGGCACCTTCAGCACCCGCTTCAGCGAACTCGTGGGGATGCCTCCCAGCGCCTATAAACAGCAGGCGGAACGCTCGACGGCGGGCATTCCCGCATGCGTCGAAAAACAGGTCACCAGACCGGTCAGGAATCGAGAAGCGCCCGCCCGGAAGGCATTACTAGCATGACTGGCATGGACATCAACATTTCCTCAACTTTCCTTCCCGCCACCGATCCCGACGCCTCCCTGGCCTTCTACCGCGATGCCCTCGGCTTCGAAGTCCGCAACGACGTGGGCCGCGGCACCATGCGCTGGATCACCGTGGGTCCCGCCGGCCAGAAGGACGTCTCCATCGTCCTGCACCCGCCGGCCGTGGACCCCGGCATCACCGAGGACGAACGCCGCACCATCGCCGAAATGATGGCCAAGGGCACCTACGCCACCATCGTCCTCTCCTCCCCCGACGTGGACGCCGCGTTCGCCAAGGTGGAGGCGAGCGGGGCGGATGTCGTCCAGGAACCCATCGACCAGCCCTACGGCATCCGGGACTGCGCCTTCCGTGACCCCGCCGGAAACACCGTCCGCATCAACCAGCAGCCGTAGGCTGATTACCAACGACGGCGGAGGGAGGCTGCCCGCGCAGCCTCCCTCCAGTGCCGCCCAACGAGATGGAGGCTCGATGAGCACGGATACCGGCACCGACAACCGGGCAGCAGCGGCGCACGTCGCCGACAGCCACGACACGATCAGCGTGCAGGGCGCACGGGAGAACAACCTCAAGGACGTCAGCCTGGACCTGCCCAAGCGCCGGCTGACCGTGTTCACCGGGGTATCCGGTTCCGGCAAGAGCTCGCTGGTGTTCGCCACCATCGCCGCCGAATCCCAGCGCATGATCAACGAAACCTACAGCGCGTTCGTGCAGGGTTTCATGCCCAGCCTGGCCCGCCCGGACGTGGACCGGCTGGAAGGGCTCACCACGGCGATCATCGTGGACCAGGAGCGGATGGGCGCCAACCCGCGTTCCACCGTGGGCACCGCCACCGACGCCAACGCCATGCTGCGGATCCTGTTCAGCCGCCTGGGCCAGCCCTACGTGGGCCCGCCCACCGCATTCTCCTTCAACGTGCCCACCCGCAAAGCCAGTGGCGTGATGAGCACAGAGAAAGGCGGCCGGGTGGAGAAAAGCATCGTCCAGCAGGCCACCTACCTGGGCGGCATGTGTCCCCGCTGCGAAGGCATGGGCAACGTCAGCGACATTGACCGGACCGCGCTGTACGACGATTCCAAGACCCTCGCCGAAGGCGCCCTGACCGTGCCGGGCTACTCGATGGACGGCTGGTACGGGCGCCTTTTCGAGGGCATGGGCCTGCCGATGGACAAGCCCATAGCGTCCTTCACCAAGAAACAGCTGGACACCATGCTGTTCGCGGAGCCCACCAAGATCAAGGTGGAGGGCGTGAACCTCACGTTCGAGGGCATCATCCCCAAGATCCAGAAGTCCATGCTGTCCAAGGACGTGGAGGCCATGCAGCCGCACGTGCGCCGCTTCGTGGAACGCGCCGTCACCTTCGCCACCTGCCCCGAATGCAAGGGAACCCGCCTGACGCCGGAAGCGCTGGGATCGAAGATCAACGGCAAGAGCATCGCGGACCTGTGCACCATGCAGATCAGCGACCTCGCCCAATGGATCCGGGAGCTCGACGAACCCTCCGTCCGGCCGCTGCTGGCCGGGCTCCGCGACCTGCTGGACTCCTTCACCGAGATCGGCCTCGGCTACCTTTCACTGGACCGGCCCGCCGGAACGCTCTCCGGCGGCGAGGCGCAGCGCA
>Ga0160435_1000530_pt1 | contig 11980 bp, 8 predicted proteins | sample HID1973K_E0MG_FD_108213 | JGI IMG/M metagenome (GOLD analysis project Ga0160435, IMG submission 108213) | Enriched mosquito-associated microbial communities from UW Madison campus, WI, USA - HID1973K_E0 MG | ecosystem: Host-associated > Arthropoda: Insects > Digestive system > Unclassified ...
TCCGCCCGTCCTTCACCATGGGTGGCACCGGTGGCGGTATCGCTTACAACCGCGAAGAGTTCGAAGAAATCTGCGCTCGCGGTCTGGACCTGTCTCCGACCAAAGAGCTGCTGATCGACGAATCCCTGATCGGTTGGAAAGAATATGAAATGGAAGTTGTCCGTGACAAAAAGGACAACTGCATCATCGTCTGCTCCATCGAAAACTTCGACCCGATGGGCGTGCACACCGGTGACTCGATCACTGTCGCGCCTGCGCAGACCCTGACCGACAAGGAATACCAGATCCTGCGGAACGCCTCGCTGGCGGTCCTGCGCGAGATCGGCGTTGAAACCGGCGGCTCGAACGTGCAGTTCGGTATCTGCCCGGACACCGGCCGCATGGTCGTCATCGAGATGAACCCGCGCGTTTCCCGCTCCTCGGCGCTGGCCTCCAAGGCCACGGGCTTCCCGATCGCCAAGGTCGCGGCCAAGCTGGCAGTGGGTTACACCCTGGACGAACTGCAGAACGACATCACCGGCGGCAAGACCCCGGCGTCCTTCGAGCCGTCCATCGACTACGTCGTCACCAAACTGCCTCGCTTCGCGTTCGAGAAATTCTCGAAGGCCGACGCGCGTCTGACCACGCAAATGAAGTCGGTCGGCGAAGTCATGGCGATCGGCCGTACCTTCCAGGAATCGCTGCAGAAAGCTCTGCGTGGCCTGGAAGTGGGCGTCAGCGGTCTTGATCCGAAGCTGGATCTGGGCAGCTCGGAAAGCATGAGCATCCTCAAGCGCGAGCTGACAGTTCCGGGCGCCGAGCGCATCTGGTACGTCGCCGACGCATTCCGCACCGGCATGACGGTCGAGCAGATTTTCGACATGAACATGATCGACCCTTGGTTCCTGGTGCAGATCGAAGATCTGATCAAGGAAGAAGAGAAGGTCAAGACCCTCGGCCTGTCGGCAATCGACCGCGACCTGATGTTCCGCCTCAAGCGCAAGGGCTTCTCCGATGCGCGTCTGGCCAAGCTGCTGGGCGTCACCGAGAAAAACCTGCGTACGCACCGTCACAAGCTTGAGATCTACCCGGTCTACAAGCGTGTCGACACCTGTGCTGCCGAGTTCGCAACCGATACCGCGTACATGTACTCGACGTACGAAGAAGAGTGCGAAGCCAACCCTTCGACGCGCGACAAGATCATGATCTTGGGCGGCGGTCCTAACCGGATCGGCCAGGGCATCGAGTTCGACTACTGCTGCGTTCATGCCGCGCTGGCGCTGCGTGACGACGGGTACGAGACCATCATGGTCAACTGCAACCCGGAAACCGTATCGACCGACTACGACACCTCCGACCGTCTGTACTTCGAGCCGGTGACGCTTGAAGACGTACTGGAGATCGTTCGCGTCGAGAAGCCGAAGGGCGTGATCGTCCAGTACGGCGGCCAGACGCCTCTGAAACTGGCGCGTGCGCTTGAAGCGGCCGGCGTGCCGATCATCGGCACAAGCCCTGATGCCATCGACCGTGCCGAAGACCGTGAGCGTTTCCAGCAAATGGTCGAGCGCTTGAACCTGCGTCAGCCGCCTAACGCCACCGTGCGCAGCGAAGACGAAGCCATTCGCGCTGCAGCGAAAATCGGTTACCCGCTGGTGGTTCGTCCGTCCTACGTACTGGGCGGCCGTGCGATGGAAATCGTCTACGAAGAAGAAGAGCTCAAGCGCTACCTGCGCGAAGCGGTTCAAGTGTCCAACGACAGCCCGGTGCTGCTGGACCACTTCCTCAACTGCGCGATCGAAATGGACGTGGATGCCGTATGTGACGGCACTGACGTCGTCATTGGCGCGATCATGCAGCACATCGAGCAAGCAGGCGTTCACTCCGGTGACTCCGCATGCTCGCTGCCACCGTACTCGCTGCCGGCGCACATCCAGGACGAGATGCGTGAGCAGGTCAAGAAAATGGCCCTCGAGCTCGGCGTCGTCGGCCTTATGAACGTGCAGCTGGCCCTTCAGGGTGAAGACATCTACGTCATCGAAGTGAACCCGCGTGCCTCGCGCACCGTGCCGTTCGTTTCCAAGTGCATCGGTGTCTCCCTGGCCATGATCGCAGCACGCGTCATGGCGGGTAAAACCCTGAAAGAGCTCGGCTTCACCAAAGAAATCATCCCGAATTTCTACAGCGTGAAAGAGGCGGTCTTCCCGTTCGCCAAGTTCCCTGGCGTCGACCCGATCCTCGGCCCGGAGATGAAGTCCACCGGTGAAGTCATGGGTGTCGGCGATACCTTCGGCGAAGCCTTTGCCAAAGCCCAGATGGGCGCCAGCGAAGTGCTGCCGACCGGCGGAACCGCTTTCATCAGCGTGCGTGACGACGACAAGCCGCTGGTGGCTGGCGTTGCCCGCAACCTGATCGAGCTGGGTTTCGAAATCGTTGCAACCGCAGGTACCGCGCGCCTCATCGAGGCAGCCGGCCTGAAAGTGCGTCGCGTCAACAAGGTGACTGAGGGTCGCCCTCACGTGGTCGACATGATCAAGAATGACGAAGTCACGCTGATCATCAACACCACCGAAGGTCGCCAGTCGATCGCGGATTCCTACTCCATCCGTCGCAACGCCTTGCAGCACAAGATCTACTGCACCACGACCATTGCTGCGGGCGAGGCCATCTGTGAAGCGCTGAAGTTCGGCCCTGAAAAGACCGTGCGCCGCTTGCAGGATCTACATGCAGGATTGAAGGCATGAGTATTACCAAATATCCAATGACCGTTCAGGGCGCTCGCGCCCTGGAAGAAGAACTGCACCACCTGAGCAAGGTTGAGCGTCCGCGCTTGAGTCAGGCAATCGGTGAAGCGCGTGAGCTGGGTGATTTGAAGGAGAACGCCGAATACCATGCTGCCCGCGAGGAGCAAGGCATGGTCGAGGCGCGTATCCGCGACATCGAAGGCCGCATGCAGAATGCTGTAATCATCGACGTCACCACGATTCCGCACACCGGCAAGGTGATTTTCGGGTCCACGGTAGAGATCGCCAACGTCGAAACCGACGAAAGCGTGACCTATCAAATCGTTGGCGAAGATGAAGCGGACATCAAGTCGGGCAAGATCTCCGTCGGCTCGCCGATCGCTCGCGCGCTGATCGCCAAAGAAGAAGGCGATGTCGTGGCTGTGAAAACGCCAAGCGGTGTGATTGAGTACGAGATTGTCGAGGTCAAGCACATCTGATCGATGTGTCGGAGGTCGTCCCTTGGGATGACTTCCGGCGACCCGGTTCGGCGGGAAGGGGCGGCAGTGATGCTTCTTGTCGTCGGTCGGTTCCTGTCAGGGCGCGTAAACCGCGCCGCTGACGGGTATCGTCATTATTTGTAGCGGTGTATGTTGGACAGCTGTTTGTTCGGCTGTGGGTTTTTGCGGTAGATCAGCGCCATCTTGCCGATGGTCTGCACCAGTTCCGCACGCCCTTGCTTGCACAGTTCTTCGATCACGGCGCGGCGCTCGTCGCGGTCTTCCAGCTTGATCTGAACCTTGATCAGTTCATGATCCACCAAAGCGCGGTCCAGCTCGGCCAGAACGCCTTCGCTCAGGCCATTGCCAGCTACCATCAGGACCGGCTTCAGGTCATGTCCAATGGATTTGTATTGTTTCTTCTGCTCGTTATTGAGCGGCATAATCTGACCCTTTTCGTCTGATTCTGTAAAATTGGTGGCCATTTTACCCGAGGCCCCGTGGCTCCGCCCAGTTAATCACGACGCATATCATCGAGGTGCCCCGTGGCCCAGCGTTCCAAGAGCAGCCATAACTGGCTGAGAGAGCATTTCAACGATCCTTTCGTCAAACAGGCGCAGAAGGATGGCTATCGCTCGCGAGCGAGTTACAAGCTTCTCGAGATTCAGGAAAAGGACCGCCTGATCCGTCCGGGCATGACTGTGGTCGACCTCGGCGCGGCGCCCGGTGGCTGGTCTCAAGTGACCAGTCGTCTGATTGGTGGTCAAGGTCGCCTGATCGCATCCGACATTCTGGAAATGGACAGCATCCCCGATGTGACCTTTATTCAAGGGGATTTCACAGAAGATGAGGTGTTCAAACAGATCCTGGCGGCGATCGGTAATACACAAGTAGACCTTGTGATTTCTGATATGGCCCCCAATATGAGTGGATTGAGCGCTGTGGATATGCCACGCGCCATGTTCCTTTGTGAGTTGGCGCTCGACCTGGCGGGTCGGGTCCTGCGTCCGGGTGGTGATTTTCTGATCAAGGTCTTCCAGGGTGAAGGCTTCGATGTGTACCACAAGGAGGTTCGCAAGATGTTCGACAAGGTACAGATGCGCAAGCCTCTGTCCTCCCGCGATCGGTCCCGTGAGCAGTACCTGCTGGGCCGGGGCTTCAAGGGCGGTTACGAAGCACCGAGCGACTTTGAGTAAAGGCAATAGCTTTTTTCAAATGGCTTTATTCATGAAGCGTAACGAACATCTTGTAGTCAAAGTTTCACAAAGGGTTACAGACGCCGCCTGCCACGCCTGTAGGATCTGTAGTAAGTTAGGCCGGTGAATATCATGCGAGGCACGCTCCAGCGTGGAGCTTGCTTCAGAGGGTAGCTAATTGAACGATATGGCAAAGAATTTGATCCTGTGGTTGATCATCGCTGCGGTCCTGGTGACCGTGATGAACAACTTCTCCAGCCCGAACGAGCCGCAGACCCTCAACTACTCCGAGTTCATCCAGCAGGTGAAGGATGGCAAGGTCGAGAAAGTTGCCGTTGACGGTTACGTCATCACGGGCAAACGCAGCGACGGCGACTCCTTCAAGACCATTCGTCCTGCCATTCAGGACAACGGCCTGATCGGCGATCTCGTCGACAATAACGTCGTCATTGAAGGCAAGCAGCCTGAACAGCAGAGCATCTGGACTCAGTTGCTCGTCGCCAGCTTCCCGATTCTCGTGATCATTGCCGTCTTCATGTTCTTCATGCGCCAGATGCAAGGCGGCGCTGGAGGCAAGGGCGGGCCGATGAGTTTCGGCAAAAGCAAGGCGCGTCTGCTCTCCGAAGATCAGGTCAAGACCACGCTGGCTGACGTCGCCGGTTGCGACGAAGCTAAAGAAGAAGTCGGCGAGCTCGTTGAATTCCTGCGTGACCCGGGCAAGTTTCAGCGTCTGGGCGGCCGTATTCCACGCGGCGTGCTGATGGTCGGTCCTCCGGGTACGGGTAAAACCTTGCTGGCAAAAGCCATTGCCGGTGAGGCCAAAGTGCCATTCTTCACCATTTCCGGTTCTGACTTCGTCGAAATGTTCGTGGGTGTCGGTGCAAGCCGCGTTCGTGACATGTTCGAGCAAGCCAAGAAGCACGCACCTTGCATCATCTTCATCGACGAGATCGACGCCGTGGGCCGCCATCGTGGCGCGGGCATGGGCGGTGGTCACGATGAGCGTGAGCAGACTTTGAACCAATTGCTGGTCGAGATGGACGGCTTCGAGATGAATGACGGCATCATCGTCATCGCTGCGACCAACCGTCCCGACGTGCTTGACCCCGCGCTGCTGCGTCCAGGCCGTTTCGACCGTCAGGTCGTGGTTGGTCTGCCAGACATCCGTGGCCGCGAGCAGATCCTCAAAGTGCACATGCGTAAAGTGCCAATGGGTGACGACGTCAATGCTGCGGTTATCGCACGTGGCACGCCTGGTTTCTCCGGTGCGGACCTGGCCAACCTGGTCAACGAAGCTTCGCTGTTCGCTGCCCGCGTGGGCAAACGCATCGTCGAGATGAAAGAGTTCGAGCTGGCAAAAGACAAGATCATGATGGGCGCCGAGCGCAAATCGATGGTCATGTCCGAGAAAGAGAAGCAGAACACCGCTTATCACGAAGCCGGTCACGCGATCGTCGGCCGGGTCGTGCCTGAGCATGATCCGGTGTACAAGGTCTCGATCATCCCGCGCGGTCGTGCGTTGGGTGTGACGATGTTCCTGCCGGAAGAAGATCGCTACAGCTTGTCCAAGCGCGCGCTGATCAGTCAGATCTGCTCGCTCTATGGCGGTCGTATCGCAGAAGAGATGACGCTGGGCTTTGACGGTGTCACCACCGGTGCATCCAACGACATCATGCGTGCCAGTCAGATTGCGCGGAACATGGTCACCAAGTGGGGCCTGTCCGAGAAGCTCGGCCCGCTGATGTATTCGGAAGAAGAGGATGGCGGTTACCTGGGTCGCGGCGGTGGCGGTCAAAACGCCAGCCTGTCCGCTGACACAGCGCGCCTGATCGACTCCGAAGTGCGCAGCATCATCGACCAGTGCTACGGCACCGCGAAGCAGATCCTTACTGATAATCGCGACAAGCTGGACGCGATGGCCGACGCACTGATGAAGTACGAAACCATCGACGCCGAGCAGATCGATGACATCATGGCTGGCCGCACGCCTCGCGAACCGCGGGACTGGGAAGGGGGTTCCGGAGCGTCCGGTACGCCAACCGCTCCCGTCGGGCCGCGCCCGGAAACGCCGATCGGCGGTCCAGCTGCTGACCACTAAGGGCTGACATGACTTCTGTGCTTCACCCGACCCGGTTGCCTTGCGGCAACCGGGTTCTTGATTTATCCCGGACTCATGTCATGGGAATCCTCAACATTACCCCTGATTCGTTCTCTGACGGCGGCCGTTTCGCACGGCGCGACCTGGCGCTGAGCCATGCCGAAGCCATGGTGGCTGCTGGAGCGACGCTGATCGATGTGGGTGGCGAGTCCACTCGCCCTGGCGCCCGCGCCGTTTCTCCCGTGGAAGAACTTGAGCGCGTAGCGCCCATCGTGGAGGCGATCAGCCGGGAGCTGGATGTGGTCATTTCGGTCGACACGTCTACGCCTGCGGTCATTCGCGAAACCGCTCGGCTGGGGGCGGGGCTGATCAATGACGTGCGGTCCCTGCGTCGTGATGGCGCGCTCGACGCTGCGGTGGCGACCGGGCTTCCGGTGTGCCTGATGCACATGCGTGGCGAACCGACCGACATGCAGAACGACCCGCACTACGATGATCTGGTCGGGGAGGTCAGCGCTTTTCTGCAGGCGCGTATGGATCAATGTGTCGCCGCCGGTATCCCGGCTGACAAGATTATCCTCGACCCTGGCTACGGCTTCGCCAAAACCCTTGAGCACAATCTGAGCTTGTTCAAGCATATGGACGCGCTGCATGCACTGGGCCGCCCGCTGTTGGTGGGTGTGTCACGCAAGAGCATGATCGGCAAAGTGCTGGACAAGCCGGTTGATCAGCGCCTGTACGGAGCGCTTGCGCTGGCCGCAATGGCGATGATCAAGGGCGCGAGAATTTTACGTGTGCATGATGTGGCGGAAACCGTCGACGTCGTGCGCATGATTGCTGCTGTTGAATCGGCAAAATAAGAAATCTGGAGCACCCATGAGCACTAAGAAATATTTCGGAACCGACGGCATTCGCGGTCGTGTAGGCCAATTCCCGATCACTCCCGATTTCATGCTCAAGCTGGGATGGGCCGCGGGGATGGCTTTCCGCAAGATGGGCGCTTGCCGGATTCTGGTAGGTAAGGACACACGTATTTCAGGCTACATGTTCGAATCGGCGCTGGAGGCAGGTCTCTCGGCTGCCGGTGCCGACGTGATGCTGCTCGGCCCGATGCCGACGCCAGCCATTGCCTACCTGACACGAACTTTCCACGCTGAGGCGGGCATCGTCATCAGTGCTTCGCACAATCCGCACCACGACAACGGCATCAAGTTCTTCTCCGGGCAGGGCACCAAGCTGCCGGACGAGATCGAAATGATGATCGAAGAGTTGCTGGACACGCCGATGACGGTCGCTGAGTCGGAGAAGCTCGGCAAGGTTTCGCGTATCAACGACGCGGCCGGTCGCTACATCGAGTTCTGCAAGAGCAGCGTTCCCACCAGTACCGATTTTGCGGGCCTCAAGCTGGTTGTCGATTGCGCCCATGGCGCGACGTATAAGGTGGCGCCGAATGTCTTTCGCGAACTGGGCGCGCAGGTCAGCGTGCTGTCGGCAGCGCCTAATGGCCTGAACATCAATGACAACTGCGGCTCGACGCACATGAGTGCGCTGCAGGCGGCTGTCGTGGCTGAGAAAGCCGATCTGGGCATCGGTTTCGACGGTGACGGCGACCGCGTGCTGATGGTCGATCATACTGGCGCGGTAGTGGACGGTGACGAGTTGCTGTACATCATTGCGCGCGACTTGCACGAGCGCGGGCGCTTGCAGGGCGGCGTCGTCGGGACCCTCATGAGCAACCTGGGTCTTGAGTTGGCGCTTGCCGATCTGAACATCCCTTTCGTGCGCGCCAATGTGGGCGATCGCTACGTCATCGCCGAGTTGCTCGAGCGGAACTGGCAGGTCGGTGGCGAGAACTCCGGTCACGTTGTCTGCTTCCAGCACACCACCACAGGCGATGCCATCATCGCCGCGCTGCAGGTGCTGCTCGCGTTGCGCCGTACGGGCGAGAGCCTGGCTCAGGCGCGTCAGGGGCTGCGCAAGTGTCCCCAGGTGCTGGTCAATGTTCGCTTCGAGGGCGGATCAGTCGATCCGGTCGAGCATCCGGCGGTCAAGGAGGCTTGCGCCCGCGTGACAGCGGCCATGGGTGGTCGCGGCCGCGTATTGCTGCGCAAGTCCGGGACAGAGCCGCTGGTGCGCGTCATGGTCGAAGGCGAGGACGAAACCCTGGTCGCCGGCTATGCCGATGAACTGGCAAAACTGGTTGCTGAAGTTTGCGCCTGATTCGGCTTGCCAGTGTTGAAACTGTTGGGTAACATCTGCGCCCACTTTGACCGACGAGGTACAGCATGCGTCGCCCTATGGTAGCTGGTAACTGGAAAATGCACGGTACCTGCGCCAGCGTCGCTGAGCTGGTCGAGGGTCTGGCAAACATGACCCTCCCAAGCGGTGTTGACGTCGCGGTATTTCCGCCAAGTCTGCATGTCAGCTTCGTTGTCGATTGTCTGGAAGGACAGCCGATTCAAGTGGGCGCGCAGAACTGCGCGCACGAGGCGGGACAAGGTGCGTTGACGGGCGAGATATCTTCGACCCAGTTGGCGGATGCAGGTTGCAAGCTGGTGCTCGTAGGGCATTCGGAGCGTCGCCAGATAATGGGCGAGAGCAATGAAGTCCTTGTCCGCAAATTTGCGGCCGCCCAGGCAAGTGGACTGACCCCGGTGCTGTGCATCGGTGAAACACTTGAGCAGCGCGAGGCAGGCAAAACGCTCGAAGTTGTCGGTCAGCAGATCGACAGCGTCATCGAAGAGCTTGGCATCGATGCTTTTGTGAATGCGGTGATTGCTTACGAGCCGGTCTGGGCCATTGGTACCGGGCTGACAGCCTCGCCGGAGCAGGCGCAGGAAGTGCACGCAGCCATTCGTGCGCAGTTGGCGAAAGAGAATTCTGAAGTCGCGCAAGGTGTGCGTCTTCTATATGGCGGCAGCGTGAAGGCGGCCAATGCGGCTGAACTGTTCGGCATGCCGGATATCGATGGGGGCCTCATTGGTGGTGCCTCCCTGAATGCAGATGAGTTCGGTGCGATCATTCGCGCCGCGGGAAACTGAAAAAATGCTGGAAACAGTCGTAGTCGTTCTTCATCTGCTGGGTGCACTGGGCGTTGTTGCTCTGGTTTTGCTGCAGCAGGGTAAAGGTGCGGACGCTGGCGCGTCATTCGGAGCAGGTGCATCAAATACTGTCTTCGGAGGCCAAGGTTCCTCTACCTTTCTTAGTAAGTTTACTGCTATACTTGCCGCCTGTTTCTTCTTGACCAGCTTGGGGTTAGGTTACTTTGCTAAAGAGAAAGCTCACCAGCTGACTCAAGTAGGTTTGCCAGATCCAGCAGTGTTGGAAGTGAAACAAAAACCGGCGACAGATGATGTTCCGGTCCTGGAAGGACAACAGAAACCAGCCGCTGCACCAGCTGATGTTCCTGCCGCTCCAGAGCAGAAGTAACACGGGATTCGCAGTCGTTATTGGGACTGCAAAAAGAGTTGTAATGCCGAGGTGGTGGAATTGGTAGACACGCAACCTTGAGGTGGTTGTGCCCATAGGGTGTAGGGGTTCGAGTCCCCTTCTCGGTACCAATTAACAAGATAGCCCGCAGTAGCGGGCTTTCTTGTAGGTGGATGTGTCGGATTGACCCGATTCGGGATCGGTCGTATACTTCCGCCCCAGCTTTGTCGCGGGGTGGAGCAGTCTGGTAGCTCGTCGGGCTCATAACCCGAAGGTCGTTGGTTCAAATCCAGCCCCCGCAACCAGTTTTAGCGGAGCCCCTTTTCAGGGGCTTTTTGTTAGCTGGACACTTTATTACGCCGCTGTTGACGGCGTTTTTCATGATGGGCGCTTTGCCCATTTTTTATTTGCACAGCATGCACGAGGGGGTTCAGGTGTCGAGCAAGCTAGAACAGTTGCAGGCCTTGCTGGCCCCGGTGGTCGTGGCCCTTGGCTATGAATGCTGGGGTATCGAGTTTTCGGCCCAAGGTCGTCACTCAATGTTGCGCGTTTATATCGATAAAGAGGGCGGTGTGCTGGTGGACGATTGCGCCATCGTCAGCCGCCAGATCAGCGGTGTTCTGGACGTAGAAGATCCGATCAGCTCCGAATATACGCTCGAAGTTTCTTCTCCTGGCATGGAACGCCCGCTGTTCACGATCGAGCAGTTTGCAGCCTTTGCCGGGGAACAAGTGAAGATAAAGCTGCGTTCGCCCTTCGACGGTCGACGCAACTTTCAAGGCCTTCTCCGCGGGGTGGAGGAGCAGGATGTCGTGGTGCAAGTGGATGATCACGAATACCTGTTGCCGATCGATCTGATCGACAAGGCCAACATTATTCCCACGTTTGACTGAGACGTGCCAGATACTGCGGATCCCGCGGATCCAATGGCTTGCGAAAGGCGAGGCGTACGATGAGCAAAGAAGTACTGCTGGTTGTTGAGTCGGTATCCAATGAAAAGGGCGTACCGGCCGGTGTGATTTTTGAAGCGCTGGAAATAGCTCTGGCTACGGCCACTAAAAAGCGTTTCGAAGACGAAGTTGACCTGCGTGTGGAAATCAACCGCCACACAGGTGCATATGAGACTTTCCGTCGCTGGACTGTCGTTGAGGAAGACGATCTCGACGATCCGGCTATCGAAACGTGGCCGAGCAAGGTCGCCGAGACTCATCCCGGCGCCAAGGTCGGTGATGTAGTAGAAGAAAAGATCGAGTCCATCGAGTTCGGTCGTATCGCTGCCCAGACTGCCAAGCAAGTCATTGTGCAGAAAGTTCGCGAAGCTGAACGCGCTCAGGTGGTTGACGCTTATCGTGAGCGCCTTGGCGAAATCATTTCCGGCACTGTTAAAAAAGTTACACGAGACAATGTCATCGTCGACTTGGGCAACAATGCCGAGGCTCTGCTGGCGCGTGAAGACATCATTTCGCGGGAGACTTTCCGTGTGGGTGTTCGCGTTCGTGCATTGCTCAAAGAGATCCGCACTGAAAACCGCGGTCCTCAGCTGATCCTGTCGCGCACTGCGCCAGAGATGCTGATCGAGCTGTTCCGGATTGAAGTTCCGGAAATCGCCGAAGGTCTCATCGAGGTGATGGCTGCCTCTCGTGATCCTGGTTCGCGTGCAAAAATCGCAGTTCGCTCCAAGGACAAACGCATCGACCCGCAAGGCGCCTGCATCGGCATGCGCGGTTCGCGTGTCCAGGCAGTTTCCGGCGAGTTGGGCGGCGAGCGTGTGGATATCGTGCTGTGGGACGACAACCCTGCACAGTTCGTCATCAACGCCATGTCGCCTGCCGAAGTGGCAGCGATCATCGTTGATGAAGACGCCCATGCCATGGACATCGCTGTCGGCGCGGACAATCTGGCCCAGGCGATTGGCCGCGGTGGTCAGAATGTGCGCCTGGCGAGTCAGTTGACTGGCTGGACCCTGAACGTAATGACCGAATCGGACATCCAGGCCAAGCAGCAAGCGGAAACCGGCGACATCCTGCGCAACTTCATCGACGAGCTGGAAGTCGACGA
>Ga0160435_1000531_pt1 | contig 11978 bp, 7 predicted proteins | sample HID1973K_E0MG_FD_108213 | JGI IMG/M metagenome (GOLD analysis project Ga0160435, IMG submission 108213) | Enriched mosquito-associated microbial communities from UW Madison campus, WI, USA - HID1973K_E0 MG | ecosystem: Host-associated > Arthropoda: Insects > Digestive system > Unclassified ...
TCATCGTAAAAGTGGACGTCACCTGAGCCGTACCAGCTCGCACCGCAAGGCCATGTTTCAAAACATGGCGGTGTCGCTGTTCGAGCACGAGCTGATCAAAACTACCCTGCCGAAAGCCAAAGAACTGCGCCGCGTTGCCGAGCCGCTGATCACTCTGGCCAAGGAAGACAGCGTTGCTAACCGTCGTCTGGCTTTCGACCGTACTCGTTCGAAAGAAATCGTCGGCAAGCTGTTCAACGATCTGGGCAAGCGCTATGCAACCCGTCAGGGCGGCTACCTGCGTATCCTGAAGTGCGGCTTCCGCGCTGGCGACAACGCGCCTATGGCGTACGTTGAGCTCGTTGATCGTCCTGTCGGTGGTTCTGTAGAAGCTGCTGAATAAGACGTCAGTCTGTACTAAGAACCGGGCCCAGTGCCCGGTTTTTTGTTTTTTACATGGACGTAAAAACGCCAACTCCCACCGTGGTTTGCGGAATTATTGCGCTAATTCTAAGTGATAAACGGAACCCTCCTCATTTACCCGTATTTTCGACACCAAATGTCAGAATTTCGGTTCTTTTCTTCACTTTTTTGCTTTTGTTGAAGTGACCTTCCGGTCATGTTGGTTCAAACTATCGCCTTTAGAGAGGAGATTCACGGCGATGCAAGGCCACCCGGATGTAATTGACTACCTCAACACGCTGCTGACCGGTGAGTTGGCTGCGCGCGACCAATATTTCATCCATTCCCGGATGTATGAGGACTGGGGTTTCAGCAAGCTCTACGAGCGTATCAATCACGAGATGGAAGAAGAGGCACAACACGCTGATGCGTTGATGCGTCGGATTCTGATGCTCGAAGGTACGCCGCGTATGCGCCCGGATGACCTGGACGTGGGCACAACCGTTCCGGAAATGCTCGCCAGCGATCTTCGCCTTGAGTACAAGGTTCGCGCAGCATTGTGCAAAGGCATCGCGTTGTGTGAGCAGCACAAGGATTACGTCAGTCGCGACATCCTGCGCCTGCAACTGGCCGATACCGAGGAAGATCACACTTACTGGCTTGAAAAGCAGCTCGGCTTGATCAAGTCCATCGGCCTGGAAAACTATCTGCAATCGCAGTTCTGATTTCCGCAGCTAAAAAAAAGCCCCTGCCACGCGCATCGTGACAGGGGCTTTTTTGTCGGCGGGGGTTTACCCCATCAGGCGCGATCCCGCTCCAGCAGCGGCTTGAGGTAGTGACCCGTGTAGGACTGCTTCATCTGCGCAACCTGCTCCGGTGTGCCCGTCGCGATGATCTGTCCACCTTTGGAGCCGCCCTCCGGCCCGAGGTCGACCAGCCAGTCAGCGGTCTTGATCACGTCAAGGTTATGCTCGATCACCACCACGGTGTTGCCGTGGTCTCGCAGACGATGCAACACGTCCAGCAATTGCTGAATGTCGGCGAAATGCAAACCTGTCGTGGGTTCGTCGAGAATGTACAGGGTTTTGCCAGTGTCGCGCTTTGACAGCTCGCGAGAGAGCTTGACCCGCTGCGCTTCGCCGCCAGACAACGTCGTCGCTGACTGACCCAGCTTGATATAGGAAAGCCCTACATCCATCAGCGTTTGCAGCTTGCGCGCGAGGGCGGGGACAGCGTCGAAGAAGGCGCGGGCCTCTTCGATGGTCATCTCCAGCACTTCATGGACGCTCTTGCCCTTGTACTTGATCTCAAGGGTTTCACGGTTGTAGCGCTTGCTCTTGCACACATCGCACGGCACGTAAATGTCCGGCAGGAAGTGCATCTCGACCTTGATCAGGCCGTCGCCCTGACAGGCTTCGCAGCGTCCGCCTTTGACGTTGAACGAGAAACGGCCTGGCCCATAACCCCGCGAACGTGATTCCGGCACGCCGGCGAACAGTTCGCGAATTGGCGTGAACAGCCCGGTATACGTCGCCGGGTTGGAGCGCGGCGTACGACCAATGGGGCTCTGGTCGATGTCGACCACTTTGTCCAGATGCTGCAGCCCGTCGATGCTGTCGTGGGTGGCGGCCTCCAGCGTCGTGGCGCCGTTCAGCTCGGTGGCGCTGAGCGGGAACAGCGTGTTGTTGATCAACGTCGATTTGCCCGACCCCGAAACACCTGTCACGCACGTCAGCAAGCCAATCGGAATCTCCAGATCGACGTTGCGCAGGTTATTGCCCCGCGCGCCTTTGAGCTTCAACGAAAGCTTCTTGTTACGCGGTGTGCGCTTGGCCGGCACCTCGATCTTCACGCGTCCGGAGAGGTATTTGCCGGTCAGCGAGTCAGGATGGTCCATGACTTCCTGCGGCGTACCTTCTGCAACGATGCTGCCGCCATGGACGCCAGCCCCCGGACCGATATCGACCACGTAGTCGGCCAGGCGGATGGCATCTTCGTCATGCTCGACCACGATAACCGTGTTGCCGATGTCCCGCAGATGGCGAAGTGTGTCGAGCAGCCGATCATTGTCACGCTGGTGCAGGCCGATCGACGGCTCGTCGAGGATATACATCACCCCGACCAGGCCGGCGCCAATCTGACTGGCGAGACGGATACGCTGCGCCTCGCCGCCAGACAGGGTGTCCGCGCTGCGGTCCAGTGTCAGGTAATCCAGTCCGACGTTGACCAGAAACTGGAGTCGTTCGCGAATCTCCTTGAGGATCTTGTCGGCGATCTCGCCACGACGGCCAGTGAGCTTCAGATCACCGAAATAGTCAGTCGCGTCGCCAATCGGCAGGCTGGTCACGGCCGGGAGGGTTTTCTCGCCGACCCAGACATGACGAGCTTCGCGACGCAGACGCGTACCCCGGCAGTCCGGGCACGGCTGCGTGCTCAGGAACTTGGCAAGCTCCTCGCGCACGGTCGTCGACTCGGTTTCGCGGTAGCGGCGCTCAAGGTTCGGCACGATGCCCTCGAACGGGTGAGCCCGCTTTACGATGTCCCCGCGATCGTTGAGATAGCGGAAGTCGACGTTTTGCGTGCCGCTGCCGCTGAGCAGAATTTTCTGCTGATCGGCCGGCAACTCGCGGAACGGCACCTCCAGGCTAAATCCGTAGTGCTTCGCCAATGACCCGAGCATCTGGAAGTAATAGACATTACGCCGGTCCCAGCCACGTATGGCGCCCTCTGCGAGGGTCAGTTCGCCATTGACCAGGCGCTTGGTGTCGAAGAACTGTTTTACGCCCAGGCCGTCGCAGGTCGGGCATGCGCCGGCCGGGTTGTTGAAGGAGAACAGCTTGGGCTCGAGTTCGCTGATCGCATGGCCGCAGATCGGGCAGGCGAAGCGCGCCGAGAAGATCATCTCTTCGCCGGGTTCGTCGTCCATTGCTGCAACCAGCGCGATGCCATCGGCCAGCTTGAGCGCGGTCTCGAACGACTCCGCCAGACGCTGCTGGAGGTCGGAGCGCACCTTGAAACGGTCGACGACCACATCAATGGAATGCTTCTTCTGCTTATCCAGTTTCGGCAATTCATCGAGTTCGCACAGTTTTCCGTTGACCCGGGCACGCACGAAGCCTTGCGCGCGCAGCTCTTCGAACACCGCCAGATGCTCGCCTTTGCGCTCACGGACCACGGGTGCGAGCAGCATCAGCTTGCTGCCTTCCGGCTCGGCCAGCACCAGATCAACCATCTGGCTGACCGTTTGCGCTTCCAGCGGGATATCGTGATCCGGGCAGCGCGGCGTGCCCACGCGTGCGTACAGCAGGCGCAGGTAGTCGTAGATTTCAGTGATGGTCCCCACGGTGGAGCGCGGGTTGTGGGACGTCGACTTCTGTTCGATGGAGATGGCCGGTGAGAGGCCCTCGATCGTATCGACATCCGGTTTTTCCATCATCGAGAGGAATTGCCGGGCATAGGCCGACAGCGATTCGACATAGCGGCGCTGGCCTTCGGCGTACAGCGTGTCGAACGCCAGCGACGACTTGCCCGAACCGGATAGCCCGGTGATGACGATCAGTTTGTCGCGTGGCAGGGTGAGGTCGATGTTTTTCAGGTTGTGGGTTCGGGCCCCACGAATCAGGATCTTGTCCAAAGTGGCCTCGCACGGCGGGCGTCGAAAACGTAGCAGTATACGGTCAAATACTGGATGGATGCACACTATCTAATGGGGACGCTCCAGCATCCTTTCAACGGTTGCGGCGACGATGCGCGGCAAAGCGTCGTATGTGCTGTACATCGATGGGACTGGTAGAATCGCCGCCGGTTCATACGAGGTTCTTCCATGCACGATTCTCATAGCGAGCGCATGAGCGGCAGCGAAACCCGCGCGGCGGGCGGTCTGGCGCTGGTGTTCGCGTTCCGTATGCTTGGCATGTTCATGGTTTTGCCGGTCCTGGCTACGTACGGCATGGACCTGGCGGGCGCGAGTCCGGCGCTCATTGGGCTGGCGATTGGTGCATACGGCCTGACCCAGGCTGTCCTGCAGATCCCGTTCGGCATCATTTCCGACCGCATAGGCCGGCGCCCGGTCATTTATCTGGGACTGGTCGTGTTCGCGCTGGGCAGTGTGCTGGCTGCGCAGTCGACATCCATCTGGGGCGTCATTGCCGGTCGCGTCCTGCAGGGCGCCGGCGCAATTTCGGCCGCAGTCATGGCGCTGCTGTCGGACCTGACCCGCGAGCAGCATCGCACCAAGGCGATGGCGATGATCGGCATGACGATCGGTGTCTCGTTCGCCATCGCGATGGTGGTGGGCCCCATTCTGACCAGCGCGTTCGGCTTGTCCGGCCTGTTCCTGGCTACCGGTGCCATGGCGCTGGTCGGCATTGCGATCATCGCGTTCGTGGTGCCCAAGTCCACCGTGACCCTTCAGCATCGTGAGTCGGGCCTTGCGCGTCAGGCGCTCGGCGCGACGCTTCGTCACCCGGATCTGCTGCGTCTTGATTTGGGTATCTTCGCGTTGCACGCGATGCTCATGTCCAGTTTCGTCGCATTGCCGTTGGCGCTCGTCCAGAAAGCCGGTCTGCCCAAAGAGCAGCACTGGTGGGTCTATCTGACCGCGCTGCTGATTTCCTTCTTCGCCATGATCCCGTTCATCATTTACGGTGAGAAGAAGCGGCAGATGAAGCGTATTCTGCTCGGCGCCGTGATCGTCCTGATGCTCACTGAGCTATTCTTCTGGGAGTTTGGCGACACGCTCAGGGCACTGGTGATTGGCACTGTCGTGTTTTTTACCGCGTTCAATCTGCTGGAGGCGTCGCTGCCTTCGCTGATCAGCAAGGTGTCTCCGGCGGGCGGTAAAGGCACGGCGATGGGGATTTATTCCACCAGTCAGTTCCTCGGTTCTGCGGCTGGCGGGATCCTCGGCGGTTGGCTGTTTCAGCACGGCGGACTGGATGTGGTGTTCCTGGGTGGCGCCGGTCTGGCCGCCCTCTGGTTGGCATTTGCTGTTACCATGCGCGAACCTCCGTATGTAACCAGCCTTCGCTTGCCGCTGTCGCCCGAGGCTCAACGCGACACAGGCCTGGCGGAGCGCGTGTTGGCGATACGCGGAGTAACAGATGCAGTAGTGGTGGCGGATGAAGCCGCCATCTATATCAAATTTGACAAAGAACTGTTGGATCGGGCGTCTTTCGACGAAGTGGTCAATCCAGCGTCGGAAACGTGTGAAGCCTAGGAGAACGTTATGGCCCGTGGGGTTAACAAAGTCATATTGGTCGGCACATGCGGCCAGGATCCCGAAGTTCGCTACATGCCTAACGGTAATGCCGTGACCAACCTGAGTCTGGCGACCAGCGAGCAGTGGACCGACAAGCAGACCGGCCAGAAAGTCGAGAAGACCGAATGGCACCGTGTCTCCATGTTCGGCAAAGTCGCAGAGATCGCTGGTGAATACCTGCGCAAGGGCTCGCAGGTCTACATCGAGGGCAAGCTGCAGACCCGCGAGTGGGAAAAAGACGGCATCAAGCGTTACACCACTGAAATCATCGTCGACATGCAGGGCACCATGCAGTTGCTGGGCGGTCGTCCGCAAGGCGAAGGCGCTCCACAAGGACAAGGCGGTGGCGGTTATCAGAATTCCGCACCTCGTCCACAGCAATCGCGTCCGCAGGCTGCTCCTCAGCCACAACGCGAATCGCGTCCTGCCCCACAGCAGGCGCCACAACCGGCTCCTGATTTCGACAGCTTCGATGACGATATCCCGTTCTGATCCGCTCCAGTAAACGCAGCTGATCATCGAACGAAAAAGCCCCCGGACAGCTCAGCTGCCGGGGGCTTTTCATTGGGAAGTTTCCTGGAAATTACAGCCCCAGATCCGACAAGCCAGGGTGGTCGTCAGGACGGCGACCCAGTGGCCAGTGGAATTTGCGCTCGGACTCCTTGATCGGCATGTCGTTGATGCACGCGAAACGGTTGGCCATCAGCCCGTCTTCGTTGAATTCCCAGTTTTCGTTGCCGTAGGACCGGAACCAGTTACCTGAGTCGTCGTGCCATTCGTACGCGTAACGGACCGCGATGCGGTTGTCGGTGAATGCCCAGAGCTCTTTGATCAAGCGGTAGTCGAGTTCTTTCGCCCACTTGCGCGTCAGAAAGCCTTTGGCTTCTTCGCGGTTAGTGGCGAACTCGGCGCGATTGCGCCATTTGGTGTCGAGCGTGTAGGCCAACGAAACCTTCTCCGGATCGCGGCTGTTCCAGCCATCTTCGGCCAGACGGACCTTTTCGATGGCGGATTCGCGAGTGAAGGGGGGAAGTGGCGGGCGAGTCTGGGCATTGGACGACATGGTTAAGCCTCCAGGAAAGAGTAAGTACAGCGATAATGGAGCGTTCTTGACACGCAGGCCGTTAAAGCAAGGCCTGTTGGAGCAACAGCTGCGCAACGTCTCGTGCGCTGTCGGCGGCGCTGTAATCACCCATGACGCGAGCAGTGGTGATGGCGCCTTCCATCAGGATCAGCAACTGTTTAGCCAGCGCTGATGGCTGCTCGATATCCAGCTGCTCGCAAAGCTGCAGCGTGTAGTCGAACAACTTCTGTTTGTGCAGTTTGGCGATCAGGCGAATCGGGTCGTTGGGGTCGCCAATCTCGCCCGCCGTATTGATGAACGCGCAACCGCAAAATCCTTCGGATTCAAACCAGCCCTTGAGCACGGCGAACATATTGAGAATTCGCGCCTCAGGCGTCTGCGCCTTGTCGGTTTCGGTCTTGAACCAGTGCATCCAGCGCACGTCACGGGCGTTGAGCGCGGCTGCGGCGACTTCGTCCTTGGTGGCGAAGTAGCGATAAATACTTTTTCGGGCCACGCCGGAGGTCTTCACCAAAAGGTCCATGCCCGTGGCCTGGATGCCGTTTTGGTAGATCAGTTGCTCGGCGGTCGCGAGAATTTTTTCGCGTGTGTCTGTCGTTGATGTGTTCATGCTTTAAAAGGTAGAACGATCGTTCTCCTCGGTCAAGGCACTTTCGAAAATAAAAATATCCGCGGTGTTGAATCGCTGGACGCGGATGAAGGTTGCCGCTGACGGCGAACTTGCCGGACGAAATTCGATCAGTTTCTGTGGGCTTTGATTTCGCCGTCCCTCATGACCGAAGGAGTGACCTGCGTTTTGTCGAATTTCAAATCTGTTCTGCTGTTCTGCCTGGTGTGCTGTCTAGGCAGCATCAACGTCCAGGCTGCCGAGGCACCTGCGCCTGCCACCGCGCAGTCCAGCGCTCCCGCTGATCCCGCCCCTGCAGATGAACCCGCAAAACCCGAAATTCTGGTGAAGGGCGGATTGCTTGGAGCGATCAGTTCCAGCATCGACAGTGTTCAGAACAAGCTCGATCTGGATGCTCACTTGCTCGATTCCTGGCGGTTGCGTGCCGATCGCGCTGCCGATGAGCTGGACGCGCTGGTCAACAAACCGCTGAATCGCTCGCCCTGGAGCATTGTCGGAGACTTCCTGATCCTGTCGGTGGTGTGGATCGGCGCGTTTGTTTTGCTCAACCGCATGGGCGCTTTCCTCGTTTCCCGTCTGTCTCGGCACCGCGCGCTGGCGACTCGCGTGCGTGTGCAAGGCGTGATGAGCTACGTCGTGCCATTCATGATTCCAGCGTTGATCTGCCTGCCGCTGACGCTGTATGTCAGCCACTTCATGCAAGCCTCGATCGGTCGGGCGCTGGCGCTTTGCCTGGCGTATTCGACCAGCAGCGGCATTTTCTCAACGTCCGTGCTGATGTCGGTGGTGGTGCTGTTCAACTCCGGTCACAAGCGCGCCGCGGTGCGCATCATTCGAAATTACGCACCTCATCCACTGTTCATCATCGGTTTCCTCGCGGCATTGAGCGATGCGCTCACCAGCCCACAGATCTCCCGGCAACTGGGCGGCAACGTGACCACCAGCGTCGCGGCATTTACCGGGCTGATGGCGTCGATCATGTTCTGCATCGTGGTGATCAGAATGCGTCGTCCTGTGGCGCACCTGATTCGCAACCGGCCGCTGAGTGCGCGACTGACACGTCCTGCGTTGCAACAGACGCTCAAGATTTTTTCCAGCCTGTGGCACTTGCCGATCCTGTTGATGATTCTGGTCTCGGCGGTGAATCTGATCGGTGCCGGCGAAGACAGTCAGGAGGCGTTGCGCTGCGCGTTGCTTACGACCGTCCTGCTGATCGGTACGGTGTTTCTAAGCACGCTGTTTCAGCACATGTTCAAGCCGGCCGAGGCGCGGACGGGGCGCGTTTACAAGGAACGGCTGCTCAGCCTGTTGCACGCAGTGCTGCGCATCGGCCTGGCGATCGGCTTCATTGAATTGCTTGGCCGTATCTGGGGTTTTTCGCTGTTCGAGTTTGCTCAGCGCAACGCATTGGGCAAGGTGATCAGTGATTCGCTGAGCAGTATCGGACTGATCTTTCTGGTGACGTGGCTGCTGTGGGTCGTGATGGACACGGCGATTCAGGAAGCGCTGAAGCCGCCGGCCAACCATCGCTCGTCGCGTCAGCCAAGCACACGTGTGAAGACGATCCTGCCGCTGCTGCGTAACGCGATCAAGATCATCCTCGTGGTGATCTGCACGATCACCACCATGGCGAATCTGGGGATCAACGTCGCGCCGCTGCTGGCAGGTGCCGGAGTGGTCGGTCTGGCGATCGGCTTCGGTTCGCAGCAACTGGTGCAGGACGTGATCACGGGCCTGTTCATCATCATCGAAGACACCATCTCCATTGGCGATTGGGTAGTGCTGGATTCGGGTCATGCCGGCACTGTCGAGAGCCTGACGATCCGCACCTTGCGCCTGCGCGACGGCAAAGGATTCGTGCACTCGGTGCCGTTCGGGCAGATCAAGGCCGTAACGAACCAGTCGCGGCAATTCGCTTACGCGTTCTTCTCGTTCCAGTTCACTTACGATTCGGACGTGGATTCAGCGACATCGTTGATTCGCGAAGCCGGGCAGGCGATCAGCGATGACTTCCTGCTGGCCAGTAAGCTGCAAGGACCGCTGGAAGTGTTCGGTCTGGATCGCATGGACATGAACGGGATCGTGATCACCGCGCAGTTCCGCACGTCATCCGGCGGGCAATATGCGGTCAGCCGAGCGTTCAACGACAAGCTCAAGCGCCTTGTGGATAAGTCTACGGATGTTCGCTTCGCGCAAACTTATCCACAACTGGTGATGAGTCCGCACAACGGGCAATTTCCGGCGATGGATGAGGGCGACGAGCAACAGCCTGTGCCAGCCAAGACGTCAGTGGTCAACAAAGACGGTTCGGAAAGCCCGGTTTGAAATGAGTGTAAGCAAGCGGGCAGCGTTTACCTGAACAAGCGATCCCGAACCGCCAGCATGTCGTGCTCGTTGAGTTCGCCCCAGTATTGCGGCTTGCCCGCGATGATCGCGGCGATCGGTATTCCGTCCCGGTACACGAGGCGATTGCCGACCACTGCTGGCACCTTTGCGCCAGGCAATAGCGTGCCAGCCAGATTCAGCGGATCGACGCCACTGACGCCGATCAGGCTGCCGTCCAGCGGACGTTTGCGGACTTCTCGCAGCAGAGGGATCGCCTCTGGCAGTGCGAATTGTTCGCCTGCAAGCCCCGCAACAAAGCGCCCGCCGCGAATGTCGCCCCGCGCCTCCAAGCGATGCAACGTTCTGAGCAATTCGCGCCACGTCGGCAGCCAGTCGGCTTCACGCTCAAGCAGACGCCAGAACACCACGCCATACCGCCGCAGCAGAGTCATCGCAATGTGCTCCAGCGTGTCGGCATCGAGCGTCTGCCTGGCTGTGGTCTCACCGGCCGGCGCCCGGCGCAGCAGTGCCCAACGACCGGCATCGTCCATGCCGCCGATGAATGCTCCGCGATTGCGCCTGCTGGTGTGGGCCGCGCGTTTGCTGGCGGGAGTGATCAGCGCCCGCAGCCCGGCAAAGCTGTCGGCGTTCACCAGCCCGGCGCCGACCAATTCCTGCAGTGCAGTTTCCAGTTCGGTGCGCAGCAAGTGAGCCTCGCCGGTGAGCTCGTCGAAAAACATGGCTCCGTGGGCCGACAACACTTCGTGGACTTTCTGGGCACGCAACGACAATTCACTCGGCGCCGGTTGTTCGGTCAGCCCGCTCCACAGCCGGACTTGCGTGCGGGGCAACAGCACAATGGGCGTGCTGCGCAATGCAGCCGTGCCGACTTTGTTGCGGCTGCTCAAGCGCATCCACACCACTTTGCCGGAGCGACACAGGTCGTCCAGCCAGCTTTGGGAATAGTCCTTCAGCCGTGCCGGAAGAATATCGCTGTCCCAAGCGCCCGCGGCTGACGAAAACCCTTCCAGTTGATCGACGACCTCTGGCAATGCCGCTTTGCCCTGACTCTGTGTCGTGGCAGACAGGTGCTGCCAGTCGAACAGGAAGCGGGTGAAATCCTGAAGCGAGACCGGCTCGATTTCCCGGCGCAGACGTTTGACGGTGTAGCGATGAATGCGTGACAGCAGGTGGCGCTCGCACCACTGCTCCTCGCTGGCGCCGGGATCGAAACGCCCGCGCAGAACGTAACCTTCGGCCTCCAGATGAGCGAGCGCCTGAGTCACCTCGCCGGGTGAGAGCGCCAGCGGGGCGGCGATTGCTGGCAGGGTGAGCGGCCCGAAGCCGCTGAGGCGTGCGCGCACAAGCTCGATGCGCGCCTGATCTGCATCCCATGTTTCATCGAAACCCGGCAGCGCCGCCAAAGGCGGATGCATTTCGGCGGCCGGATAAATCGTCTGCAGACAGGTCAATCGCTCAAGCGCGATCCACAGCGCTTGATCAGGATTGACCTGCAGTCGCGTTGCTCGTCCAGAGCGGGCCAGACTCTCCAGCCAACTCATCCACTCGCCATGCTGGCGCGCCTCGACGCCACTGACGCAGCCCAGGGTCATCAGCGCCTCATGCATCTCATCGGCGTTGTGTGGCTGCGGCCAGGCTTCTTCGGCCACCGCCATGATTGCATCGACGTCCAACGCACCCAAGTCATCGGCAGACTCCGGGTCGCTCCAGCGACGATTGAGCACGGCCTGAGTGCGGCGCTCTTCCAACGGTGCGTCGTCGAGAAACGTGTACGGCTTGGCGTTGAGAATCTCTGCCGCCAGCGGAGATGGCGCGGGCAAATCCCGGCTGATCAGGCGCACCTTGCCGTTTTCCATTCGCCTCAGCAGCGTCAGCCAGCCATCTGCATCCATCGCTTCATGCAGGCAATCGTCCAGCGTTTGCTCGACCAGCGGATGTTCAGGCACCTCACGCTCGCCGACCAGATTTTCAAGGCAGGCAATCTGGTCCGGGAAAACGGTAGCGATCAGGTCTTCGCTCTTCATGCGTTGCAGTTGCGGCGCGACCTTGCGCCCGCCGGTGTAACGCGGCAACGCCAGCGCTACGCCGGCATTCCAGCGCCAGCGTACGCCGAACAGCGGCGCATCGAGCACGGCCTGAATCAGCAAGTGCTCGGCGCTGTTGGAATGCAGATATCGCCAGACCTCGTCCAGCGCAAAGCTGTGGCTGGTGGACAACGACAGCACGATGGCGTCTTCGCTGGCGGCGGCCTGCAGTTCGAAGTTGAACGTGCGACAGAA
>Ga0160435_1000532_pt1 | contig 11936 bp, 14 predicted proteins | sample HID1973K_E0MG_FD_108213 | JGI IMG/M metagenome (GOLD analysis project Ga0160435, IMG submission 108213) | Enriched mosquito-associated microbial communities from UW Madison campus, WI, USA - HID1973K_E0 MG | ecosystem: Host-associated > Arthropoda: Insects > Digestive system > Unclassified ...
AGGCGAGAAGCTCTGGAACACCACCATCAGCACGACGGCGACGACCACCCACAACAGCAGATTCTTGGTCAAGTCGTTCATCCTCATTGGCTCCGGTGTCCCTCTCTGGCTTGTCGCGGTGGCTTATTGCCGTAATACGCGGTGGTCTTTCGCACTTTACTTGATCTGGGCACGCTTGCCCTGCCCCAGGGCGTACACCTCCGGCGAGCGCTTGCGCGAGGCCTCGGGCTTGCGGATGGACACCTTGTCGTAGCGCCGGCGCAGTTCACGGACGTATTCATCGAAACCCACGCCCTGGAACAGCTTGATCAGGAACGCGCCACCGGTCTTGAGGTGGTTGTCGGCGAAATCCATCGCCAACTCGGCCAGATGCATCATCCGCGGCTGGTCGACCGCGTCCATCCCGCTCTTATTGGGGGCCATATCCGACAGCACAAGGTCTACCGGCTTGCCGCCCAACATCGATTCGAACTCCGATAGAACGGCTTGCTCCCTGAAGTCACCATGAAGGAATTCGACGCCGGCCAGCGGCGGCATCTCCAGGATATCCAGGGCCAGCACCCGGCCGCGGTCGCCCATCTGCTTGCGGACCTGCTGCGACCAGCCGCCGGGGGCGGCACCGAGGTCGACCACGACCATGTCAGGGCGCAGCAGCCGATCGCGTGCCAGCAACTCTTCTAACTTATAGGCGGCCCGCGAACGCATGCCTTCGGTCTGGGCCTTTTTCACGAACGGGTCGGAAAAATGCTCCTTGAGCCAGCGCTGGCTGCTCTTGCTGCGGGTGGCCATGGTCAAAGCAGTCGTCAGGGCCCGCCATGATACCCTGAACCCCCCTGGCTTCCCGTTCGAGCTGTATGTCTACCGTTCTCACCTCCGCCCAGAACCGTTTCCTTCGCGGCCAGGCCCATGATCTCAAGGCGCTGCTGCAAACCGGGGGCAAGGGCGTCACGCCGGCCTTCCTGGCCGAGCTCGACGAGGTGCTGGAACGCCACGAACTGGTGAAGGTGAAGGTCGCCGCCGAGGACCGCGAGACCCGCGACACGATGATCGACGAGATCACCGGCCAGTCCGGCGCGGCGCTGGTCCAGCGCATCGGCCACGTGGCCGTGCTGTACCGCCCCAGCAAGGACAAGCGCCAGATCGTGCTGCCGCGCGGCTGAGGCGTCGTCAAATGCAACTGAGCGAAGACCGTCCGGACTACGCATTCGCCTTGCGCGCGGCCGATGGCCGCCATGCCAAGGTCAACGACCGGGTGCTGTCGCGCAGCTTCCTGATCGCACCAGACAAGTTGGTGGAAGACTGGCCGGTCGCCGCGCTGGCCGATCTCAAGCCCGAAGATCTCGCCCCGGTGCTGGCGTTGTCGCCGGCCCTGGTGCTGCTGGGCACCGGTTCGCAGCAAGGCTTTCCGGAGCCGGCCGTGCTCGGCGCGTGCCTGACGCGCGGCATCGGCCTGGAAGCGATGAGCAACGACGCCGCTGCGCGTACCTATAACGTGCTGGCCGCCGAAGGCCGCAAGGTGGTGCTGGCGATGATCCTGGAGCCCGCTGCCTGACTGTGCAATTGCACTGTAGGAGCGGCTTAAGCCGCGACGGCTTGGCGCAGACGATATAGGTGCCGAGGTCGCTCGGTCGGGGCTAAAGCCCCTCCTACAAGGTTGCCAAGGTTCGCCCGGCAGCAGTGACGCGGACGTTCCCGCCCGCGATTCCTACTTCTTCGGCAAATACCCCAGCGGATCCACCGGCTTGCCGTTGTAGCGGATCTCGAAGTGCAGCATGTCGCGGGTGGCGCCGCTGCGGCCCATCTCGGCGATCTGCTGGCCGGCCTTCACCGCCTGGCCTTCGTTGACCAGGCGCTTGCGGTTGTGGCCATAGGCCGACAGCCACTGCTCGTTGTGCTTGATGATGATCAGCTCACCGTAGCCCACCAGACCAGCGCCGGAATACACCACCACGCCATCGGCCGCGGCCTTGACCGCCTGGCCGTTGCTGCCAGCGATGTCGATGCCCTGCTTGGTGGCCTCGCCGGCCACGAAGTTGCCTACCACCACGCCATCGGCCGGCCAGCGCCAGTTGAAACCGCTGGCTACCGGTGTGGGCGTGCTCGCCGGCACGGGAGCCGCCGGGCTACTGGCCGTCGTCGCCGGCCGACTGGCGCTGGCCCCGGTGCCGGTGACCGGCGAGCGGCTTGCCGTTGCGCCCTGCGGGTACAACCTGAGCACCTGGCCCGGATAGATCGTGTTCGGCGAGGACAGGTTGTTCCAGGAGGCCAGGTCGAGCGGGCTGACGTTGGTGCGGCGGGCAATTGCGTACAGGGTGTCGCCCTGGCGCACGGTTACCGTCGCGCCTGGGCGCGCCACCGAAGTGCGCGGCACCGACGCGCCCGATCCCGAGCCACCGCCCTTCTTCACCACCGTGGCCGTGCCGCAGGCGGCCAGCGCCAACACCGCCGGCACCACGATCGCCAGGCGCACGATTGCCTGCATGCGTTTGCTGCTCATCCGAATTTCGCTCTCCATATCACCCATCCGGCCAGGCCGACCAGCATCAGGCTAGCCACCCAGCCTAGCGGTTCGATCCAGCGATGCAACGCCGCCTCGGCACGTACGCCCCCCAGGCGGATGGCACCGGCCACCAGGTACACGCGCTTGCCGCGGCCCACCGCCATGCTCGCCAGGAACGGCAGGAACGGCACGCCGACCACGCCCGCGGCCCAGGTGAATATCTTCAACGGGATCGGCGTGAAGCCGGCCAGCACCAGCAGCCAGAACGCACGCCAGGGCGATTCGGCGACCACCTGGCGCAGATGCGCCACCTGCTCGTCGATCTTCGCGCTCCAGCCCAGCCATTCGATCAGCGGATGCAGCGCGGCGAAGGCGAAGTGCCCCAGGAGATAGCCCACCAGCGCGCCCGCCAGCGAACCCATCAGGCTCAGGCTGGCGAACCAGAGCGCGCGCTTGGGTTGGGCCAGCGACATCGGCGCCAGCATCACTTCCGGCGGCACCGGGAAGATGAAGCCTTCCATGAAGCTCAGGCCGGTCAGCAGGGCCGGTGCGCGGGGATGGCGCGACCAGCGGATCGCCAGGTCGTAGAGGGGTCCGAATAGCTTCATCTGGCCGGGTCCGTGGAAGTCAGTCGAGCATGCCCGACAGCAGCGGCACGAACGTGACCGGCGCCAGAACCTGCTGCACCATCTGCCCGTCCTCCGCCCGCGTCAGCTGCACCAGCGACTGCGAGGACGGCCCGCCCACCGGTGCGACCAGGCGCCCGCCCGGCCCGAGCTGCTCGACCAGGGCATCGACCAGCGCCGGCGCGGCGGCAGTAACGACGATGGCATCGTAGGGACCATGTTCGGGCCAGCCGATGCGACCGTCGTCGTGCTTGCTGCGCACGTTCATGCCGAGCTGGCGAAAGCGCTTGCGCGCCTGTCGCAGCAGGTCGCCGATGCGCTCGACGGTATGCACCTCCAGGCCCAGCGCGGCCAGGATCGCGCCCTGGTAGCCGGAGCCGGTCCCCACTTCCAGCACCTTCTTCGGTGCCACTTCCAGGATCGCCTCGGTCATTCGCGCCACCACCCAAGGTTGCGAGATGGTCTGGCCGTGGCCGATCGGCAGCGCGGTGTCTTCGTAGGCGCGCGAGGCCAGGGCCTCGTCGATGAACAGATGGCGCGGCACGGTCCGCACGGCGTTGAGCACGCGTTCGTCGGCGATACCGGCTTCGCGCAGGCGGTCGACCAGGCGGTCGCGCACGCGCTGTGAAGTCATGCCGATGCCCACCGCTTCCGGCTGCAGTCGCAGGCGCGGGGTCATGGCTTGGAATTTCCCGCGGCCCCGAAGCCCTCGTCCATGGCCTCGGTCAGCCCGCCGACCCAGCCGGCGACCTTTTCCAGCGCCTGGTAGCGCGTCAGGTCGACGTGGATCGGCGTGATCGAGATATGGCCGGTGCGCACGGCGTGGAAATCGGTACCCGGGCCGGCGTCCTGTTCCGGGCCGGCCGGGCCGATCCAGTACACGGTGTTGCCGCGCGGGTCGACCTGCGGCAGGCAGGATTCGGAACGGTGGCGGTTGCCCAGGCGCGCAGTTTCGAACCCGCGCACCTCTTCCCAGGCCAGGTCGGGCACGTTGACGTTGAGGATGGTGTCGGCCGGCAGCGGGTCGGCGACCAGGCGCGCGACGATCTGCACCGCGGCGCGCGCGGCGGTCTCGAAGTGGTGCGCTTCGTGGTTGCGCGTCACCAGCGATACGGCTACTGCCGGCAGGCCGAGGAAGCGCCCTTCCATCGCCGCAGAAACAGTACCGGAATAGATCACGTCGTCGCCGAGGTTGGCGGCGTTGTTGATGCCCGAGACGACGATGTCCGGCTCGTAGTCGAGCATGCCGGTCAGCGCCAGGTGCACGCAGTCGGTCGGGGTGCCGGCGACGCTGCAGGTGTAGCGGTCGATCCGCTTGGTGCGGATCGGCAGGTCCAGCGTCAGGGAATTGCTGGCGCCGGAGCGATCGCGATCGGGCGCGACCACCATCACCTCGTGGCCGGCGCCGCGCAGGTGTTCGGCCAGGATCTTGATGCCGGGGGCGTCGACACCGTCGTCGTTGCTAACCAGTACGCGCATGGGACTCCTCGAAAAGCCGGCCCATGATACCGGATCGATCCCTGCGCTTGCCGCCCGGCTTCCGGCATTTGCGTGGCGGCGTGCGCAGGCTACGCTGTGCGCATGTCGCATTCCGAAGACGACGACCCGGACGACGCCGCGCTGTTTCGCGCCGCGATCGGCGAGGTCAAACCGATTCGCCAGCCGCAGCCGGCGCCACCGCAGCGGCCGCGGCCACGCCCGCGTGCGCGCATGGCCGAGCGCGACGAAGCCGAAGCGCAGGGCGAGTTCGCGCGCTTGCTGCGCGACAGCGCGCCGCTGGAGGCCGGCGATACCGCCAGCTACCGCCGCGAGCATGTGCCGGCGCGGGTGTTCCAGCGTTTGCGCAAGGGCCAGTTCTCGGTGCAGGACGAGTTGGACCTGCACGGCGCCAGCGCGGCGCATGCAGAGGCCTTGCTACGGCAGTTCCTGCTGGAAGCGCATGCGCATGAGTTCGGCTGCGTGCGCATCATCCATGGCAAGGGCATGCAGTCCGAGGGCGGCGTGCCGGTGCTGAAGAACCTGGTGGACCGGGTGTTGCGCCAGCGCAACGATGTGCTGGCGTTTCACTCGGCGCCTGCCACGCAGGGCGGAACCGGGGCCTTGCTGGTGTTGTTGGCGCGGCGCTGAGCGCGCGCGTCCGCCGCTCAGCCGGCGTGCCCTTCCACTTCGCCCAACTCCTGCAAGACCGCCGTCGCATAACAGCCGGGCGGCAACTCGAAGCCCAGCCAAAGCACACGTTCCTCTCGCCATTCGTGGCGCAGATCCTTGGGCCGCAAACGCAGTGCACGGCGCTCCTGCTTCAGCCCCGCCTGTTCCAGGCCTGCGCGCAACGCCAGCGAGGTTTCGTCGGCCATCGCGCCCAGTTCGACCTCCGCCGACACTGCCTGGCTGCGCAGTTCGCCGGCACCCCACAACGGGCCGCTCGGATGGATGTCGAAATCGGCCAGGCGCTGCGCCAGTAGCTCGTTCCATGCTTCGGGCCCGAACACGCTGCGCGAACCGTCGAGCATCCACACCTCGCCCGGCAGCGGACGGTCCCAGTCGCCGCGCGCCACGCGCGCCGCCAGGACCTGGTTGAACAACTGCGAGCGCGCTGCCGACAACAGCAGCGAGCGCTGGTCCTTGCGCACGCGGCGACCACCGAACATGGCCAGGGCCGCGGGAATGTTGCCGCCGCCGTGGCCGAAACGCTGTTCGCCGAACCAGTTGGGAATACCGCGCGCGGCGATTTCCGCCAGCCGCGCATCGATGGCCGTACGGTCTCCTTGCACCTCGCGCAGCACCAGGCCGAAGCGATTGCCCGCCAGCGCGCCGCGCTGCAATTTGCGGTTGTGCCAGGTCGATTCGACGACCTGCATTTCGGCGTCGTCCAGCAGCGCCAGGTCCGGCGCGACGCGCTTGGGCAGGTGCACGCTGAAGCGCTGCGTGGTCACCGCATGGCGATCCTTCAGGCCGGCATAGCTGATCGCCATCTCCGGCAGGCTGGCCCATTGCGCCAGCCGGCGCGCGACGTGGGCGGTGTTCTGGCCACGTTTGCGGATGGTCAGCAGCAGATGCTCGCCCTCGCCGCTCGGCTCGAAGGCGGGGATCTCATCGACCTGGAAGTCTTCCGGCTCGCTGCGCATGCGCGCCGCCAGGACGGCATCGCCGAAGGCGCGCGGCAGTTCGCTCACAGTGCCACCAACAGCACCACGGCTTGCGCCGCGATGCCCTCGCCGCGCCCGGTGAAGCCGAGCTTCTCGCTGGTGGTGGCCTTCACGCTGACCTGGTCCACGGCGACTCCGAGCAACGCGGCGATGCGCTCGCGCATCGCCAGCGCGTGCGGGCCAACCTTCGGCCGCTCGCAGACCACGGTCACATCGGCGTTGCCGACCTGCCAGCCACGCTCACGCAATAGTTCGTTGCAGTGGCTGACGAAACGGCTGCTGTCGGCGCCCTTCCAGCGCGCATCGGACGGCGGGAAGTGCTGGCCGATATCGCCCAGCGCCAACGCACCGAGCATGGCGTCGCACAGCGCATGCAGGACCACGTCGCCATCGCTGTGCGCCAGCACGCCTTGCGTGTGCGCCACGCGCACGCCGCCCAGCATGACGTGGTCGCCTTCGCCGAAGGCATGCACGTCATAGCCTTGGCCGATACGGATATTCAAACCGCTCATGGGGGGTGTCCTGCTTCGGCGGGCGCTCAGGCGCCACGCCGGGAAAGTTCGAATTCGAAGCGGGCCAGGTCGGCCGGCGTGGTGATCTTGAAGTTGTCTTCGGCGCCTTCCACCAGCAGCGGGCGCAGGCCGAGCCGCTCCATCGCCATCGCCTCGTCGGTAATCTCGACGCCTGCGGCGGCGGCCTCCTGCAGGCCACGCACCAGCTGGTGGCGGCGGAACAGCTGCGGCGTCAGCGCGCGCCACAGGCGCTCGCGCGGTTCGGTGCCGTCGATACCGCCGTCGTCGCCAGCGCGCTTGAGGGTGTCGCGCACGGGCGCGGCCAGGATCGCACCGACCGGGTCGTTGCGGCCGGTCTCCAGCAGGCGGTCGAGGTCGGTCGGGCCCAGGTTCGGGCGCGCGGCGTCGTGCACCAGCACGAAGTCGTCGCTGCGCACGCTGTCCGGCAGTGCCAGCACCCCGGCCAGGACCGAAGCGGCGCGGCTGTCGCCGCCGACCGTAGTCAGGATCGGCTTGCCGGCCACCGCCCGCCAACCGGGCCAGTCCGGGTCGTTTTCGGACAGCACCACCATCAACCCGGCCACGGCCGGATGCGCGGCCAGCGCGTCCAGGGTGTAGGCGATCAGCGGCCGCCCGGCGGCGGCCATGTACTGCTTGGGCAACGGCGTACCGAAGCGCGCGCCACGCCCGGCGGCCGGGACCACGGCCCAGACGGTCGCCATCAGGGTTGCTCGCCCGTGCTGGGTTCGACCACGGGCGGCGCGTCGGCTGCGTTGGCGGCGGCCGGCGGCACGTCTTCCACTACGCGGTAGAACTTCTCGCCGGGTTTGATCATGCCCAGCTCGCTGCGCGCACGCTCTTCGATGGCGGCCTCGCCGTCCTTGAGGTCCTTGACCTCGGCGGCCAGCGCTTCATTGCGCTGGCGCCGGCCCTCGTTGTCGCGCTTCTGCTTGGCCACCTGCTCTTCCAGCAATACCACTTCGCCGGAATTGCCGGGGCCGAACCAGAAGCGGTACTGCAGCCATGCCAGCAGTACCGCCAGCACCAGCAGCAGCCAGCGCCAGTTGCGCATCGCTTACTGCTTGATCGACACGAAGGCGTTACGACCGGCATAACGCGCGCCGGCACCCAGGGCCTGTTCGATCCGCAGCAGCTGGTTGTACTTGGCCACGCGGTCGCTGCGGCACAGCGAGCCGGTCTTGATCTGGGTGGCAGTGGTGGCCACGGCGATGTCGGCGATGGTGGTGTCTTCGGTCTCGCCCGAGCGGTGCGAGACGATCGCCGCATAGTTGGCGTGGTGCGCCATGGCGATCGCCTCCAGGGTCTCGGTCAGGGTGCCGATCTGGTTGACCTTGATCAGGATGGCGTTGGCCGTGCCCGACTCGATGCCCTGCTTGAAGATCTTCGGGTTGGTGACGAACAAGTCGTCGCCCACCAGCTGCACCTTCTTGCCCACGCGATCGGTCAGCAGCTTCCAGCCGGCCCAGTCGTCCTCGGCCAGGCCGTCTTCGATCGAGATGATCGGGTACTGCGCGACCCAGTCGGCGAGGAAGTCGACGAACTGCTCGGAGGTCAGGCGCTTGTTCTCGCCCACCAGGTTGTACTTGCCGTTCTCGTAGAACTCGCTGGAGGCTACGTCCAGGCCCAGCAGCACGTCTTCGCCGGCGGTGTAGCCGGCCTTGCCGATGGCTTCGAGGATGGTGTCCAGGGCTTCGACATTGCTGCGGAAGTCCGGGGCGAAGCCGCCTTCGTCGCCCACCGCGGTGCTCAGGCCGTGGCCCTTGAGGACCGACTTGAGCGAATGGAAGATCTCGGTACCGGCGCGCAGCGCTTCGGAGAACGAGCCGAAGCCGACCGGCAGGACCATGAATTCCTGGAAGTCGACGTTGTTGTCGGCATGCGCGCCGCCGTTGATGATGTTCATCATCGGCACCGGCAGCGAGACGTCGGATTCGGTGATGGTCGCCAGGTACTGCCACAGGGCCTGCTTGCGCGAGGCGGCGACGGCATGGGCGGCCGCCAGCGAGACGCCGAGCAGTGCGTTGGCGCCCAGGCGGCCCTTGTTCTCGGTGCCGTCCAGGTCGATCAGGCGGCGGTCCAGGCCTTCCTGGTCGGCGGCGTCGTAGCCGGCGAGCGAGGCGGCGATGGTGCCGTTGACGTTTTCGACTGCCTTGCGCACGCCCTTGCCCAGGTAGCGGGTCTTGTCGCCGTCGCGCAGTTCCACCGCTTCCTTGGTGCCGGTCGAGGCGCCCGAGGGCACGGCTGCGCGGCCGAACGAGCCGTCCCCGAGGGTGACTTCCGCTTCCAGCGTGGGGTTGCCACGGGAATCGAGGATTTCGCGAGCATGGATCTTGGCAATCTGGGTCATGGGGTCCTGGCGATTTGCGGCGCCGCGCGGGCGCGGCGGTTGAGGGGTTCACCGGGGCACGCAACTGCGGGCGCCGGGACAGCACGCGCATTGTAGTGAATGTGGGCGGGGTTAGGCCACGAAGGGTGCAGTGGCAACTAATCTGCGCAGGTTTTTTGCTGCTGAGAGCTGGCTTTTTGGTTGCTATCGCTCGGCGCCAGGGGGTATGCCGTGGCGGGGGACGCCAAGGGCTGCATCCTGCGTGGCTCCTATGGCGGCATCCATGCCGCCAAGGCCCCCGCCACGGCATACCCCCTGGCGCCCCCAAAGGGCCCAACTGGTGGGGGAGGGAAAAGCAAAGGCGTGAAGCAAAACGGCCGCCTTGCGGGCGGCCGTTCTGGGATCAAAGCGTGGATTCTATGAATCCGTGCTTCTTGGTGATCGTGTCTAGCGCCAGCAGGGTTTCCAGCAGGGCTTCCATCTTGTCCAGCGGCCAGGCGTTGGGGCCGTCGGACAGGGCTTTGCTGGGGTCCGGGTGGGTTTCGGCGAACAGGCCGGCCACGCCTACGGCGACTGCGGCGCGCGCCAGCACCGGGACGAATTCGCGCTGGCCGCCGGAGCTGGTGCCCTGGCCGCCCGGCAACTGCACCGAGTGGGTGGCGTCGAACACGACCGGGCAACCGGTGTCGCGCATGACGCTGAGCGAACGCATGTCGCTGACCAGGTTGTTGTAGCCGAACGAGGCGCCACGCTCGCACACCATGATGTCGTTGTTGCCGGTCGACTTGGCCTTCTCCACCACCGGCTTCATGTCCCACGGCGACAGGAACTGGCCCTTCTTGATGTTGACCGGCTTGCCGGCGTTGCACACGTTGCGGATGAAGTCGGTCTGCCGCACCAGGAAGGCCGGGGTCTGCAGGACGTCGACGACGGCGGCGACTTCGTCCAGCGGGGTGTATTCGTGGACGTCGGTCAGTACCGGCACGCCGATCTGCTTCTTGACCTCGGCCAGGACCTTCAGGCCCTCTTCCAGGCCGGGGCCGCGGAAGCTGGTGCCGGAGGTACGGTTGGCCTTGTCGAAGCTGGACTTGAAGATGAAGTTCATGCCCAGCTTGCCGGTGATCTCCTTCAGGCGACCGGCCACGTCCAGCTGCAGCTGCATCGACTCGATCACGCACGGGCCGGCGATCAGGAACAGCGGCTGGTCCAGCCCCACTTCGAAACCACACAGTTTCATTTCGACACTCCTGGGAATTGCGCGAAGAACGGCCCGCGAACCGGGCGCGGCCCCGTCCCGCCTTGCGGGACAGGGCTGATATGGGTCAGGCCCGGGCTTCCTTCAACAGCTTGCCGCCGGCCTTGCGCTCGCGCGCGGCACGGATGAAGCCGATGAACAGCGGATGGCCGTCACGCGGGGTGGAGAGGAATTCCGGGTGCGCCTGGCAGGCCAGGAACCACGGATGGCGCTCGCGCGGCAGTTCGATCATCTCCACCAGGGTGTCGTCCATCGACTTGGCGGCAACGACCAGGCCGGCATCTTCCAGCTGGGTGCGATAGCGGTTGTTGAACTCGTAGCGGTGGCGGTGGCGCTCGGCGACCACGTCTTTGCCATACAGCTCGCGCGCCAGGGTGCCGGGCTTGAGCCGCTGCTCCTGCAGGCCCAGGCGCATGGTGCCGCCGAGGTCGGACTTCTCGTCGCGCTTCTCGACTTCACCGGTGGCGGTACGCCATTCGGTGATCAGGCCGATCACCGGGTGCGGCGACTGGCGATCGTTCTCGGTGCTGTTGGCGCCTTCCAGGCCGGCGACGTGGCGGGCAAAGTCGACCACCGCCGCCTGCATGCCGTAGCAGATGCCGAAGTACGGCAGGCCGGTTTCGCGCGCATGGCGCGAGGTCAGCACCTTGCCCTCGAAGCCGCGATCGCCGAAGCCACCCGGCACCAGGATGCCGTCGACATCGGCCAGCGCCGACAGGTCGGTGCCTTCCAGTTCCTGGGCCTCGATCCACTTCAGGTTGACCTTGGTGCGCTGGCGCAGGCCGCCGTGCTTGAGCGCCTCGCCTACCGACTTGTAGGCATCCTGATGGTCGACGTACTTGCCGACCACGGCAATGGTGACCTCGTCCAGCGGATGCTTGACTGCATCGACCACCGCCGCCCATTCCGACAGCTCGGCCGGGCCGGCCTTGTCGCGCAGCTTGAACTGGTCGATGACGATCTCGTCCAGGCCCTGGCGATGCAGTTCCAGCGGCATGCCGTAGAGCACGTCGATATCGGCCGCGCTGATCACCGCGCGCTCGGAGACGTTGGTGAACAACGCGATCTTGCGGCGCTCGGAGTCCGGGATCGCCTGCTCGGAGCGGCACAGCAGCACGTCGGGCTGGATGCCGATCGAGCGCAGTTCCTTGACCGAGTGCTGGGTCGGCTTGGTCTTCAGCTCGCCGGCGGCAGCGATATACGGCACCAGGGTGAGATGCATGAACAGCGCCTTCTCGGCGCCGCGCTCGGTGCGTACCTGGCGGATCGCCTCCAGGAACGGCAGCGATTCGATGTCGCCGACGGTGCCGCCGATCTCCACCAGCGCGACGTCGAAGCCTTCGGTGGCTTCGTCGATGCAGCGACGGATTTCGTCGGTGATGTGCGGGATCACCTGCACCGTGGCACCGAGATAGTCGCCGCGGCGCTCCTTGCGGATCACGTTCTCGTAGATCCGGCCGGTGGTGACCGAGTTCTTGCGCGACAGGCGGGTGCGCAGGAAGCGCTCGTAGTGGCCCAGGTCCAGGTCGGTTTCGGCGCCGTCGTCGGTG
>Ga0160435_1000534_pt1 | contig 11925 bp, 1 predicted proteins | sample HID1973K_E0MG_FD_108213 | JGI IMG/M metagenome (GOLD analysis project Ga0160435, IMG submission 108213) | Enriched mosquito-associated microbial communities from UW Madison campus, WI, USA - HID1973K_E0 MG | ecosystem: Host-associated > Arthropoda: Insects > Digestive system > Unclassified ...
CCAGTCGCAGGCCGGGGGGACTGGCATCGGGTCGAGCTGGAGTCATCGCGCCTCGGGCAGGGCGCGAACCTGCTCGTCTCCGTGCGTGCGACCGGCGAGCCCGGTCTGGTGCGGGAGCAGGAAAAGCAGGTGCGCCTTCGGCGCGCCGCGGAGCGTTATCGCAGGATTGTCGAAAGATGGATTACGAACTGCTGAATTTCTTGAATCTGGACGATCCAATCCACCATCGAAGGAACGAACATGGCTGACAAACTGGACTACGCACTGCTCGCCAATCGCGTCTATGGTCGGGACGAAGTCAATCGGACGCCCCTTCCGGGGGAATGGCAGGAAGTTGACTGGCAGAGCGACGATAAACTCACCGGATTCTCTGCGGGAGTCTATCGGAGCAGTACCGAGATCGTCATCTCTTTTGCGGGCACGAACGAGTCCAAGGTCAGGGACTTCGCGGTGGCCAACTTCCCAGCGGGCCTAGGACTTTCGTCCGCGCAGGTAACCCAAGCCATGGAATACGTGCTGGGTGTAATGCGCGACAATCCGGGCGTTCCGATCAGCTTCACTGGTCATTCCCTGGGCGGCGGACTTGCTTCGCTGATGGCGGTGTTCTTCGATATTCCCGCCACCATATTCGACGCGGCCCCATTCGAGCTGACGGCGATCAATCCGCTCGTGCTTGAAACCACGCAGTCCTATCTCTCCGCCAATGGGTACAGCAATGCGGCCTTCGACCAGTACGTCCAGAGCCTGGGTCTGCTGTTCGGGCAGCGCGAGGGAAGGGTTACGGGCTATTTCCTCGAGAATGAAATCCTCGACAAGATTCGCTTCTCCGGAACCGTCATCGACGGCAATCCGCAGCCAGCGATCAAAATTGGAACGCCATCGATCATCGCGGGCGACTCGATGGGCGATGTGCTCTCTGGCCGGGTCGACCTGCATTCCATGTCGCTGTTGCAGGCCGCCATGGAGTCTGACGCCTTCCGTCTCGGCCTGGAAAAACAGTCGATGGCACTGGAAGAGTTTCTGGACAAGCATTTTTATGGAGCAGAGCCGGACTTCGCGACGCCGGATTTCCTTTCGCAGCTGCTGAACGACCATCTTCGGGACAAGGAGGCCGGCGCGGCTCTCGCGAGGCTGGATGCTCTCGGTGCTGACCTGCAGAAAATCGGAAACACGGGTTCGGCAGCCAACACGATGCTCAACCGCGGCATCATCGATGTAATCGCAGAGTACTACTACTACCAGCTGGAGCCGGTGACGCGGGGGTTGCTCGACGATGTGGATGGCGGGATCGCGATGGATCTGTCGCGGCTGGCCGAAGGCACCGACCACGAAGGGAGGAACCGCCTATCAAACCTCATCTGGGAATGGCTGCAGTCTCGCGGTGAATCCACAAGGGGACTGTCATCGGTGGATCGTGTTGTGATCCAGTCCGGTGCCGGTGCCCTCGTGCAGAGCGCCGATAATGCCATCCGCAATGACTTGCAGCTGGGTGGAGGCGGTTCTGATGTGCTTTATGGCGGTGGCGGCGACGACTTCATCTACGGAATGGAGGGAAACGACGAGCTCGAGGGAGGCGTAGGAAACGATTTCCTGGCTGGGGGGCAGGGGGTCGATGCCTATCGCTTCTGGACTCATGATTCGGACCAGATCACGATCGATCGCGTCAGCGACAGCGACGGATTGGGCCAGATATGGTTCGACGGCGCGATCGTGCAGGCTGGGGAACGTCTTTCGGAATTTGCGTGGAAAGACGTGACCGGCAGGCTCAAGCTGGTTTTCCTGGATGGCGGAAATGGCCGCGGAACGCTGGTGATCGATGTCATCGATACGCGTGACAGCGTGCGCGTGCAGGATTGGGCGCAGGGAGATCTGGGCATCAACCTGGCTGGCCAGATTCCTGTCGCCAACAGCTCGCAGATGACCGGCGAGGACGACTTGTTCGGCTCCAACGGCAACAACAGCGGCGCCGACAGCGTGAGCGCGCTGGGCGGAAACGATGGTCTGGAGGGGGGCGCGGGCGACGATCATCTGGACGGCGGCGCCGGCAACGATCTCATCCTCGGCGGCACCGGTGACGACGTGCTGATCGGTGGCGATGGCAACGACTACATCTACGACGGCTACGAGCAAGCGGATTTCGCCGAGCTGGATACGACGCCGGATCCCGACACCGGCAAGAGCCAGCTTGACGAGTTCAACGATAGGCTGGCCGAACTCGGCGCGGCGGTACGTGACCACGGCAAGGCCTGGTACGTCGCCGACGTGATATTCGCCCAAGGCTGGACCAACCTGGATCCAAACGCCACGCCCAGCGGCGACGACGTGATCGACGCCGGAGCAGGCGCTGACACCGTGGTCGCAGGCGACGGCGACGACACCATCCGTGGCGGCAGCGGCGCGGACCGTCTGCTGGGTGGGGCGGACAACGACATCATCTTCGGCGAGGCCGACGATGACGTCATCAACGGCGACTATCCCGACGCGACCGGCACAGAGAATTCGGTGGGCTGGCGCTCGTCGGATCGGGCCAACCGCAACGGCAGCGATGTGATCGATGGCGGTGGTGGCAATGACACCATCCGCGGGAACGGTGGTAGCGACGTCCTCGCAGGCGGGATTGGCAATGACCAAATCTGGGGCCGCGGGATGTCCTCCCCGGTGGACGGGAACGATGCCGATGCCGACTACATCGACGGCGGTACGGGCAACGATCAGGTTATCGGAGACGACGGCGACGACGTGCTGATTGGTGGCGAAGGGAACGACAACATCTGGGGCGACAATAACCAGGCGGGCACGCGGCACGGAAACGACAATGTCAATGCTGGCGTTGGCGATGACTTCGTGAGCGGAGACGGCGGCGACGACACCATCGACGGTGGAGCGGGAGCGGATACGCTGACGGGCGATTCGGTAGACATCGATGGCTCGCTACACGGTCGCGATTTGATCCATGGTGGCGCTGACAACGACACGATCGACGGCAACGGCGGCGCGGACACACTCTACGGTGATGACGGCGACGACCAGCTCATTGGCGACAAGGCCAGCAACGAAACCCTGGCTGCCGCGTACCACGGAGACGACTACCTCGATGGCGGCGCCGGCAACGACCTTCTGATCGGCAACGGCGGGAACGACCAACTGCTGGGCGGAACCGGCGAGGACGAGTTGCAGGGCGGCGATGGTAACGATCGACTCGACGGTGGTGCTGGCAAGGATGTTCTCTACGGCGAGGCGGGCAACGATGTTCTCGCTGGCGGCGAAGACGATGACGAGCTCTACGCCGGCGCCGGCGACGACCGCCTTAATGGCGGCGACGGCATGGATACGCTGGCCGGCGGCGACGGCAAGGACTCCCTGGACGGTGGCAATGGCAACGACGTCCTCGACGGCGAAGCGGGCAATGACACTCTGTTCGGCGGTGCGGGTGACGACACCATCGATGCCGACGACGGCGATGACCTGGTCTACGGTGGCATCGGCAACGACAGTATCTACGGCGGCACCGGCAACGACGTCATCAACGCTGAGGACGGCAACGACATTGTCACCGCCGCCGAGGGCAACGACGAGGTTTATGGCGGGTCCGGCAACGACAACCTGCAGGGCAACGCTGGCGACGATGCGTTGTATGGCGAGGAGGGTGACGACAATCTCGTTGGCGGCGCCGGCAACGACACCCTGGTCGGCGGCGCGGGCCTCAACCGCTACTACTTCGACCGCCAGTTCGGCCAGGACGTCGTGCAGCTCGTCGCCGGCACCCAGGACCAGATCTACCTGCGGGACGGCATCGCCGTGGAAGAAGTGAGCTTCGCACGCGACGAAGCCGACCTGCTCCTGTCCTTGGCCGACGGCAGCAGCCTGCGCGTAGAAGGCTACTTCACCGAAGGCACCGCCGCATGGATCCAGTTGGCCAATGGCGCTTGGATCAGCCGGGCCATGGTCGATTCGGGCCTCTACTACGGCGCGATCACCGGCGGCAGCGGCAACGGCGAGACCTTGAATGGCACCGAAGGCGACGATCGCCTGTATGGCTTGGGCGGTGACGACATCATCGATGGGCTGGGTGGCAACGACCTCATCGACGGCGGAGACGGCAACGACACGCTGACCGATGGGCAAGGCGACGACCAGGTGTTCGGCGGGGCCGGCAACGACGTCATCAATCTGGTCTACAACGGCGGAGGCAACGGCTCTGACCGGGTCGACGGCGGCGCTGGAAACGATACCTACAACATCGCTTGGCTCTCCGGCTACGACGTCATCGGCAACCTGGGCGCCGCCAATGCAGGCTCGGACACGATCAACCTGGTGGGCATCACCCAGACCATGGTGAGCAACTACCAGGTCGACGGTACAGACCTGATCATCTTCGTCACAGGCAATAGCCCCGGCGCCAGCGCCGACAACATCATCGTGCTGGAAGGGTTCCTGTCCAACAGCAGCCACCGGGTGCGCTTCGCCGAAGGCACTGAACTATCAGGTGCGGATTTCCAGACGGCATCGTGGACTGGCACGGAAGGGAACGACACCTATGCAGGCACGATCGCGCCCGACAGCATCTACGGCGCTGGAGGCAATGACACGCTGTCGGGCAGCGACAGCAACGACCAGATCGATGGCGGCACCGGCGACGACGTACTGCGGGGTGAAAGCGGCAACGATACGTTGTATGGCGGGGATGGCAACGACGTCGTCTACGGTGGGGACGGTGACGATCGTCTCTACATGGCCTACACCGGGAATTCCGTCGATCGTTATATCGGCGGGAACGGCAACGACAGCTACTTCCTCAACTACAACTATTACTCGACCTATACCCCGTACACCGCTACCACCGACCAGGTCGAGGAAGAGGTTGGCGGGGGCACGGACACCCTTTACACGAATTTCTATCACGCCGTGATCGGCGCGAATATCGAGAACCTGGTCTACACGCCGGCCAGCTTCTGGTGGCCGGACATACCCGCGCGGATTACCGGCAACACGTTGGACAATATCCTCCAGGTCGTCGGCGGGAGTTCGTCGTTCCAGATGTCCGACCTGAAATTCCGCTTCGACGGCGGCGGCGGCAAGGACACCTACAAGGGTACGGCGGCGCAGGATACGTACGTCGTCGACAGCAACGACGACGTCATCATCGAGCAGCAGTCCAACTACGATTCCATCGATACCGTCGAATCCAGCCTTGACTACTCGATCGAGACCCGCCTCGAGCTGGAGAACATTCGCCTGACCGGCACCGCGGTGTCCGCCACCGGCAACAGTGACGACAACGTGCTGGAAGGACACCTGGTGTCCGGCGTGAACCAGCTGTCGGGCCTGGGCGGCAACGATACCTACCTGGTCACCCGCAAGGACGCGGTCATCGAAGCGGCCAATGGCGGCAACGACACGGTGGTCATCGCTGGCTGGGATGAACTGACCAGCATGGATATGTGGTTCTCGGTTTCCGACTACGCCAACGTGGAAAATATCACGCTGTATGACGCGATCGGCAGTGGTGGCAGCCTGCGCGGCAATCTGCAGGGCGACGACGGCGACAACGTGTTGATGGGTAACACGGCCGGCAATGAGATCCACGGCGGGGCGGGGGACGACGTGATCCAGGGCTATTACAAGAGCCCGACCAAGAGCGAAATGAACTATTCGGGCAGTCAGCCCGATGTCCTCTATGGCGAGGGTGGCGACGACACGCTTGTCGCCTCGGTGTACGGCTCGGATCTACACGGCGGACAGGGCAACGACATCCTGATTGGCGTCGGCGGAAGTTACTATTCGTGGGGCGAATACACCTCGACCTATTCGGGCGACGATCGGTTCTTCTATGAGGTCGGTGGCGGCACCGATACGATCAAGTCGTGGAACGGAAGTAACGATGACTTCGATGAAGTCATCTTCGGCGAGGGCATCGATCCCGATGATGTCACCTGGTCGCAGGACGGCACCAGTCTCGTCGTCCAGGTTGGCAGCAACCCCAATGACCGCATCATCGTCGAGGGCTACTGGAGAGAGAACGCGCCTGGGCAGTACACGCTGCTACGGAGGATCGACCGGTTCGTGTTCGCGGACGGCACCGTCCGGCGCGGCGACCTCAATCAGTTGCCCTACGACAACAATCCGCCGGTGGCGCATTGGTTCGAGATCCCAGGCACGGTGCGCACAGGCGAGGCATTCGAGATCGCCTTGCCCGAGGGAGCGTTCAGCGACGACGTCGGCGACATCCTGACCTACTCGCTTAGCTACGGTCCGGATTGGCTGAGCATCGATCCCGCCACCGGTACGCTTACCGGCACCCCGCCGCAGGACGCCGAACACGCTTCATTCACGATCATCGCGACGGATCGCTTCGGCGAGTCGGCATCGAGCTATCTGAGCTTCGAGGTCACGGCGGTCGTGAACGGCACCGTGGGCGATGACATCTTGACGGGCACTGCACGCAATGAGGAACTGCGGGGCTCGGCCGGCAACGATCGCCTCGAGGGCGGTGGTGGCACCAATGTCCTGTACGGCGGAGCCGGCGACGACACATATGTGCTGACGGAATCGTCGTACGACACGGTGGTCGAGTTGGCGGGCGAAGGTATAGATACCGTCGAAAGCAGCCGATATGAGTACAGTGCGGACGACAACATCGAGCGCATCGTGCTGGTCGAAGGCAGTGCCGCGCACTCGGCCTATGCCGGGGCTGGGGCACAGCAGCTGGTCGGCAACTCCAACGACAACTACCTCGATGGCGGCGCCGGCGCCGACGACATGGCCGGCGGGCTCGGCAACGATGTGTACATCGTGGATAACGCGGGCGACATCGCCGAAGAGTTGGCCGGAGAAGGCATCGACGAGGTCATCGCCAGCGTGACCACGACACTGTCGGCCAATGTGGAAGTCGGAAGCCTGGCCGATGGCGCGGACCTCGGGCTGAGCGGAAACGACCTGGCCAACACCCTGTATGGCAATGCCTGGAACAATGTGCTCGATGGTGGCCTGGGTGCGGACAGCCTCTACGGATACGGCGGCGACGACACGTATTACGTCGATACCGACGCGGACCGGGTCATCGAGCAGGCGGATGGGGGTACCGACACTGTCGTGCGGAGCTTCGGCAGCCAGTACATCCTGGCCGACCATGTCGAGAACCTGCGGCTGACCGGCAGTGCGGGCCAAGGCAACGGCAACGCCTTGGATAATCTCATCGAAGGTAGCGGGGCGGCCAATTCGCTGCTAGGCCTGGATGGCAACGACGAGCTGCGCGGCATGGCCGGCAATGACACCTTGTGGGGTGGCAATGGCAACGACTTGCTGGTGGGCGGCGAGGGTGATGACACTTATGTGGTCGATGCGGCCTCGGGCAGCGATTTGATCACCAATACCGGTGGGGGCACGGACACGCTGTTCACCAATGGCGTCGCCATGAGCCGGCTCAGTTTCTCGCGTGATGGCGACGACCTGCTGGTCAGCATCGACGGCGCGACGACGCCAGCCGCGCGTGTCGCCGGCCACTTCCTGGGGGGCGATACCACGCTCGACTACGTGCAGGCCAGCGACAATCGCTACAGTGCCGCTCAGATCGCCGCGATCATCAGTGGTGGCAGTAATCCGGGCACCGGTTTCGACCAGACGATCAGCGGTACCGCTGCCGGCGAACAACTCGTCGGCGGTACCGGCAAGGACCTGATCGAAGGCCTGGGCGGTGCCGATACGCTGTTCGGCATGGGCGGCAACGACACCCTGCGCGGCGGTGACGGCAACGATTACCTGTCCGGCGGCAATGGCAGCGGTACGGGTTCGGGCAACGATGTGCTGGAGGGGGGCATCGGCAACGACACCCTGCGCGGCGAAGACGGAAACAACACGTTGACCGGTGGCGCAGGCGACGACCAATACGTTTACGGCGGCGGCAGCGACGTCATCGACAACACCGGCGGCGGCACCGACTGGCTGTTCTTCCAGAACGGCATCACCACCTCGCAGCTCGCCTTCACTCGCGACGGCGACGACCTGGTCATCACCGTCAACGGCAACGCAAGCCAGCGTGTCACCGTCACCGACCATTTCCTTGGCGGCGACCTGGCGCTCGACTACCTGCAGCCAGCCAGCGGTTCGGCGCTCAACACCGCGGCGATCAATGCCTTGGTGACGACGGGCGGCGGCGATGACGGTGGTGGCGACGATGGTGGTGGTACGCCGGGCACCGGCAACGATGCCGATTACCCCTCGGTGAAGACCGGCACGTCAGCCGGTGAGCAGATCGTCGGCACCAATGGCCGCGACCTGATCAAGGGCCTGGCCGGCGATGACACGCTGTTCGGCATGGGCGCCGACGACAAGCTCGACGGTGGCGATGGCGACGATTATCTGTCCGGCGGCAATGGCAGCTCCAGCGGGTCGGGCGTGGACATCCTGATCGGTGGTGCCGGCGCGGACCAGTTGGTCGGCGAAGACGGCGACGACATGCTGTTCGGTGGCACCGGCGATGACACGTACTTCTACGCTGCAGGTTCGGGCGCGGACACCATCGACAACACCGGCGGCGGCACCGACTGGCTGTACCTGGACGGTATCGCGCGCACCCGCCTGACCTACCACCGCGATGGCGACGATCTGATCGTGCGCGTCGACGGCAGTGCCAGCCAGCAAATGCGCGTGTTGGACCACTTCCTCGGTGGCGAACACGCGATCGCGTATGTGCAGCCGGGCGATGGGGGTTACGCGATCTCGGCTGCGACGATCGCCGGGCAGTTGACGCCGCTGGGCACGTCCAGCTTGGTGACGACGCCAATGGCGTTGGCCGCTTCTGACGTGTTGGTCGCATCGGAAGCAGTCACGCTACCGGCGGACGAGGCCGCGACACTGAGCCAGGCGATCGAAGCCTTTGCGGTGGGTGCGCCGATCCTGCAGGCGCCCGTCGTTCAGGCGGCCGTGGTCGCAGCAGACTCCGTTGCCTCAGCTGGCCGCAGGCCACCCATCGTAGCCGCGTCGCCGCAGTCGCTGCCGCAATCGCCGGGCGTTGCGGCCCATCCGCTGGATATCGGGCAGTCGACGCCGCTGACCTCGCCGTCGACCTCCGTCGGCGCGATCAGCCAAGCGCAAGCGGAATTGCAGCAGTTGGTGGACAGCCTCGGCAGCTTCGCCAGCCAGCAGAGTTTGCTGCCGGCAGCGAATGAGGGCGGGCAGGATGAGCCTTGGATCATCCGCAGCTCCCGCAACGACTGGCGTGCTTCGCATCGCAACGATGGCCTGCGGATAAGGCGGTTGGAGTTCTGACGTGGTAGCCGGCTCGACCTGTCCGCCAGGTGCACGAACCTGCATTCCAGCTTGGTTGCAGGGCTCGACTTTCTGCGGCGCCTTCAACTTCCTTCTAACCTATTTCTTCAAGCCCTCATCAGGACACGGATATGTCATATACGACGGAACAAAAGCAGGCAATCCTCGCCGGTCTGTCGAGACAGCTGGCAGCTTTGTATGGACGCGCTCTGAAAGAGGCGGGACTGGAGATCTCTGCAATCTCCGACGACTCCCCCGATGAAGCAGTGGCGAAGAAGCTGGCTGATGCGTATGCCCAGGCCAGTCTGCAGGCAATGGAACTGGTGCGATTGTTCGGCCGCATTCCCGAGCTTGCCGCAGACCCCGACTGGGCAGTAATCCAGCAGGGAATGCTGGGAAAATTTGAAGATATCGTCAACCTGATCCACGACGACGAGCGCCCAAGTACCGACAAACTGAAAGAGGTCCTCGACGCCGCATCCGAAGTCGGTGACATACAGCTGCCCGGCGGCGGCACCGTCGGCACTTTCGTGGGTGCCGCACAGCGCGGAGTCGACCTCTACGAGTTGTTGGAGGCGGCCCGTTCGGGCGATTTCAGCACCGTTGCGACCAAGCTGACAATGCTGGTCGTCGGAACGTTCGTCGAGAAGGTGATAGGCAATTTCCCTTTCGTGGGGCCATTTCTGGTTTCTAGCGGTCTCACTGGACTTGTGGTGGATGGCCTGGAACAAAAGTTTGCCGACTTCTACCAGGATCAACTAGCTAACGAGGAGGCCAGCTTCGTCGTCGACCGTTATTACCGTGTCTTTGGCCATGGCTTCCAGAGTTTCGGGGAAATCGGCTACGTGGCGCTGGTGGGTACATCGGGCGACGACTCGCTTTACGGACTGGAAGGCACGCCGAGCATTCTGGCCGGTGGCGCCGGAGATGATCGTATCGTCGGCACCGACCTGGGTGACGTACTCGGCGGTGGCTCCGGTGCGGACAAACTGGATGGTTCGGCCGGCGACGACGAATTGGAGGGCGAGGACGACAGTGACGTGCTCGTCGGCGGCACGGGGAATGATCGACTCAACGGCGGCGCTGGCCATGACTATTACGACTTCAGTGACGCTGACTTCGTTCTCGGGGCGACGCAGGACCTGATCGTTGACAGCGACGGTGAGGGAACGATTCGGTTCAACGGGAGCGCGATCGGCAGCGAGCTCGGTGGTGGCGTCGTCACCCGTGTGAGTAGTCAAGGGTTCTATTGGCGCACTGCCGACGGCCTGTTCAATGTCCTGATCGGAGATCCTGACGAGGATGGCCGGCGCTCGCTCACGCTCATCCACCGATCGAGTAACAGCCGGATCTTGGTCGATCGCTGGGCCAACGGTGAGCTGGGAATTTCGCTTCCTGCCTACAACGTGCCAGGCACGTCAGAGAATCCGTTTCCGCAAACGAATGGAGACGATCTGGTCGGCACCGACGGCAACCCGACTGCAGAGCGTAGTGGTGACGATTTCCTGCTCGGCCTAGAGGGCAGCGATGGGATTGACGGCGGCTACGGCGACGACCGCATTGACGGCGGGGGCGGCGACGACCTGCTCCTTGGCGGGCCGGGCAGCAATACTTTGTATGGCGGGGACGGCAACGACATCGTCCTCAACGGCGCGCAGGTGCTGAACTGGCACAGCTGGGACGAACTGTACGGGACGGCAGGCCGTGAGCTGCTCTATGCACAGCTGGATGGCCGGACCGACTACCATTCGCACGGCAACGGTTGGGAGGCGTTCTTCCTCAACGGGCTGACGGTCGACATGGATGATCCTGTGTCCAGGCTTGCGAATCTACAGGTGTCTGTCTCCGGCTGGCACGGAGACCAGCTCTGGGTCACCCTCGACCCGCAGCTGCATCGCAATGGGGACGACTACATCGATGCGGGCGCAGGTGCCGACACGGTATACGGTGGCGAGGGCGACGACTGGGTCGACGGCGGTGCCGGTGCGGATCTGTTGATCGGTGGGCACGATGCGGATGTCATCAACGGTGGCGACGGTGACGACCTCATCATGGGAGATATTGTCACTGCGGGCGACAACGTCCTCAGCGTGCTCTCTGCGGAGGCATCGAGCACGGCCAACGTCGCCGGTATCGACGTATTGGACGGCGGCGCAGGCAACGATCGCATTTTTGGGCAGGGTGGATCCGACGTGCTGCTGGGAGGTGATGGCGATGACTTCCTATGGGGCGACCGCATGAACGAAGTTGTCGACGATGCGCTGTATTCCCCCGGCCCATCGGGCAACGACCGCCTCGAGGGTGGCGCGGGCAACGACACGCTCCTGGGCAATGCGGGCGACGACACGCTGCTCGGCGGTACCGCCGACGACCTGCTCATCGGCGACGACGCTATTACGCCGGAAGCTGATCAGGGCAGCGACGCGCTTGATGGCGGGGAGGGCAATGATCGGCTCTATGGCAATGGCGGGCGCGACGTGCTCGATGGAGGGGCCGGCAACGATTTGTTGGTCGGCGGCAACGGAAACGACCAACTCATCGGCGGTGCCGGCAACGATGAGTTGCAGGGCGGGCAGGGCGACGATCAACTCGACGGGGGCGAGGACGATGATCAACTCTATGGAGGAGACGGCAACGATAGCCTGGCTGGCGCGGCCG
>Ga0160435_1000536_pt1 | contig 11870 bp, 12 predicted proteins | sample HID1973K_E0MG_FD_108213 | JGI IMG/M metagenome (GOLD analysis project Ga0160435, IMG submission 108213) | Enriched mosquito-associated microbial communities from UW Madison campus, WI, USA - HID1973K_E0 MG | ecosystem: Host-associated > Arthropoda: Insects > Digestive system > Unclassified ...
CCTCCGCGACGTGGACGTTGACGTGCCGCTGGGCGTGCTGTGCGTGGTGACGGGCGTGGCCGGGTCCGGCAAGAGCTCCCTCATCCACCGCTCCCTGGCCAAGCGGGAGGGCGTGATCGTCATCGACCAGGGCGCCATCAAGGGCTCACGGCGCAGCAACCCCGCCACGTACACCGGGCTCCTGGAGCCGGTGCGCAAGGCGTTCGCCAAGGCCAACGGCGTGAAGCCTGCCCTGTTCAGCGCCAACTCCGAAGGCGCCTGCCCCACCTGCAACGGTGCCGGCGTGATTTTCACCGAGCTCGGCGTGATGGCCACGGTGGAGTCCACCTGCGAGGACTGCGAGGGCCGCCGTTTCCAGGCCGCCGTGCTGGAATACACGCTGGGCGGCAGCAGCATCGCCGACGTGTTCGACATGTCCGTGGACGCGGCGCTGCGGTACTTTGCCGAGGGTGAGGCGAAAACCCCGGCCGCGCACAAGATCCTGGAACGGCTCGCGGACGTTGGCTTGGGCTACATCACCCTCGGCCAGCCGCTCACCACCCTGTCCGGTGGCGAGCGCCAGCGGCTGAAGCTGGCCACGCAGATGGCCGAGAGGGGCGATGTCTACATCCTGGACGAGCCCACCACGGGCCTGCACCTGGCCGATGTGGAGCAGCTCCTGGGCCTGTTGGACCGGCTGGTGAAGTCAGGCAAGTCGGTGATCGTGATCGAGCACCACCAGGCGGTCATGGCGCACGCGGACTGGATCATCGACATTGGTCCGGGCGCAGGGCACGACGGCGGCACGGTGGTGTTCGAGGGCACGCCGGCTGATCTGGTGGCGGTCCGGTCCACGCTCACCGGGAAGCACCTGGCAGCGTACGTGGGCGCCTAGAGCTGCCCCAGAAAGGTGACCGTGGCGGCGGCGATCTGTTCCTGCGCGGCCTCGCGGCTGATGCCGGGGTCGCCGTCGCCGGGCTGCGCGCCGTAGTCGCCGAAGAAGGCGTGCACACCGCCCTGGACTGCCGTGAATTCCGTGTCCGCAGGCAGGAGCTCCAGGGAGGCGTCGATCTTCGCCGGGGTGCTGAGCCCGTCCTTGGTCCCGGAAACCGAGAGGACCTTCAGCCCGCTGCGTTCGCGGAGGGAATCCAGCGGGTAGGAGGCGTAGAGGACCAGGCCTTTGACGTCGGCGTTGTCCTGGGCAAACGAGGACGCGGCCACCCCGCCGAGTGAGTGCCCGCCCACTGCCCACGTAGTGATGTCCGGATTGTCCGCCATCGCGCTGCGGGCCTGGTTGGCATCCAGCAGGCTGAGACCCAACGGCTCCTTCAGGATGACCACCCGGACCCCTGCGCCGACGGCCGGGTCCAGGATGTCCTGGTAGGCACGCGCATCAACGCGGGCGCCCGGGTAGAACACCAGTCCCTTGGTGGGTGCCCGGCCGCCGTCGGGCGTCATGGTGATGGTGGTGGTCGTTTCGGTGACGATGAGATCGGATTTGGGACCGGCCTCCGCCGTCGCGCCGGGCTGGTAGGCGAACGGATTGAGCCACGCCAGCGCGGCCACGAGTCCCAGTACGGCGGTCCGCCCCGCCCACGCACCGATGGCCCTCGGCAGCCGGAGGGGACGGGGTCTGTCCCGGCGCCGCCAAAGCAGGACAGCCCAGGCCACCCCGACGACGGCGGCCGCGATCAGCAGGCCCGGCAGCAGCGGGTGCCCGCCCAGGACAGCCGGATTCGCCACCAGCATCCAGGCCGGAACCGCGATGAGCGCGGCAGTGCAAGCGGCCGACACCCAGTAGATCGCGGTCCGGCGCCTGGCGGGGGCAGCTGTTGCCGCCGGGAAAGAGGAGTCCATGGTTCCTGATCATTCCACCGGCGGCCTGTTTTCGCGGCAGGGCTGGCCTACGCTGGCCGTATGGCCGAAAAATTCCGGTACGACGTCGAGATCCTGCACCTGCTGGTGTCCCCCGCGCACGCCTACTTCGGCCGGGCGCGGGACGGAGCCGCTGACGTGCCCACTGCTGATGCCGAGGTTGCCGAGGTGGTGGCCGGCAAGGGCATCGTGGGTGACAGGTTCTTTGGGAAGGCCGCGCACATGGACGCCGCGGTGACCCTGTTCGCCGTCGAATCGCTGGAGGCCATCGCGGCCGAGCTGGGAGCTGGCCCCTTCAATCCCCTGCTGACGCGCCGGAACGTGATCCTCCACGGGGTGCAGCTGCCGCCTCTGCTGGGGCAGGACTTCACGCTGGAATCGGGTGGGTCCCGGGTGGATTTCCACGGCGGCCGGCACGCGCAGCCCTGTGCGTGGATGAATGAGGTGCTGGCCCCCGGGGCGCATCCGGCCATGCGGGGACGCGGCGGCATCCGCTGCCGCGCGCTTTCGGGCGGACTTTTGCACCGGGGGCCGGCGGTGCTGGTCAGCCCGGTGCCGCTGGATCCGGCCAAGGCTGGGGAAGCCAGCGTCCTCCGGGCCTCGCGGCTGCCCTAATCCTGTCCGGGGCCATTTCTGCTTATAAGCGCTACTTCGTAAGTCAAATTTGAGGTTCATCTAGTCTTGGCCGGCGCGAGACCCGTCGCAACTTGACTTTGCCGATCCTGATTTGACTTGCATTGTTTCGAAACGGGTTCTAGGTTGAACCCGACCTGGGCTCATGACTCCAGGGAGAAATATGGTTCGGGTAAAGCCCGACAAATTTGGGGGAATATTTCATGAAGTTTAGAAGCATGGTGACTGCTGGTCTAGGGTTGATGTTGGTTGGCGGGTTGTTGGCGCCTTCCGCGGCAATCGCTGCCCCAAAGCCGGACAGCCCGGTTGTTAAGCAGATCGACGAGAACACCAAGAGCATGACCACGGTCTCACCAACACCAACAGAGGCCCAAAAACAACAAGGCCGTGCCACAATACGCGCCGCTGAGGCCGCTGACCCGGCAGCTTTCGCTGAACGCGTGAGCTTGATCGAGGCTTCGCCCAAAACGCTTGCTTACTTGAAGAGCTTCAAGGGTCTCGACGTAAACGAGCAGATCTCCGGACTGGCAGCATCTATGCCTACCGAGCCCCTAAGCGGATTCACCGGGCTGGTTGAAGCCGGCGCGATCGAGTTCAAAGTCAAGACCATCAAAAATGGGTGGTACAGCACGGAGATGATCGTCCACGAGCAGCCTCTGGTCCAGACTCGCGATCTGGGTTCCTTGCCGCGTTGCCCCTCCGCGTGGGCGGCGTTCTGGGCCTGGTTCGCTGTCAACGTCACCACCTGCGGCGCTTTCGCACCGTTCCCGGTAGCGGCGTTTGCTTGCGCGGCCGGGTTTGCCGTCGGTGGAGCCATCATCGATTTTAACCGGGGCTGCTAAATATGAACCGAGAGGCAACAACGATGTCGACCAAGTCAAAGTACTGGCTAACTCTTAGCGGCCTCCTGGCCGCGGTGGTCTTAACCGTGGGGCTGGCGCCGGTCCCGCTGGTTTTTGTCCTCGGCGGGGCACTAATGATCGGCTTCTTGGCCGCAGGAGTGCTGTATGGCCAATTCCAAAAGGATGCCATCAGGAGCGGCGCCCTGGCCGCGCCCTTTCCGCTTCTTCTGGCAATAGTTGCGTTCAACGTTTCGCTCCTGCTTCGAGGCAGCGAACTGGCATTCTTTCTGGTCCCAGTCGTAGCCGCTGCCCTGTTTGCCACCTGCTACGTATGGTCCATCAAACACGGACCCTACGCTCAGCCGCGTTCAACCAACACCCCAACCTAGAGAAGAACCGCAAGAAGAGGGGGGGTGGCCATGTCATGGCCAGCCTCCCCTTACTTACGGGACGCATTCTTGGCATTCTCAGCGTTGCAACTTTGGACCATCACCGGCGGTGTACTACTGGGGTCTATACCCCTCCAGCCCTCCGCTTCCCCTGGATTCCGAAAGCCAGCAAACGTTGGTCATCGGCGCTCCCATCACTGTACGCAGGGCGGTGGCTGATTCTGAGAGCATCTCCAACCGAAACACTTTTACGATCGCAAACCCGACAAGTTATTAACTGATTGAAGAATCTTATTTACAAGTTTGTCATACCGAGATAGGTTCTCTCCAGCGAACCACCCAACAGGTCCGCTTCACTTCGAACCTACCGAGGACAGTTATGACATCAACCAGGACTCTGGCCACAAGCCTCATGAGCCTCACCACCGCAGCACTGTTCGCCTTCTGCTCTGCCGGGCAGGCGACGGCAGCCCCCGCATCGCCGGACACCAAGGACGTTGCAGGTGTCAGCAGCGCGGCCGTCACCGACACCAACGGCGCCGACTACTGGACGCCGGAACGCATGCGTTCGGCCATCCCGGCGGACGTTCTGGCAAAGAAGGCCGTGGACCGGCAGAAGGCCAACCCGGCAGTCCTCCCGGAGCAGGCCAAGGGCCCGGAAACCAAGATCCAGGGCTCCACACCCCAGATCCAGACGAAGGCCAACGCCAGCGAAACTCCGGTATCCCACATCGGCAAGGTGTTCTTCACCCTCGGCGGCACGAACTACGTCTGCTCAGCCAACTCGGTGGTGTCCACCAACCGCAACACCGTATCCACCGCCGGCCACTGCCTCAACGAAGGCCCCGGAGCCTTCGCCACCAAGTTCACGTTCGTTCCCGCCTACCTGAACGGCGCCGCACCCTACGGAAAGTGGACCGCCAAGGCGCTCTACGCCCCCACCCAGTGGAGTTCCTCGGGCAGCATGCAGTACGACACGGGCTTTGCAGTGATGAGCCAGCTCAACGGCCGCAACCTGGCCGACGTCGTCGGGGCCTCCGGCGTGAGCTTCAACGCCGCCCGCGGCCTGGCCTACAAGGCCTTCGGCTACCCGGCAGCCTCACCGTTCAATGGCGAATCACTGAAGAGCTGCTCCGGCACCGCCACCAACGATCCCTACAGCCCCGAGTTCAACACCCAGGGCATCCCCTGCAACATGACCGGCGGCTCCTCAGGCGGACCGTGGTTTATCGGCACCAGCTCCAGCGGCTACCAGAACTCCGTCAACAGCTACGGCTACGGCACCAACTCCACCAAGATGTACGGCCCGTACTGGGGTTCAGTGATCCAGCAGGCGTACAACTCCGCATCCTCAGCCTCCTAAGGGAAAGCGGCGGGTCCCGGCCCTTCCGGGACCCGCCGCTGTGCACTACCGTAGCGACCACGGGCGGGGTTTTCCCGGCCTGGATCCGGCAGCAGCGTGGGCCGGGTAGTCACCGCATGGTTTGTTCAAGCAAAGGATGACAATGGCCGTTTCAATTGAGCTTGGCAAGAAACTCGATAGAGATTTCGAAAACCTTTCCCTCGAGGAGATCCTGGATGCCCCGCCGTCGGCCCTTGCCGGCCTGACAGAGAAGCACGCCGAACTCCTTGCCGGCATGGGCATCAAGACAATCCGTGACCTGGGCAGCAACAAGTACTTTGCAGTGGCCGGCGTCCTGGTGGCGCTGTCCAACCACACCGGCTAGTCCCGGGCTGCATGCCGCATAGTGCACCGAAAGGTCCGGCCGGTGGTCACCCCTGGCCGGACCTTTTTTGTGCCGACTTCCGGGGACGGACGACGGCGTCACGCACGGCACGATTTTGACCCGCCTCAGGTGGGGAAGCCCCGAAAACCCGGGGATCCGCCGTCGTCCGCCACCCAAAAGCGTGCCCGGCGTGACAGTCGCTGTCGTGGCGGTGCCCCGCGACGGACCCGCAGGTCAGTCCAGCTTGACCCCGCGGAGCAGCACCATCGTTCCGCCCACCACCACGGCGGACGCGAGGAACACGCCTGCAGCCCCGAGGCCTGCCGCGACGACGCCGATGGCGCTCGGCAATATCACCTGCCCCACGCGGTTCCCGGCGAGGCGGAGGGCGAGTGCCCGCCCGCGCTGACCCGCCGGCGCCTGCGCCGACAGCCACGACATGGTGAGCGGCTGGCCGATGCCAAGGCCCAGCCCGAGTACAGCCATCACCACAAACAGCAGCCAGGCCGGCATGGGAATGGCCGCTGCAGCCAGGGCGGCAGTGGACAAAGCGAGGCTGGTGACCAGCAGCCGCATGCGCCCGATCTTCCGTGAGACCCGCCCCAGCAGGAGCCTGGACACCATGGAGAACACGGCGCGGACCGTGAGCATCGCACCGACGGTGGCCGCGGTGAGGCCGCGGTCTGTTCCCAGCGCGGGAAGGTAGACCATGGTCAGGTCCACCACGGCGAGGACGGTGGCGCTGGTGGCCAGCGCACGGGCGACGCCGGGGGTTTTGAGGAGTGAGACGGCGCTGCCCTTGGCTGCACTTTCGTCGCCGGCTTTCTTCCGGCCGCCGCTGACCTCGGCCGAGACGACGAAGGTGGTTACGAAAAGCACCGCGCTCATGCACACGGCGAGCAGGAAGATCATCTGGGTGTCCGGCTGGACCGAGTTGCCGCCCACCAGGGAAATCGCCAGCGGCCCCAGGGCCTGGCCCAGCGAGGCAGCGAACGTCAGGTATCCAAAGGCAGAATCCATCCGGCTTGCCGCGGCGTTGTTGGCCACCACCGCCTGCTGTCCCACCACGCAGGCCAGCTGCCCGGCGCCCAGGAAAGCGGTTCCAATGACCAGGGTGGTGATGGAGGAGCCCCAGAGCAGCAGGAACGCGGAGCAGGCGAGCACGACGCCGGACCCGATCGCCATGAGCCTGCGCTCACCCAGGCGGTCCACCAGGCCGCCCGTGGGAACGGCGAGGAGTAGGGGGAAGACGGCGTAGCTGGCCGCCAGGAGTCCAAGGGCGAAGCCTGGAACGTCCAGCTCCAGCGCCCGGTAGGTGGCGGCCGGCCGCACCAGGAACGTAACGGCCTGGATCAGTGCCGAGTGCAGGAGCAGGGCGGTGGCCGAGCGGCGGCCGAGTTCTCCGATCATGAGCCGGCGCCGTTCTTACCGGAAAGCGCCCTGACGGCGGCGTCGCGTGCGCCCATCACATGCTCGAAGGCCACTTTGGCCGCCCGCTCCGGATCACCGGCGGCGATCGCCTCAACCAGTGCCCGGTGCTGCGCCAGCGCCTGGTCCCGCCGCCTTTGGGTGCTGTTGGTGTAATGCCGGTACCGCTCCATCTGGCTGGCGACCTGCTCGTGGAACCGCCCGGCCCAGGAATTGCCGGCGATCAGGGCGATCCGGGCATGCAGGGCCATGCCCTGCTGCATGGCGTCGTCGGCAAACTCCACCAGCGCGGCGTTCCGCGCCAGGATCCCGTGGAGTTCGCCGAGGTCCGCGGGTGTTGCTTTCAGGCAGGCATTCCGCGCCATGAGGGACTCTACGGCCGCCCGGACCTCGTAGAGCTCCGAGATTTCGGCCTCGTCCAGCACCGGGACCACCACGCCCCCGGTGGGTTGCTGCTCCAGGAGGTTCTCCGAAATCAGCCGCCTGATGGCTTCCCGCAGCGGCGTCCTGCTCACCTGCAGGGCGGTGGCCATTGCCGGTTCGTAGATACGCTCACCCGGTTTCAGGTCAAGGCTGAGGATGCGCCGCTTCAGCTCGGCGTAGACAACGTGGGCGCCCGTGTTCCGGGCTGGAATAGCTGGCATGGGTGGAACCTCCAACTATCAGCGTACTTGTATACAAGTACGCAGGCGTGCTTTTGTGGGCGACACCACGCGGGTGACCGTGCATGCGGAGCGGCAACACGAGAAAAGGAAGGGACAGCACGTGCTGTCCCCTCCTCGTGGCCGTGCTGGCGCGCCGGCAGTCAGGCCGCTTAGGCCTTGTGGGCCTCCAGATCCTCCAGCGATTTGCCCTTGGTGTCCGAGGACATCAGGGTAGCCACGGTGGCCACCAGGCAGATGACGAAGGTGGTCAACCCGATGGTCAACGGCACGTTGGCGGTGCCCGGAGGGGCGATGGCCGTGAAGATGCTGGGGAAGAAGGACGCGATCATCAGGCCGATGTTCTGCGAGACGGCAAAACCGGTGACGCGGATCCGCATGGGGAACTGCTCCTGGAAGAACGTCGCAAAGGTGGCGTTCCACATCTGGAAGAAGATGCCCTGCACAATCACCACGGAGACGAACACCAGCGGCAGGCTGCCCTGTTCGATCGCCCACAGGTAGCCACCCACCATCACACCGCCCAGCAGTCCACCGCCTGCCATCAGCGTGCGCCGGCCGATCCGGTCGGACAGCGCACCGAAGAGCGGAATGGTGACGACTGCGGCGATATTGGCCACCAGCGTGACCCACAGGAACTCACTGCTGGAGAAGCCGTTGCCGTAGCCCTTCTGGGTGGCGTAGGAGACGCCGAAGATCAGGGTGGCCATGCCGATGACATTCGCGAAGGTCATCAGGATGCACCGGACCATGGCGCCGGGGCGGGTGCGCAGGAGCTCCACCAGCGGGAAGCGCTGCTTCTGCGCGGCCTCACCGGATTTCGCAGCGTAGGCGGGCGGTTCCTGGACCCGGCGGCGGATAAAGTAGCCGGCAAGGATCACCACGGCACTCAGCAGGAACGGGATGCGCCAGCCCCAGGACGCGAACTGGTCCGCCGGGAGTGCCGCGGACAGCGGGAGCAGGACGGCGGTGGCCAGGATGGAGCCCACCTGGGTGCCCTGCAGGCTGAAGCTGGCGAAGAAGCCGCGCCTGGCATCCGGCGAGTGCTCCACGATCATCGCACTGGCACCGCCCAGTTCACCGGCCACGGCGAAGCCCTGGATCACGCGGAGGACCACCAGCAGTGCCGGAGCCAGGAGGCCCACCTGGCCGTAGGTGGGGAGAAGGCCGACGGCGAAGGTTGCGAAACCCATGAGCAGCATCGCGAAGACCAGCACGCTCTTGCGGCCCTTCCGGTCGCCGTAGGCACCAAGGACCACGGCACCGATGGGCCGGGACACGTACCCCACCGCGTAGGTGGCCAGCGAGGCGATGATGCCGACGGTGGGGTTTTCCGACGGGAAGAAGATGGTGGGGAAAACCAGGGTGGCGGCCAGCGAGTACAGCGCGAAGTCGTAGTACTCCAGGGCGCTTCCGATCCAGCCGCTCATCGCGGCCTTCCTGGGATCCCGCGGACCGGCTCCTGCTGCCCCGCCGGTACGGACGGCACCGGGATTGACGGCGCTGCTGTGGGTAGTGCTCATGTGCTTGTCCTTCGACTCCATTGGCAAAGAACCGGGAAACCGGCGCTTTGAATCGATTCACAATCTTAGGACGTGACCCTCGTTACGTCAATGGGCAAGCGCTATCCCGCCACGTAGGCTTCGCGCGCCAGGCGGATGAAATCAGCTACCGCGGGAGAGGGATCATCCCGCCAGGAGGCCAGGAAAACCTCAATCCGCGGAGCGTCCCGGACCGGCCGGTAGGCGATGCCCGGGCGGGGATTCTGTGCGGCTGTTGCCTCGGACGACATCCCCAGCGCCTTTCCCGTGGAAATCAGGGTCAGCCACTCGTCCACGCCCTGGACCAGCCGGAATCCGGCGGGGCGGGAGCCCTCCGGCCAGAGCTCTTCGCTGGTGGTTCCGGTGCGGCGGTCGACGGCGATGGTCCGGCCCGCGAAGTCGGCCATCCGCAGGAAACGCCTGCGGGAGAGGGGATCGCCGCTGGCCACCGCGGCGAACCGCGCTTCGGTTCCGATCGGCGTCGAGGTGAACCGGGCGTCGGCAGCGGAGCGGCGCAGGACGGCGATATCGGCGGAACCGTCGGCGAGGCCGCCGGACGGGGCATTGGACTGGACCCACACCAGGGATACCTCCGGATGGATCTCCTCCCACCGGCGCTGCAGCGCAATGGTGCGGCGGCCCAGTGCGGACCAGGCGTAGCTCACCCGCAGTTCGCTGCCGTGGTCCCGGGCCTCCCGCTCCAGCAGGGCCAGTTCGTCGAGGACACTGCGGGCGTGGGCGATGATCCGCTCGCCCACCGGCGTCGGGGTGAAGCTGCGGGTGGTCCGCTGCAGGATGCGGAGCCCCAGGGCCTGTTCCAGCGCCGCAATGGAACGTGAGACCGCAGCCTGCGAGGTTCCCAGTTCGATGGCGGCGTCCGTGAAAGTTTCGGCGTCCACGACGGCGACCAGAGCGCGGAGATAGCGCAGCTCAACATTCATACGCTCATCGTATAGAAGGCCCGGCGCATGCATTTCCTGCGGCACCCGCCGCAGCCTGACACTGTGGGGATGGACGCTACTTTGCTGCATGGCGCGGGGAAGACCCGCGGTGCGACGGGCACCCCGGGCGGGCCGCCGTCGTCGTTGGTGCGTGGCCTGCTGACCATGACCGGGGCGGGGGTCAGCAACCAGCTCGGCGCCGGAATCGGCGCGCATGCCTTCCCGGCGATCGGGCCGGCAGGGGTGGTGGCCGTGCGCCAACTCGTGGCAGCGGCCGTGCTGCTTCCCGCGGCGCGGCCGCCGTTGCACCGCTTTACCTGGCGGCAGTGGTGGCCGGTCCTCCTGCTGGGCGCGGCCACGGCCCTGATGAACATCTGCCTGTACATGGCCATCGACCGGATCGGGCTGGGGCTGGCGGTTACTCTGGAATTCCTGGGTCCGCTGGCGGTGGCGCTGCTGTCCTCGCGAAGCCGCTGGGACCTGCTGTGCGGGATTGGCGCCGGGGTGGGCGTGTACGTCCTGGTGATGCCCGGGCCCGCGAGTGACCTGGTGGGGATCCTCATCGGCCTGGGCGGCGCGGCGGGCTGGGCGGCCTACATCCTGCTGAACCGCGTGGCCGGCCAGCGGCTGCCCGGCCTGCAGGCTCCGGCGGCCGCCAGCCTGGTTTCGCTGGTGCTTTACGTACCCGTGGCCATCCACCTGCTCGCCTACGGCCGCTTCACCGGACCCGCAATGCTGTACGCCGCCGCAGCCGGAATTCTGTGCTCGGTGGTTCCGTATGCCGCCGACCTGATCGCCCTTCGGTTTGTTCCTGCCGGCTTTTTCGGGGTGTTCATGAGCATTAACCCAATCCTCGCGGCACTCTCCGGCATTGTGGTGCTGGGCCAGGTGCTGATGCTCCATGAGTGGCTGGGCATCGCCCTGATTGTCGCGGCGAATGCCGCGGCGATCTGGCTCGCGGGACGGCGGCGGCGGATTCCCGGACGGGCCGGGCAGCTGGTCACTTCACGGCGGAGCTGACGCTCACAGCATGGCCGTGGCGTTGGCCGGCGAGCCTGTTCCGCCGGTGATGTTGAGCGGTTTGATGCTGATGAACGCATCCCAGTGACCGGCGTTGCGCATGTGCCGCGCCAGCGGGCCAAGGCGCCACAGCTCGCCCAGGGGCATGCCCAGCTTGGCGAGGAGTTGCTGGTGCATCATATTCAAGACAGCAGGCGCGCAGTGGTGCGACAAAGAGCGATCGCAAAACGCCGCCATTTATCGCCAACATTCACAACATTGATTCTCTTCAACGAATCGGCTGCCTTGTAGCAGATACGGGTCTTTATTGGAACGCGCTACATTTGCTTCGCGGCGGCCCGCAGCGCTGTCGCGACGGGCGTGGTTCCATCTTCCGTTGCCAGCATTGCTGCCAGTTGGCGTGCTCGTGCGGCGTAGGCCGGCGTCGTGGTGGCCTGCGTGATGGCGTCGGCCAGCCGTTCGGTGGTGAGTTCCTTGTAGGGGACCGGTTGCGGGCCCCCGCCGAGGGACGTGATCCGTGCGGCCCAGAACGGTTGGTCCGTATATATCGGCACGCTGACCGTCGGCACGCCGGCGCGCAGCCCCGCCGCGGCGGTTCCTGCTCCGGCGTGGTGGACGACAGCGGCCATTTGGGGGAACAGCCATTCGTGCGGAACGGCACCGATGCTGATGGCATCGGGCCCGGCGACACCCCGCACGCCTTGCAATACCGCGCGAACCCCCGCACGGTGCGCGGCGTCGAGCATAAAGTCTGCATCCAGGGCCGCACTGCTACCAAAACCAATGAACACCGGGGGCGGTCCATCCGCAAGGAACTCGACCAGCTCCGCAGG
>Ga0160435_1000538_pt1 | contig 11809 bp, 9 predicted proteins | sample HID1973K_E0MG_FD_108213 | JGI IMG/M metagenome (GOLD analysis project Ga0160435, IMG submission 108213) | Enriched mosquito-associated microbial communities from UW Madison campus, WI, USA - HID1973K_E0 MG | ecosystem: Host-associated > Arthropoda: Insects > Digestive system > Unclassified ...
ACCGACGAGTGAGATGCCGAGGTTCTCGATGTCGTTCGCCCCGACGTCGGTCGACTCGATCACACCGCGCCGCTCGAGAACTTCGCCCGTGACGGGGTCCAGCCTGGACACATCGCGGTCGACGCCGACGACCCATAGCTCCTCGTCGTCCGCGGCAACATCGAAAATCTCAGCCGTCCAGCAGACCTCGCCGGTCCGCGGATTGATGGCGGACAACTCGTAGCTGTCGTACAGATCGAAACGGTACTCGTGATGAAGGACGACGCCGGCTGCGACCGCAAAGTCGCCCTCGCTGAACCAATCCAGCGCCTCTCCGGACTCCGCGTCGAACGGGTGCCCGCTGACGAACACGGTGTCGTCGATGTGCTGCGTGAGGAAGTGGTTCCCCTCATATCGCTGTGCGCCGATCGCGTTCGCATCGATAGTCCATTCGACCGCGAGAGTGTCGGGATCGACGCGGGTCACCGTGTCGTCATCGCGGAGGAAGTACGCGCCGGGGGCCTGTGCCGCCACTCCCCAGCCGTCCCACTGGCGAGGAGCGTTCGTGGTCACCGGGTACGACCATGTCGTCATCTCACGGTCGGCCAACACCGATCCGTCGTCGAGCGAATAGGAGATCAGCCGATGCTCGTTTCCGATCGCATGATCGATCACGAGCCTGTCCTCGACTCCGCTCGCAAGAGGAGTTCCCACCACGGTCAGGTATCCGTCAAGCGTGCGGTCCCACCGGTTCTCACCGGACTCGAGGTCTACGACGGCGAGATGCATTCCCGATTCGGTATCGTCGTCCGCGTCGGTCGTGATCGCCACAAGTCCGTCCCCGAGGGGCGTCGAAGAAGTAGTCGGCGCGTCTGAATCTTCCCGTTCGAACTCGACGACAACGCTCCGCGTCAACTCCCCTGTGCCCGACAGAGCGAGATCGTAGGAAGGGATCCGCGCTGCGGTCAAAGGATCGCACGTTTCGGGCGCCGGGCTAGGCTCGCTGGGCTGCGTCGCCGTTGGGGATGGTGCGGACTGGGCCGGGGGCGTCGTCTCGGCCGCGATCGGTACGCGCGGCAGGAGTTGGGGCACCGTGATGAGCACCCCCGCCGCGAGGGCGATCCCCCCGATACCTGCCGCGACGATCCACGGCAACCGCGAGGTGCCCCTCGCAGGCGCGTCGTCCTTGTCTCCCCCCAGTGCATGCATGCTCGAACGCTATTGGACGTCGCATACGTCCACACGCATTCGTCCTTCGTCGACGATCACAACTTCGTATCGACTCCTGCGCTGACGCCCCACCGCAACCCCCACCGCGATGTCGGAGGTTCGCGCGATGATGGTCGGATGTCGGACGTGCTCGAACGGTTCAGCCCTGCGACGCAGGACTGGTTCCGCAGCGCCTTCGCTGCGCCGACGAACGCGCAGTCCGGCGCTTGGCAGGCGATCTCCGCGGGCAAACACGCTCTCGTCGTCGCACCGACCGGATCGGGCAAGACCCTCTCCGCGTTCCTCTGGGCGCTCGACCGCATCTTCCGAGACAAGGCGAACGAGCCCGCCCCCACGACAGACAAGAAGAAGAAGCGGGCGGATGCCGGCGCCCCCCGCACACGGGTTCTCTACGTCTCGCCCCTCAAAGCCCTCGGCGTCGACGTCGAGCGCAACCTCCGGTCGCCGCTCGTGGGCATCGGCCAGTCGGCCCGGCGGCTCGGCCTGCCCGCGCCGGACGTGTCCGTCGGCGTGCGGTCAGGCGACACACCGTCGGCGGATCGGCGCCGGCTGCTCGCGGACCCGCCGGACATCCTCATCACGACACCGGAGTCGCTCTACCTGATGCTGACGTCGCAGGCGGCGGAGACGCTGCGCGGCATCCACACCGTCATCGTCGACGAGGTCCACGCGGTCGCTGCCACCAAGCGCGGCGCGCACCTTGCCGTGAGCCTCGAACGACTCGATGCGCTGCTCGATCGTCCTGCGCAGCGCATCGGCCTGTCGGCGACCGTCCGGCCCATCGACGAGGTGGCGCGGTTCCTCGGCGGCGCAGCGCCCGTTGAGATCGTCGCGCCCAAGGCGAGCAAGGCCTTCGACCTGTCGGTCGTCGTTCCCATCGACGACATGACCAATCCGCCGCCCCCGCCCGGCGACCCCGCGGAGCCGGAGGCCGAGAGCGTCGACCCCGACGACGATGACGGCGACAGCGGCGACTGGTACACACCCCCGCAGTCGTCGGAGATGACGGGATCGGTGTGGCCGCACGTCGAGGAGGCGATCGTCGATCGCATCCTCGCGCACCGCTCGACCATCGTGTTCTCCAACTCGAGGCGTCTTGCGGAGCGGCTGACCGGCCGGCTCAACGAGATCTACGCGGAACGGGTCGGCATCGACGTCCCCGACCAGACGGTCCCGGCGCAGATGAGGGTCCCGGTAGCAGAGGCTCCGGGCGGCGCGAATGCGCCGTCTGGAGGAGCGGTCAGGGCGGCACAGGCGGGGTCGTCGGCGGGCGTCGAGGCGATCCTCGCGAAAGCCCACCACGGGTCGGTCTCGAAGGAGCAGCGCGCGCAGGTCGAGGACGAGTTGAAGTCCGGGGTGCTCCGCTGCGTCGTCGCGACCAGCAGTCTCGAGCTCGGCATCGACATGGGCGCCGTGGACCTCGTGATCCAGGTAGAAGCACCGCCGTCCGCGGCATCCGGTCTGCAGCGCGTCGGTCGCGCCGGCCACCAAGTCGGCGAGGTCAGCCGCGCCGCGCTCTTCCCCAAGCATCGCGGTGACGTCCTCCACACCGCCGTGGTCACCGAGCGCATGCTCGCCGGGCAGATCGAGGCGATCGCCGTCCCCCAGAACCCGCTTGACATCCTCGCGCAGCAGACGATCGCGGCGTCCGCCGTCGACTCCCTCGACGTCGAGGGCTGGTTCGAGACCGTCAAGCGCTCCGCTCCCTTCCGTTCCCTCCCCCGCTCGGCGTACGAGGCGACGCTCGACCTGCTGGCCGGGCGATATCCATCCGACGCATTCGCCGAACTGCGCCCCCGCGTCGTGTGGGATCGGGATGCCGGAACGGTCACCGGCCGCCCGGGTGCGCAGCGCATCGCCGTCACCAGCGGCGGCACCATCCCCGACCGCGGCCTGTTCGGCGTCTTCATCTCCGGAGAGGCCCGCAACGCCCGTGTCGGTGAGCTCGACGAGGAGATGGTCTACGAGTCGCGTGTCGGCGACGTGTTCACGCTCGGCACGACGAGCTGGCGGATCGTCGAGATCACCCACGACCGCGTCAATGTGCTGCCCGCGTACGGCCAGCCGGGCAAGCTCCCGTTCTGGCACGGCGACGGGCTCGGCAGGCCCGCCGAGCTGGGCGAGGCGCTCGGCAAGTTCTCGCGCGAGCTGTCGACGGCGAAGCCCGAGAAGGCCACCGAGCGGCTCCGGGAGTCCGGGCTCGACGACAACGCGATCGGCAACCTGCTCGCCTACATCGGCGAGCAGCGCGAGGCCACTGGCAGTCTGCCCACCGACAAGACTTTGACCGTCGAGCGGTCCCGCGATGAGGTCGGCGACTGGCGTGTCATCCTGCATTCCCCGTACGGCATGCATGTGCACGCGCCGTGGGCGCTGGCGGTGAATGCGCGCATCCGCGAGCGCCTCGGCGTCGAGGGCGCCGCCGTGGCGAGCGACGACGGCATCATCGCGCGCGTTCCCGACACCGACGCCGAACCTCCCGGAGCCGACCTCTTCGTCTTCGACGCCGATGAGCTCGAGCAGCTCGTCACATCCGAGGTGGGAGGATCGGCGCTCTTCGCCTCACGCTTCCGCGAGTGCGCCGCCCGCGCTCTGCTCCTCCCGCGCCTCAACCCCAACAAGCGCTCGCCGCTGTGGCAGCAGCGGCAGCGATCGGCACAGCTGCTCGAAGTCGCCAAGGAACACCCGACGTTCCCGATCATCCTCGAGACGCTGCGCGAAGTGCTCCAGGACGTCTACGACCTCCCGGCGCTGCTCCGCATCGCACGGAGCATCGGCGACCGCCGGATCCGACTGGTCGAGACGACGACGAGCTCGCCGTCACCGTACGCACGCGATCTGCTGTTCGGATATGTCGGCGCGTTCATGTACGAGGGCGACTCCCCCTTGGCCGAACGGCGCGCGGCCGCGTTGTCGGTGGATCCGGCGCTTCTGAGCGAACTCCTCGGCAAGATCGAGATGCGCGAGCTGCTCGATCCCGGCGTGATCGGACAGTACGAGCGCGAGCTCCAGCGCCTCGATCCGACCCGGCGCGTCCGCGGGATGGAAGGTGTCGCCGACCTCCTTCGGCTGCTGGGACCACTCTCTGCGAAGGAAGTGGCCGAGAGGCTCGAGAGCCCTACCGGCGCTCTCCTCGAGGGCGAATCGGATGCCGCGGCATCCCTCGCCGCCGAAGCCGACTCCGACACGTCGCCGGCTCGAGCGCCCGCGACCGAGGCCGAAGCAGCCGGTCTGCTCGCCGAACTCGTCGACGCCCGGCGCGCCATCCGCGTCACGATCGGCGGCGAGGTCCGCGTCGCCGGTATCGAGGATGCCGGTCGACTGCGTGACGCCCTCGGCGCGGCGCTGCCGGTCGGCATCCCGACCGCCTTCCTCGAACCGCTCCCCGACCCGCTGGCCGACCTCGTCGCACGGTACGCACGGACGCACGGTCCGTTCCGGACATCGGAGGTCGCGACGAGGCTCGGCATCGGCGGAGCCGTGGCGCGGCAGACGCTCCAACGCCTCGAGGCGCAGGGGCGGCTCGCGAGCGGGTTCTTCCTGCCCGCCGATTCCGCGCACACCGACGATCTCGAGTGGTGCGACAGCGAAGTGCTCCGGCGGATCCGGATGCGCTCCCTCGCCGCGATCCGAGGCAGTGTCGAGCCTGTCGCGCCCGAGGCTCTGGGTCGCTTCCTGCCGGTGTGGCAGCACCTGACGCGTCCGCTGGAGGGCGTCGACGGAGTCTTGGCGGTCGTGGAGCAGCTGGCGGGGGTCCCGCTGCCGGCGAGCGCGTGGGAATCGCTGATCCTGCCTTCCCGGGTGCGCGGCTACTCCCCCGCTCTGCTCGACGAGCTCACCGCGACCGGCGAGGTGCTGTGGTCGGGGCACGGCTCACTGCCCGGGCGCGACGGGTGGATCGCCCTCCACCCGGCCGACGCGGCGACACTCACCCTCGATCCGTCGGCCGACGAGGTGACCCCCTTCGAGCAGTCGATCCTCGACGCCCTGACGGCGGGCGGCGCGTACTTCGCCGCGCAGCTCGCCGGCATGGTCGAGGCGCCGAACGAACAGACCGTCATCGACGCACTGTGGAACCTCACCTGGTCGGGGCGGGTCACCAACGACACCTTCGCCCCGGTGCGAAGCCTGCTCGGCGGCGGGTCGCAGGCCCACCGGGTGACGCGGCGGACGCCCCGCACCCGGATGTTCCGTGGCACGCCCCTCGCGGCGACCGGCAGGACCGCGCCGCAGCGCCCCGCACTCGTCGGTGGACGCTGGTCGCTGCTCCCGACACCCGACGACGACGCGACGCTGCGCGCGACCGCGACGGCGGGACTCCTGCTCGAACGCTACGGCGTCGTCACCCGCGGATCGGTGCAGTCAGAGGGCGTCCCCGGCGGGTTCGCCCAGGTGTACCGAATCTTGGCGGGATTCGAGGATGCCGGACATTGCCGACGCGGCTACTTCGTCGAGAAGCTCGGCGCCGCGCAGTTCGCGACCTCGGCCACCGTCGATCGCCTGCGCGAGTTCGCGTCGGTGCCTGAACCGGCACCGCTCACGGCGCGGACGCTCGCGGCGACCGATCCGGCGAACCCGTACGGTGCGGCGCTGAACTGGCCCTCGCTTGAGGGCGTCACGCACCGACCGGGCCGGAAGGCGGGGGGCCTCGTCGTCCTCGTCGACGGCGCGCTCGTCCTGTACCTGGAGCGCGGCGGGCGCACCGCGCTCGTCTTCACCGAGGCGGAGGACGTTCTGGCGGCCGCCGCGCGGAGCCTGGTCGAGACGGTGAGGACGCACCGCCTCGACACCCTCACCATCGAGCAGGTGAGCGGCACGTTCGTCTACTCCCACCCGGCGGGTCGGGCGCTGCGCGACGCGGGCTTCGTCGAATCCCCGAAGGGGCTCACGCTGCGTCGCGGGTCGCGGGAACCGCAGCATGCCTGAGGGCGACACCGTCTTCCGGGCGGCCCGTCGGCTCGACGAGGCTCTCGCCGGCCACGAGGTCACGCGCTTCGAGATCCGCGTGCCCCGCAGCGCCGTCGCCGATCTGCGGGGCGAGGTCGTCCACGGTGTGGTCCCTCGGGGAAAGCACCTCCTGATGCGGATCGGTGACCAGACGCTGCACTCCCATCTGAAGATGGAGGGCCGGTGGCACGTCTACCGGCCGGGACAGCGCTGGCGGGCGCCCGCGTACCAGGCCCGCGCGATCGTGGGCACGAAGCCGGCCGACGCGGTCGGATTCGAACTCGCGATGGTCGAAGTCCTGCCCACGGCCGACGAAGCACGGGTCGTGGGACACCTCGGCCCCGATCCGCTCGCCGCAGACTGGGACCCCTCAGACGCAGCAGCCCGCGTCGCGGCGGACCACCGCGCCATCCACGTCGCCCTCCTCGACCAGCGCAATGTCGCCGGCTTCGGCAACGAATACGCGAACGAACTGCTCTTCGTGCGCGGCATCCGCCCCACCGCCCTGGCCGCGGAGGTCGACGTCGCCGGGCTGGTCGAGACCGGCGCACGCATGATCCAGGCGAACCGCGATCGACAGGGGCGCACCTTCACCGGCGACAACCGGCCGGGGCAGCAGACCTGGGTCTACCGCCGCGAGGGCAAGCCCTGCCGGCGCTGCGGCACTCTGATCCGCGGGTCGGAACTCGGCTCGCGCGCCACGAGCGAGCGGATCATCTTCTGGTGCCCGGTCTGTCAGCCGTGACGTCTCTCGGAGCTCAGTCCGACGAAAGACCCACGATGCGGTACCGGCGCTCCAGCCCCGCCGTCGCCCTGCCCCACTCGCTGTCAGCCATGCGGCGCTGATGCGCGCGGAACGCGGCTTCATCGACGAAGAGCTCCTCGACCGACCACGCCCGGCCCCCGCCGAGCGGCGTGATCTCGAATCGCACGCAGCCGGGTTCGGCGAGCGTCAACGCGACATGCTCTGCGAGATGCCGGCGCACGATGTCGGCTTCCTCCTCCGACCGGCAGATGAGCCGACCGGTCAGACGCACGCCGCCGATATCCACGTCAGTGCCCGATGTAGCGGCCGGGCCGGTGATTGAGTGCCAGGACGATGTTCAACACGACGGCTCCGGCCGCGGACATCAGCACGTTCGGCCAGGGGACGACGAGCAGGGCGAGCAGGATGATGAGGACATCGAAGACCATCATCGTCCACCCGACGCGGATGCCGGTGGCGTCGTGGATCACGAGGGCGACGACGTTGATGCCGCCGAGGCTCGACCCGTGACGGAACACGATCAGCAGGCCGATTCCCGCCAGGAGGTTGCCTGCGAGGGTACCGAAGACGGGGTCTATCGATTCGACCTGCAGGAGGCGTTCGATCACCACAGAGAAGCCCGAGACGAGCGCGACGGAGACGGCGGTGCGCAGCGAGAACGCCCAGCCTCGCTTCCAGACGGCGAGCGCTGCGAAGGGCAGGTTCACCACAGCGAACAGCGCCCAGAACGGCCATTCCACCGCGTGGCCGAGCAGGAGCGAGAGTCCCGCTGTGCCCCCGGTGACGGCGACGCTGAGGTCGAGGAGGAACAGCCCGAGCGACACGGTGAACGTTCCCGTCAGCAAGCCCACCACATCGTCGAGCAGGGTGTGCGGCGCCGCCTTCTGTTCGAAGACGAGCGACGGGCCCGTTTCGGGTGCGGCGACGTCGACGGCATCACCCGCCGGGGATAGATCCGCCGCCGCGGCGGGGTCGGAGCGCGGGTGTCGGGCGTCGGTCACCGCAACACCCTATATACCTCGCGGTCAACCCCGTGTTTCGGATCCATCTGAGGGAATGAAATGTACGTACGCGCGTTGTACCCGGCAAGGAGGTTCCGTGGGTAAGAACTACATCGACATCGAGAACGACCGAGGCGAGACGCTGCGCTACCGCAAGCACGTCAACGGACGCGGCTTGATCGCGAACGGCGCCAAGGTGCACCCGAGCGCGCTCGTCGAAGCAGGCGCTTACGTCGAACCGGGCGCCCAGATCGCGGCCGGCGCACACATCGGCCGCGGCGTCTGGATCGAGCCGGATGCCGTGATCGGCCCGAACGCCGAGATCGCCCCCCACGCGCACATCGGCCCCGGCGCGGCGATCGGCCCCGGCGCGAAGATCGGCGTCCGCACCTTCATCGGCGCGGGTGCGCGCGTGGCCGGTGAATCGCTCATCGGGGACGACGAGAGCGTCGGCGACGGCGAGCGGATCGCCACCGATCGGCGTGGTCTGCGACTCGCGGCCTGACCTCCATCGGGCCGATGGCGTCGGAGGACGCCGTTAGCATCGCCCCATGTCCACCCTTCGCCGGCTGCTCCTCGGAGCGGCCGGCGTTCTGCTTCTCACGCTGGCGCTCTTCGCCGTCCTGACGGGTCAGGACGGGCCGGCGCAACCGGAGACGACGGAGACCGTGGCGCGGCCAGACGCGGCATCCGTGTTCACGGTGGAGTACGTCTTCGACGGAGACACGATCGAGGCGGCACCGGTGGATGCCGGGGCACGGCGGGTCGCCGGGACCACGGAATCCGTGCGGATGCGCCTGATCGGCATCGACACACCCGAGGGCACGCCGGCGCCCGAGTGCGGGGCGGAGGCGGCCCGCGACCGGCTGCGCGATCTGGTCCCCGAGGGATCCCGCGTGTGGATCGACGTGGATGCTGAGCCACGCGATCGCTACGACCGCCTCCTGGTCTACCTCTGGTCGCGGGAGGAGGAATTCGTGAATGCGGCGCTCGTCCGCGAGGGGCACGCCGTCGCGCTCCGCATCGAGCCGAACGTCGCCCACGCCGAACTGTTCGCTGCGGCGGAGGATGCCGCACGGCGGGACGGCGCCGGCGGCTGGAGCGCTTGCGGCTGACCGACACCGGCGTGCGGAGGCGGCGCGGCTACGCTGAGCCCATGGCAGCGCGCGGTGGATCGTCCGGTCGGGGTGGCTCCCCACGCCGAGGCGGACCGGCCGGCAGAGGCGGCTCCCGGAGCGGCGGCGGCCGCCCGTCCGGCGGTACCGCGCGCAAGAGCACCCCGAAGCGGAACGACCGTGAGGTCCCCGCGGCACCGACGCCCGCGGGCCCGTTCCGCCTCGGCGCCGTCCCCGGAGCGACCCCCGGCAAGTGGATCGACACGTGGAAGCAGCGGATGCCGCATGTCGCCCTCGACCTCACCTCGCTCACGGTCGCGGATCAGCGCTCCGCTCTCGCCCGCGGAGAGGTGGATGCGGCGATCGTCCGGCTTCCGCTCGACGCCGACGGTCTCCATGTGATTCCGCTTTACGACGAGGTCACCGTGGTGGTCTGCGACGTGGACTCCCCGCTGACCGCCGCTGACGAGCTCACCGAGGCCGATCTCGAGGGGGAGGTCGTGATCGTGCCGGGCGACGACGTCCTCGGCATCCGTCTCGAGGGAACCGCATCGCCTCGGTTCGAGAACCCCGCCACGACCGGCGAGGCGATCGAGACCGTGGCGACGGGCGTCGGCGTGGTGGTCGTGCCGATGTCGTTGGCCCGGCTCCATCACCGCAAAGACGTCACGTTCCGCCCGCTGGTCGGCGCACTGACCTCGTCGGTCGCCCTCGCGTGGCCGGTCGATGCGACGACCCCCCTGGTCGACGCCTTCGTGGGGATCGTGCGCGGCCGGACCGCGAACTCCTCGCGCTGACTCCGCCGGGTCGGGTGCCGGGGGCGATTTAGAATCGACCCATGGCTCCGCTCGTCTACCTCTGCGTCCGCCCGCAGGTGGATGCCGCGGATGGGGAGTACGCGTCGTTCGCCGCGGCGATGCAGCTCGACGCCGACGGTCTCGAGCGCTGGAACCTGGTCGATGAGCCGCTCCCGGCCGACGCGTTCACCCGCTGGCGCGGGTTCGTCGTGGGCGGCAGCCCGTTCAACACCACCGACGACGATGCCGCCAAGTCGGCGGCGCAGCGTCAGATCGAGGCGGGGCTCCAGGCCGTAGCACTCGAGGCCGCTACCGGCCGGACGGCGGCGCTGTTCACCTGCTTCGGGATCGGCGTCGCGACGCGCGCTCTGGGCGGCGAGGTGACGCGCGACTATCCCGAGCACACCGGTCCGGCGTCGATCGAGCTGACCGATGACGGACGCGTCGATGCCCTCTTCGGCGGCATCGCCCCGACCTTCACGGCGCTGACCGCTCACAAAGAGGGCACCGCACGGCTGCCGGAGGGCGCGGTCCTGCTCGCCCGGAACGACGACTGCCCCGTGCAGGCCTACCGGGTCGGCGATCGTCTGTACGCGACGCAGTTCCACCCCGAGCCGACGGGCGTCGCCTTCACCGAACGCATGACGATCTACCGGAACCACGGATACTTCGACGCTCGTGAGTACGACCTTGTCGCCGAGCGCGTGCTCGCCGCGGATCTCCTCGAAGCGCAGCGCCTCCTGCGCGCTTTCGCGACGACGTTCTGAGCCTCGTTCAGGTGGCAGCGCCCGCCGCTTCGAGGTCGCGGTCGCGGCGTGTCCTGCCACCTGAAGGGCGTCCGTCAGCGGCGCAGGGCGAGCTCGCCCCGGCGACCCGTCGCCCACATGACGAGCGGGACCAGCGCGACGATGGCGGCCGCGACCCACGCGGCGATGGCCACGGGAGTCGACTCGGGTTCGCCCGAGAAGCGACCGACGCCGATCCAGAGCAGCCCCCATGCCGAGGCCAGCGCAGGAGCGAGTCGTCCGCCGGTGGTGATCGCCGTGGCACCGGCGATGAGCACCACCACGACGAGGACCGCGATGCCCCACACGTCGGCGACTTCGGCCCACGAGCTCGGGGCCACCTCTGCAGTGAGCCACGCGGTCGTATTGGCCACCGTGGCGAGCGTCACCCATCCGAGGTGCAGGCCGACGGTGACGTCGGTGAAGAGGGTCTCGGCGATCGTCCGCGGCGGGTTGCGCACGAGGATCCGGATGGTCGCCCCGAGCGCGGCGAGAAGCAGCACGATCGTGATGACCGTCAGGATCAGTGTCGTGAACTGCGCGGCGAGGAGCCACGCTCCGTTGAGGACGGCGGTCAGGGCGATCGGGTAGCCCGCACGACGCTGGCGTTCGCTGTTGCGCTGCGAGGGCAGGGCCTGCCACACGGTGTACGCGATCATGAACAGGTAGATGAGGCTCCAGATCGAGAACGCGGAGCTCGCCGGCGCGAGTACCGTGGCGGTTGCTGACAACGCGCCGCCCTGCAGATCCTGCACAGGGGTTCCCCCGAGCACGCCAGCGCCGAACATGGCCGCGATGATCATGAAGACGACCGACGAGATGACAACGATCTGACGGGTGATGTCGGAACGGGATGCCGCGGCGGAACTCATCATGCGGCTCACGGTATGCGCGGTTGGTGGATGAGTCAGGATCGTTGACAACACGCGCGCGTCGGCCTACGACGGGGCGGATCGGCCCGCTTCCGGGCCTGGCGCGAAGATGAGTGATCTCTCATCTGATCGGGTCTTCAGGTGGCGGAAATGCGGGTGGGAATGTCGGAGGCCCTCACCAGAATGAGGGTATGGCCAGCACGGCGGAGACTCCCGGATCGGACGCGTTCCACGCGTCTTTGGCCGGACTCGCGCATGAGGTCGAGTCCGCAGGGCGACAGGTCGCGGCGGCGCAGATCCGTGAACTTCGAGTGCTC
>Ga0160435_1000540_pt1 | contig 11746 bp, 10 predicted proteins | sample HID1973K_E0MG_FD_108213 | JGI IMG/M metagenome (GOLD analysis project Ga0160435, IMG submission 108213) | Enriched mosquito-associated microbial communities from UW Madison campus, WI, USA - HID1973K_E0 MG | ecosystem: Host-associated > Arthropoda: Insects > Digestive system > Unclassified ...
ACGCGCGCGCCGTCGCCGCCATGACGCAGGTGCTGGCGCCGCTCGACCCCAAGTCGGCCACCGCCGACGCCGCCATCTGCCGCCAGCGCTACGCCTCGCGCCAGCATGCGATGGGGCAGAGCATCGCCCGCCTGCGCGAGCGGCTGCGCGAGCGCATGGCGCAGCGCTCGCCCGAGCTGGCGCGGCTGGCGGCGGTGGACAGCGTGCTGGAGGACATCCTGGGCAGCCAGGAGCAGCGCCTGCTGGCGCCGCTGCCCGGCCTGCTGGGGCGCCGCTTCGAGCGGCTGCAGCGCGCCGACGATGCCGCGGCGCGCGATGCCGCGGCCGCCGTGTCGGCTGTCGAGCCGGCGCCGCCCGCCGCCACTTCCCAGGGCCGCCGCTGGCTGCCCGCCTTCAGCCAGGACATGCAGGCACTGCTGCTGGCCGAGCTGGAGATCCGCTTTCATCCGGTGCAGGGGCTCGTCGAGGCCCTGCGCCCCGGCCCCCGGCATCGGGTGGCCTCGCAGACGACGACAACGACGACGACATGAACAGAGTGCTTCAACGACTGGCCTTCGCGGCCGGCCTTCTCGCCGTGTGCTGGATCGCCGCCGGCTACATCGGCAGCAACCCGATCGCGCTGGCGGTCACGCTGCTGGTGCTGCTCTTCTACGTGCTCGGCGGGCTGGAACTGCTGGCCTTCGACCGCGCCACGGGCACGCTGCAGCGCGCGCTCGGCCAGGCCGCCGCGCAGGCGCCGCAGCAACTGGGCGAGTGGCTCGGCACGCTGCATCCGTCGCTGCGCTCGCCGGTGCGCCTGCGCGTCGAGGGCGAGCGCGTCGCGCTGCCCGGCCCGGCACTGACGCCCTACCTGGCCGGCCTGCTGGTGCTGCTGGGCATGCTCGGCACCTTCCTTGGCATGGTCGTCACGCTGCGCGGGACCGGCGTGGCGCTGGAACATGCGAGCGACCTCGACGCCATCCGCGCTGTGCTGGCCGAGCCGGTGCGCGGGCTGGGGCTGGCCTTCGGCACCTCGATCGCCGGCGTGGCCGGCTCCGCCATGCTCGGCCTGGTGGCCAGCATGTGCCGGCGCGACCGGCTGCTGGCCAGCCAGGCGCTGGACGCGCAGATCGCCGCCAGCCTGCGCCCCTTCTCGCGCGCCCGGCGGCGCGAGGAGTCGCTCGAACTGATGCGCCGCCAGGGCGAGGCGCTGGAGACGCTGCCGGCGCTGGTGCAACGGCTCGAATCGGCCATGGGCGCCATGGCGCAGCAGCACCGTGCCACGCAGGAGCAGCAGCTGGCCAGCCAGGAGCGCTTCCAGTCGCAGGCCGGCAACGCCTACACCGACCTGGCGGCGGCCGTCGACCAGACCCTGCAGCGCAGCCTCGCTGAAGGCGCGCGCGCCGCCGGCGCGGCGATGCAGCCGGCGCTGGAGGCGTCGTCCGAACTGCTGCGGCGCCAGGGCGAGACCCTGCCCGCGCTGATCGAGCGGCTCGATGCCGCCATGACCACCATCGGCGCGCAGCAGCAGCGCACGCACGAGCAGATCCTGGCCAGCCAGGAGCGCTTCCAGGCGCAGGCCGGCAGTGCCTACACCGCGCTGGCCGCGGCCGTCGACCAGACCCTGCGCGAGAGCCTGGCCGAAGGCGCACGCGCCGCCGGCGCGGCCGTGCAGCCGGCGCTGGACGCCTCGGCCGAACTGCTGCGCAGCCAGGGCGAGACGCTGCCGGCGCTGATCGAACGGCTGGACGCCACCCGCGCCGCCATCGACGCGCAACAGCGCGCCGCGTACGAGCAGGCCGAGGTCCGCCAGCGCGAGACGCACGAAGCGCTGGCGCAGACCCAGCGCAGCCTGCTGGCCTCGGTCGAACAGCACCAGCTGGCGCTCCAGGCCGCCAGCGGTGCGCAGCTGCGCGACATGCGCGAGGCCATCGAAAGCCACCAGGGCGCGACGCAGCAGCAGCTGGTCACCAGCCAGGAGGGTTTCCACGCCCGCACCGAGGCCGCCTACAACGCGCTGGCCGCATCGGTCGACCAGGCGCTGCAGCGCAGCCTTGCCGACAGCGCGCGCACGGCGGGCGCCGTGATCGAACCGGCCGTGCAAGCCGCCATGGGCGCCATGACGCGCGAGGCCGAGGCGCTTCGCGCGCAGGTCGAAGCCGGCGTGCAGCGCCAGTTCCAGGGCCTGGCCGAGCAGGCCGAGCGCACCACCGGCGAGGTGGCCGCGCGCTGGAACGAAGCCCTGGCCGAGCACGCGCGCTTGCTCGCCGAACATGCGCGCCGCACCGAGCAGGCCGCCGCCGAGGCGCAGCAGGCCTTGCAGGCGCGCCTGGCCGAGCGCGACGAGGCCCGGCTGTCGGCCTGGTCGCAAGCCCTGCAGGACATGGCCGGCGCGCTGCAGGCGCAGTGGCAGTCGGCCATTGCCGAGGGCGCGCAGCAGCACGAGGCCATCTGCGACACGCTGGCGCGCACCGCCGCCGACATCACGCGCCAGGCGCAGGACCAGTCGCGCGACACGCTGGCCGAGATCGGCCGGCTGGTGGAGGCCGCCTCGGAAGCGCCGCGCGCCGCCGCCGACGTGGTGGCCGAGCTGCGCGCCAAGCTGTCCGACAGCATGGTGCGCGACAACGCCATGCTGGAAGAACGCGGCCGCATGCTGCAGACGCTGCAGACCTTGCTGGACGCGGTCAATCACGCCAGCAGCGGCCAGCGCGACGCCATCGACGCATTGGTCACCACCTCGGCCGACCTGCTCGAGCGTGTCGGCCAGCGTTTCGCGCAGGACGCCGACGCCCAGTCGGCCCGGCTCGCCGACGTCACCGCGCAGGTCGGCGCCGGCGCGGTCGAGATGGCCAGCATGGGCGATGCCTTCGGCTCGGCGGTGCAGCAGTTCGGCCAGTCCAACGAGAAGCTGGCGACGCAGCTGCAGCGTGTCGAGACGGCGCTCGGCCAGTCGATGGCGCGCAGCGACGAACAGCTGGCGTACTACGTGGCGCAGGCGCGCGAGGTGATCGATCTGAGCATCCTCTCGCAAAGGCAGATCGTCGAAGACCTGCAGCACCTGGCCGCGCAGCAGCAGCGCATGCTGGCCACCGTCACCGGCGACGCCTGATGATGACGTCGATGGACGACGAGCTCGGCGACGTCGGCGGCGAGAGCACGGCGCCCGTGTGGGCGGTGTTCGGCGACCTGATGGCCGGGCTGCTCGGCGCCTTCGTGCTCATCCTGGTGTGCGTGGTGGCCATGCAGTTCGACCTGAGCGCCCGGCTGGCGGCCGAGGCGCGCCAGCACCAGGCCGAGACGCAGCGGCGCCAGGCGCTGGAGCAGGCGCTGGCCGGGCCGCTCGCCGCCGGCCGCGTGACCTTGACGGACGGGCGCATCGGCATCAGCGGCAACGTGCTGTTCGCCCTCAACTCGGCGCAGTTGCAGGGCGAGGGGCGCCAGCTGCTCAGGAGCCTGGCCGGCCCGCTCAAGGTCTACCTGGCCGAGCGCCAGGAAGTGCTCATGGTCAGCGGCTTCACCGACGACCTGCAGGTGCATGGCAACAACCGCCAGTTCGCCGACAACTGGGAGCTGTCGGCCCAGCGCGCGCTGACCGTCACGCGCGCGCTCATCGACGCCGGCGTGCCCGCCGCCTCGGTGTTTGCCGCCGCCTTCGGCGCCGAGCAGCCGGTGGCCTCCAACGCCGACGAGGACGGCCGGGCGCGCAACCGCCGCGTCGAGATCGCGCCGACGCCGCGCCGCGCGGCGCCCGAGGACGGAAAGAAGAGCCCGTGAGCGCGCACGACGAGGCGTTGGACACGCTCGCGCACTGGCAGGCCCAGGGCGCGCGCCGCCTCGACCCGGTGCGCTTCGATTTCCTGCTGGCGCTGGCGCGCCGCCGGGCCGCTTGCGCCGGGCCGGCGCGCGCGCTGCTGGATGCGCGGCTGGCCGCCGCGATGGGCCGCTACGAAGGCGACCTGGCGCAGGCCGGCATCCGCATCGCAGCGCCAGCCGAAGCACCGCCGCTGGCACCGGCCAGGCGCGCGCGCGCCGTGGCCGAACGCACGCCGGGCGCGCTGGCGCGCCTGGTGGCGCGGGCCGCGCCGCCCGCTGCCGACGGCGATGCGGGCACCGGCCATGTGCCCGAGACGCTCGCCTACATCCGCCGCATCTGGGCCCGGCTGGATGCTCGGCGGCGGCTGGCGCTGTCGCAATCGCGCCTGCCGGCCAATGCCGGGCCGCTCAATTCGCAGCAACTGGTGCACCGCGCGCTGACCCTGATGCAGGACGCCGCACCGGGCTACCTGCACCAGTTGATGGCCTACGTCGATGCACTGGCGGCACTGGAGCCGTTCCAGCCGGCGCCGGCGGCGCCGCAGGTCGAGCCGGCGCGCGCGGCCTCCGGGGGCGGCGCCCGGAAGAAGCCGGAGAAGGCAGAGAAGAAACCTGCGCGCGCCCGGCGGGCCTAGCGGGCAGCGGGCGCCGGCCGCCCACCGCCCATTACAGATCCAGCACCAGGCGTGCTGTCCGCGCGCGCGAACAACAGGGCGTGAACTGGTCGTTGGCCGCCTGCTCTTCCTGCGTGAAGTAGAGATCCTTGTGGTCGGGAACGCCGGCGAGCACACGCGTCGCGCAGGTGCCGCAGACACCCTGCTCGCACGAGCTCTCGATTTCGACGCCGGCATCCAGCAGCGCCTGCAGCGCCGTCTGGTCCTCGCGCACGCACACGACACGCCCCGTCCGCGCCAGTTCCAGCTCGAAGGGCTGGTCGCCCCCCGACTGCACGGTCTGGCCCGCAAAGAACTCGTAGTGCAACTGCGTTTCCGGCCAGCCGCTGGCGCGGGCGGCGGACAGGACCGCGTCCATGAAGCCCTTGGGACCGCACACGTACAGATGCTCGCCCGCCTGCGGCCTGGCCAGACGCCCCGGGATGTCGAGCTTCTGGCTGGCCGGGCCATCGTCGTGGTGGAAGCGCACCTGTGCGGCAAAGCTCGACTGCGCGATGCGCTCCCTGAACGCCGTGCGGTCCGCCGAGCGCGTGCACACGTGCATCTCGAACGCAGCGCCGGTCGTTGCAAGGCGTTGCGCCATGCAGAGAATGGGCGTCACGCCGATGCCGCCGGCCAGCAGCAGGTGCCTGTCGCCCGCCGCCAGCGGGAAGTGGTTCCTCGGTTCGCCGATCGTCAGCACGTCGCCCGCCTGGACCGACGCATGCATTGCCTTCGACCCGCCGCGTGACGCGGGCTCGTGGAGCACGGCGATCAGGTAGCGGTGCGTTTCCGCCGGGTCGTTGCACAGGGAGTACTGGCGCACCAGGCCATCGCGCACGTGCACGTCGATGTGCGCGCCCGCCGCAAACGCGGGCAGCGGGCCGCCCGACTCGGCCACCAGTTCGAAGCTCGCGATGTCCGTGGCCTCCTGCCGCCGGGTCGCCACCCTGACCCTCATCAGTGGGTGGTTCGACGGCTCCTGGCGCATGCTCGTTCGTTCCTGTACGTGCGTCATGCCACGGCTTGCGCCTTGAGGCGCTCGACGATCCGGCGCGCGCGGTTCGCCCCCGCGTCGACGTGAATGTCCATCCACGTGGCCTGCGCGCCGAACTGAAGCATGTTCTGGTACTGCGCCTCGATCACCCCGCGGTCTTCGTCGAAGGTGAAGGCTGTCTGCCTGACCACGGTCTCGAAGTTGTCCTCGCAGTCCGGATGCCGGTTGCTGGCCATGCTCCAGAAGTAGTGGCAGGTGGTCTCGGTTTCCGGGGTGATGCCGTGGAAGCCGCGCATGTGGAAGCCGCCCCGGGCGGGGTTCTCGGAAGAGTCCGTGCCCGGCTCGATGGCGCCGGTCCAGATCTCCAGGTGCGAGACGTGGAACACGATCTCCTGCCAGCGGTCGCACTTGTCGCCGAAGGGCCAGGCGGCGCGGTAGGTCGGGGGCGGCGTCGACCCGGGCATGAGCCGCACCACCTTCACCGAATCGCCGTCCTGCGTGACCTTCATCCCGGCATTCATGTGCAGGTGGGCGTCGCCGCCGATCGTCTTCAGGTGCACGTAGCCGAGGTGGCTGAGGTCGAGCAGGTTGTCGTGGATCAACTGCCACGGCGCCTGGTAGTGGTACATCCCGCTGCCGAAGCGGTAGCGCGGGTCGTCGTGGTGCGGATAGGCCGGCGGCTCCACCGACGGCGGATCACCCGCGGCGGCCGGCATCCAGATCCAGACGATCTGGTTTCTTTCCGCCACGTGGTAGGACCGGACGCAGGCCTTGGACGGGATGCGGATCTGCCCGGGAATTTCCAGGCACTGCCCGCTGGGCGCGTAGAGCAGGCCGTGGTAGCCGCAGCGTACGCCTTCGGCCTCGACCGTTCCGCACGACAGTGGCAGCGAGCGGTGGCAGCAGCGGTCCTCGAGCGCGGCGATCTGGCCGTTGCCGGTGCGAAAGAGCACCACCTTCTGGTTGAGGAAGGTGCGCCCGACCGGCTTGTCCCGGATGTCGGACGCGAAGGCGGCAACGTACCAGCGGTCCAGCGGGAAGTCGGCCGCCGCCTCGCTGGCGTCGTGGACCTTGATCGTGGCTGTGTTCATGGCGTTTTCTCCTGGGGGAAGTGTGCTTCGATGCGGATGGCGGTTCGGATGGCGTGGCGCGGGGGTCAGTGAACGGCCATGCCGACCCAGCGGTCCAGCGTGGCGGTGTCCTGGCGCAGCTCGGCCGCCTCGGACTCATGCACCACGGTGCCGTGGTCGAGGATGACGGCGCGCTCGGCGTAGTGCAGCGCCTCGTCCACCTGCTGCTCCACGATGACGACCGCGATGCCGGTTTGCCGGCTCATGTCCTGGAAGGCGCGCAGCAGCTCCTGCCGGATCAGCGGCGCGAGCCCCTCCAGCGGCTCGTCGAGCAGGATCAGCTTCGGCTGCCCGAGCAGGGCGCGCGCCACCGACAGCATCTGCTGCTCGCCGCCCGAGAGCTGCGTGCCGGCATTGCGGCGGCGTTCGGCCAGGCGCGGGAACAGCGCGTAGGCTTCGTCGATGGAAGCGCGCGGCCGGTGCTTGATGCCGGCGATGAGGTTTTCTTCGACCGACAAGGACGGAAAGATGTCGCGCGTTTGCGGCACGTAGCCCAGTCCCCGGTGCGCGCGCTGGTGCGGGCCGAGTGCGGTGATGTCTTCGCCTTCGAACGTTATGCGCCCGGCACGGGCGGGCACCAGGCCCATGAGGGCACGCAGCGTGGTGCTCTTGCCCACGCCGTTGCGGCCCAGCATGGCCAGCCGCTCGCCCTTGTCCACGTGCAAGGCCAGGCCGTCCAGGACGGTGGTGGGTCCGTAGCCAGCCGTCAGGCCTTCCACTTGAAGGATCGTGTCGCTCATGCCGAATGTCCCAGGTAGGCGGCGCGAACCTTCGGGTCGCGCCGGATCTGTTCGGGTGTGCCGTTCGCCAGCACGGCGCCTTCGGCCAGCACCACGATGCGGTTGGCCAGGCGAAACACCAGGTCCATGTCGTGCTCGATGATCAGGACGCCCAGCTCCTTGGGCAGCGCATCCAGTGCCGACAGGAGCCGCGCGCCGTCGCCCTTGGGCACGCCGGCCATCGGTTCGTCCAGAAGCAGCACCTTGGGGCGCAGTGCCAGGGCCAGCGCCATCTCGATCAGCCGCTGCTCGCCATAGGCCAGGTCCTGCGTGGCCGTGGCGGCATGGCCCAGCAGGCCGAACCTCGCCAGCAGCACGCGCGCCTCGTCACGCAGCTGCGGGTAGTCGTCGACACTGCGCCAGGCGTAGGCGCCCAGGCCTTGGCGCTCGAACAGCGCCATCTCGATCTGACGCTGCACCGGCAGGTGCGGCGCGAGCGTGGTGATCTGGAAGGTGCGGGCCAGGCCCATGCGCACGCGCCGGGCCTGACCGAGGCCGGTCACGTCCTCGCCGCACAGCCGGATGCGGCCGGCGTCGGAGCGCAGCACGCCGCTGATCTGGTTCACCAGCGTCGTCTTGCCCGCGCCGTTGGGGCCGATGAGCGCGAGACGGTCGCCGGCCGCGAGCTGGAAGCTCACGCCGCGCGTGACGTGCAGGCCGCCGAATCGCTTGTCCAGGGCCTCGACTTGGAGCAGCGGGCTCATCGCGGACCTCCCAGGCGCCGGCGCAGGAACGCCGCCACCCTGGCGGGCGGCAGCAGCACGACGCCCATCAGCAGGAAGCCGACCACGAACAGCCAGTGGTACGGGTTGATGGAGGCGGCGGTGTGGTGCAGCAGCGTGAAGACCACCGTTCCGATCACCGCGCCGTACAGGCGGCCGGCGCCGCCCAGGATCAGCATGACCAGCACCTCGGCGGACAGGGCGAAGGACAGGCTGTCGAGCCCGACCACCGCGTTGGTCTGTGCCGACAAGGCGCCCGCGGCTCCGGCCACGGCGCCGGCGACTGTGTACATCGCAAGCAGCCGGCCGTAGATCGGTGTGCCCAGCGCGGCCATGCGCGCACGGTTCTCGTGGATGCCGCGGACTGCCAGGCCGAAAGGCGAGTTCACCAGGCGCGAGAGCAGATAGGGCGCGAGCACCAGCACGGCGAGTGCGTACCAGGCGGCCACCCGGCCTTCGAGATCGAAGGCGAAGCGGCCCAGCAGCGGTGCGACCGCGAAGCCGGAAAGGCCGTCGTCGGCACCGGTCCAGTCGCGCGCCTTCTGCGCCAGGCTGAGCACGATCTGCGCGACCGCGACCGTCAGCATGAGGAAGGTGAAGCCCTGGTAGCGCAGCAGGAAGGCGCCGCTCGCCAGTGCCAGGGCAGCGCCGGCAGCGACGCCCACCGCCAGGCCGAGCAGCGGGTCGGGCATGACCTTGAGGGCGAAGATGCCCGCGGCATAGGCGCCGACGCCGAACAGGGCGGCATGGCCCAGTGTCGCGAGGCCGGCGATTCCCACCACCAGGTCCAGCGAGAGCACCAGCAGCGCGGCGATGAAGATGCGGGTGAGCAGCCCCAGCTGGTCGGGCAGCAGCAGGCAGGCGAGGGCGCCGGCGGCCAGGACGATGGCAGGTGCACGCCAGGGCGGTGCGCATCGGGGCTGCGCGGGCGCTTCGCTCCGGGGCGTGGCCCGGGCGGTCAAGACGGTGGGGGTGTTCATCGCTTCAGGAGACCGTTGGGACGCCAGGCGAGCAGCAACGCCATGGCCAGGAAGAAGAACAGGCTGCCCCAGTCGGACGCGAGGTACTTGCTCGCGGTTTCGATGAGGCCCAGCGCCACGGCGGCAACCAGCGAACCGGCGATGCTCCCCATGCCGCCGACCGAGACGACCACCAGCACGAGCACCAGGTACTTGAGCGCGTAGTAAGGCTCGAGCGGCATCAGCTCGGCACCGAGGATGCCGCCCAGACCGGCCAGCGCGGCGCCGGCGGCGAAGCTGGCGCACTGCACGACGCGGATGGGGATGCCCAGGCTCGACGCCGTGCCGTCGTGGTCCACCGCCGCGCGCAGCCAGATGCCGAAGCGCGTGCGTGCCACGACCCACGCCGCCAGCGCCGCGATGCCGAGGCCGGCGCCGATCACCAGCAGGCGCTGGGCCGGCAGGGTGCGCCATCCCAGGTCGACCGATCCGGCCAGCATGGGCGGCAACGGAATGAGTTGGACCTGCGGGCCGGCCAAGGCGTTGGTCGCGGCGATCAGCACGAAGCTCAGGCCGATGGTGAACAGCACCTGCTCCAGTTCCTTGCGGCGATACAGGTGCCGCAGGACCGATGCCTCCAGGACCGCGCCCAGCGCGGCGGTAGCGGCCACGGCGGCAGGCACGGCCAGCCAGAAGCTCCACTGCGCCTCGCGCACGAGCAGGGCTGCGCAGTAGCCACCGACCATGGCGAAGGCGCCGTGGCTGAGGTTGACGAAGCGCATCAATCCGAGCGTGAGCGACAGGCCGACGGCGATGACGAACAGCACCATGCCGTAGGCCAGGCCGTCGACGGCGATGTTGAAGAGGATGTTCACGTCAGCAGACCCGACACCTGAAGGGGCACGGCCTGGTCGGTCACTTGTCCAGCCCGTGGTCGCCTTGCGGCCCGAAGCTCTGGACTTCCTTGTTCAGAAGCGCGCCGCCCTGCCTTTCCACCTTTCGCAGGTACACGTTCTGCACGATGTGCCGGGTCTTGGCGTCGATGCGCACCGGCCCGCGCGGACTCTCCCACGCGAGCGCCTGCGCGGCGGCCATGGCCTTGGCGCCATCCCTGGCGCCGCCGGTGGCTTCGATCATCTTGTGGATGACGTACATGCCGTCCCAGGCCCCGACCGAGGCGTAGTTGGCGACGGCGTTGGGGTCGCGCTTCTTCAAGGCCTGCACGAAGGTCCTGTTTTCGCTGGAGTCGTGCGCGCCCGAGTAGTGGAAGGCCGTGGTCAGGCCCAGAGCAGCATCGCCGAACTTCTGCAGATCGAACTCGTCGGTCTCGGCCGAGCCGAGGAACTGCATGCCGGCCTTGGCCAGGCCGTTCTCGTTGAAGGCCTTGACGAAGCCTAGGTTGGGCGGCCCGCCCGGCAGGAAGGTGTAGACCGCCTGTGCGCCGCTGGCCTTGATGCGTTGCACGAAGGGGCCGAAATCGGTGGTGGCGATCGGCATGCGGATGCTCTCGACCACGGTGCCGCCTTGCCGGGTGAACTCGCTCTTGAAGGCGGTCTCGGCGTCGATGCCCGGACCGTAGTCGGTGACGGCCGTGACCACCTTCTTCATGTTCTGTTTCGCCGCCCACTGCGCGGCAGGCACCGTGACCTGCCACAGCGTGTAGCTGGTGCGAATGAAGTAGTCGGACTTCTCGGTGATGGCCGAGGTGGCGGCGTTGAAGATGACCGTCGGCGTGTGCGACTGCTGGATCAGCGGTGCGACGGCCATGGCGTTGGGCGTGAAGACGAAGCCGCCCAGGTAGTCCACCTTGTCCTTGACCAGCAGTTCCTGCACCAGGGTCTTCGTCAGGGCGGGATTGGGGCCGCCGGTGTCACGGTAGATGAACTCGATTTCCTTGCCCGCTAGCTTGCCACCCTGGCTGGCGACATAGCCCTCTGCGGCTGCCTTGAACAGCGAACCGTAATGCGCGAACGGACCCGAGAAGGGACCGACGATGCCGACCTTGATGGCTTGCGCCATGGCCTGCGGCGAAGCCAGCGCGAGGCCGGTCGAGGCGAAAAGGGCCAGCGCGATCGCGCGACGGTTGAAGTTCATCGTGAGTCTCCAGTGGTTGTTCGTGTTCCAAGTGCGCCAACGGCTGCCGCTCGGTCAGCGGATTGTGATTGCAACATCAACTAGTTGCAATGCCAACCAAATAGGTGCTTACCCGCGCACGAGAACGCGGCGGGAGGGAGCCCTCTTCCCCTGCGGCGGGCCACGCTGCGGTCTGGGCTGCAGGTGGTCGGCGCGCCATTCGAGGTGAATCGGTCGTACTGGGGAGCAAGCCATGCCGTGGGCCTTGCGGCGCCTCCAGGCGCTCACGGCGACCGGCGTTCAGATTGCCAGGCGATAGCCCACGCCGGTCTCGGTGAGCAGATGCCGTGGCTGCGCGGGATCGGCCCAGCTTCTGCCGCAGGTGGCCTATGTAGATGCGCAGGTAGTGGCTCTGCTCGTTGCGCAGCGGGCCCCAAACTTCGCGAAGCAGCTGGCGTTGCGTCACGCGCCCCGCATTGGCGAGCAGCACGCCGAGCAAGCGGTATTCCGTCGGCGTCAGATGGATTTCGGCGCCGGCGCGCCGCACCAGGCGGGCCTGCTGATCGACCTCGATCTGGCCGAAGCGGAACACGCCTTCCACGGCGTTGTCGCCCTGCTCGCCGTCGCCGTCGCCGCGG